>Ga0315281_10000107_pt1 | contig 101236 bp, 96 predicted proteins | sample YL17G07_0_MG_FD_204540 | JGI IMG/M metagenome (GOLD analysis project Ga0315281, IMG submission 204540) | Sediment microbial communities from Yellowstone Lake, YNP, Wyoming, USA - YL17G07_0 | ecosystem: Environmental > Aquatic > Freshwater > Lake > Sediment | place: USA: Wyoming | collected...
CGTGTGGTGGTGGCTGCCGCTGATTTCGATGAATCGGGCGCCCGGGATGCGCGCGCACCAGCGGCGTTTTTCCGCGCTGGTCGTGAAGTCGTGCTGGGCCCCGATCACGAGTGTCGGCGCGCGGATCGCGGCGAGCCTCGATTCGGCATTCCAGCGCGTCAGCGTACGTAGTGTCGCGAGATAGACCCAGCGGCTGGTGTGACTCGCGCGCCGGATGAATCGCCTGCGCAGCCTGCCCTGGTGGCGTGCCGGAAATACGCCCTGGGCAAACAAGCGCGCGACACCCCCGACGCCCAGCACGAGAGCGACCAGCACGCGCAGCCAGGCCATGCGCCGGCGCTGCCAGTTGGTCAAGGTGAATCCCGGCGCCGTGTTGACGAGCACCAGCGAGGCAACGGCTTGGGGGGCGCGCAATGCGAGTTCGATCGCGACCGCCCCGCCCATTGAAAGCCCCACCACATGCGCACGCTTGATCGACAGCGCGGCAAGCACAGCCAGCAGATCGCGCGCGTGCTGCTGGATCGTGAAGGGCTCGCGCCGCTCGCTCGCGCCGAAGCCACGCAGGTCCGGCACGATCACGCGGTACCTGGCCGCGAACTCGGGTATCTGCATGCGCCAGTCGTCGTGACTGCCGCCCAGGCCGTGCAACAGCAGGAGCGGCGCGCCTTTTCCGGTGTCGACGCAGCTGATCCGGGTTCCGTTGACGCTGATGCTGTGCATGGAAGCTGCAAATTACACCGCTCGGGCGGCGCCGCGTTAAAATCGGGTCATGCAGTCGCTGGCACAATCGCTTCCGGACCCCTTGCCAAAGGACCCGATGCCGCTGGCCGCAGCCTGGCTGCGCCAGGCCTGGGACGAGAAGATCCAGCGCAATCCAAATTCAATGGCGCTTGCCACGACGGATGCTGGCGGGCGGCCCTCGGTCCGCGTCGTGCTGTGCAAGGAGATCGTGATCGAACCCGGCTATCTCGTTTTCTATACGAATTACGAATCGCGCAAGGGCCGCGAACTCGCGGCGCAGCCCTGGGCGGCCGTCGTATTCCAATGGGATGAATTGCGCCGGCAGTTGCGCGTCGAAGGGCCGGTTGTCATTTCGCCCGCGAGCGAGAGCGATGATTACTTCGCGAGCCGTCCCTGGCAAAGCCGCCTGGCGGCATTGACCAGCCAGCAGAGCGCGCCGATCGCGTCGCGCCGGGCCCTGCTCGAAAAACTGCGCGACACAGCGGCTCGATACGACGCGCCGAATCCGCTCTCGAGCGCCGATGCCGACGAGGATCCCGGCTTGCGCTTGCCGCGACCGCCCGGCTGGGGTGGCTATCACCTCTGGGCCGCGGAGGTTGAACTGTGGGTCGAGGGCGAACACCGCTTGCACGATCGAATCCGCTGGACCCGCGAATTGAAATCCACTGGCGGCACGCCAGGCCAGGCCGGGCCATGGCAGCACCAGCGGCTGCAGCCCTGATCGACCACGCCAGACCGCGGCTTTCGAGTCTTGGCCTCGAGGTCGCAGTCAATGGCCACACGCTCGTCCACGCATTGTCCTTCGAGGCGTTGGCCGGCGAGTTCATCGCGGTGCTCGGCCGCAATGGCGTCGGCAAGACGCTGACCCTGCACACATTGGCCGGACTTCGCGCGCCGGCGGCAGGCTCCGTCGAGCTCGACGGCCGCAGTCTTGCCGCGTGGACCGGCCGCGAGCGCGCGCGCCGGCTCGCGCTCCTGCCGCAGACGACCGAGGATCCGTTTCCGTCCACGGTGTTCGACACGGCGCTGATCGGGCGGCACCCGCACCTGCCATTCTGGCAATGGGAAGGCGCCGAGGACCTTGCACGCGCGCAGGCGGCGCTCGCCGCGGTCGGACTCGCCGATCTCGCGGCACGCGACGTCGCTTCCCTGTCGGGAGGTGAGCGCAGGCGGCTCGAGATCGCCACGCTTCTGTCACAGGACGCTGCTGTGTGTCTCCTCGACGAGCCGATCAATCACCTGGATCCGCAGCATCGCAATGAAGTGCTGGAACTATTCCGCGCACGCGCAGATGCGGGCGGGCTCGTCATCGCGGCCCTGCACGATGCGACACTCGCGGCACGTCACTCCGATCGCGTGCTGCTGCTCTTTGGCGAAGGGCGCTGGCAGTTTGGCGATGCCGGCTCGACGCTGAATGCGGCGAATCTCTCCGAGCTTTATCGGGTGCCCATCGAGGAACTGAGTTCGCGCGGCAGGCGCGTGTTCGTCAGCGCCTGAGTTCCTCGAGGATCGGCTCGTGCAGCATGCCATTGCTCGCCAGGATGCTGCTCGAGGCGAGCGAGATCGACGCGCCTTCGAGGTCTGTCACCCGGCCGCCCGCCTCCTCGACGATAACCGTGAGCGCGGCGATGTCGAGGATGTGGATATTCGACTCGATCACGGCCTCGATCTTGCCGGCCGCCAGCAAGTGGTAGTGCAGGAAATCGCCGAAGCCGCGAATCCGGTCCAGGCGCGTGACGATGCGCCCGAGTGCCGCCCAGCGCGGCCCGCCGGCGAGCGCCTTCAGGTTGCCGGTCGAGATCGTCGCATCCTCGAAGTAGCCGATCCGGCTGACCGCGAGTCGTACGCCATCGAGCCAGGCGCCCTGGCCGCGCTCAGCCCAGGCGATTTCGCCATAGACCGGCGCGGAAGACACGCCGAGTTCGAGACGCCCATGCTGCATCAGCGCGATCTGCGTCGAGAACATCGGGTATTCGCGCACAAAGGACTTGGTTCCGTCGATCGGATCGACGAGCCACAGGGATTCGGCGTCCATGCGCTCCGCGGCGGATTCCTCGCCGTAAAAACCATCAACGGGAAATCGTCCCTGCAGCACATCGCGGATCGCAGCTTCGGCGGCGAGGTCGGCCTCGGTCACCGGTGAGCGATCGGCCTTGATGCGCACCTTGATGTTGCGCCGATACGAATTCCGGATGATTTCCGCCGCCGCCGCGGCGGCAATGAGCGCTGCATCCAGTCGCGCCGAATTCGCCATGCCGTAACACTGCGTTCTGGATCGGATGCCGTCAACGGCCGCTTGACCGCGGCAGCCGCGCTGCCTACATTGGCCTCGATGACAGGTGTCCCGGGTCTGATCCCGGGCTAATCGGGAAGCCGGTGCGCGAGTCGCTCGCAATACCGGCACTGCCCCCGCAACGGTAAACGGCGCAAGCCGCATCACGCAGGTTTCCCTGCAGCCACTGCCGGATCCTCCGGTGGGAAGGCGATGCGAACGGCCCCCAGGGCCCGCCGTGAGTCCGGAAACCGGCCTGTCAGCTGGCGCCAGTCGCGGTGGGCGACATGGGGTGCGGGCTGACAGCCCCTCCTCCCATGTGCTCTCCACGACCCGCGATTTTCGATCGCTCGGGAGGAGCATGTATGTACTCATTACCCTTGATAGAACCCGTCGTCGTCACGGCCACCCGCACCGAGAGTTCCCTGGATGAGGTGCTCGCGAGTGTCGACATCATCAGCGGCGCGGAACTGCGCCGCCAGCCGGGCGCGGAACTGGGCGACCTGTTGCGCATGCACGCCGGTGTCGAAGTCGCACGCGCCGGCGGCCCGGGCCAGCAGACTTCGCTGTTTCTGCGCGGCACGGAGTCCAATCACGTACTGGTGCTGGTGGACGGCGTGCGCATCAATCCCGGCACCATCGGCAGTGCCGCGATCCAGAATATTTCGCCCGATCTCGTCGAAAGGGTCGAGATCGTCAAGGGACCGCGCTCGGCGCTCTACGGCTCGGACGCCATCGGCGGGGTCATCAATGTCATTACGCGCCGGCGCACCGAGAACGGCGGCAGCATCCAGGCGGGCGCCGGGAGCTACGGTAGCAGGAACGCCAGTCTCGAGGCAGGCATCGGCGGCGAACGCGGCGACGCGTCGCTCGGCGTCTCGTGGGTGGACAGCGACGGCTTTCCGACCCGCAGCGGCGATTCGACCGATCGCGGTTACGAAAACCTGTCACTGACGGCGGCGGCGCGTGCGGATCTTGGTGGTGTCGAATTGGGAATGCGCGCCTGGCATGCCGAAGGCACCTCGGAATATTCGGACTTCTTCGTGACACCGGTCGACCAGGACTTCGAGAACTCGGCAGTCGCGCTCTCCGCTGCGTTCACGCCGACGGATGCCTGGCATTCGAGAATCACCGCCTCGCAGATGCTGGACCGGCTCGTTCAGAACCAGTCACCCGATTTCCTGCACACCCGGCGCTGGCAGCTCGACTGGCAGAACGACTTCGCGGCATCGGAGCACCATGCATTGACGGCGGGAGTGATCTGGCAGGACGAGGATGTCGCCGCTCAAACCTTCGCCCCCTTCCTTCCACCTTATGCCGCGGATATCGCGACGAGCCAGATCTACCTGCAGGACCAGATGTCTTTCGGCCGGGCGCAGATGCTGCTGGCGGCCGGCTACACGGATCACGAGACCTTTGGCGGCCATGAGACCTGGAATGCCGAGTTCGGCTTCGCGCTCGGCGATGCGACAATGCTGACATTGGCCGCCGGGCGGGCCTTCCGCGCGCCGGATGCGACGGATCTTTACGGCTCCGGTGGCAATGCGGCGCTCAAACCGGAAAGCTCGCAGAGTTACGAAGCGAGCATTCGCCATGACACGGCCAACGGCCAGCGCTTTTCGCTGACCTTGTTCCGCAACGAGATCGACGACCTGATCGAGTTTGTGTTTACCGATTTCGAGACCTTCGAAGGAGAGAACCGCAATGTCGAACGGGCGCGCATCGACGGCCTCGAGGCGAGCTGGCGCTACGACGGCGAACGCTGGGCGGCGCGCGCCACGGCGACCCTGCAGGATCCGCGCGATCTGGTCACGGATGAGAAGCTGCTGCGCCGCGCCCGGGAGAATTTCACGCTGGGACTGTCGCGCCGGTTCGACGCCAACGAGATCACCATGGAGCTGCTGTATGCGGGTGATCGCGAGGATTTCGGATTCCCGCAGGTCATAATGCCCGCCTACTGGCTCGCGAACCTTTCGGCGAGCTTCGCGGTCAATGAACGCTGGACATTGCTCGCGCGAATGGAGAACCTGCTGGACGAGGACTACGAACTCGCGCGCGGCTACAACACGATGGGCCGCAGCCTGTTCGTCGCCGCCCGGCACGAATTCCGGTGAGGAGGCCCGATGGGCAACCGGCTGTCGAAGATCTACACGCGCACCGGCGATGATGGCACGACCGGTCTCGGCGATGGCAGCCGGGTGCCCAAGGACGACGCGCGGGTCGAGGCCTATGGGAGCGTGGACGAATGCAACAGCGCGATCGGCGTCGTGCTGGCGGTCGGGAGCCTCCCGGCGGATGTCCGCGACGTATTGATGACCGTGCAGCACGAACTCTTCGACCTGGGCGGCGAACTCTGCATCCCGGGCCATCGCGCGATCCAGGCGACCCAGGTGTCACGACTTGAGCAGGCGCTGGATGCTTTCAACGAGCAGTTGCCGCCGCTCAAGGAATTCATCCTGCCGGGTGGCGGCACGGCAGCCGCTGCCTGCCATCTGGCGCGCACGATCTGCCGGCGCGCGGAACGGCGCTCGTGGACGCTTGCGCGCGCGCAGACCGTCGCCGCGGAACCGATGCAGTACCTGAACCGCCTGTCGGATCTGCTGTTCGTCATCGCGCGCGTGCTGGCGCGCCAGGAATCGGGCAGTGAAGTACTCTGGAAACACGAGCGGCGGTAATCACCGCGCCCGCCTGCGCGCATCGTCGAGCTCCGAGCAGACCTCGGCCGCGCCCTGGCTGATGCGCGGACTCGGTCGCGCCAGCAGATCCGCCGGCGCGCGGTAGACGCTCCCGGTCGCGACCGCCGCGATGCCTGCAAAGCGCGCCCAGTATTCGACCGGATCGCCATCGTCGGTCGAGAGGATCACCTGCGGAGCGCGTGCCAGCACCGATTCGAGATCCACCGGTAATGCGAGCGATGTCGCATCCGCGAACACATTGCTGCCGCCGCACAGCTCGACGATTTCCGTGATCAGGTGGCCACCGCCGACGGTGAACAACGGCGCATCGTCGATCTGGACGAACACCCGGAGCTTTGGCCGTTCGCGGTATTCCGCCCGAAGACTGGCGATTTCGGCCCGGAATCCGGCCGCCGCCGCCGCGGCGACTTTTTCCGTGCCTGCCAGGGCACCCAAGGTCTCCAGTCCCACGGCGATGTCATCGAGCTTGAGCGTCGGAATGCCGACCACGCGGATGCCGAGTCCCTCAAGCCGCGTTCGCACTTCAGGCGGCGTGCCGGACTCCCAGATCACGGCGACCGTCGGTGAAAGTGCGACGATGCGCTCGTAGTCGAGGCGGAAAGCGTCGCCGATCCGCGGCAGGGACTTCGCAGCTTCCGGGAAGTCGCTGTATTCGCTGACGGCGACCAGTTGCTCCGCGGCGCCGGCAGCGAACAGCAGCTCTGTGAGGTTGGGCGCGACGCTGATGATGCGCTCGCCTTGTTGCGGCGGTGCCTCCGCCGTGCAGGCCGCGAGGCAGGCGGCCAGCAGCGCAGAGGCGATACCGCGCAGGAGCAACAGACTCACCTTGGACTGAATCGTTTGACACCGGCCGCGCGCGCCGCCTTGCCCAGTCTCTCGTCCAGGGTCGCAAGTGGCAGGCCGTCCGAGATTTCGAGCGCCCATGTCACCGGTACCGCCCCGACCGCCCCAAACTTGAGTGCTTGAAGCAGTCTGGCAGCGTAGTCGCGATCCTTCGCTTTGGCATCGGACAGCAGCCACGTCAATGTCGCTGACGCATCGAGCACGAAAGTCACTCGCGACCTTCCTCGATCAGCTGCCTCGGATTGACGTGACCACGGACCGGATTCCTGGCCAGATACGCCTGGAATTTCTCGATCGCCATCTTGTGATCCCGAGTCCGCCCCGCTTCGCCAGGCACCAGATCGGCGACCGCTTCGCCCCGGTTCGTAATCGTGCAGCGCCGACCCGCTTTTACCTGACGCAGCAGTTCCGGCAGCCTGGTCTTTGCCTCGTAGGCGCCAATTTCAGTCTTGTCTGCGATTTTCATACGACTGGTCTGATTGAATGCAAACAGCCGGGCGACCCGTGTGCCGCGCTTCATCATGCAGGCCCGCGGCGCAAGCGACCGCCCGCGGCGATCAGTTCGCGCTCCAGTCTGCCCCAGTCGAAAGCGGGACCCGGATCCGTCTTGCGTCCCGGCGCGATGTCGCTGTGTCCTGCGACAGCGCCCGACGCCAATGTCGGGTAAGCCTGCTGCAGGGAAGCGATCAATGCTGCCAGCACCGGATATTGCCGGTCGTCATAGCGCTCGTCATCCGTGCCTTCCAGCTCGATGCCGATCGAGAAATCGTTGCAGCCCTCCCGCCCGCACCAGTTCGAAGAACCGGCATGCCAGGCGCGCATGCTGAATGAAACGTACTGCGTCAGGCTGCCGTCGCGTGCGATCAGCACATGGGACGAAACCTGCAGGTCCTGGATGGTCGCGAAGTACGGATCGGCCGCGGACGGCAGGGTGTTCGTGAACAGGCGGTCGATCCACGGCCCGCCATAGCGGCCCGGCGGCAGGCTGATGCCGTGGATGACGATCAACTCGGGTTCAGCGCCCAGAGGACGGGCGTCGGAATTGGGCGAATGCACCCAGCGCGCTTCAGGGACACGGCCGGTCGAGGCATCCACGGTGGGCATTGACCAAGCTTAGCCCGTGGCGAGGCGGAACGGTATGCACCTTTAAGCTCACACTATGATCGCTCACTCTGCCGACGCGAACTAAGTGCATGACCGGACGTCGGGAGAACAGGTCTTCAGAAGCAGCGAATTTCTAGCGCGAAACCGTCCACGAAATGGGGCAAGGTCATTGCACCGTGAGAGTCCACTAGTCGTTGTATCCAGGACGGGGGAGCTTACGCTTCCTCCTTGGCGATCAGCCAGACGAGCCAGGAGCGAGAAAATACCGGGTTCGAAGGGAAGAGATTGACCCTGCCAAGGGAAGTGCTGCGGGGTATGTCGCCAAGTACATCGCGAAAAACATTGATGGCTTCGCAGTAGGCTTGGATGGCGAGGATTCAAAGCGACGCCGCGACGCAACCGATACTGCAGCTCGAATCGACGCTTGGCGGTCGACTCACGGCATTCGACTGTTTCAGCAGATCGGCGGTCCGCCAGTTTCAATCTGGCGCGAGTTGCGTCGAATCAAAAACTCCAAGGTCCCGGTAATTTAGCTGGTAAGAACGGCAGCCGATGCCGGCAATTGGCGCGAGTACGTGGAACGGATGGGCGGCGTCGAGGCGAATAGGCGATCGTGGCCAATAATGCTGCATCGATAATTCATGAATCGGCTTGGCCGCTACGGCGATCCTATCGGGCTCTCAATTGTTGGCGTAATCGCGGGAGGCGTCGTGGAGGTTACTCGGTCGGATACCTGGACCCTCATCTGGAACCAACACCGGCAACTTTTCGCAATCCACTGACCGGTCCCTGCTTCCTTGGACTGACCTGCCTGGCGATTTTCGGGCCACTTGATTCTTGAGAAGATGGCTCCCTGGGATAGCGAGGGAGCCATGAAGAAGACCCGATTTTCGGAACAGCAGATGGTCAAGATCCTGCGCGAAGCTGACGCCGCACCGGTGGTCGAGGTAGCCAGGAAGCACGGGATCAGCGATCAGACGATCTACCTGTGGCGCAAGCGCTTTGGGAAGCTCGAGCCGGCGGATGTGAAGCGCCTGCGTCATCTGGAGCAGGAGAACGCCAAGCTGAAGAAGCTGGTGGCGGAGCGGGACCTCGAGATCGAGGTGATGAAGGAGGTCGCTGCAAAAAAATGGTAGGCGCGCCCGTGAGACGGCAGCAGATTGCGTATGTCTGTCAACGCGGTCTGTCGATCCGGCGAGCGTGCGCGCTGCTGAGCGTGGCGAGATCCACCTGGCGCTATCAGTCGCGACTCACGGAACGCGACGCCCCGGCGCTGGCCGCGATGCGTGAGCTGGCGGCGCAGTACCCGCGTTACGGCTACCGGCGCATCCAGGTGTTCCTGGCGCGGCGCGGCCATGTGATGAGTGCCGATCGGACCCATCGGCTGTGGCGTCTGCACGGGCTGCAAGTACCGAGAAAACGGCCGCGGCGGCGCGTGGCGATGAGCCGACCGCGGCCGTTGCCGGCGAGCGCCGCCAATCAGATGTGGGCCTATGACTTCGTGTTCGACGCCTGTGCCAACGGCCAACAGCTCAAGTGTCTGACGGTGGTCGACGAGTACACCCGAGAGTGCCTGGCAATCGATGTCGCCGGCAGTATCCGCTCCAACCGCGTGATCGAGGTGCTGGCCAAGCTGATCAGCGTTCATGGCGCACCCCGGTATCTGCGCTCCGATAACGGCCCTGAGTTCGTGTCGCGGGCGATCCTGCGCTGGCTTACCACCGCGAACATCGAGACCGCCGCGATCGATCCGGGCAAGCCGTGGCAGAATGGTCTGAACGAGAGCTTCAACGGCAAGTTCCGCGACGAGTGCCTGGCGATGGAGTGGTTTAAGAATCGAATCGATGCGAAAGTCCTGATCGAAACGTTCCGGCGCGGCTACAACGAGGTGCGACCGCATTCGAGCCTCGGGCAGCTCACGCCGGTAGAGTTCAAACAGAGAGTCTCAACAACCAACCCGGAACGAGCCATTTTCTAGAGATCCATGGTCCGAAGAATGCCGGCAGGTCAGCAGCACCAGCTCCTGGCGCGCCAGCCAGCGCCGGTATTGGTCGCAGAACACGCTGTACTGCCAGCCGTCGGGATGCGCCGTCTTGTACTCTTCCCACAGCAGCAGCCGCGTGACCCCGCGGCGCCCCAGCTCGCGGTGCAACTCGGCAAAGTCCGGCCGCGGCGTGCGCGACAGCGGCACCGCACGCCGGTACAGCTGCGCATGCAGCGCCGGCTCATCGAGCTCGACCGGCAACGGCCAGCAGAGGCCCGCCTGACGGGCCCGCCGGATGCACTCCTGCACCGTCGAGCGCGCGCTGCCAATGGCCATCGCGATCTGGCGGTCGCTGAACCCCTCGGCTTTCAGCCGCAGGACCTCGCGTATCTTGCGCACGGGTAACCTCGCTTGCCCCACCGTCGATCTCCTGGCCACTGCTGGCAAAAGAAACCACGGTAGCGGTGGTTATCCCGCTTCACACACCCCGGCCCGGCATCCCCCGGAACGGTGGCCCGGCATGGACCGGAATCGCGGCCCGGCTTGCCCCGGAACTATGGCCCGGCATCAACCGGAATACGCGCGCGCTGCAGGTCGCGAGCCACGAGCTCGACTTCCTCGAGGCCCTCTCCTGGTTGGTGCAGGACGAGCTCGACCGGCGCCGCTCGCGGCTCCTCGAGCGACGCTTCACCCAGTCCGGGCTCGGGGTGCGTAAAACCCTCCGCGACTTCGACTGGGGCTACAACCCAAAGCTGCCGAAGCGCGAAGTCCTCGAACTCGCCACGCTCAAGTTCGTCGACGCCAAAGAAGACATCCTGCTGCTCGGCAAGCCCGGCACCGGCAAGAGCCACGTCGCCAAAGCGCTTGCGCTGCTCGCCGTCGAACGCGGCTACAAAGTGCGGTACCGGGAAGCCCACGTCCTGATCGAGGAAATCCACGAGGCACGCCAGCTCGGCGAGATCGGCAAGTACCGCGACCAGCTCAAGGCCGCCGAACTGCTGGTCCTCGACGACCTGTTCCTGCGCCGGCTGCCGCCCGCCGCCGGCGAGGAACTCGCCGATGTCCTCATGAGCCGCCACGAACAATCATCAACGCTGGTGACCTCCAACCGCCCCCTCGACGACTGGCCTGCGCTGCTCGGCGATGTCGTCGTGGTCGCGCCACTGCTCGACCGACTCATGCACCACGGCTATCTGCTGAAGTTCGACGGCCGCAGCTGGCGACTGAAAGAAGCCGCCGAACGGCTTGCCAAATACGCCAGCAGCGCGTAATCATCCCCTTGTCCCGTCGCCTCACCCGGAGGAGTTTGACCCGGCCACAAGTGGAGGACTTTGACCTGGCCGCCCGGGCCCTTGGGCCACATTGGGTCCCAACAGCAAGCGCGAGGCTATCCTGCCTACCGTCAAAAACGCGCCGGGATGACCGGGAAGACCGCTGCGATTGTCGTGGCCGCTCCCGCCGGGCGTCAGCGGCAGGGCCAGAGCGAAGCTGCGAGTAGCGGCGCGCGGCTAAGAACGCAGCGCCATGTCGCCAAGCAGCGTGACGGGCACTCAGGTCATTCCGTTGTCATACTCACTGTGCCGCGCCTTTTCTAGTGCTTCTACGAATGCGCGAGGGTCTTCAACGAAGCGGAAGGAGTCGGATTTATGGATCGCGGACAGCAGCCTTGTCAGCGACGGTCGCAGAATGCGCTCATCTTGCGTTCGTATCAGCCAGCCATTCTTTCGGATGAGCTCCAATAGCTTGACTAAGAGCACGTGCGAGATATTTCGTACGTCAATGCGGATGAAGAAGTCGACGATTGCGCCACTATCCCAGATGACGTCGATGCGGTTCCCATCCTCAAGCCCCCACCGTTCAAGGCTCGGGCTCCACGAACTCAGCGATGGCAGTAGCTGGCCCAAGTCAGCCCGGAGATTCGCTGGTGTCGCTACGCCTTTCCACCACGCATGATTGTCGAAGTCGGCACGTGGGATCGTCAACGGAGTACCCCGATAGAAGTCGGAGACCGCCGCGGACGGAAGCAAGTGAAAATCAAATTGCCAAGTCGCCATAGTGAAAGCTAGTAGTAGATCCCTTCAAACAAGTCCCCCGTAGTTCTGTAGCCGCCATATGGCAACTGAACTTGTTGGGTCGGCACTTTCTCGATTCCGAGCTCTCGTGCGGCGCGAAGTCGATGGTGTCCATCGACAATGTATTTTCGCCCATTGAACTCGACATATTTGATCGGGTCTAGAATTCCATTCCTTGCGATGTCTTCTCTTAGCGCTTGATACTGCCTTCGCGACAGCGTGGGCATGTGCGTGGGTATTAGCTGCCGGGTGGCCGTGACTTCCCCCGCTGCTATCGGTCTCGAGCCTGCTTTCGCGCCAGTGATCAGACTCCCAAGGCCCAACACATAGCCAAAGTTGTGCCCAGCCTGGAAGTCGTCGGCCAGTTCTGGATTGTCATAAAGCGCTGAACCAAAGTCATAGAAAAGAGCTTGATCCGGAGTTGCAGCAATCAGTCCGAGAGTGGCCCCGAAAAGGCCAGTAGCTATTCCACGACCTGTAACTCCGACGCGGTGCAGATAGCTCGGCCCATCCACTGTGCTGTCTGTTCCGACCCCATACATCACCTTCGGCCCGCCAAAGCTTTGGCCATCCCATTTCGCATCCAAGACAGGACTGGGACTCGGACTCGGACTCGGGCTCGGACTAGAAAAGTCCCAGCTGCGTTTTTCTTCGATCGAGGGCTCTCCGTAGTCTAGACCCCACATGATATCCAGGTAGTCCCAGAAAGAACCGGTGAAACAGCCGTCTTTGCATTGCTTTTTGGTCTGGCCATCGTCTTGGAATCCACTCGGATCGGTGACATTGAGCGGGTTGTTCCAGGCATAAGAATAGGAATTCACATCCTGCGATAGGCCGAGGCTCAGGATCGGATCCGCTCCAAGGAACCTCCCCGCCACCGGCTCGTACACCCGCCCATTCATGTGAATCAGCCCGACCGCGTCCAGATGCTCATGGCCGGTGAATCCATGTCTTCCTGTGTTGCCGATCTTGGTCAGGTCGGCTGAGCTCACAGCCCCGTCCCAGTCGCTGCCGTCGCGGCGCTCGCCATAAGCCCCAAAGGAGAGCCGCAGCACCTCCCCACCCGAGGCATTGGTGATCAATTCCGGTGAGCCCAGGTGATCCTGGTGCACATACACGGTATCCGAGGCCGGCGAACCACCGCTCCTGCGGGTGTGGATGGCGGTGGCGCCATTGCCACCGTGAATGGTGTGCCGGTACTCGATCAGGCTGCCGCGGGTGACCTTCTCCAGCAGCCCGGCGATGTAGATCGTGGTTTCAGTGGCCCCGGCATTGACCGCCACCTGCTTGAAGCGGTTGCGGAAGGCGCCGTAAGAGAGGCTGCTGGAATTGCTCCCCGAATTGATCGCGTTCGGCAGGTTGTAGCTGGTGTAACCGATGGTCGAGCCGTTGCGGCTCGTCATGTTGCCGTTGGGGTCGTAGCCGAAGCTGAAACCCCCGGCACTGATGACCGCGCGTTTCTTAGTGGCGTGATAGGCGTAGTTCCCGATCCCCATCTTCCATGTGATGTTGCCGATCGCGTCGAGCGTCACATCCTGATTGGTCGCCGGGCTGCCGGTACCGACCGTGCGCTTCGACTCATCGAACCGATTCAGGTTGTCGTAGGTGAAGTCCTCGGTGATCGTCGGACTCAGCTTCAGGTCCTTGCGCTGGGTCAGATTGCCGTTCAGGTCCCAGGCCACCTGGGAGCTGATCAGACCGGTCCCGCCGCCCACGCCGCCTTCCCGCGCGCTCATCAGGCCGCTTGCCTGATAGAAGTCCGTGTAGGTCAGGACGCCGTTGCCGAAGGTCTCGTTCTGGATGTGCCCAAAAGCATCCGTGCTGGTGGCCTGCCAGAAAATCGTGCTGCTGTTGAAGTCGCGGACCTTTTGCAGCAGGTTGCTCGAATAGTCGTAAGCAAGCTTAAGCCGGTAACCTGATGTGCTCGTCGGGTATTGCAGCGTGTCGAGCAAGCCGGTCTGTGCGTGGTAAGTCAGGTTGATCGGATAGGCCGTGCCGTCGGCGGTGACCGATTGCTGGCTCAGTCGGCCCAGCGAGTCAAAGCTGAATGCTTCGGAATAGCTTCCCGGGCTCGAGATCGAAGCCAGCTTGCCGATATTCTTGGCGGCTGCCGAAGTTCCATACGTGAAATAGGTTGTGCCTTCCGCCTCTGCGCGCGTGAGTGGCCGCGAGAGCTTGTCGTAAGTAAATGTGACATTTTGGCTCTTGGCATCTGTCTGGCTGGTGAGTTCGCCGAAGGCGTTCGGTGCGTAGATCCAACTCCCGGCATCCGGATCGCTGGTGCCGGTCACGAATCCACGCACGTTGTAAGCCCAGGACGTGACATTGTTGGCGGCATCCGTGATGGACGCGATCTCGCCAAATGGCTGATAGGCGTAATTGGTGGTGCCGCCCGGATTCGGGTCGATCACCGCACGCAATTGCCCGATCGCATTGCTGCGCCGGGTCGTCGTGAAGCTCCTGGGGTCCGTGATCTTGAGATCACGCCCTTCGTAGGAATACCCGGTGATCCTTCCGCTGGTGCTGCTCTCGCTGATGGGGGCATTGATCTGGGTCACGCGACCGACAAGATCACGCGTGTAGCTAGTCGAATAGACAATGCCGCCAGAAAAATATGGCTGAGTCGCTTGACTGGCCCTGCCAAAGGCATCGTAGAGTGTCTCGACGATGGCCGGACCGCTCTCCAGCGAATCGCTGTGCGACCAACGCACGCGGCCAAAGCCATCCAGGAATTGTTCATCCGTGCGCAGGATGCTGTCCAAGGTGTTGCGCTCGGTTCGCGTGACTTTGACCCGGGCACTGCTGTTCTTGCCGCACCAACTGTTGCCTGCAGTGCAGGCAGTCAGCGCGAACCGCGAGGCCGTGAGATCGGGTCGTCTCTGGCGAGTCAGGCGGCCGAAGCCATCGTAGTCCAGATTGAGCGCAAGGCCGTTCGGATCGGTTTGCGAACTCGGCAGCGCGAGCGGCCAGTTGTAAGCGATGGTGGACGCCTCGTTGAGCGGGTTGGTGATGGACTCGGGCCGCTGGCAGCGCGTTCCGTAGCCAATCGTGGTGGTCCGGCTGGAGCCCGGCAGACCACCCGGGTAGCTCACGATCGAGCTGATGTTCCCGCAGCCGTCGTAGCCGAGGTCGGTGACCAAGGAGATTGAACTGAGGGCGCCAGGTTCGATGGTTTCTTGCGTCGCCCGACATTCAAGGCCGGAGACTGCCCAGCTTGCGGCCCGCGTTGCGTTCGTACCTCCAGGCGAGGTGCGCTTTTCGCTGCGACTTGTAGGCACACCTATACACCAATTCGTCAGATCTTCTTTGTAAGTGGCAGTGACCTCTGTGCTCCACCGGAATCCGAATTCAGACGAACCACTGTCTTTGTCATCGACCAGAACCGAGGCAAAGGTCGAGTTGCCGAGGGTGTTAACCGTGTGCGCTTCGGTGATCTCGGTGATTTGATTGCCGTTCTTGATACCGCCGATTTCGTAAATCTTGGTCAAAGAGCTCGACCGATACGGCAGGTAGCGTTCATTCCCCGCGGTCGCATCCAACACGTGGCGAGCGTAGGAGTGAGTCACGCTTTGAATTGTCTGGACGCCGCCTGGCTGTTTGACCGTCACCGTCGCCGGCGCGCCGATATACGGGAAATCCTGACGAAACGTCTCCGTCGTGAAGGCGCTGTTTCGATTATCCGTCACGGTCCGCGACTCCATGCCGAGGAAGGAGCGGCCCTGCGCGTGCACGCGAGCGCCGGCGTACTTGTATGAGAGTGTGAAGGGTGTTCCACCTGCCGGTTAGATCTGCATCGAGGTCACGAGTGGCAAGGCTGATTGATAATCGCGGTTCGGATAGATCGCGCCGGTGCCTCTCGTGTAGACGGTGCTATTGGTCATCGGCAGGTAGCTGAATGTCACCGCGTTGCCGAGGCCATCCGTGGCGCTCGTAATCCGTTCACCCGGCAGGCCGAGATGCGCGAACGTGCTCCAGACGAGGCTCACGCTGTCATAGCGGCCGAGATCGGACAGGCTGTCACCATTCTGGTCGGTGAGCATCCAGGAGAGACCGGCCGCTGAAATGCCGGTTGAAATGGCGCTGGACGCCAGCCCGACACCGGAACCATGGAAAACATCCCATTGATTGCTGCTGGTTCTGGTCGCGTACAGATCATCGAAACCGTCGCCATCGTAGTCACCGGTCACCGTCTGGTATGTCGCGTAGCTCGCGGAACTCGGCCCAGGCACGATCGATAGTCCGCCGCTGCCCTGCCCAAAGCCGAGATTCCACACACCCGTCGTAGCGGGGTACGCGACATCGGTCAGGCCGTCGCCATTGAAATCGGCGTAGCGCACGTCGATCGTAAACGCAGCGGCAGGCAGTGAGCCTTGATTGACGTAGGTCGAGCCATTCGACAGCAACAGGAACCAGCGGTTTGATGTGATGCACCAACCGGGCGGATCGGGCTCCCAGAAGCAGGCGTAGACCAACAGATCCGTGCGCCCATCGCCATTGAAATCCGGGCGCCGGATGGATGCGGCTCCGCCCATGCCAATGAAACCCTTATTGCCGGGCGTATGAAGCTCCGGGTCGCTGTAGACCTGGGTCTGAGCGCCAAAACCGGTTGCACTATTGAACCGGGCAATGATGGCCAGCAGCGTGTTTAACTGCATCGAAACGAGATCATCGCGGCCGTCGCCATCCAGGTCCGCAATCGTCCAACTGGTGTTGGCGGTATTACTCGGAATGCCAGGACTTGGGCCGGCAGGCACTGGGCTCGTCGAAAGCCCGCTGGCGGATCCGGTCAGAACCCGCCATTTGCCATCGGACCAGTCGACCAGCAGGTCCCAGAACCCATCGCCATTCCATTCGAGCGGCATCGCCTTGGATGGATTCGTGGCTGTGACCGTGGTGTTAATCACAGTCCCGTAGCCGGAAGCACTGCCCAGCATGTAGCGCCAAGTACCGCCACTCGCCCAGACCAGATCCTCGATACCGTCGTTGTTGATATCGAGTGGGATCACACCACTCGCGACCGCATAGCTCGACTGGGCGGCGGCATGTCCCGAGGTTGCCGACTGCCAGCCGAGTGTGGTGGCCGGCAGGCAATCGTCCGGGGTGCCCGGCACGCATTCCTGTACGGTCTTCAGTCGCTTGTTGGTTCCGGCGCCGCTTTCAAAGGTGAACAGGTACTTGCGATAAATCGTGCTGTCGTGCAAGAGCTCGATGCGATCCAGCAGCTTGTCGTCGCTGTGCGCGGCACCGCCAGTCGCGGAGGGCGTGAAATCCAGCGTCGGTTCGGGCTGACTGGCGCTCTGGTAAATGAAGGAAATCTGATAATGTGCGGCGCCGCCATTACCCGCAGTGTATTGGATGTAGCTCGGCCGGAAGCGGCGCAGCGTGTTGTCGGTATCGTAGGAGAACGACATCGAATTGCCGGCGCGGTCGGAGATCTTGCTGACCGCCCAGAACTGCGGCGGCGCGCCCGCAACACCACTCGCGAGCAGCTTCGAGTTCGTCGAATTGCCATACTCGTAGATCAGGCCATCCGGCATCTCGGCTTTGAACCAGCCGGGGATTCCGTTGACCGAGGCCATCGAGGTGACGCGGATCATCTGATCCAGTTCGGTGCGATAAGTTGTGCCTGATTCGCCGTACACCGTGCCGGTCGCCTTTCTCAGGCGCGCGCCGTCCAGGCAATAACGATCGGCCGAGGTCAACGTTATCGGGGCCGCGTTGAGATCCTGTGCGATGGTCTTGCGGCAGGGCGTGATGAAGGAGATGCCGGTAAGCGCGGAACCGATCCCGAGCACGGTGCGTGTGCCGGGTCCTACTTGGGAGATCGCCAGTCCTGGGGTGAGACCCCCGACGCCTTCGGTGACCCGGATCGGGATCGTGTAAGAAGCACTGCCGTTCGAAGTAACGCCGTAAGCCGCTTCGGTTCGACCGACGGCGGCGACGGCAGTGTCTGCCCACGAACCCCATCCCAAGCTGACGAGCAGCCCGGCAACCCAAATACGACGGCGAGTGAACATGTTCATCCCCGACTCCGTGGAATGGAAACTTTCTCAGCGCAGCTTGCAGCGCGGCAGGCAATCGCTCAGCTTGCCGCCCCGATCGCGGCAGCTGGTCAGGCATTTCCAGTCGAGGCCCTCGCCCTTGGCAACCATCTCCGGGTCTGGTATCCAGCACGCTTGGCCGCAGAATTCAGCGTCGTAGCCGTGCGCGGTGCAGCTGTTCGAGCAATCGACGTCAAGCTGGCCGGTTGATTGATCCTGGGCTTGGGCAATGCCGAGACAAGCGCCCAGGGCCGCACCAGCAAGAGCTAAAACGAAGAAATGGACCAGCTGGGGCCTTCGCGTAACGCAATTCATGGGACCCTCCCCTGCCGTGGAGCCGGAACTTCGGCCAGAATGCTCGTCATCACTCGATCTCTGCCATCAGGACCAAGGCTATCTCACCTGGAATGAAAATTCATTCCCGCAACTCCGCCATCGCCGCCCGCGACCTCGCGGTCGTCTGGCACCCCTGCACGCAGATGAAGGACCACGAGCGCCTGCCGATGATCCCGATCGCGCGTGGCTTGGGAGTATGGCTATACGACTTCGATGGGCGCAGGTATCTCGACGGCATCAGTTCCTGGTGGGTCAACCTGTTCGGGCACGCGAATCCCCGCATCAACGCCGCCGTGCGCGAGCAGCTGGAACAGCTCGAGCACGTGATGCTGGCCGGCTTCACGCACGAACCGGTGCTGGAACTTTCCGAGCGCCTGGTGCGGCTCCTGCCTGCGGGGCTCACGCGCTGCTTCTACGCGGACAATGGCTCGGCGGCCGTCGAGATCGCGGTCAAGATGAGTTTTCACTACTGGCAGAACCGCGGCCAGCCGCGCAAGCGGCGCTTCATCACGCTCTCGAACAGCTATCACGGCGAGACGCTGGGCGCGCTCGCGGTCGGCGACGTAGAGCTATACAAAAAGGTGTACCAGCCGCTGCTGATGGATGTCGTCACCGTACCCTCGCCCGACTGTCACCTGCGCGAGCCCGGCACCGACTGGGAGTCACACAGCCGGCGGATGTTCGCCGCGATGGAGCAGGCGCTCGCCGGGCATGCGAATGAGGTCGCAGCCGTCATCGTGGAGCCGCTGGTGCAGTGCGCAGGCTCGATGCGCATGTATCACCCGGTCTATCTGTCGCTGCTGCGCGAGGCCTGCGACCGGCACGGCGTGCTGCTGATCGCGGACGAGATCGCGGTCGGTTTCGGGCGCAGCGGCACGATGTTCGCCTGCGAGCAGGCCGGCATTCGGCCGGATTTCATCTGCCTGTCCAAGGGGCTGACCGGCGGTTACCTGCCGCTGTCGGTGGTCGTGACCACCGAGGACGTGTACCAGGCCTTTTATGACGACTACCTGCAGCTCAATGCCTTCCTGCATTCCCACAGCTACACGGGAAATCCGCTCGCCTGCGCGGCGGCGCTGGCAACGCTTGCGATCTTCGCCGAGGACGATGTGATCGCGCGCAATCGGGAGCTCGCGGGTCGCATGACGCAGGCCACTGCAGAACTTGCTGATCACCCGCATGTCGCCGAGGTCCGCCAGACCGGCATGATCCTCGCGATCGAGACCGTGAAGGACAAGGCGAGCGGCGAGCGCTACGACTGGCGCGAGCGCCGCGGCCTCAAGGCCTATGAATACGCATTGTCGCAGGGTGCGCTGCTGCGCCCGATCGGCAATGTGATCTACCTGATGCCGCCTTACGTCATCGAGCCGGATCAGATCGACTGGCTGGCGGGCATCGCGCGGGCCGCGGTGGAGGCGGCATGCGCCTGATCCGCGTATTCGTCGAATCGGCGCTTGCGCCCGGTGTGCGCATCGAGGCGGGTGGCACGGCGGCTACCCACATGACGCGCGTGCTGCGCCTGGTCGCCGGTGATCCGGTGACCGTCTTCAATGGCGATGGCAGTGACTACCCTGCGAGGATCGTGGCACTCCGCGGTTCGCGGGTCGACATCGAGGTACTGGAGCGCCTGCCGGCACGGCCGGAGTCGCCGCTCGCGCTTGCGTTGGTGCAGGGCATCGCGCGCGCCGAGCGCATGGACCTGATCGTGCAGAAGGCGACCGAATTGGGTGTCGCCGCCATCCACCCGGTCATGACCACGCGCAGTGTCGTGCGGCTCGATGCAAAGACCACAGAACGCAAGCTTGCGCATTGGCGTGGCATCGTGATCGCCGCTTGCGAACAATGTGGCCGCGCGCGCTTGCCGGCCGTCGCCGCGCCGCTGCCGCTATCGGAATGGCTTGTGCGGCCCGCGCTGGAATCCGTTCGCCGGCTGTTGCTCGCGGTCGATGCGCCGGAATCGCTCGGAGCCGCCGCTACGGGTGCCGGCGCCATCGAATTGCTGATCGGCCCGGAGGGCGGTCTTGATGAAAGCGAGCGGAAATCAGCCGCGAGCGCCGGTTATCGCGGCTGTTCCATTGGCCCGCGGGTACTGCGCACCGAGACCGCGGCGCTCGCCGCGCTCGCCGTGCTGCAGGCCACCGCCGGTGATCTTGGTTGAACAAGACACACGAGTACCCCGCGCCTGCGGATCGCAGCCTGCGCCTGTTGCTGGACCCCTATTTGTGCTTCGGACCGGGCACGGAACCGATTGCGCCCATACTCAGCGCGATTGCGGCGCGCTCCACCGCGCTTGGGCTCGCGCTCTGCGTCGAGGAGCAGAGCTGGACCGAGGCGGCCACCGATCCGGACGTCCTGAGACGCGGCGTGGACCTCTCGCGCTTCGAGCCGCTCACGCGCATTGCCGAGCTTCCGTTGCCGAGCGCGCGCGATCTCACGGCGCGCTTCATGCCGGCGCGCAGCGAACTCGACAAGGCCGACTTGCAGCTGCTGGGCGCCTTGCATGCGCGCTGTGCGGAGCTCCTGGTCGCGGATGACGGGCGACTGCATCGGCTTGCGAAGCGCGCCGGCCTCGGCGCAAGGGTCGTAACGCCATGGGACACGCTCGCCTGGCTCGATTCACTCGCGGGCCGGCCACGCGAACTCGTCGTCACCGAGGCCGGGTTGCCCGCAGCGCTCGCCGACCCGGCGCTCGCACGCATGCTCGCGGAGGATTGCGAGCCATTCGATCCCTATTTCGCGTCGCGTCTCGAGACCGCCGGCAGCCGCATGCTGGTCGCGAGCGAAGGCGAAGCCACGGTTGCGTTCGGCTTGCTGGTGCCAGAGGCTGGCGGCCTGACATTGGTGGCACTCGCAAGCGCCGACACGGCGCGTGGTCACCGCGCCCTGGAACCGATCGTCGCCGCGGCACTCACGACCGCAAGGCGGCTGCGCATCGCCCTGACGGCGCTGCTGCCGCCACACCAGGATCACGCATTGCTGCTGCTGGATCAGCTGGGATTCGAGCGCCGCGGTCGCGACCGGCACGGGCGCGAGATTTTCTGCCACGCGCTCGACGATACTGCGGCACGTCCGGCGGCGCAGAAGCAAGCGTGGCTGCTGCCGCTCGATGCCGCGAGCCACGACAACCCGGCGCCGGAGCTTGCAGGAGCCACACAGACCGAGCTGTTCCACGCGGACCTGGCCGCGCAGACGCCTGGCAGCCTGATCCGCAAGCAGCTGCTACGCACCAGCTCGGCGCCCGAGCCCTCCGACGGCGACCTGCTGCTGCTCTTCCACCAGCGCACAGCCGACCGGATCCGTTTGACCTCGATCACGGCAGCAGCGCGGGTCACGCGCGTGCAGCAGGCACGGGATCTTCCGGAACTGCTGGCCTTGACCGCCGGACGTGACGGCGCGTCGATGACCCGCCAGCGCGAGATGCTGGACGCGGGAACCGTATCGGTAATGGACCTGCACTGGCTCGGCCGGCTGGCGCGGCCACTCGCCCTGTCGGCACTGATCGAAAGGGGAATCATCGTCTCGACACCGGCGCTCGCGCTCCGTCTCGAGCCCGACGCGCTGCACCGCCTTGCGCCGGAGCTTGCGCTCGCTTAGACGACGGTGACGGTGGTCTCGTCCGCGATCATCTCCTCGAGTCGCTCGAGGTCGGGTATCAGCGGCAGTTCATTGACCATGCGGATCTGGCACAACACGGGTGTGCGCTCGGGGAAGATGCGCGACGAATCCGGTGTGACCACGGTCGGGCTCACGCGCACCAGTTGCGGGAAGCCCTGGGTCGCGATGCCAAAATGCCCGGCCGGCAGTTTCTGGCCGAGGCAGGTGAAGATCACGATGCGCGTGCGGCCGCCGATCACCGGGATGCGCTTGCCGCAGGCCCCCTCAAAGGACACGACCGGAATCCCGCGGCCATTCCAGGCCGCGATGCCGAGATACCAGGGTGGTGCGCCGGGCATTTCCTGCAACGGCTGGAATCCGGTGACTTCGGCAACGCAGGCGCGTGGCACCAGCAGGCGCTCATCGAGGAGCGGCACCAGCAGCCCATAAAGTTCCTGTTCGGCGTTCAATGCGGCCTCCGCCGGACCAGCGGCTCGATCGCCTGCAGCAGCTGGCCTTCCTGATAGGGCTTGCCCAGGTACTCGTTGACACCGAGCTCGATCGCGCGCGCGCGGTGTTTCTCGCCGACGCGCGAGGTGATCATCACGATCGGTATGTCCTTCAGGCGCGGGTCATTGCGCACGTGCGAGGCGACCTCGTAACCATCCATGCGCGGCATTTCGATGTCGAGCAGGATCACGTCCGGAATCTCGTCCTGCAGCACTGACACGGCTTCGAGGCCGTCCTTTGCCGTGACGACCCGCATGCCATTGCGCTCCAGCAGGCGCTGCGTCACGCGGCGCACGGTGATCGAATCGTCCACGACCAGCGCGAACACGCGCCGGTCGGCCTGACTTGCAAGTCGCGGGTCGGGTTCCGGCCGCTGGCGCCATTCGGAGCGCACCAGCGCGCCGACGTCGAGGATCACGCAGATGCGCCCATCGCCAAGGATCGTCGCGCCCGAAATGCCGCGGATGCCCGAGATCTGCGGTCCCACGGACTTCACGACGATCTCGCGGCTGCCGATCAGCTCGTCGGTCACGATCGCAGTCGAATGCTTGCCGGCGCGTACCAGGATCACGGGGACCGCGATGTCATGGTCCGGCATCGCCGACGGCGTGCCGCCGACGAACACGGCCAGATGCTGGAAGCGGTACTTCTGGCCACCGTAGTCAAAACCTGCGGCGTCATCCGCCAGGTGGCGCAGCACTTCCGAGCGGGGCACGCGCACCACGCCCTCGACGGTCGGCAGTGGCAACGCAAATAGTTCCTCGCCGACGCGCACCACGAGCGCCTGGCTGATCGCCAGCGTGAATGGCAGGCGCACCGTGAAGCGCGTGCCCTTGCCGGCATCGGTTTCCGTGTAGAGCGAGCCGCCCAGTTTCTTGATCTCGGTCGCGACGACATCCATGCCGACACCGCGGCCGGCGGACTGAGTGACCTTGCCGGCCGTGGAGAAGCCCGGCTCGAGGATCAGTTGCAGCGCCTGCTCGTCGGACAATTCCTGCTTTGGCGTCATCAGGCCGAGCGCAACGGCGCGGTCGCGAACCGCCTTGAGATTCACGCCGCCGCCGTCATCGGCGACCGTGATCACGACCTCGGAACCCTCGCGTCGCAGCGTCATCTCGATATGCCCGGTCTCGGCCTTGGCTGCGGCCACGCGCTCTGCCGGCAGCTCGATACCGTGCACGATGGCGTTGCGCAGCATGTGTTCGAACGGCGGCAGCATGCGCTCAAGCACCTGCCGGTCGAGTTCGCCGGCCGCGCCGCCGACCTGCAATTCGGCCTTCTTGCCCATCTCGGCCGCGGCCTGGCGCACGATGCGTGTGAGACGCTGCACATGGCGCTGGAACGGCACCATGCGCGTGCGCATCAAGCCGCTCTGCAGCTCGGAAACGATGCGGCCCTGCTGGGTCAGCAGGTTCTGCGCCTCGCGCGTCTGGGTCACCAGCAGGCTCTGCACGCTCGCGACGTCGGAACTGGTCTCGGCCAGCGCGCGCGAGTACTGCTGGATCGACGAGTACTGGTCGAGTTCCAGCGGATCGAAATCGTCGCGGCGCAAGCCCTGATCAACATGCCGGTGCAGGATCTGGGCCTCGGTTTCAATCTCGAGCTTGCGCAACTGGTCTTTCAGGCGCTGCACGACGCGGCCGAGCTCGGCCAGATTGAAATCCACGGATGCCAGTTGCTGCTCGAGTCGCGCGCGGAAAATGCTCACTTCACCAGCCGCATTCAGCATGTTGTCGAGAAGTTCGGCGTCGACACGCGCGACTTCGCCGCGATCCGCAGTCGCATCGCGGGTCGGTGGCCCGGCGACCGCCGGTGGTGGCGCGGCAATGGGGCCCGCATCGGGGGCAGAGGCCAATGCCTCCATTTCGGCTTCGGGTTCGGCCTCGCTTTCCGGTTCCGGTGCGACTGCGGCCGGCGGTGCAACGGGCGCTGCCGGCATGACCACCGGCGGCACTGCAATTGCAGGTGGGGCGTCGCCGGTCGGCGCAGTGCCGGAGGCAGGCGTCGGCTTCTGCAACTCGGCGGGCTTTGCGGGCTCGGCAGGCCGCGCGCGCCCGATCATGCGTATGCGCGTGATGAGGTCGCGCGCCGGCTCGACCGGACGACCGGCGCCGACATAATCGCGCATGCGATTCAGCTCGTCGAGACTCGACTGCAGCACTTCAAGACTGCGCTCGTCGAGATTCGTCGTGTCGTCGCCGACATGCATCAGGAGCCACTCGACCTCATGACTCAAGTCGCCCATGGCGCTGATGCCGGCCATGCGCGCGCCGCCTTTCAGCGTGTGCAATGCGCGTTGCAATTCGACCATGCGCTCGCGGCCGCCGCGTTCGGCCCGCAACGCGCCAAGCGCTCCGTCCGCAGCTTCGAGGAGTTCGGTCGCCTCCTCGCTGAAGATCGCGGCGATGTCCGGGTCGTAATCCTCCGTGCGCGCCGGCGTCGGCGTCTCCGGGGTGGCTTCGCCTGCTTGCAGGTAGGGTGGCGCACCTATGATGCCGGTGTCGCCTGGCCGCTTTGGCAACAGTCCGTGGACGTCGCGCTCCGGCACCACGGCATCGGCGACGACGCCCGGCACCAGGGCTTCGAGCGACAGCGGCGGCGGCGGCGGCGCTGCGGGTGGCTGCTCGACAATCACCGTCGGCGTTTCCTCGGGCGCCTCTGCATCGGTCTCGGGTGCCGCCGCCGACTGCGGTGGCGCTTCGGCAAGGCGGCGCTCGAGCGCCGCATCCTGTTCCTCGAGGCGAGTCACCAGGCGGTCCAGATTCGTGAAACGTCCAGTGGATTCGTGCACCGCCGTCAGGATGTCCTCGAAGCCCACGACGCAATCCGCAAGGACCGCGAGCCCGGCCTCGTCGAAACAGCTGTCGTGATCGAACATGCGCCGCAACCAGCGATGCAGCGGTTCCGCGAGCCGGATACTGTGGCGGATATCCGCCGTGCGCGAAGCGCCGCGCAGCGTGTGGCAGGCGCGGTAGAGATCCTCGGTCACGACATGCGTGCCGGGCGCGAGCCAGGCGTGGCGCAGGTAGGCGCGAATCACCTCGAGGTGACTCTGAACTTCCTTCTGATAGATCTCCTGCAGCGAGGAATCACCGCCTTCCGCGTAGGCCGCGGGTCGTCCCAGCCAGGCCTCATCGGCTGGCGCTGCTGGCGCAGGTGACGGAGGCGCCGCTTCGACCCAGGGCGGTACCATTGCCGGAGCCGCCGGCACCGGCGCATCGGCCGGTGGCACCGTGACAAGGTGCTGCCTGATGGTTTCCTGGTCGAGTCTCGCGATGACCTGGGTCCGTCCATCGATCGGCGTCGACAGCGCCGCCCCGCGTGCCGCGTGACCAAAAGCCGTCTGGACGCCGGCATGCGCATCCGCGCGCGCCGTGATCGCTGCGACGCCTTCCACGGGCGCGGACCGGCCTTCGAACTCGGCGACCAGCGCCGGCAGCATGGCGATGGCATCGCGTAGAGTCGCAAGCATCAAAGCCGAGCGTTCCCGCGTGCCGTCGATGATGCGATTCAGCAGATTCTCGATGGACCAGCAGAAATCGCCGATACGCGCGGCGCCGACCATGCGGCCGCTGCCTTTCAGCGTATGGAATGCGCGGCGCACGCGAGCCAGCGATTCGCGGTCCGATGGATTCTCTTCCCACAAGGGGAACAGGCGGCCGATCGTCGCGATCTCCTCGCCGGCCTCCTCGATGAAGAGCGCAACCAGTTCCGGATCGGTCGCCGGCCGCGGCACGGGTGCGGCGGGTGGCGCAGGCTTTGGCGCAGGCGTCGCCGTAAGCACGGGCGGCACCATGGGCGCGCCGCCGGCAAGGCTCTGGTCGAGCGCCGACAGGCAGCGTTCCGCGTTGTCCAGCATGTACCAGGGATCGCCGCGCCCCGCCTGCAGCGTCTCCATGTAGTACTCGATACCGACAATCGCATCCGCCAGCCGGTCGATGAATTCCTCGCTGCGCGGCCTGGCGCCGGGGCCCATGATGGCCGCCACGTGCGCGCCGACGCGCCGCATGATTTCCATTGCGCGATTGCGGCCGAGCAGCAAAAGGCCCGCCGTGATGCCGCGCGCGAGCGCGGGCGCGGCGTCGGCGCTGACCGGGTCGGCGATGGGATCGAGTGACTGACCCACCAGTTCCTTGATGCGCGCGAGATTCACGATGCACTCGCGCAGCACGGCTTCGGTGACCTGGCGGAAATGGGGATCCGTCTCGGCGCCGGGGGCCGGCGCGCCGGGTGGCATGATCAAGCGCACCAGCGCATCGTCCAGGTCATCCTCGATGCCGATCAATGTGGCGGCGATTTCGATCAGCGTGTCCTGTTCGGCGGGCGCGCGGCGGCCGATGATGTCGGCCAGGCGCGCAAGCTCGCCCTGCACCAGCTCGCGCATCGAGCCCAGGCCAAGCACCGCGAGTGTGTCGCCGATTTTCTTCAGCAGCTCGACCTGCGGCGCGAGCTCCTCGGGCGGACCGCCCTTGCGCGTATAGAGATCGAGCGCGTCCTTGACGCGGCCAAGATCTTCCTTGATCGCAGCCGCGACCGTACGCATCAGGCGCACCGAGGGCGCCGAAAGCGATTCCCGCTCCTGCTCGACGGATTCGTCGACCGGCAGCAGTTCGTTGAGACGGAATGAACTGCGCACTGCGTCGATGCGTTCGCCGCGGGTTTCGGCGCGCGCGACATAGAACAGCAAGTTATTGAGAAGCTCGATCGGCGGATGTTCGGCGTAGGCAGGCTCGCCGAGTTCGTAGAGGCGCCGCAGCTCGCGGTCCGCCTGGCCGAGCAGGCGCTTGACCGTTACGCTCGCCTGCAGGCCACCGGCGCGCAGCGCATCGAGCAATGCGCCTGTCACCCACCAGAGCTGGAAAACCGCAACGGTGGTCGCGGCCGCCTCCAGGCGCGTGGCAGCTTCGGACAGGGAACCGAGTCCGGTCTCCGGGCCCTCGCCGCGGATCAGCGCGAGCAGGCCGGCCTGAAACTTCGGCCGCAGGCGGCGCGCCCACTGCGGCACGGTCAGCTGCGGCTCGCCGGCTTTCTGTTGGCGGCCCGCCGGAGCCTGTTCCGAGCTCAGATTCAGCGAGAGCAGCGTCCCTTCCGAAAGGAGCGGCGCCCCGCGCACCGCGCGCAGATCATTGAGCAGCGGCAGCAGCACGAGCGCCAGATCACGCCCCCCGCCCAGCACGCGCTCGAGATAGGTGGGCAGCTGGACACACGAACGCATCAGCGCATCGAGCCCGTCGACGAGTTGCCGCGCGTCGGTGTTGTTATCGGCGAGCCAGCGCGCCGTGTGCTCCATCTCTTCCGCGAGCAATGCAGCACCGTAGACTTCGACCACGCGCAGCACGCCGCGCGCGCCGTGCATGAGCCCCGCGGCTTGCGCGATCGGTGCCTTGTCGGCCGGGATCTCGGCGGCGGCCTCGAGCGCGATACGGACCTCGTTCAGGGTCGACGCGAGTTCACGCGCGACCAGATGCAGGGCCTGCTCGTTAACCGATGGAAAGTCGGCCACGCCCGATCAGCCTCCCACGCTCGCGATGCGCCTCGACTGTGCGTCGCCGGGTCCTGAGGCAGCGGGTGCTGCCGCACGCCGTCCGGCTGCCGGAAGTTCCTGCGGCAGCCGGAAACCGGCCGCAGATTTGCGAAGCTGCGCAGACAGCTCGGCCAGCCGGCCGATCGCATTCGACGTCGCACTGGTGTTGTCGGCGGTCTGCTGGCTGATCTCGCGCAGTACCTGCATGGTTCGCGAGATGTGCGCCGAGGTGGCGGCCTGCTGGCGCGCGCTCGCGGAAATGTTCTGCACGAGCTGGGCGATCTGGTTGGAAACGTCCTCGATCTCGCCGAGCGCGGCGCCCGCGTTCTCTGCAAGCAAGGCGCCGCCGACCACGTCGGTCGTGGTCCGCTCCATCGAGACCACGGCTTCGTTGGTGTCGGTCTGGATCGTGCGAACCAGAACCTCGATCTGGCGGGTCGCGTGCCCGGCGCGCTCGGCCAGTCGTTGTACCTCGTCGGCGACCACGGCGAAGCCGCGACCCGATTCGCCGGCCATCGAGGCCTGAATCGACGCATTGAGCGCCAGAATGTTGGTCTGCTCGGCGATGTCGTTGATCAGCTCGACGATATTGCCGATCTCCTGCGAGCTTTCGCCGAGGCGCTTGATGCGCTTGGACGTGTCCTGGATGTTCTCGCGGATCGTGTTCATGCCGTCGATCGTGCGGCGCACCGCGTCGCCGCCTTTGTGCGCGACATCCACGGCATGACGCGCGACGTCGGCAGAACGCTCGGCATTGCCGGACACTTCCTCGATTGAGGCCGCCATGGCGCTGACCGCGTCAGTCGCCGCGGCCACCTGGCGCGACTGCGCAACGCTCGCCTTGGCCAGATGCCCGGCCGCCGCCTGCGTCTGGCGCGCCGCCGAGTCGAGTTGCATCGCCGTCTCATTGATCGTCGCCACCAGTTCGCGGAGTGCCTCGATCGCGTAATTGATCGAGTCCGCGATCGCGCCTGTGATGTCGTCGGTCACGGTCGCCTGGACCGTCAGATCGCCGTCAGCCAGGCTCGACATCTCGTCGAGCAGGCGCAGGATCGCGTCCTGGTTGCGCCGGTTGCGCTCCGCCTCCTGGTCGGCCACGCGGCGCCCGCCTGCCGCCGAGATCCACGCGACCAAGGCGCCTGCCAACATGAGCGCGGCGAGCAGCATCGCGAGCAGCGCCGGGTATGGCCCGGCCAATGGTCCCGCGTCCGCATTGGCAACTGCCTGCTGCTCCAGCGATTTCGACAGCTTGTCGGATGCTTCGGAGAGTTCGCCGCTTGCGCGCTGCGCCGTTGCAAGCGTTCCAGCGCGCATGAGCGCGCCCTGCAACTTCTTCTCATAGCCCGCAAAGGCGTCGCGGGCGTCAGCCAGGCGCGTCGCGGCCTCGCCGAAGACAGCCGGCACGCCCGCGGTCCGGTCGAGACCGGCCAGACCCGCGAGGAACTGCGCGAGCAGCGCCGTGTTCTCGGTGATGCGCCGCGCGACGGCGGCCGAGTCACCCGAAGCATCGGCGAGTTGCTGCAGATCGTCGCCGGCGCGCTGGCCGACCGATTCAAAGCGCGGCAATGCGCGGAGCGCCACAGCGCCGCCCCGCGCGGATACGGCGTTGCCGGTGGCCGCGAGCACGCGCCCGAGGGCGGTGCGCGATTCCTCGGCCCAGGTCTTCAGTTCGCGGGCCGCATCGCGGCCGGCCAGCACCTGCCGCGAGTCCTCCAGCACGGCGTTCCAGCCAGACTCGCCACCGAGCCGCTGCGCGCTTGGGCTCGAGAGCGCCGCAAATGCCGCGCGGCCCGCCTCGATATCGCCCAGCAGCTTTTCAAGCCGCGCGCGTGACTGCGCCAGTTTTTCGAATGCCGCATCGTCGCCGCGGCCTGCGGCCGCCGCCTGGGCCGGCAGCGCCCCCGCCAGTACGGTGAGTTCCGCGAGATGCGCGCGGAAGTTGCGATCCTGCTCGTGGGCGCGGCCCGACAGCAGCAGGAATGCCACTGCCGCGAGCGACAGCAGCAAGCCGCCCCATAGCATCACCGGCATCCATTTCGACGCCTGTTGCCTGTCAGGCACGTTGACCATGCACTTTTTCCTTCACCAAGCCCCAGCTCATAAAGAACCGTGCAGGAATGCCGGGCTTTCGACCAGCGTCCGCAGGCTCAGAACCGGCCACGCCTCGCTCCCACGCCGGAACGAACCGGACAGATAATGCTCGCAGCGGATCATTGTCGGTGGCAACTCGGCGTTGAACTCGCGATCGGCGAAGCGCCGGAATCCGAGCACCTCGTCGACAACCAGGCCTGCCGGCACTTCGCGGTGGTTCACCACGATCAGGCGTGTATTGCGCCCGGCCACCGACTCTCCACTGCCGAAATACTGTTTCAGGTCGATAACGGGCAGCAACTGGCCGCGCACATTCGCGAGGCCGCGTATCCATGACCGCGCACCGGGGACCCGGGTGATCAGCGCCGGCACGCCCATGACTTCGCGTGCCTCGTCGCGCGCCACGAGAAACGTCTCCCCGCCCATCCGCAGCGCCACACCGATCCATTCCTGGCCCGCCGCACCATCGCGCGCGCCGGCTGCTACCTCGCGCGCCCGCCGTTCCAGCGCCAGCAACAGCTCGAAAGGCTGGTCGCGCAGTGCCCTCAGGGTCGGCTCAGGCTGCATCCGCTCAGCCTGTCAGCAGCGCAGCCTGCGCTTTCTCCACCAGCTGCGCCGGTGTCACCGGCTTGACGAGGAAATCCACCGCGCCCTGGCGCATGCCCCAGTAGCGGTCGGACTCCTGACTCTTGCTCGATACCATGATGACCGGAATCGCGCGGGTCGCGGGATCGTTCGACAATGCGCGAGTCGCGCGGAATCCGTCGACCCCTGGCATGACGATATCCATGAGTATCAGGTCAGGACGGATTTCGCGTGCCTTGCGGATTCCCTCCGCGCCGTCCGCAGCCGATTCGGTCTCGAAGCCGTGATTCTCGAGCATGCGCCGCATCTGGAATACCTCGGTTGGCGAGTCATCGACGATCAGGATCAGCGCCATGGTACTTATTCCGCCTCGCTGCCATCGGCACGGCTGACATGCCGTTCGATCGCCGACAGCAGCTCGTCACGGGTGAAGGGCTTCGTCAGGTAATGCTCGGAACCGACGATCCTGCCGCGCGCCCGGTCGAACAGGCCATCCTTGCTGGACAGCATGATCACGGGTATCGCACGGAATATCTTGTTGTGCTTGATCAGCGAGCAGGTCTGATAGCCGTCCAGGCGCGGCATCATGATGTCCACGAATACGATGTCGGGCTGGTGGTCGGCAATCTTCGACAGCGCGTCGAAGCCGTCCACCGCCGTGAACACCTCGCAGCCTTCCTTGGCCAGCAGCGTTTCCGCCGTCCGGCGAATTGTCTTGCTGTCGTCGATGACCAGCACCTTCAGCCCGTTAAGGCGGTGCCCGTCATTGACGGCCGCTGCACTTTCCATTGGGTACCTCCGGCCCCGGCGCTGCTCCGGCCGGGCGCTAGCCATGCTTGCCTGGAGACGCCCACGGTTTCGACGCCGGAGCGGCTTCCTTTTAACATATCGGTCTACCCCCTGCCACGGCGGAACCCGGTCCGGGCGGGCAGTCGGGACCATTGACAGGTGTACTATGACAAGGCCCCCTAACGTGCAGTATCCGCGTCACATTCCCGTCAATCGGCCGGAGCCGTCCTGATGCGAGACCGCCCCAGCCTTGCAGTGCTGATGGACCCGCTCGAAACCATCAAGCCGGCCAAGGATTCGACGATCGCGATGCTCATTGCAGCCGCCCGGCGTGGATGCGGGACCTGGTGCTTCGGACAGTCCGATCTTTGGCTGCGCGACGGGCGCGCCATCGCCCGCCTGCGGCCGCTGGAGGTCGTGGGGGACGGCAAGGACTGGTATCGCGCCGGGGAGCCCGTAGTGCGACCGCTTGCCGAAATCGATGCCGTGCTGATGCGCAAGGACCCGCCATTCGACCTGGAATACATCTACACGACCTACCTGCTGGAACGCGCGGAGACCGAAGGCGTGCTGGTCGTGAACCGCCCGCAGGGCCTGCGCGACATGAACGAGAAGGTCTATACGGCCTGGTTTCCCGATTGCTGTGCGCCGACCCTGATCACGCGCGACATGGACGGCATGCAGGCCTTCCTCGCCGAGCATGGCCGCATCGTCTGCAAGCCGCTGCACGGCATGGGCGGCCGCTCGATCTTCGCTCTGGCCGCGGGCGACAAGAATGCGCGGGTCGTATTCGAGACGCTGACGGACTACGGCCGGCAATATGCGATGGTGCAGCGCTACCTGCCGGAGATAGCCGAAACCGGCGACGCGCGCATCCTGCTGGTCGACGGCGCGCCGGTGCCGCATGCACTCGCGCGCATACCCAGCTCGTCTGATCATCGCGGCAACCTGGCGGCCGGTGCGAAGGGCGTCGGCCGGGCGCTCTCCGATCGCGACCGCTGGCTTTGCTCGCGGATCGGTCCGGTCATGCGCGACCACGGCATGCTGTTCGTGGGGCTCGACGTCATTGGCGGCTTCGTGACCGAAATCAACGTCACGAGCCCGACCGGCATTCGTGAACTCGAAGCCCAGTACGGCCACGACATCGCAGGCAGCCTGATCGACGCCGTGCTTGGCCGGGCCGCGCACGCATGAACAGCTTCGCCGGCATGGAGTTGCGAGGCGGCACGGCCGATGACCGGCTGTTCGTCACCTTGTTCCTGGCCGGTCTCTTTCACTTGATCGTGATCCTGGGCATCACATTCGCGCCGCCGAAGCGCGATGATTCGCTGGTGCCGACCCTCGAGGTCCTGCTGGTCGCTGAAGCGCTGCCCGAAGCGCCGATCAATGAGCGGGCCAGCTATCTCTCGCAACGCACCCAGCAGGGCAGCGGCAATGCCGTAGACACGACACGGCAGCCGGGCGCGGCAGGAGCTGAGGAAGAGTCGCCCGGTGTCATCGACGGCAGCGAGGCCCTGCAGTCGATGGGCGGCCCCGCCGGTGGCGAGGCCAGGATCCTGACCGGCGCGGACCGGGCGTCACGCTTCATTGCCGATGCCAAGGACCCGGCGACGGCTTTGCCCTTGCTGCCGCGGCGCTCGCTGGCCGGTGACCAGTCGCCACTGGCCGGCATCAACTACGACGCTGAACTCGAGCTCAAGGGCGCAGAGCGACGCGAACTGCTGGTGACGCCCAGCACGCGTTCATCCGATGTCGCGGTCTATCTCGATGCCTGGAAGCGCCGCGTCGAACAGGTGGGCACGCTGCACTTCCCGAACGAGGCCCGCCGCCAGAACCTGAGCGGCAATCCGGTCATTGAAGTAGCTCTCGGTGCAGATGGCAGCCTGCTCAAGGCGCAGGTGCGGCGCACGAGCGGCCATCCCGAACTCGATCGCGCGGCGATCGCGATCCTGAAACTCGCGACGCCATTTGAGGCATTCCCGGACGAACTGGCCACCCGTCACGACGTCCTGCGCTTTGCCTATGAGTGGCAATTCGTCGCCGGACGCCTTGCCGGCTCGGCGGTCGAGCTGCCGGCGCACTGAATCGTATTAAGTCAGCCCGCAGGCATGCTTTGACCGCCGCCGGGCGGCGGCTGATACTAGCGTCATGGCAGGTGGCGCCTACCTTGAAAATCAGCTCCTGGTCGCGATGCCCTCGCTCGCGGATCCCAATTTCTCGCAAAGCGTCACCCTCATCTGCGAACACACCGATCGCGGCGCGCTCGGCATCATAATCAACCGGCCGCTCGAGATGAAAATGTCCGAGGTCCTGGAGCAGCTCTCGCTCACGAGCGACGATGTCCGCCTGCGCGACATGCCGGTGTTGCGTGGCGGACCGGTCCAGAATGACCGCGGCTTCGTGCTGCACCGGCCCTGCCCGCAGGACTGGGATTCGACATTGCCGGTTTCCGACACGCTGCATGTGACGACCTCGCGTGACGTGCTGGCCGCCATGGCACGTGGCGAAGGGCCGGCCCAGGCCGTGGTCGCACTCGGCTACGCCGGCTGGGACGCCGGGCAGCTCGAGGAGGAAGTGCTGCAAAACGCCTGGCTGACGGTGCCCTGCGACGAATCGCTGATCTTCGACCTGCCATTCGAGCAGCGCTGGCATGCGGCCGCGCGGCTGCTGGGCGTCGAACTGTCCCGCATCAGCCTCCAGGCGGGACGCGCCTGACGGATGCCCGCGCCGGCCACGCGCACGGTGCTCTCCTTCGACTACGGATTACGGCGCATCGGCGTCGCGGTCGGCAATACGCTGACCGGAACCGCCGAGGCGCTCGCGACCATCGATGCGTTCGACGGCGAACCTGACTGGCGCGCGATCGACCGCTGCGTCGCCGACTGGCGTCCCGCGGCGATCGTGGTCGGCATTCCCTATAATATGGCCGGCCAGAATGCCGGCATCACCACGGCGGCATTGCGGTTCGCGGAGCGTCTCGGTGAGCAATACGGGATCGAGGTCTACCGGGTGGATGAGAGACTTTCGTCGCGCGAGGCGGAGGATGATCTGCGCGAGCGGCGCCGCAGCGGCAGCAAGACGCGTCGCGTACGGCGCGGCGACGTCGATCGCGAGGCCGCGCGCATCCTGCTGCTGCAATGGCTGAGGGCGCAGCCCGGCGAACCGGCCCGATGACTTCGCCGTTTCCACAGCTCGACGCCAACGGCCGGCTACGCCACCTGATCACGCTCGATGGTCTCGACCCCGGTCTGATGCGTGAACTGCTGGAGCGGGCCAAGGACTACCTGTGCCCGCCCGGCCGGCTGCCGCCACGTGGCGACGACCTGCGCGGCTGGACTGTCGCCAACCTCTTTGCCGAGCCTTCGACGCGCACCCGCGCGTCATTCGAGCTCGCCGCACTGAGACTCGGCGCCGATGCGGTCAATCTCGACGTCATGCTGTCCTCGCGCGCCAAGGGCGAGTCGATCATCGACACGATCTACACGCTTGAGGCCATGCAGGTGGACGTATTCGTGATCCGCGACGCGCAGCCCGGCATCATCGAGTTCGTCGCGCGGCACGTCGGCGACCATGTCAGCGTGATTTCGGGTGGCGAAGCGCACCTCTCGCACCCGACCCAGGGCCTGCTCGATGCGCTGACCATCCAACAGCACAAGGGCGGCTTTAGCGACCTCACGGTCACATTCGTCGGCGACATCCGCCACTCGCGCGTCGCCCGTTCCGCCCATCGCGCGCTGACCGCGCTCGGCGTGGCCGAGCTGCGCCTGGTGGCGCCCGAGGAGATGATGCCGGAGCCGCATGAGTTCCAGGGCGCGCGACGCCACTCTTCTTTCGATGATGGAATAGCGGGCGCCGACGTCGTGATGATGTTGCGCATCCAGAGGGAGCGGATCGCCGAGGCGATGCCGACCGACATCGACCGCTACCACGAACTCTACGGCCTGACAGCCGCGCGGCTGGCGCGGGCGAAGCCGCAGGCCATCGTGATGCATCCGGGACCGATGAATCGCGGTGTCGAGATCACTTCCGAAGTCGCCGATGGACCGCAATCGGTGATTCGCAGGCAGGTCGCGAATGGCGTTGCGATAAGGATGGCCGTGCTCGCGCACGTCGCAGAAGCCCGCCGCAGGCGCGCGCCGTGAGCGGTGCGGCCGCGCCCCACCGCGGCACGATCTTCCTCGAGCAAGCCGACGTCATCGGTCATGAAGCGTACCCAGACGAGCAGTACGTATTGCGGCTGCACGCGCCCAAGTGCGCCGCGGCCGCGACCCCCGGCAGTTTCATCCACCTGCATTGCGGCCCGGGCGTGCCGATGCGCCGGCCACTTTCCATCATGCGCGCCTCCGCGGCCGAGGGCTGGATCGAGGTGCTCTACAAGATCGTCGGGCGCGGACTTGGCGAGCTCGCGCTACGCAAGCCGGGCGAGGCGCTTTCCTGCCTCGGTCCGATAGGCAGGGGATTCGCCGCGCACGCGGAAAGACCGCGCACGCTCATGATCGGTGGCGGTGTCGGCATCCCGCCGCTGGTGTTTCTCGCCGAGACGCTCGCAGCGGAATCCGGGAGCAGATGGCGACCGTTGGTACTGATGGGTTCCGAACTGCCCTTCCCATTTCGCACTGAGACATCCCGCATCGCCGTGACAGGCATGCCGCCTGGCGCGACCGCCGGCATGCCGCTCATGGACTCTTGCGGCGTGCCGAGCCGTCTTGCGAGTCTCGCGGGATTCCCCGGCTGCCATGCAGGCCTGGTGACCGATCTCGCCCATATCTGGCTTGCGAGTCTCGCGCCCGCGGAACTTGCCGAGGTCGAGATGTTCGCCTGCGGACCGGAAGCGATGCTGCGCTCAACCGCAGCGCTCGCCCGCAGCCATGGGCTCCCCTGCCAGGTGTCGCTCGAGGAAAACATGGCCTGCGCCGTGGGCGGTTGCGCCGGCTGTACGGTGCTGGTGCAGACACCCGACGGCCCGGCGATGAAGCGCATCTGCGTGGACGGACCCGTGTTCGACGCGGCAACCGTCTTCACGAGCTAAATCGACCCGGACAAGAGAACGAGCCCGGCGCGCGGGATCCGGGAGCGGGTCGCGCGGGCGGGATCCGACCGGGACCCCGCTCGTTCGCGCCGCCGGAACTTACGCGCTCACTCGCGGGGTCCCGGTCACCTCGCCCGCGCGACTGTTGGCGGTGCTGCGGACGTGCGCGGGTGGCGCGCCGGGGCGGCGGCCCTCGGCGAGCGAATGTCCGATCTTCTGAGCGAGCGAGGGCCGGCTTGCCGGCGCCGCCCGTGCGCGGGCACTACCCGAAATAGATGCGGGTCTCGAGATTGCTGCGCGAGTCGGCGTTGTTCAGCGCCTCCTCGATGTCGATCCGCCCTTCCTTGTAGAGATGCAGCAGTGCTATGTCGAAATTCTGGATGCCGCGCTCGGTGGACGTGAACATCGCTTCCTTGATACCGATGACATCGCCCTTCTTGATCAGGTCCTGGATGTGAGGCGTGCTCAGCATGACCTCGACGGCCGCGCATCGCAGGTTGTTGCGGCCGCGCACGAGACGCTGCGAGACGATGGCCCGAAGGTACTGCGACAGGTCGAGAAAAATCTGCGCGTGCTGGTCAAGCGGGAACATATTGATGACGCGATCCAGGGTCTCCGCGCAGTTGTTGGCGTGCAGCGTCGCGATACACAGGTGACCGGAGCCGGCCAGCGCGATGGCGGATTCCATCGTCTCGCGGTCGCGGATCTCGCCGATCAGGATCACGTCCGGCGCAGCGCGCATCGCGGCGCGCAGTGCCTTCGCGTAGCTGCGCGTGTCGAGCCCGACTTCGCGCTGATTGACGATCGACTTGCGATTCCGGTGCAGGAACTCGATCGGGTCCTCGATCGTCAGGATGTGATCCGAGCAGTTCTCATTGCGGTGATTGATCATCGCCGCGAGCGTCGTGGACTTGCCGGCGCCCGCGGCTCCGACCATCAACACGAGGCCACGCTTCAGCATTACGAGTTCGCGCAACGTGTCCGGCAGGCCGAGCTGGTCGAGCTTCGGCGTGTCCACGCTAATGTAGCGCAGCACCAGTGCCGGAAAGCCGCGCTGGTGGAAAACGGCCGCGCGAAATCGCCCGACACCGGGCTCCGAGATCGCGAAGTCGATCTCAAGCTCGCTCTGGAAGTGCTGCAGCTGCTCGGCGCTCATGAGGTTGTGGGCGATATCGCGCACCTGCTCGGCGTTCAGCACATGCTTGTTGATCGGGTAGATGAGTCCCTCGATCTTGATCTTGGCCGGGGAATTGGACGTGAAGAAGAGGTCCGAGGCCTTCTTCTCGGCCATCAGCTTCAACATCGGCTTGATGTTGAACCGACCCGACTCGGCCTCCGGGGCCATCGTCGAGTCGGTCGCCGGTTCAGTAGAGTTTTCCCTCGTTGGACTCATCGACTATCCTCAATGTGCTGGCTGCTTCCGCCTGCAGGCGGTCCTCGCGCTTGCTCTGGAGCTTGATGCGCAGCCGCAACTCGTTCTTCGAATCGGCGTTGCGCATGCTCTCCTCATAGGAGATTTGACCCGCCTCATAGAGCTCAAACAACGCCTGGTCGAATGTCTTCATGCCGAGCCGGTTCGAGCGCGACATGACTTCCTTGATCTTGGCGATGTCGCCGCGCAATATCAGGTCCGAGATCAGTGGCGTGCCGATCATGATTTCCATCGCAGCGATGCGGCCATCGCTCTTCTCGCGCGGGATCAGGCGCTGCGACACCAATGAGCGGATGTTCAGCGACAGGTCCATCAGCAGTTGTTCGCGCTTCTCCTCGGGAAAGAAGTTGATGATGCGGTCGAGCGCCTGGTTCGAGCTGTTGGCGTGCAGCGTGGCGAGCACCAGGTGGCCGGTCTCGGCGAACTGGATGCCGTACTCCATCGTTTCTCGATCGCGAACTTCGCCGATCATGATGACGTCCGGCGCCTGACGCAGCGTGTTCTTCAATGCCATGTGCCAACTCTCGGTGTCCACGCCGACCTCGCGGTGCGTCACGACGCAGCCGCGGTGCTGGTGCACGTATTCAACCGGGTCCTCGATCGTGACGATATGGCCGCGGGTCTTCTCGTTTCGGTAGCCCACCATCGAGGCGAGCGTCGTCGACTTGCCCGAGCCGGTCGCGCCGACCACCATCACGAGGCCGCGGCTGGACATCACGATGTCCTTGAGGATCGGCGGCAGCTCGAGTTCCTCGAACGTCGGGATCTTGGAGTTGATCTGGCGGATCACGCAGCCCGTGTAGCCCTGCTGTATGAAGGCGCTCACGCGAAACCGGCCGATGCCGGGCGGTGCGATTGCGAAGTTCGCCTCCTTGGTCGCGTCGAACTCACGCGTCTGGCGGTCGTTCATGATCGAACGCACGAGCACGGCACTCTGCTCGGACGACAGCGCAGCCTCGGCCTGCGGCCTGACTTCGCCGTCGACCTTGATCGCCGGCGGGAAATTGCAGGTAATGAACAGGTCGGAGCCCTTGCGGTCGACCATCCGCCGCAGCAGATCCTGCATCAGCTTGATTGCCTGCTCGCGATCCATTCGATTCTCCCGTCAGCGGCGTGCCGCTTACAACGCGTCCTTGTTCTGGGCCTTGTACCGCGCTTCTTCCTTCGCGATCAGGCCCTTGGCCAGCATCTCGGTCAGGCACTGATCGAGCGTCTGCATGCCCTGCGCATTGCCGGTCTGGATCGACGAGTACATCTGCGCGATCTTGTTCTCGCGGATCAGGTTCCGGATCGCGGGTGTCGCAATCATGATTTCATGCGCGGCAATGCGGCCTCCGCCGATGCGCTTCAGCAGCGTTTGCGAAACCACCGCGCGCAGCGATTCCGACAGCATCGAGCGGACCATGTCCTTCTCGGCCGCCGGGAACACGTCGACGATGCGATCGACCGTCTTCGCCGCGGAACTTGTGTGCAGCGTGCCGAACACGAGGTGGCCGGTCTCGGCGGCCGTCAGCGCAAGCCGGATTGTCTCGAGGTCGCGCATTTCGCCGACCAGCACGACGTCCGGGTCCTCGCGCAGCGCCGAGCGCAACGCCTCGCTGAAGCCGAGCGTGTCGCGATGCACCTCGCGCTGGTTGATCAGGCAGCGCTTCGACTCGTGCACGAACTCGATCGGATCCTCGATCGTGATGATATGCTCGGGCCGGTTGACATTTACGCAATCGATCATGGCTGCGAGCGTCGTCGACTTGCCGGAGCCGGTCGGCCCGGTCACCAGCACGAGGCCGCGCGGCAACATGCAAAGATCCTTGAAGACCTTTGGCGCATTCAGCTCGTCGAGCGTCTTGATCAGCGACGGAATGTTGCGGAATACCGCGCCGGCGCCGCGATTCTGGTTGAAGGCATTGACGCGAAACCGCGCCAGGTTCGGGATCTCGAACGAAAAGTCGGTTTCGAAGAATTCCTCGAACACCTTCCGCTGCTTGTCGTTCATGATGTCGTACACCAAGCTGTGCACTTCCTTGTGCGTCAGCGCAGGCATGTTGAGGCGCTTGATGTCGCCGTCCACGCGGATCATGGGCGGCACGCCGGCGGACAGGTGCAGGTCCGAAGCGTTGTTCTTGACCGCAAAGGCCAAGAGTTGGGCGATATCAACAGCCATCATTGCTCCCTGGCCCGGTGCACGGCGCGAGAACCCCGTCGGCCAGTCATTGGCAGCTCGGGGCCGGGGGCAGTATAGCCCCGGTCAGGGCACCCCAATATGTTAACTACTCCGCAGAATCAGTCTCAAAGGCTCGGCTTTTTGCGTGAAAAGATCGCGGCTGCCGCGCGCGGCGCAGGCCGGGACCCGGCCGCCATCAGGCTGATCGGCGTCGCAAAGTCCCAGCCTCTCTCGCGGGTCGTGGCCGCCGTCGACGGCGGCCTGGCGGACATCGCCGAGAACTACCTCCAGGAGGCGCGCGATCACATCGCCGCACTGCAGGGCCGGGCGCTCACCTGGCATTTCATCGGCGCGCTGCAGAGCAACAAGACGCGGCCGGTCGCCGAATTGTTCGACTGGGTGCACACGGTCGATCGATTGAAGATCGCCGAGCGCCTGGCCGAACAGCGTCCGCGAGAACGCCCGCCGCTGGCGGTCTGCATACAAGTGCGGCTCGGCGGCGAGGCCACGAAGTCCGGCGTCGATCCGCGCGAACTTCCAGCGCTCGCCGAGCGAATCGCTTCACTTCCACGATTGGCGCTGCGGGGCCTGATGTCTCTGCCACCCGAGGAAACAGATACTGAACGGCAGCGCTACTGGTTCCGCGAGTTGCGGCAGTTGCTGCGTGAGCTCAACGGCGCCGGTCATCGTCTCGATGCGCTGTCCATGGGCATGAGCAGCGATTTTGAATCCGCCATCGCGGAGGGCGCGACTCACGTACGCATCGGCACCGCGCTCTTCGGTGAGCGCGTCTGAGTCGGGGCGGTGGTATCCGGCCTAAGCCCTGAATTTCCGCGCGATGGGCAGCTGCCGCAGGCGCTCGCCGGTCGCGGCAAAGATCGCATTGCACACGGCCGGCGCCACGAGCGCGGTCGATGGCTCCCCGATGCCGCCCGGGGATTCGTCGCTTGGTAGCAACTCGACTTCGATGGCCGGCACTTCATTCAGTCGCATCAGCCGGTACCTGTCGAAGTTGGTCTCTCGCACCTTGCCGCCCTCGAGCGTGATTTCGCCCCATAGCGCGGCGGTCAGGCCGAAGATGATGCCGCTCTCGATCTGAGATTCGACGATTGCCGGGTTCACGATCCGGCCGCAATCGACGACGCAGACGACGCGATGTACGCGTACCGTGCCTTGCTGCACCGATACTTCGGCGACCTGCGCGAGACAGGTGCCATAACCCTCCATCAATGCGATGCCCTGATGGCGCCCGGCCGGCGCTGATTCGATCGCGACCGCCGCGAGCGGCACTTCGAGTTCCTCGGCGAGCAGCATCGGCAGCGCTGTGTAGACGCCCTGCCCCATCTCCGAGCGATCAACGAGCACGGTGATGCGGTTGTCGCCGCCGATCTTGAGCCAGGCGTTCGGCATGCCGCCGACCGCCGACCCAGCGGCTTCGCGCTTTCCGCAGCCCGGCAGCGTCAGGCCGATTACCAGCCCGCCACCGGCCACTGCCGAAACTTTCAGGAATTTGCGCCGGCCAGGGTTGGTTGCATGCGTGGTCATGGTCACTCCCCCTTCCTGGCGAGTTCAGCGGCGCGATGGATCGCCTCGCGGATGCGCGGGTAAGTACCACAGCGGCAGATGTTGCCGGACATCGCTGCGTCAACTTCGTCATCGGTCGGCGACGGATTGCTCGCCAGCAGGGCCGCCGCCGACATGATTTACCCAGACTGGCAGTAGCCGCACTGCAGCACATCCAGTTCGAGCCAGGCCTGCTGCACCGGATGACTGCGATCAGCCGACAGGCCTTCGATTGTCGCGATGCGCTTGCCCTCGACTGCCGCAAGCGGCAGTACACAGGAGCGGCGTGTCGGCGGCGGCCTCGACATCGATTTCACGGCCATTGACATTGAGTTTCATGAGGCTGGACTCCTCGCTTGTCGGCCGGATCGCATTATTGCGCTGCTTACCGCGAAGCGCACTACAATCGCGCCGCACCCCCGCGAGACGCGGACTTGACCCGGGATGTGTAGCGCATGGACGCCCTGATCTTCATCGTCGAATCGGTATTGTCGCTCGCGGTTTTCGCCTTCCTGCTGCGATTTCTGCTGCCACTGGTGCGTGCCGACTTCCGCAATCCGCTGTCACAGGCGATCCTGACGCTGACCAACTGGCTCGTGCTGCCGCTGCGCCGCATCCTGCCGCCCATGGGTCGCATCGACACCGCTTCGCTGGTCGCACTGGTCGCAGTGCAACTCATGGCGACGCTGCTCATGTTCCGCTTGCGGGCCGGCGCTCTGATGCCCTTCGTGCCACTCGTCGTCGCAGGTTTGACCGCGCTCGCCATTTCGACAATCCGGCTTTCCCAGGTCCTGATATTTGTATACGCACTCCTGTCATTCATCGCGCCGGGAACCTACAGCCCGGTCGTCGGCCTGCTTTCGTCGCTGTGCGAGCCGCTGCTTCGGCCACTACGCCGGGTGTTGCCCGTGATCGGCGGCCTCGATTTCTCGCCGCTGGTCGCGCTCATCGGCCTGCAGGCCCTGCTGATCCTGATCACCTGATCCATGGACCGATCCTGGTGCAGGTACGACGCGACGGGTCTTCGCATCGCCGTGCGCATCCAGCCACGTGCCGGTGCTGACCGGATCTGCGGTGTCCAGGGTGGGCGCCTGAAGATCCGGATTGCGGCCGCGCCCGTGGATGAGGCGGCCAACCAGCGGCTGCGGCGGTTCATCGCCGGGCTTTTTGACGTGCCACAGGCCTCGGTCAGCCTGCTGCAGGGCGGCAGATCGCGCGACAAGCTGCTGGCCATCGCAGGCGTCAACCGGCTGCCGCCGACCCTGGCTGGCTTGCCGGAGCACCAGGTTTGAGCGTCTGCTGACGTGTTGCTGCGCACGCAAATCTTCGCGCTCGCCTGTCTGACAATCTGCGGCTGTGGTGAGGATCCGGGCACGCCGCCACCGGCCCGCGAATTTGCCGACCCCGGCTTTGTCACCGCAGGCGTCGTCCGGCTGTATTACGCGCTGACATTGACCAGCGATCTGCCTCCAGCGATTGCGGGCAGTTACAACATTGTGCAGAGACGCAATCTAGCTTTACTGACGATCACGCTCGCACCAGCAGCCGCGGCCGGCACTGAGCGGCTCGCCGCAATCGAGCTCAAAGCGGAGGCCGTGACCCTCATCGGCGAACGACAAGCATTGTCGTTGCGTCGTGTCAACGAACCTGGCGGCCCGACTTATCTGGCGACGGTCACGGTGCGACATCGCGAGCCGATCACGATCGAGATCCGGGCACGCACCGTCGCCGACGGGCCCGAAATCACCGCCCGCTGGACCCGGGACTTCTATCTCGAGTGAAATTCACTGCTTCGTGCCGAGCCGTAAAAAACCGCTCGAAATAGCTCTCGACCCACTTATGTCACGGGATTTTCCGTGGTATCGTGCGCGCCGACATATGACCAAGGCGGGACACTCCCGCCGCTGCCAAAACCACAGGAGACAACTCAATGGCGAAGAAGAACGCGGCTCCGACGAAGTCGCAGATCGTATCGGCGGTCGCGGGCGCGACCGATCTCAGCAAGAAGCAGGTGGGCGCAGTGCTCGATTCGCTGAATGGCGTCATGAAGAAGGCGCTGAAGGGCGCCGGCGTATTCACGATGCCGGGCGTCTGCAAGATGCGCGTCGTGAAGAAGCCCGCCACCAAGGCGCGCGAAGGCGTCAACCCCTTCACGGGCGAGAAGATGATGATCAAGGCCAAGCCGGCCTCGAAGAAGGTGCGTATTCGCGCCCTCAAGAACCTCAACGAGATGGTCGGCTGAAGCCAGCCGTCGAGTTGTACCCAAGGAACTGACGGGGCGGCAGGGCCGCCCCGTTCGTTTTTCAGCTGGCCGTCTTCAGCCGCCGGCCCAGCCATTCCCCGACCAGCGCACGCAATACCGTCAGGCGGCCATGAAAGAAATGCTCGGCGCCCGGCAGGATTTCGACCTGCGGCGCAGGGTCCAGGGTCCGGGTCCAGCCCAGCACGGCTTCGTGATTGACGAGCTCGTCGGCATCGCCCTGCACGACCAGCCAGGGACAGCGTGGAACTTCGAGCCGCGCAAAATCGAAGCGTTGCACGGGCGGGGCGACCGTCACGAGCAGTTGCGCGTCACGTGCCGCGGCGAGACGCAGCGCGACGTAGCTTCCGAATGAGAAGCCGAGTGCCCACAGGGATCCGGCGCCCAGTTCGCGCCGGCACCAGTCGGCGACCGCCACCGCATCGTCGGATTCGCCCATGCCCTTGTCATGGGTGCCACCACTGCCGCCGACACCGCGGAAGTTGAAGCGCAGGCTGGTGACGCCCTGATCCTGCGCCGCGCGCGCCAACGTGTGCACGACCTTGTTCTGCATCGTGCCGCCGTAGAGCGGGTGCGGATGACAGCACACGGCGACGATCCCTGCGACCGCGTTCGGCGGCCGCTCGATCAGTGATTCGATCGGCCCGGCGGGACCGGCAATCGAGATTTTTTGCTGCAGTGTTGGCGCCCGCTGAGTCACGCCGCGTGCTCAACGCGAGCCTTCATTGCGCCTGTGGGGCGACCGTCACGGTCTCGACGGCAAGCAGCTCGACTTCGAACAGAAGTGTCGAGCCCGGCGGGATGGTCCCACTGGCCATGTTGCGATTGCCATACCCAAGCGCGGGCGGAATGATCAGGCGCCGCAAGCCACCGACCCTCATCCCCACGACGCCACTGTCCCAGCCCTTGATCACGTGCCCGCGGCCCAGCGGAAACGACAATGGCTGCCGGCGCGCGCGCGAATTGTCGAACTGGCGGCCGCGGTGATCCGGCGCCTGCCCGTCGTACAGCCAGCCCGTGTAATGCACGATGCAGACCATGCCCGGCAAGGCTTCGTTGCCGACCCCGAGCACCAGGTCGGTGATCACCAGGGGCTCCGCCGGCGGCACTTCCGCTGCCTGCGTTTCCTGAGCAGCGGCCTGCGCCGCGCACCAGGACAGTGCGCCGGCCATCAGTGCAGATCGCAACCAGATGCTCACTTTGATGGCTCCGGTTTGAAATCGAGAGCGGCGGAATTAATGCAATACCGCTGTCCGCCCGGCTGCGGACCGTCGTCGAATACATGGCCAAGGTGGGCGCCGCAGTTTGCGCAACGCACTTCGGTGCGGCGCATTCCGTGCGACTCATCGTGTCGCGCCTCGACCTGCGATCCAGCCACAGGCTGCCAGAATGACGGCCAGCCGGAACCGGAATCGTATTTGGCCCCGGACGAGAAAAGACTTTCTCCGCAACAGACGCACAGGTACATGCCCGTGCTTTCGTTGCGGTAATGCTCACCCGTGAATGCGCGCTCCGTGCCCTGCTGCCGCGTCACGTAGTACTGCTCGGGCGTCAGGCGCACGCGCAATTCGTCGTCGGTCGGCTTGCTGCCGCTCATGGCGCCAAGATATCAGCTTTGAAACCGAGCGCGAACGCGGCGGGTCAGTGCTTGCCCAGCAGCCAGTCATTGAGCCGACGGACAAATCCGGCCGGATCCGGCGGCGTGCCGCCCTCAGCAATCTGCGCTTGATCGGCAAGCAATGCCGCGAGCGAGTCGAAGGCAGGACCGTCCGGCAGCAAGTTGAGGCGTGCGACCAGCGGATGCGCCGGATTCAATTCCAGCCAGGGCCGGGCCTCTGGCAGCTTCTGACCGGCGGCCTCGAGCAGCCGGCGCAACTGGGGCCCGGGATCCGCCGCATCGCGTACCAGGCAGGCGGCCGATTCGGCAAGGCGTGTACTCGCGCGCACACCGGCCACCCGCTCCCCAAGCCGCGCAGCGACGCGCGCATACAGCGCCGGCATCGCGTCATCCGGCGTGACGACCGCGGTGAGTGGGGGCAGGTTGGCGAGCTCGAGCTCGCCGCTCGCGACGTCTTTCAACGGGCGACCGTCGATCTCGTCGAGATGGGCGACGAGCCAGGGATCGATGCGATCCGAAAGCAGCAGCACTTCGACACCACGCGCGCGCAGGCCCTCGAGTTGCGGGCTTTGGCGCGCCGCGGCCGCGCTGTCCGACAGCAGGTAGTAAACCTGCTGCTGTCCTGCGGGCATGCGCGCAACGTAATCGGCCACCGAATGGAGCTCGCCATCGCCTGTGGTCGATACGAATCGCAACAGTAACAGGATCCGCTCGCGATTGCCCGGGTCCTCGATGACACCCTCCTTCAGAACGTTGCCGAATTCCTTCCAGAATGTCCGGTACCTGTCTGGCTCATCGGTGGCGAGCCGGGCAAGCATTTCCAGCACGCGACGCGTGATCGCGCCCTTGATTGCCTGCACTTCGACATCCTGCTGCAGCAGTTCGCGCGACACATTGAGCGGCAGGTCCGCTGAATCGACGACGCCCTTGACGAATCGCAGGTACAGCGGCAGGAATTGCTCGGCGTCATCCAGGATGAACACGCGCCGGACATAAAGCCTGAGACCGCGTGGCGATTCGCGGTTGTAGAGATCGAATGGCGCAGCAGTGGGCACGTACAGGAGCGTCGTGTATTCGCGCCGGCCCTCGACCTGGTTGTGGCTCCAGGCGAGCGGCTCGGCAGCGTCGTGGGAGACATGACGGTAAAACTCCCGGTAATCGTCGTCGCTGAGATCCTGCCGCGGGCGGGTCCATAGGGCCTGTGCCTGGTTGACGCGGTCATACTCGCCCTTGCCGCCGTCCGGGCGCAGCAGGACCGGGAATGCGATGTGATCGGAATAGCGCCGGATCAGCGCGCGCAGGCGGAACGGATCGGCGAACTCCGCCGCATCCTCCTTCAATTGCAACGTGACGGTCGTGCCGCATTCCTCGCGCGTGATCGTCTCAAGCGTGAACTCGCCGCCACCACTCGAGCTCCAGCAGACCGCTGCAGCAGGCTCGCTGCCGGCACGGCGCGAGCGGACTTCCACGCGCTCCGCGACGATGAATACCGAGTAGAAGCCGACGCCGAACTGGCCGATCAGCTGGCTGTCTTTCTGCTCGTCGCCGGTCAAGCGCGCGAAGAACTCGGCGGTGCCGGATTTCGCGATCGTGCCAAGATGCTCTCCCGCCTCCTCGCGTGTCATGCCGATGCCGGAATCGGAGACGGTCAGCGTGCGGGCCTTCGAGTCGAAATCGACGCGGATCTCGTAAGCCTGACCGCCACCCGCCAGCGCGGGATCGGCGAGCGCGGCGAATCGCAGCCGGTCACAGGCATCGGAGGCGTTGGAAATCAGCTCCCGCAAAAAAATTTCGCGGTGGCTGTACATCGAATGGATCATCAGCTGCAACAAGCGGCTGACTTCGGCCTGGAACCCGCGGGTTTCGGTCGCATGCTCGCTCATCGGCGCCTCCTGGCGAACGGAGTGCGCCAATGGTGGCACGGATCAGGGAACTTTTGATTGACTCCCGCATGGGCGCGACCGCGCGCACCGGTTCAGCCGCGGCGGGTGCTCCGCTCGGCCGGCCAGAGGCCCAGTCGATGCCGCAGCGCGCAGACCAGGTCATCCAGCTCGTCGAACAGCTGCACAAGTCTTTCCATCAGTGGTGGCCGGACGCTCAGCGCCGGCCGGCGCCGGGTGCAGGCTCGACCGGCTCTTCGCCGTTCTCGCTGCGCCAGGCAGTGCGGACCTTGTCGGCCCAGGACTTGTAGCTCGCGTATTTGGTGAGTTCGCGCGAAATCGTGCCGTGGCGGCTGACCACGGCGCCGCGGCGCGGCGCGCGCGGCGGGGCATCCGTACCGCCACGGTCCGTCCGGCCATCGCCAGCACCGGCAGACAGCTTGATATCCGTCACGGTTGGGAAACCTGATGACGCGCCATGCCACGCAAGTTACGCGGGGCGCAGCGGCCGCAACAGGAACTGGGTCACAGGTCGCGGGAGGCAAGGCCCCGCGGCGCAGAATGTTCAGGAAATGCGGTAACTGGGGCGGTATTCGCCGACCAGTTTCATGCGTCCCTGCGAAACAAATGCCCGCAATAATTCGTCAAGCGGCCTGGCGATCTGCTGGTCGGCGTGAATCACGAACGGCCCCTGCTCCTCGATCAAGCGGATGCCCTGCTCCTTGACGTTGCCGGCCACGATGCCCGAAAAAGCGCGGCGCAGATTCGCGGCGCGCTCGTGCACCGGCTGCTGCATGGAGAGCGAGAGCCCTGCCATCGCCGCATGACTGACCTCGAATGGTTGCTGGTATGGCGGCGGGATCTGCAACAGCCAGTTGAAGTTGTAGGCATCACCGGCGCGGCGCCGCGAGCGGCGCACGGCGTCGAAACCGCGCTGCATTTCGCGCGCGACCTCGGGCGGGTCGGCAATGATGATGCGGTAGCGCTTCTGCGCCTCGGGGCCGAGCACCAGTCCGATGAAGCGGTCCAATTGTTCGAAGTAGGCCGAGCTTTCGGCAGGACCGGTGAAAACGAGCGGCAATTTCTGCTCGGCGTTGGCCGGCTCCAGCAGGATGCCGAGCAGGTAGAGGACTTCCTCGGTCGTGCCCGCGCCGCCCGGGAATACGATCATGCCGTGACCGAGACGAACGAATGCTTCGAGACGCTTCTCGATGTCCGGCAGGATCACGAGCTGGTTGACGATCGGATTCGGCGGCTCGGCCGCGATGATGCCCGGCTCGGTGACGCCGATGTAGCGTCCGTCCCGGATGCGTTGCTTCGAGTGGCCGATCGTCGCGCCCTTCATCGGGCCCTTCATCGCGCCCGGACCGCAACCGGTGCAGACCGACAGGCCGCGCAGGCCGAGTTCGTAGCCGACCTTCTTGGTGTAATCGTATTCCTCGCGCGGGATCGAGTGCCCGCCCCAGCAAACCACCAGGTCAGGCCGGCCCTTGTGGTCGAGAACGCGCGCATTGCGCAGGATGCAGAAGATCGCATTTGTCACGCCGGCCGGGTCGCGCAGGTCGAAGCGCGCGACGATCTCGTTGTGCGTGTACACGATGTCGCGCAGCACGGCGAACAGGTGTTCCTTGACGCCGCGGATCATCTCCCCGTCCACGAAGGCGCTGCCCGGCGCGTGGTGCATCTCGAGCTTGATGCCCCAGGGCTCGCGCATGATGCGCAGCTCGAAGTCCCGGTAAGCGTCGAAGATCAGGCGCGCATCGTCGATCAGCGTGCCGGAATTCAGCACCGCGAGCGCACAGCGCCGGAACAGCGGATAGAGGCCGCCCTGTCCGCGATCCAGCAGTTTGTCGACTTCCTGCTGTGAAAGATTCTCGAGCACGCCCTTGGGCGACACCCGCGCATGCACGACGGCTGCCAGGTCGCGTTCAGTCGCGGGATTCACGGCTGGATCTCGATCGGCGTACCGGATCCGGTGAGCAACCAGAAATCGAGCATGTCCTCATTAGACAGTGCGATGCAGCCGTCGGTCCAGTCGGTGTTCAGGTATCGATCGCGCGGGTACTTCGGCAGGTTCGGCAGGCCATGCACCATGATCAGCCCGCCGGGCGACCAGCCATTGCGGCGCGCGAGCGCGACATCGGTGGCCTCGGGATAGGAGACCAGCACGGACAGGAAAAATTCGCTGCGCGCGTTGCGGCGTGTCAGCCGGTAGCTGCCTTCCGGAGTGCGGAAATCGCCCTCGCGCTGCTTTTGGCCGCTCGGATCGAGACCCAGCGAGACCCGGTAATTCGCGATCGCGCGGCCTGCGCGCAGAAGTTCCATCCGGTGTTCCGACTTGTGCACGATCACGCGGTCGGCCGGCAGCAGGACGCCAGCCGGTGCAATCCGCTCGGCGATCGAATCGGCGAACACCGGCAACGCCAGCAGCGCCGCGAGGAATACTGATTTGAACAACAAATGGGCCATTCGGCGCGGGAGTATAGCGCCGCCGGCGGGCAATCGCCCCTCAGTGCTCGATCAATTCGACTGCATCACAATTTCGCGAAGATGCACGCGCCACGAGGCGGTACTCGCGGCCGGCCTCGAGATCGGCTTCCACCACGAACCGGCGCGTCACGCCGCTTTCCAGTATGCGGCAATCCACCAGCAGGGAATGCCGACCCGGTGGCAACTGGATCGCGCTTGCATGCAGTGAAATCCTGCGGTCCCCGGCTTTTATCAGACGCAGCTGCACCGGCAGCCCGGCGGAAAACGCGGGGTCGGCGCGCACGATTGCGCTTTCGCCGGGCGGCAACTCAGGACCCGGGTAGACGCGTTGCGTCGTACAGGCCGCGGTCGCAGCCAGAGCGAGCAATATCAGCGTCCGCATCCTGTTGCACCCGGGTCGCCGGAAAAAAGGCGGCCCGAAGGCCGCCTGGGAGTTCACGCGCAGCTCCTGTGGTCAGGTGCCGCCGGGCGGGGACCCGGCACGCGCGTGGATCAAAATCATTCCGACTAGCCGCACTTCGACTCGCCGCAGGCGAGACATGTCATGCAGCCATCCATCATGACGACCGCCGCCGTATTGCATTTCACGCACAGCTGCGCGCCCTCGGGATAGCTGCTCTTGGCGAATGCGTCCGTCTGGCGATGGCGCTGTTCCCATTCACTGCGTTTGGACTCGATCAGCTGCAGGCGCGCGGTGTCCATCTCGGGCACTTTCATGAGACCGATGGACTGCAAGTGCCGTTCGACGACGTAGCCGATCTCGGCCACGATCGATGGCATGAACTTGCCGCCGGGCTGCCAGTAGCCACCACGCGGATCGAAGACCGCCTTGAGTTCCTCGATCAGGAACACGACATCGCCGCCCTTCCTGAAAACGGCCGAGATGATTCGCGTCAGAGCGACGATCCACTGGAAATGGTCGAGATTCTTCGAGTTGATGAAGATCTCGAAGGGCCGGCGGTGCTCGTGCTCGGTGCCCTCATTCAGCATGATGTCGTTGATCGTCAGGTACATCGCGTGGTCAGAGATCGGGGTCTTGATCTTGTAGGTCGAGCCAATCAGCACCTCGGGGCGCTCGAGCTTCTCGTGCATCCACACGACCTTGCCGCCACCGTCCTTGCGGGCCTTGCCTTCGCGCGTCTGGCCCGAGGCGCGGTCCGGCTCGGGTTTCTGCACCCGGTACTTCACGATCTTCTTGTCGAATTTGAGTCTGCTCATGTCCATGATCCTTGCCCCGCCCTCAAAACCTGCCGTAGTAGCCTTCCTTCAACGCGTCGAACAGATTCGCGGCGGTGTGCACCTCGCCGTCGTACTCGATCTCCTGGTCACCCTTGGCCTCGACCTCGCTGCCGTCCTCCAGCGTGAACACATAGGTCGTGTTCTTGAGGTCGTCCTCCTTGACCAGCACGCCCTGGTGCGCCTCCGGATTGAAGCGGAATGTCGTGCAGCCCTTCAGCCCCTTCTCGTGGGCGTACAGGTAGATGTCCTTGAATTCCTCGTAGCGGAAATCGGTCGGCACATTCGCGGTCTTCGAGATCGACGAATCGACCCATTTCTGGGCCGCGGCCTGGATGTCCACGTGCTCGCGCGGCCCGATGTCCTCAGCCGTGATGAAATAATCCGGCAGGCGCTCGCCCGCCGATGTCGAGCCAGGCATCGCGCGGGGGTTGACCATTTCGCGATAGGCCAGCAGCTCGAAGGAATAGACGTCGACGCGTTCCTTCGACTTCTTGCCTTCGCGGATCACATTGCGGAAATAGTGGTGCGCGAACGAGGGCTCGATGCCATTCGACGCGTTGTTCGCGAGCGACAACGAAATCGTGCCGGTCGGCGCAATCGACGAGTGATGCGTGAAGCGCGCACCGACTGCCTCGATTTCCTTGACGAGCTCCGGCGCGGTCTCCGCGAGACGGCGCATGTAGCGGCTGTAACGGGCGTGCAGCACGCGGCCCGGCACGCGGTCGTTGACCTTCCAGCCGTCACGCGCCATCTCCGGGCGCCGGCGCAGCATCGCGCGGGTGACCGCGAATTCCTCATTCATGATCGGCGCAGGGCCCTTCTCGCGGGCCAGCGCGACACCCGCCTCCCAGCCGGCAATCGCCATCTCGCGCGCGACATTCTCGGTGAATGAGACCGATTCCGGCGCGCCGTATTTCATGCCGAGCATCGTGATCGCCGAGCCCAGGCCCAGGAAACCCATGCCATGGCGGCGCTTGCGGGCGATTTCCTCGCGTTGGCGCCCGAGCGGCAGGCCATTGATCTCGACGACGTTGTCGAGCATGCGCGTGAACACCTGCACGACCTCGCGGTATTCGTCCCAGTCGAATTTCGCCTCGTCAGTGAATGGCTGGCGCACGAATCGCGTCAGGTTGACCGAACCCAGCAGGCAGGAGCCGTACGGGGGCAACGGCTGCTCACCACAGGGGTTGGTCGCGCGGATGTTCTCGCACCACCAGTTGTTGTTCATCTCGTTGACGCGGTCGATCAGCACGAAGCCCGGCTCCGCGAAATCGTAGGTGGACGTCATGATGACGTCCCACAGGCGCCGCGCCGGCAACGCCTTGTACACGCGGCAGGAGACCAGACCGTCCTCATTGGTCACATAGCCCTCGGTATCGGGCCACTCGCGCCATACGAAACTGTGCCGGTCCTCGAGATCGTGCTGCTCGGGGTCGTATTCGCGCGCCGACAGCGGGAAAGCGAGCAGCCACTCGCGATCGCTGCGCACGGCCTCGACGAACTCGTCGGTGACCAGCAGCGACAGGTTGAATTGCCGCAGCCGGCCGTTCTCGCGCTTGGCACGGATGAAGTCGATCGCATCCGGATGACCGACGTCGAAGGTGCCCATCTGTGCACCGCGCCTGCCGCCCGCCGAGGACACGGTGAAGCACATGCGGTCGTAGATATCCATGAACGACATCGGGCCCGAGGTATGCGCGCCGGCGCCGGAAACATAGGCTCCGCGCGGCCGCAGCGTCGAGAATTCGTAGCCGATGCCGCAACCGGCCTTCAGTGTCAGGCCCGCTTCGTGGACCTTGTTCAGGATGTCGTCCATCGAATCGCGGACCGTGCCGGAAACCGTGCAATTGATTGTCGAAGTCGCGGGCTTGTGCGCGAGCGCCCCGGCATTCGACATGATGCGGCCAGCGGGGATCGCGCCTTTGCGCAGCGCCCACAGGAAGCGCTCGTTCCATTGCTCGCGCACACGCTCGTCCTCGACGCCGGCAAGCGCCGTCGCGACGCGACGCCAGGTGTCGTCCATCGTGACGTCGATCGGGGAGCCGTCCTTGGCGATCAACCGGTACTTCCGGTCCCAGATGTCGAGCGACGCTTCCTGAAACGGTATCTGGTCCACGTCCTTCGGCTCGATCTTGACCGCGGTGCTCATTTTCTCTACGACGCTCCCCTGAATACAGCGGTCAATTGCAAATGCCGGAGAAATCGAGGCCTGCCCGGCGCGGTGCGCCGCTGCGTGGAATCGAGTTCGTTAGGCTCCCTGACTCTTTTGCTGACGCTCATCGTGCTCGCATCAGCGACCACAAGATGTTGTGTCAGGGTTGTTAAATTATTTTCGCAGACCGGTTGGTGTCAAGGATTTCCTTTCCCAAAAAACATCCCCAAAAACAGGCTTATATTTCAATTACTTACAAATGGCACTTCAGGCGATTTCGGGCAGACCGGTGTGCCACTGGCCGTCCCGGTCAATTTTCCGCGCAACACAATATCTGGTAGATGCGAATTCACCATAAAACATGCGGAGTCCGCGTGCACAATCGCTCGCACACCGGAAAAATGGCCGCGCCGCGCATCGGAACTTGTGGCAATCGGCTCCGGTCAGACATCCCGAATCACCGAGGTCCCCGCTCATGAGACAACTTCTCGCCGCCGTCGCCGCCACCGTCACGCTGCTGGCGTCAGTCGCCGCAGTCGCGCAGCAGCAAGTCATGCCGCAGCCGAGCTTCGCACCCGTTATCAAGCGCGTCGCGCCCGCGGTCGTCAACATCGCGGTGCGCGGCACCATGGCCGTGCAGCACAATCCGTTCTTCGACGACCCGGGCTTCCGGCGCTTCTTTGGCATGCCGCCGGATGCCGCGCCGCAGGAGCGTGAATTCCGTAGCGCCGGCTCCGGCGTCATCGTCGACACGAAGAACGGCTACATCGTCACGAACGCGCACATGGTCGAGAACGCCACCGAGATTACGGTTGCCCTGATCGACGACCGCGAGCTGAAGGCCGAGGTCGTGGGCGTGGATGTGCGTTCGGACCTCGCGGTGCTACGGGTCAAGGAAGGCCGGCTGCCCGCCGAAATCCGCCTCGCGGATTCCTCGAAACTCGAGGTCGGCGACTTCGTCATCGCGATCGGCAACCCCTTTGGGCTGCAGCACAGCGTGACCTCAGGGATCGTCAGCGCCCTCGGTCGCTCCGGCATCAACCGCGACAATTACGAGGATTTCATCCAGACCGACGCCGCGATCAACCCCGGCAATTCCGGCGGCGCGCTGGTCAGCATGGACGGCGAGCTGGTCGGCATCAATTCGGCAATCCTGTCGCGCTCGGGCGGCAACATGGGTATCGGCTTTGCGATCCCGTCGAACATGGTCCGCTCGATCATGCAGCAGCTGATCCAGTTCGGCGAGGTCAACCGTGGCCAACTCGGCGTCTCGGTGTTGAGCCTGACGCCGGACTACCGCAAGAGCCTGGGTCTTGGTGATGACGTCCAGGGCGCGCTGGTGTCGCAGGTGGTCGAAGGCTCGGCCGCGGCGCGCGCCGGCATTGAGGCCGGCGACGTCATCACGATCATTCGCGGCCAGCCGGTCAAGGGCGCCGCAGAACTGCGCAATTCGATCGGCATGCTGAAAGTCGGCGATTCGGTCGAGATCGACCTGCTCCGGGACGGCAAGCCCAGGCGCCTGACGGCCGTGCTGCGCGAGGTGGCACAGCTCGCCGATGCGGCGGCCATCCATTCGGCGCTCGCCGGCGCCGACCTGGCAGATGCGCCTGAGGGATCTGGCGGTGGCGTCATCGTGCGCAGCGTCCAGCCGGGAAGCCCCGCGGAGCAGTCTGGTCTCAAGGCCGACGACCGGATCGTGGCCGTCAATCGCAGCCGGATTGCGAGCCTGGCGCAGCTGCGCGAGGTAACAAAGGACCAGACCTCGATGCTGGTCCAGCTGCAGCGCGGCAATCAGGCAATGATCCTGCCGCTGCGCTAGACCAGCCACGCAGCGCTCCACCGTATAATCGCGCCATGGCAGCGCGATCGATCTGCTTGTTGGGTGGTTCGGGCTTTGTCGGCACGCACCTGTGCGCGGCGCTTGCGCGAGAGGGTTGGCGCATCACAGTACCGACCCGCAACCCCGCCCGGGCGCAGCATCTGGCGGTGATCCCGTCGCTGCGCCTCATCGGCGCCGACGTGCGCGATCCCGGGCAGCTCGCCATGCTCTGTGACCGCCAGCAGGCGGTCATCAATCTGGTCGGCATCCTCAATGAAAGAGGCCGCGACGGCAGCGGATTCGCACGCGTCCACACGGATCTCGCCCGCAAGCTGGTCGAAGCCTGCCGCGGTCAGCGCGTCGACCGCTTGCTGCAGATGAGTGCGCTCAACGCCGATGCGGATCACGGCGCCAGCCATTACCTGAAGAGCAAGGGTGCCGCGGAACGCATCATCCGCGAGGAATCGGGTGCGGACCTGGATTGGACGATCTTCCGGCCCTCGGTGATTTTTGGCCCGGGCGATGACTTCGTAAACCGGTTTGCCGGGCTCCTGCGGATGATCCCGGGTGGCCTGCCGCTCGCGCGACCCGGCGCGCGCTTTGCGCCGGTCTGGGTCGAAGACGTGGTGGCCGCGATGCTGCGCGCGCTGGCGGATGACGCGACCGCGGGTGAATGCTACGAACTCTGCGGCCCCGAGATATTCACACTGCGCGAAATCGTCTGCCTGGTGCGCGATCAGCTTCACCTTGTGCGCGCCGTCATCGGCCTGCCGGACTGGGCGGCGCGCGCCCAGGCCGCCGTTTGCGACTTCGTCCCCGGCAAACCGTTCTCCCCGGACAATTACCGGTCATTGCTGGTCGATAGTGTCTGCAAGGTCAATGGCCTTGCGCGGCTCGGCATTCACCCGCAATCCTTGACTGCAATCCTGCCGCGCTATCTCGGTAATCAGGGCATCGCCGGACGCTACGCACGCTACCGCCAAAGCGCCAGCCGTTAGGCGGCGGCCACCGGCGCGGAAATGATGCAAAGCGAACTCAAGCCGCCACCTGACATCAGCCCCTGTCGCTTGGGCAGAGCGCCGAACGGGCTGCTGAATCGTGGGCGAGAGCCCGGATTGCTGCGTAGTACGCGGGGAGATTGCCGCCGTGCTGTGCCAAGAGGCTGGTCAATGCAGGGACGCAGCGTTGGTAGGTGGCGACGGCCGCGAGGCGGGCATTGTTGAGATCGCCGGCGGATGTGAGGCCGAGTGCCGTCAGCGAGTCGCGCAGGCGGGCTAATTCGGCGCTCTTGGCGGAGCGCATTTGTTCGGTGGGCTCGCCGCTTGCATAGATCGTGGCCAATCGGTCGCGGGTTCCGACCATCAGTTCGCTGACCCGTTTTTCGTGCAGGCTCGACGCGTTGAAGGCGGTCAGCTCGTCGTCGCGGCCGAGGTGGGTGAGCCAACGGCGCGCGCCTTCGTTTTCGACGACGGTTGCGAATGCTTCGTTGAAGTCGCTGTCACCGGGCACATAGGCCTGCTGATGCGCAAGTTCGTGGAAGATCAGCGCGGCGAGTTCGGCGTCGCCGTAGCGCAGCATCGTATTGAGCACCGGGTCGCGCAGATGCCCCAATGTGGAGTATGCGAGCGAGGGCCCAACATAAACATCCTGGCCCCGGTCCGCCAGGTGCCGCGCTGCCTGGACCGCGCCCACTTCCTTGAAGTACCCGCGGTAGGCGACGCAGCCGGCAACCGGGAAGCACCAGTGCTGCGGCTTGATCGAGAACTCGGGCGCCGCGAACAGGTTCCAGGTCGCGTAAGACCGGCCCAGGTCTGCATAACTGCGGTAGCTGCCATTGTCCGGCAGTCCCAGTTCAGTGACCGCGAAGTCCCGCGCGCGGCTCGCGTAGTCGAGCCTTTGGCGCAGTGCCGCATCCGTGTCATCGCGGGCGACGAGATCGGCAATCGGCTCGCGGCGGCGGTTCATTTCCATCTGTCCCGCGGCCAGGTGCACGTAATAACAGCCCGAGAGCGCGAGGGCCCCTGCCGCGAGCGCGAGGCCCGCGATCAGGCGCATTTGGGCATCGGTTAACATGGCGAAATGGAAGTCTATCTGGTCGGCGGCGCGGTCCGTGACGAGCTGCTCGGCCGGCCGGTGCGCGAGCGCGACTGGGTGGTCGTCGGCAGTACGCCGCAGGCGATGCTGGACGCCGGTTACCGGCAGGTCGGGCGCGATTTCCCGGTATTCCTGCACCCGGACACCAACGAGGAATACGCGCTTGCGCGCACCGAGCGCAAGACCGGCCACGGTTACCACGGTTTTGAATTGCGATTTTCGCCGGATGTCACGCTCGAGGATGATCTGCGCCGGCGCGACCTGACGGTCAACGCGATCGCGCGCGCCGCTGACGGCAGGCTGATCGATCCTTGCCGCGGCCAGCGCGACCTTGAGGCTCGCACTCTGCGTCACGTATCGGAAGCCTTCAACGAAGATCCGGTGCGCATCCTGCGCGTCGCGCGTTTCCTGGCGCGGTTCCAGCCGCTCGGATTCAGCGTCGCGGCAGAGACGCTGGTACGCATGCGCACAATGGTCGCATCGGGCGAGGTTGACGCACTCGTCGCCGAGCGCGTCTGGCAGGAGACCGAACGTGCACTGGCCGAGCCCGCACCCGATGCCTGGCTCAAGCTCCTGCACGACTGCGGCGCGCTCGCGCGCATCTACCCGGAACTGGAGGCGCTCTATGGCGTGCCGCAACCTTCGAGGTGGCATCCAGAGATCGATACGGGCCTCCACATGGAACTCGTGCTGCAGGCGGTGGCCGACCTGACACCCGTGCCGCGCATCCGGTTTGCGGCCCTGATGCACGATCTCGGCAAGGGCCGCACGCCGCGCTCGCAATGGCCGACCCACCGTGGCCACGAAGAACGCGGAGTGGCGCTGTTGCACGAACTCGCTGCACGCCTGCGCGTCCCGGGGGATTACCGGGATCTTGCGGAACTCGCCGCACGCTGGCATGGCCTTGCCAACCGCGCGATGGAATTGCGGCCGCGGACCCTGCTCGAGCTACTCGAGGCCTGCGATGCGATGCGCCGGCCCGATCGTTTTCGCGAGCTGCTGCTCGCCTTCGAGGCTGACCATCGCGGCCGTGGCGGCTGGCGGCTGCGCCCCTATCCGCAGGCCGAGCGCCTGGGCCGCGCGCTCACCGTGGCACTCGCGACCACGCTGGATGATGCCGATCGCGCGGGACTCCCCGGTGAACAGATCGGCGTGCTGCTGCGCCGCAGGCGCCTGGCCGCGCTTCGGCAGATGAACTGAGCCAGGCGGTTCAGCCCAGTATGAGGATGATCATCGCCGCCAGCGCGACGCGATACAGTGCAAATGGCATCAGGCCGATGCGGGTAATGAACTTCAGCAGTACGTGGATGCACAAGTAACCGGTCAGGGCGGACACGGCGAACCCCAGGCCCGTTATCTTCCAGTCCGCGCCGTTGCCGGGCCCGGTCAGCAGCTTCAGGAACTCCCAGCCACCGGCCATCGCGATACCCGGCACCGCCAGCAGGAATGAAAAGCGCGCTGCGCCCACGCGTGTCAGGCCGAGTGCCCGCGCCATGGTCATGGTCACGCCCGAACGCGATGTGCCCGGCATCAGCGCAAGCGCCTGCGCGCAACCGATCAGCAACGCATCGCGCCAGCCGACCGAGTACTCGTCCCGGCGGTGCGACCCCAGCCAGTCGGCAAGCCACATCAATAGGCCGAAGCCCGCGAGCGTCGCCGCGACAAACAGCGGATTGCGCAGCATCTGCTCGATAAAATCGCCGAAGACGATCCCCACCAATCCAACCGGAATCGTGCCGATGACGACACACCAGGCGAGGCGGCCGTCAGGCGTCAGTCCGCGGCCAGTGAGCGAAGCAAACCATGCGCGCGTCATCTGCAGGAGTTCTACGCGGAAGTAGCCGATCAAGGCCACGAGCGTGCCGACGTGGAGCGCGACGTCGAAGGCGAGCCCCTGGTCAGGCCAACCAAGGATGCTCGGCACCAGGATCAGGTGGCCGGAACTCGAGATCGGCAGGAACTCGGAGAGCCCCTGCACGATCGCCAGCACGATGGCATGAATCGGTTGCATGCCGATACTCTACAGGCTCGCGGAGAGATCGCGGAAGCTGAAACCGGCGAGCGGGCCCACGATGGCGCGCGTGAGGGCCATGACCTTGAAGCGTTCGCCCATCTCGCCGGGCAGCAGCAGCATCGAGGCGCCCTGGCTCAACGCAAGTCCCTCGCGCGTATTCGCGCCTTCGAGCGCGGCGGCTAGTTCGCGATCGATGCCGAGCGAGGCGAGGAAATGCGCCTGGGTCGCGAAGCCGGCGACTTCAAGACCTGCGGCGGCAGCGGCATCCGCGACCGCCGAAAAATCGACCCAGGCCGTCAGGTCCTGCAAGCCCACGCGCGCGAACACGTCATCCACGCGCCGATGCCGGTAGAAGGCGCACAGGCTGCCGCCGTCGCGCGACGCATGGTAGTACTGGGACCGCGGCAGGCCGTAGTCGATCAGAAGCAGCGCGCCTTTTCCGAGCGTGGCGGTCGCGGACTCGATCCAGGCAGGCAACATCGGCCGCAATTCCGATACATAGCCGTCAGGCAGAGGCTCGGGCAGCGAAGCCACGAGACTCGTGACGGCATTTGCGAGCGCCGCATCCGCCGGGCGCGATTGCCAGGCGAATCCCTCGCCTGCAGCGACGACACCGATGGCTTCACAGCCATTGCGACCTGCACGGAAGCAATCGACCGGCATCGCATCGAGGACTTCATTCGCGAGCGCCACGCCTTGCCAGGTCGCGGCAGATGGTCCGTCCAGCCACTCGACCCGCGCAGCCAATGCAGGAAGCTGCGCGATCCGCGCCTGTTGCCGGGCGCGAAGCGGCGCGCTGATCTCGACGATGCAATAGCGGCGTGGCAACGCGTCAATCCCGGCCAGCGCCTGCAGCAGGCCAGCGGCCAGCAAGCCGCTGCCGGCACCGTACTCGACCAGGTCTCCACCACCCGCGCGTTCCAGCAACTCAGCGACCTGGGTCGCGAGGCAGCGCGCGAAGAGCGGCGAGATCTCCGGCGCCGTGACGAAATCGCCGCCAGCCCCGAATCGGGCCTGGCCCGCCATGTAATAGCCAAGACCCGGCGCGTACAGCGCCGCATCCATGAATCGGGAGAATGGCAGCCAGCCGCCGCCCGCTGCAATCAGCGAGCGCAAGTGCTCCGCCACGCGCGCGCTGTGCAGCATCTCTGTGGGTGAAGGCGGCGGCAACTTATCGGGGATCAGCATCGCGCGGCGCGCGGAGCATGGTATCGTCGCCACCCGGCTCCCCCAGCGACCTGAACGCGATGCCTGCAGCCGCCCCGCCACTCAAGGACAAGGTTGTGCTGATTACCGGCGCCGCGCGGCGCATCGGTGCAGCGATTGCGCAGGCTTTTCATGCAGAGGGCGCGAAGGTCGCCGTGCATTACCACCGCTCCGCCACCGAGGCAGGCAGGCTGGTCGCCGCGATGAACGCGGAGCGGCCGGCATCCGCAGCGGCATTCGGCGCCGACCTTGCCGATCTGGCGGCGCTCGAGGCCCTGCCCGGCTCCGTTATCGGCACCCTTGGCGCGCTCGATGTGCTCGTCAACAATGCCTCCACCTTTTATCCGACGCCGGTCGGGAACATCACGCCGGCGCAATTCGACGATCTGGTTGGCACGAACCTGCGTGCGCCCCTGTTTCTCTGCCAGGCCGCCGCACCTGAGCTGCGCAGGCGCCAGGGACTCATCATCAATATCGCAGACATCCATGCGCTGCGGCCACTCGGGCGGCATGCCGTATATTGCGCGGCCAAGGCCGCGCTCGTGATGCTGACGCGCTCGCTCGCGCGCGAACTCGGCCCCGAAATCCGCGTCAATGCCATCGCGCCCGGACCCGTGATGTGGCCCGAGAACGGCGTTGACGAGGAATTGCGGGAGCGCATCGTGGCGCGCACCGCGCTGAAACGCAGCGGATCGCCGGACGATGTCGCGAAGGCGGCGATCTTCTTCGCGACCGACGCACCCTTCGTGACCGGCCAGGTGCTGGTGGTCGACGGCGGGCGCCTGCAGGGCGGCGAAGACCGCTAGCCGGCCCATCAATCCTCCCCTTCGAGCGAGACTTCGCGCAAGGCGTGGGCGTTGCGGTCGAAACGATTCCACAGCTCGCCAACTGTCTCGCCGGACAATGGATGCCTCAGTTGCGGCGCAAGCTCGGCCAGCGGCCCGAGCACGTACGCGCGTTCGGCAAGGTCCGCACGCGGCAGCGTCGCGCCGGGGAATTGCCCGATCAGGTTCCCGTACAGCAGCAGGTCGAGATCCAGCGTGCGCGGCGCCCATTTCTTCGCACCGCGCTCGCGCCCGCTGGCCTCCTCGACCGCTTTCAGGCGTTCCAGCACCTTCGCCAGCGGCTCATCGGTTTCGAAGGCGACGACCAGATTGATGAAGTCATCGCCCGCGAATCCGACCGCAGCATTTGACCAGGCGCGCGAGATGCGCAATCCCGGCCAGGCGGCGGCAAGCGCCTTGACAGCCTGGCGCAGATGGGCGCGCGGCCGGATATTGCTGCCGGCCGCGACGAAGATTTCAGGCATTCCGGTTGCGCTCGATGATCACGCCGACGTCCCTGGAATTGCGGATCGCGCCCGGCTTGTGCACGGTCACGCGCACCGCTGCCATCGGAAACTCCGCGAGCACCAGACTCGCGATGCGCTCGGCCAGTGTTTCTACCAGCTGGAACCGGCTCTCGCCGGCAAAGGCGAGCACGCGTTTCGCAACCGATTTGTAGTTGAGCGTGTCGTCGATAGAGTCGCTCTTGCCCGCGGCGGTGAGATCGAGCGACATCTCGAGGTCGATCTCGATCCGCTGCTTGATCTCGCGTTCCCAGTCGAAGATCCCGATCACGGCTTCGGTGGAAAGCGACGTCAGGAAAATTTTGTCCATATTGCCTCTCAATGCCGCGGCGCGGCCAGATCGTCCAGTGGCCAGCGCGCACGCGCGCGCACGGGAAGCGCTTCGCGCTCGCCCGCCGCGAGCCGCGCATGCCCGGCGAGAGCGATCATCGCGGCATTGTCGGTGCAGAACTCGGGCCGCGGGTAATGCACGCGACCGCCGGCCGCCACGACTGCGGCGGCAAGTTCCTCGCGCAGGCGCCGGTTCGCGCCGACGCCACCTGCCACAACCAGTGCCCAAATTCCGGTCTGCTGAAGGGCCCGCAGCGCCTTCGCCACGAGCGTCTCGACGATCGCCGACTCGAATCCGCGCGCGGCGTCGGCCCGCGCCTGCGCGTCGAGGGTGCGACCGCGAAGCGCCACGACGACCGCGGTCTTGAGTCCGCTGAAGCTGAAGTCGAGCCCCGGCCGGTCGAGCATCGGCCGCGGAAACTTGAACACCCCGTCACGGCCCGATTCCGCGAGCGCGGCGAGCGCAGGCCCGCCCGGGTAGCCGAGTCCCAGCAGTTTTGCGGTCTTGTCGAAGGCCTCGCCGGCTGCATCGTCCAGGGTTTCACCGAGGATGCGGTAGCGGCCGAGCCCGGCGACTTCGACCAGCATCGTGTGGCCGCCGGAGACCAAGAGCGCAATGAACGGGAATTCCGGTGCCCCGGGCTCGAGCTGCGGCGCCAGCAGGTGGCCTTCCAGGTGATGTACGCCGACGACCGGCACCGCCCAGGCGTAGCCGAGGCTACGGGCGACCGTGGCCCCGACCAGGAGCGCGCCGATCAGGCCGGGGCCCGCCGTATAGGCAATGCCATCAATGGCTTGCGGAGTAATGCCGGCGTCCCGAAGGCTGTCCTCGATCATCGGCAGCAACCGTTCCACGTGCTCGCGCGAGGCAAGCTCGGGCACCACGCCGCCGTGGGGCCGGTGCAATTCGATCTGACTCCAGACGCGATTGGCCATGAGGCCGTGTTCGCCGTCGTACACGGCGACCGCGGTCTCGTCGCAGGAGGTCTCGATGCCAAGGACTCTCATGTCTAGTCTTTTGATTTTCCGGGGGTAGATCACTACAATTCCGGGCCCTTTCCCCGGGGCAGCTCCGGGGGGTCGCCTGTCAGACGAGGTTTGAATGCCGAGTGTCCGTATCCGCGAGAACGAGTATTTCGACGCCGCGTTGCGCCGTTTCAAGCGCGCCTGCGAAAAGGCCGGCGTGCTGACTGAACTGCGTCGTCGGGAATTCTACGAGAAGCCCACCCAGGAACGGAAACGCAAGAAGGCAGCGGCGATCAAGCGGCACCTGAAGCGCTCCACGCGCGATGGCGGCAGCCGCACCGCTACGCGCTGATCCCGGGATGACCCTCAAGGCCCGCATCACCGAAGACATGAAGACAGCGATGCGCTCGGGCGAGAAGGATCGCCTCTCGTGCATCCGCATGCTGCAGGCGGGCATCCAGCAACGTGAAGTGGATGAGCGGATCACGCTCGACGATGCGCAGGTGCTCGCCGTCATCGACAAGATGATCAAGCAGCGCCGCGAATCGGTCACCCAGTTCGAGGCCGGCCATCGCGCCGACCTGGTCGCCAAGGAATCGGCCGATATCACCTGGCTGACGCAATACCTGCCCGCGCAGCTCGGCGACGTGGAACTTGAGGCGCTGATCCGCGAGGCCATCGCGGCCACCGGCGCCGCCTCCATGAAAGAGATGGGCAAGGTCATGGGCTGGCTGAAACCGAAGGTCCAGGGCCGCACCGACATCGGCGCGTTATCGGCGCGCATCAAGACCGCGCTCGGCGGCTGATCGCATGAGTCCCAGCAGGGTTCCCGAGGGCGAGACACGCGGCTTCATCGTGCCGATCGGTGGCGCCGAGAACAAGGAAAACGACCCGCGCATCCTCGAACGCTTCGTGCGTGTCTCGGGTGGTGCGGATGCCGACATCGTCGTGATCCCGACCGCGAGCCGCGCGCACGAGACCGGCCCGCGCTACGAACAGTTGTTCCGGGACTTAGGCGCAGCGCATGTCGCCGTGATGGATTTCGACACGCGGCGCGACTGCCATGAACAGGGCCGGCTCGAACGCCTGGGCGAAGCGACCGGTATTTTCTTCACGGGCGGCAATCAACTGCGACTGACGACGCTGCTGGGTGGCACGCCGGTTGCCAAGCTGATCCGCGTGCAGAATGCCCGCGGCGTGACCATCGGCGGCACCAGCGCTGGGGCCAGCATCCTGTCCGAGCACATGATCGCCTTCGGCGACGACGGTTCGTCGGCGATCGCCGGCAGCGTGCGACTTGCACCCGGCCTCGGGCTCACCAACCGCTTCATCATCGACCAGCACTTCCGCCAGCGCGACCGCCTGGGTCGGCTGATCACGGCGCTAGCCTACAATCCATTCTCGGTCGGCATCGGCCTCGACGAGGACACCGCCGCGTTCATCGGACCCGACGAGACACTCGAGGTCGAGGGCAGCGGCGGCGTGACGGTCGTGGACGCTTCGAAAGTCACATTCTCATCGGTTGACAGCGCCGCCGAGGGACAGCCGATCTGCATCCTCGGCCTCGTCGTGCATTTGCTGGCCGCCGGCGCGACCTTCAACCTGCACACAAGGGTTGCCTCAATCGGCAGTCTTTAGCGATGCGCATACTCGACCGTTCTATCTATGTCGGGCCATCGCATTTCGCGCGCTTCCCGGTCATCCGCCTGGAACTGGATCTCGGGCAACTCGAGGCCTGGCCTACCGCCAGACTCGGCAAATCCTTCGTGGCAGGCCTCGTCGGGGCGCTGCCGGGTCTTGCCGAGCACGGCTGTTCCTACCAGGTACCGGGCGGCTTCATCCGCCGGATGAATGAAGACGACGGCACCTGGCTCGGCCACGTGCTCGAGCATGTCGCGCTCGAATTGCAGAATGTCGCGGGCGAAGACGTCAGCTTCGGCAAGACCCGGAGTCTCGAACGGCCCGGCATCTATTCGGTCGTCTATGAATATGCGGAGCGCGAGGAAGGCATCGCCGCCGGCGAGCTGGCCCTGAGACTGCTGTGCTCGCTGCTGCCGGATGCGATCCGCCCGGCGGACACGGTGCCCGCCGGCTGGAGCTGGCCGGTCGCGCGCGACGAATACATACGATTCGCACAGCGTCGCGCGCTCGGGCCTTCGACCGCATCATTGGTGCGTGCCGCCGAGAAACGCGGCATCCCCTGGCTCCGGCTCAATGACCAGTCGCTGGTCCAGCTGGGTCATGGCCGCTACCAGCAGCGCCTGCAGGCGACGATCACGGGCCGCACGCCGCATATCGCAGTCGAGCTTGCGAGCGACAAGGAAGAAACCAACCGCATCCTCGGCTCGCTGGGTCTGCCGGTACCGCGCCAGGAACTGGTGCAGTCCGAGCGCGAGGCGGTCCGCGCGGCGAATCGGCTCGGCTTCCCGGTCGTCACGAAACCCTACAATGGCAATCACGGCCGCGGCATCTCGATCCGGCTCATGACTGATGAAGAGGTCGCGCTCGGCTTTCTGGCTGCCCGCGAGCATTCACGTTCGGTGATCGTCGAGACCTACCTCGAGGGCGACGATCACCGGCTGCTGGTCGTGAATGGCGAATTGGTCGCGGCCACGCGGCGTACGCCCGGACACGTGGTCGGTGACGGCAAGCACAAGGTCACCGAGCTCATGGAGATTGTCAACCAGGATTCGCGGCGCGGCGTCGGCCATGAAAAGGTCCTGACACGCCTCGAGCTCGACGCGCAGGCGCAGGCGATGCTTGCGCGTGCCGGGCTCACAGCGGACTCGGTGCCAGAAGCCGGACAGAAGGTCTACCTGCGATCGACCGCGAATCTTTCGACCGGCGGCACGGCGACCGATGTGACCGACGTGATCCATCCCGACAACCGCGACATGGCCGTGCGCGCGATCCGGGCCATCGGCCTCGACGTCGGCGGCGTGGATTTCCTGTCGAAGGACATCACGCTCTCCTACCGCGAGATCGGCGGTGGCATCTGCGAGGTCAACGCAGCGCCCGGATTCCGCATGCATGTCGCGCCCTCCGAGGGCACGCCGCGCGATGTCGCGACACCCGTCATCGACATGTTGTTTCCGCAGGGCGCGCCGTCGCGCGTGCCGATCGCGGCGATCACCGGCACCAACGGCAAGACCACGACCGCGCGCATGCTGGCGCACATATTGAAGATGGCTGGCTACACGCCGGGCCTCACGACGACCGACGGCGTCTACATCGACGGTCAGCGCACCGTCTCCGGCGACATGACGGGCCCGGTGTCGGCGCGCATGGTGCTGGCCGACCCGCACATCGATGCGGCGGTGCTCGAGACCGCGCGCGGGGGCCTGTTGCGCGCGGGCATGGGAGTCCCGAGTGTCGATGTCGGCGCCGTGCTGAATGTCCAGGCCGATCACCTGGGCCTCAAGGGCATCGATACGCTGGAGCAGCTCGCCGAGATCAAGCGCGTGGTCGTCGAGGTCGCAACCGGTTGCGCGGTGCTGAATGCCGACGATCCGCTGGTGCTCAGGATGTCGGCGCACACCGATGCGGAGTACATCTGCTACGTCACGCTGAATCCGCAGCATGCGCTGGTGCGCGAGCACATCCGCGCGGGTGGCCGGGCCTGCGCGCTCGAGGCCGGCGTCAACGGACAGATGGTCACGCTCTATGACCGCGGCGGCCACATCCCGCTGGTCTGGACCCACCTGATCCCGGCGACACTCGAGGGCCGCGCAACGCACAACGTCCAGAATGCGATGTTTGCGGCGTCGATGGCGTTTTCGCTCGGCGTCAAGCTCGACGCGATCCGCCAGGGACTGCGCACCTTCGACACCACTTTCTACCAGGCGCCCGGGCGCATGAACATTTTCGACGAGCACCCGTTCAAGGTGCTGTTCGACTACGGTCACAATGCTCACGCCGTGTCGATGCTCGCGGATCTCGCCGGCCGGCTCGATGTCACGGGACGGCGCATCGTCGTGCTCGCGGGACCGGGCGACCGGCGTGACGAGGACCTGCGTGCGATCGCGCTGGCCGTCGCCGGACGCTTCGATCATTACATCTGCCGCCGCGATGACAACCTGCGCGACCGCGCGAGTGACGAGGTGCCGCGGATCCAGGCAGCGGCGTTGATGGCCGCGGGCGTCAAGGAATCCGCGATCTCCGTGATACCCGATGAGCAGGAAGCGATCGATGCGGCGCTGCGCATGGGCCGGGCCGGCGACCTGTTGCTGATCTTCGCCGATGCGCTGGTGCGTTCCTGGAAACAGATCATCCGCTTCCGGCCCGCAGGCACACCGGCGCAGGCGGCGGCGCGCGTGCCGGAATCCGTCGTTTCCTCGCCGGTCACCGAGGCCGCTCCCGAGAGCCTGGTGCCGCTGTCGCTCGACGGCCTGATCCGCGATGAACGCGGCATCCGTTATGCGCCGGAGGCGTCCGACTGATCGAGTCACCGGCACCGCCGTTCACCGACTCACGGCGACTCACCGGCCACAACCGGTTTTTCGACGGCCCCGGCGCCGTGCTCGAGTCCGCGGCGGCGGACACCGATGCCGCACTTCTCGAGGCCTGGAAATCGCGCGTGCAGCGCGCGAAAGCGGGCCTCGGCTGGCCCGACTCTGCGGTCGTCGCCATTCCACATGCCGCGGGCGCCTCGCTTGCGCTCGCGGCGCCGGCCGACCAGCTGATCACGGCGACCGAACTCAACGAATGGGCGCTTGCCGCCGCGCTGCTCGAACGCAGTCCGTCACGCGAAGCGGAATTGCTCGCAGCACTCGCATTCGAGCAACCTGATGCTCCGGTGCCGCCGGGCATCGAAGAGACCGCAGCGCTGGAGAGACTCGCCGCACGCGCCGCCGATGAGGCAAATCCGCGCTTGCGGGCGCTGCTCGATGCCGCGCAGGGCCGTGGGCTCCCTTGCCTGCAGGATGACGAATTCCTGACCATCGGTGCCGGCATCGGCGGCCGGACCTGGCCCCTGAGCAATCTGCCGGACATCGCGGACCTGCAATGGGCTGCCATGCGTGCAATTCCGGTCGCGCTCGTGACCGGCACCAATGGCAAGACGACGGTCGTGCGCCTGATCGCGGCCTGCACGCAGGCGCAAGGGTGGACGACCGGCCACAGTTGCACCGACGGTCTCTACATCGACGGCCTCAACATCGAGACCGGCGACTATTCCGGACCGGACGGCGCGCGCGTGCTGCTGCGCGATGCGCGCGTCGAGGCGGCAATCCTCGAAACCGCACGCGGCGGCATTCTGCGGCGCGGGCTGGCGCTCGGCCGTGCCGACGCGGCGGTAGTCACCAACATCAGCGCCGACCACTTCGGCGAGTACGGCATCCAGGATCTGGGCACGTTGGCTGATGTGAAACTCGCCGTCGCGCATCTGATCGGGCGCGACGGGCTCCTGGTGCTCAACGCCGACGACGAAGTGCTGCGGGCCAGGAGCACACATGTCGACTCGCCGCTCGGCTGGTTCGCACTGAACTACGAACATGAGGTGCTGCTGCTGCATCGTGCCGGTGGCGGCGCCACCTGCGGTGTGCGCGACGGCCGGTTACTGCTGAGTCACCGGGACGCCGAATACGACCTCGGCGCTGTCGTCAGCATGCCGCTCACCGTCGACGGCGTCGCCGCCTACAACATCGCCAATCTCGCTGCGGCCGCACTCGGCGCGGCCGCGCTGGGCGTGGCGCCTGCAACCATCGCGGCGGTGTTTGCGGATTTTGGCTCGCGACCCGAGGACAATGTCGGCCGCTTGATGCGCTACGACATCGGCGGCGTACGGATGCTGGTCGACTACGCGCATAACCCGGCCGGGATACGTGGTCTACTGGGCGTGGCGGAGCACCTGCGACGCCACGGCCGGATTGCGGTGCTACTGGGCCAGGCCGGCAATCGCAAGGACGCCGACCTGCGCGATCTCGCGGCCGCCTTGGCGGCCTTCGGCCCGGACCTCGTGGTGATCAAGGAAGAACTCGACTACCTGCGGGGTCGCGCCCCTGGCGAGGTGCCCGCTATCCTGCAGGCGGCGCTGTTGCACGCCGGGCTGCCCGAGTCAGCCATCGCCTTCGGCACCAGCGACGGCGACGCGGCGCGCCGAGCGATCGCCTGGTCACGACCGGGCGACGTGTTGGCGCTCTTGATGCACGCGCGCAAGGCGCGGACGGAACTGCTGGCGCTGTTCGAACGGATGCGGCAGACCGGGTGGCAAGCCGGCCAGCCGTTGCCGGCCTGAGCGCGGGCCGGCGCCGCGAACTGCGGTATCTTGTCGCATGGCCGGCCGAATTCCACAGTCCTTCATCGACGAACTGATCGCCCGCACCGACATCGTCGAACTGGTCGGTGGCCGCGTGCAATTGAAGCGCGCGGGCCGCGAGTGGAAGGCCTGCTGCCCGTTCCACGCCGAGAAGACACCGTCATTCTGGGTCAGCCCGGACAAGCAGTTCTATCACTGCTTTGGCTGCGGCGCGCACGGGACGGCGCTCGGCTTCCTGATGGAACACGACAAGCTGCCATTCCCGGACGCGGTGGACGAACTCGCCTCGCGGCTCGGGCTCGAAGTGCCGCGCGAGGACGACGGGCGCGGCGTGCGCACGCGGCCCGGCGACGAACTTTACGAACTGCTGGCGCAGGTCTCGCAGTTCTATCGCGATAGTCTGCGCGAATCCGCGCGCGCCAAGAATTACCTCACGGGCCGCGGCATCACGCCGGAGACCTGCGTCAAGTTCGCGATCGGCTATGCGCCGAATTCCTGGGATGCCGTCCTGAAGCGCTTCGGCGGCAGCGCCGAGCGCGAGCGCCTGCTCGCGGATGCCGGCCTCGTCATCGAACGCAGCGGCAAGGGAGAATCCGGTTTTTATGACCGGTTCCGCGACCGCGTGATGTTCCCGATCCGCGATACGCGCGGGCGCGTGATCGCTTTCGGCGGCCGGATCATCGACAAGGGCGAGCCAAAGTATCTGAACTCGCCCGAGACGCCGCTGTTTCACAAGGGGCGCGAACTCTACGGCCTCTATGAGGCGCGCCAGGCGCTGCGCAAGATCGAGCGGCTGCTGGTGGTCGAGGGCTATGTCGACGTTGCGCGCCTCGCGCAGGCGGGCATCGCCTATTCGGTCGCGACACTCGGCACGGCGACGACCACCGAGCACCTGAACCGCCTGTTCCGCGTGACCAGCGAACTGGTGTTCTGCTTTGACGGCGATCGCGCGGGCCGCGCCGCCGCCTGGCGGGCGCTCGAAAACGCACTCGAGCATGCGCGCGACGGCCGGCAGCTGCGATTCCTGTTCCTGCCTGAAGGCCATGATCCGGACACACTGGTCGGCTTCGAGGGCGCCGAGGCCTTCGAGGCGCGCCTTGCCACGGCGCTGCCGCTGTCGGAATTCCTGGTGACACAGCTCGCGGTACAGACCGATCTTGCGAATGTCGACGGCCGCGCACGGCTGGCGGAACTCGCGCGGCCCCTGCTTGCGCGCGTGCCGGCGGGCGTTTATCACGAGTTGCTGCTCGAGCGCCTGGCCCAGGAAGTCCGCATGCCGGCAGGTCGTCTTGCCGAACTCCTGAAGGCAAAGCCGGAGAGACCTCGCGCTGGCAGGCCGGCGGCCGGCCGCAGGACACCACTCTCCGCCGGGCGGCATCCGCTGCTGACCCAGGTCATCATGCTGCTGCTGCACCATCCATCGGCTGCGCGAGCGGTCACCGAGCCGCCGGATTTCCTGCGCGGCGATCACAAGGGTTTTGCCGTGCTGCTCGAGTTGCTGGAGATGGCGAAGACAGAACCGGAACTCAGCACCGCGCAACTGATCGAACGCTGGCGAGAACGCCCTGAAGGCGCAAGACTCGCCGAACTCGCTGCCGAGGAATCGCTGGTGCGCGACGGACGCGCCGCCGGTCGCGATCTCGTCATGGCGCTCAAGCGCCTGGCGCTGGAGTTTGGCCCCGACAAGCGCCTGAACGACCTGATCGCGCTTTCGCGCGAGCGCAAGCTCAGCAACGAAGAACAGCTGGAATTTCAACGACTTCTGGGCGACCGCAGCCGTCCAGCCGGAGGCTGAGCGAGTCAGGCTTGCGAAGACGGCGAGCCGCCCTGACTGTATAATGCGCGGCTCTTTTTGCCCGCCCCATACCCAGGTGACCCATCCTTTGAGTGAGAAAAAGCTCCCGATCGTTCCTGAAGATCGCCAGTCGCAGCTCAAGCTCCTGATCGCGCGCGGCAAGGAACAGGGCTACCTGACCTACGCCGAAGTCAACGACCACCTGCCACCCGAGATCGTCGATCCGGAGCAGATCGAAGACATCGTCAACACGATCAACGACATGGGCATCACGGTGTACGAGAAGGCACCGGATGCCGAGGCTCTGCTGCTGACCGATGCTTCCGCACCCGACGAAGAGGCAGTCGAGGAAGCAGCCGCTGCGCTTGCGATCGCCGATTCGGAATTCGGCCGCACGACCGATCCGGTGCGTATGTACATGCGCGAGATGGGAACTGTCGAGCTCTTGACGCGCGAGGGCGAGATCCGCATCGCCAAGCGCATCGAGGAAGGCCTCGACCAGGTGCGCTCTGCGCTTGCCTACTATCCACCGACCTACGACTTCCTGCTCGGCGCCTACGAGCCGTTGAAGGGCGGCCAGGGCCGGCTGACCGAGATCATCGTCGGCTTCCTTGATCCGAATGCGCCCGACGAAATCGCACAGCCGCACAATCCGAAGACCGTCATCAAGAAGGAAGAGCCCAAACTCGAAGACGAGGAAAGGGACGAGGACTCCGAGGAAGACGAAGAAGCCATCGATACGGGACCGGACCCGGAAGAAACTGCGAAGCGCTTTGGCGCAATTGCGCGCCTGCACAACCAGATTGCCAAGGGCCTGACGACGGCACGGGGCGCCAAGGAACCAAAGGTCGTCCGCGCCCGCAAGAAACTCTCCGGCCAGTTCATGGAACTGAAGCTCGCGCCACGCATGTTCGATGCGCTGGTCGCGAATCTGCGCAGCCACGTGGACGAGGTGCGCCGCCTCGAGCGCGAGATCATGACGATCTGCGTGCGCCAGGCCGGAATGCCGCGCAAGGATTTCATCGCGACCTTCCCGAAGAACGAGACCAACACGCGCTGGATCGACAAGCACATCCGCGCCAAGCGCAAGCATTCGGCATCGCTTGGCCGGCTCAAGGAAGAAGTCACGCGCCGCCAGCACGATCTCAAGGCCCTCGAGAAGCGCCTGACGCGTTCGATCCAGGAGCTGAAGACCGTCAATCGCGATATCGCGACCGGCGAAGCGATGGCGCGGCGCGCCAAGAAAGAGATGGTCGAGGCCAACCTGCGGCTGGTGATCTCGATCGCAAAGAAATACACGAATCGCGGCCTGCAGTTCCTGGACCTGATCCAGGAGGGCAACATCGGCCTGATGAAGGCGGTCGACAAGTTCGAGTACCGCCGCGGCTACAAATTCTCGACTTATGCGACCTGGTGGATCCGCCAGGCCATCACGCGCTCGATCGCCGACCAGGCACGCACCATCCGCATCCCGGTGCACATGATCGAGACCATCAACAAGCTGAACCGCATTTCGCGGCAGATGCTGCAGGAGATGGGCCGCGAGCCGACGCCGGACGAGCTGGCCGAGCGCATGGAAATGCCCGAGGACAAGGTCCGCAAGGTACTCAAGATCGCCAAGGAACCGATCTCGATGGAGACGCCGATCGGCGACGACGAGGACTCGCACCTGGGCGACTTCATCGAGGACGCCATGGCCGAGAGCCCGCTCGATTCCGCGACCGTCGAGTCGCTGCGCGAGACCGTGCACGGCGTGCTGAGCCAACTGACGCCGCGCGAGGCCAAGGTGCTGCGCATGCGCTTCGGCATCGATCTCACCACCGACCACACATTAGAAGAGGTCGGCAAGCAGTTCGACGTCACCCGCGAGCGCATCCGGCAGATTGAGGCGAAAGCGCTCAGGAAGCTCCGGCACCCCAGCCGCAGCGAGCAGCTGCGCAGTTTTCTGATGGAGGATTGAACGAGAAAGGCCCCGCGAGGGGCCTTTCCTTTTCTCCGAGATCGCGCTTGATTTCTGAGGTGCTGGGAGGTCCGCGGCCGACTCTCGTGGTACGGATCTGATCAGCCGGTCCGCTACACCCTTCAAAAACCCGTGCCGGGCGGCCAGACCGCGCTCACCGCCACTCGCTACCACCCGCGCCACCGTCCCACGCGTTGGCGGCCGGCGTTTTCGTCACCCGCAGCACCGCACCTCGGTCCCTGCCCGCCGCCAGCACCCGCTCAGTACACGCGCGCTCGTGCCCTCCTCTAGGCAGAAATGGCCGTTTGGATTTCCTATCCCTCAACGGCGACGTGCTTACGTTGGGCGACCATGGTGACCTCGGTCAGGTACATCAACTTCGTTATCGATCACCGACGGCAAAAGTTGATCGACAACCGCAAAAAAAAAATCGCCGCTCCCAACGCTCACGTGCCCACATTTTTAAAGCGATTCTTTGGGATTCCGATCTGACTTCAAGCCCTTACACCACTTTGGGCCGGGGAAGTTCGGCCATATGACGAGAATGCAAACACAAACCAACGAGGAAATGGTTCTATTGTCACAAGCGGCTTCAGCCAAGCTCGATACGCACTAAGTTGCACAGGACGAGAATGCCCGCACCATAACAATATCACCTTCCTGTCTTTCTCAATGTGGAGCTTGATGCGATTCATCAGTGTGTGCAAAACATTGAGGCCAAATGGTTCATACATAAAAAATACAATGTCTTGTTCTGGAAGCTGAAATTCATTGATGTCGCTGCAAAAGAAGTCGACCGGCGCCCTGTTCTTTGCCGCATTACTTTGCCCGAACGCGACCAAATTATTGTTGGCGACCTTGATTAAATCCGGCGAAAAATCAACGCCAATACACCGGGAGAACGGAAGTTGAGACGCAATTAGAACGGTACGACCCTTGCCGCAACCCGCATCAACGTACACATAGTTGCCATAATCACCATCGACCAGAAGAAGCGCTTGCCGCACGACACCCGCGGGTGTCGCGCGGTATGGGGCCGCCTCAACACGAGAGTGGCTGGCACCACCAAGCTGATCCTTTTCCACAATCTGCGTGGTCTCTGTGTCGTATGTCTTGTCAAACGCTTCTCTCTTCTCAAGCGCCAAGAAACTTGCATCAGAGGTATATTTTGCAAATAGAGGAAGTGATTTGCGAATGGAATGCAGTTCCGCCAAATAAGGCCATGCCAATGAGACGCTGACGCGCCATCCCCAACGACGCACGCTGTCTCTAAATGAAGAGATCATCTGTTTCAAAACACACAGCCCTCCTGTTGGGAGAATAGACGGCTAGGGACGATAAATGCGCCCTTCCAGGTCACGCCGCTCCATGGCAGATTGAATTCAGTAAGGTATTCAGACGGTGCCACCACCTTGTCACAAGTCATGGTAATTCCGAATTGGCTTGAGCGAGCTCCGATTTTTGGATCATGAGGTGGAGATCTTCATCTTTCACGGGGTCGTAATATCAAGAAGTGACGAGTGTCACAGGCCTCTGCCGGCCCGACGGCGGCTACCTCTGCTGACCCGCGGGCCATGGCCAGACATGGATGTCGGCCGTCCCGTCGTACATCAGCGCCGCGACCTGTTCCAGCGCGGCGCGGGTCTACCGCCGTCGCCGTCCCGAGCGCATGGCGCTCTACCGGCTCGCGCAGCAGCACCTCGAGACCTGGCTGGCACGTCGTCGCGAGGACGATTGCGAGGGGGTCCCGATCCAGCGCCACGTCGAGCGCGAGCTGCGCAGCTGCCACGGCCCGATGCGCCTGATCGCGTTTTTCGCCGAACCACGCTCGATCCGCATCATCCTCGCGCACCTCGGTGAACCCGCCACCCCGCCGCCGCCAGCACCCGCTCAGTACACGCGCGCTCGTACCCTCCCCTTGACAGCAATGGCCGTTTGGATTTCCTGTCCCTTAAGGCGGAGGGCGCGGGCAGCTGGATTATCTGATCGTCAGGACCGGCTTTCCAAGCACTTCGGGCCTCGGAACCACACCGAGCCCCGGCGAGTCCGACGCAGCCATGTGGCCATTGACGCGCTGCGGCGCACCTTCCGCGATGCTGACCGTGACATAGCTGTTGAAGTCCGTGCTGGTGAAGCGGAACTCCTCTGGCGTGCTGTGCGCCAGATGCGCAATCGCGGCTGTGATGATGTCCCCGCCCCAGGTATCTTCCAGCGTCATGGCGATGCCAAGCTCAACGCACAAGTCGCGCGCGAGCTTCATCTTCGTGAGCCCGCCGAACTTGCTGATCTTGAGATTCACGACGTCCATCGCGAGATCCGCATATCCACGTAAAAGGGTCGGGATGTCGTTGATGACTTCGTCGAGCACAAACGGATGGTCGCAATGGCGGCGGATGCTGAGGCACTCTTCGTAGGACGCACAGGGCTGTTCGATGTACACATCGACGTCGCGTACGCCGCGGATGACGCGCATGGCATCGTGCGGCAGCCAGCCGGTGTTGGCATCGGCCACGAGCCGGTCGCCGGGCTTGAGTTCGCGGGCGACGGCGCGAATGCGCGCAATATCGACCTCGGGATCCTCGCCGACCTTGAGCTGAAAGCGCGTGTACCCCTCCGAGCGGTAGCCAGCGACTTTCGCCGCCATTGCTTCGGGGGATTCGCGCGAGATGGCGCGGTAAAGCGTGATGGACTCGCCAAACCTGCCGCCGAGCAGGGTGCAAACCGGCTTGCCGGTGACCTGACCCAGGATGTCCCAGCAGGCCATGTCGATCGCAGATTTTACGTAGGGGTGACCCTTCAGCTTTGCATCCATCAGGCGGTTCATCGGCCCGAGCTGCGTGGGATCCGCGCCGATCAGATGCGGACCGAGTTCCGCCAACCCCGCGCGCACGCCCGCTGCATAGGAGGCCAGGTACACCGGCCCGAGCGGGCAGGACTCACCATAGCCGGAAAAGTCCGCATCGGTGTCGACGCGCACGACTGTGCTGTCAAACACGGATACTGACTTGCCGCCAGACCAGCTGTATTTGCCTTCCTTGAGTGGCAAATCGACCTGCCAGGCAGTGATTTCAGTGATTCGCATGCGAATGCTCCTGCCAGGATGCCGTGGCTCGTGGATCGTATACGTAATGGGCGCTCTGGAATACATCCTACGCCTGCGCATTCTGAAAACGTTTGAACCGGCCTTTATTGCGTAGTTCCCATAGATCCGACTGTGAATCCTTGTGCCGGAGCACGTTCACATGTTGGTCATCGCGAACGCGTTCAAACTGATGCGGATCGGAAAGCTCGATGTCTTCTCACCGTCTCAACGTCGGCGCCAGGCGGCTGATCCAGCCGTATTGCCGCTGTCGATCGGGATTGCCGCGCCAGCAATTTGCGCGGCTTCGTCAGACGCCAGAATTGCCACCAGCGTCGCGCCTTCCGTGGCAGTAGTAACGCGGCCGGTTCGGCTGGCCGCATTTGCTTCACGCAGCGCGCTTTGCTCGTCCAGACCGTGAGTTTTGCCGGAGCGATAGAGCTTACAATGCCGGAAGACTCTAAAGCCCTGCGCTACTGAAAGCGGGGGGACGTCGGGGCCCGGCAAGCATTTCCTCGGTTGCGCGCACAAACAGGCCAACTTCGAAACCGCGTTCTATCGCTCGCCGCTTGCCGACAACAACAGCTTCGAGCAGTGGGAAGCGGAAGGCAGCAAGGACATGGCGACGCGCGCGAACGCGCTGTGGAAAATGCAGCTCGCCGAATACGTCGCGCCGCCGCTCGACCTGGCCGTTGACGAGGCGCTGCTCGATTTCATCAGTCGGCGCAAGGCCGCGTTCCCCGACTCGAACGTCTAGGGTGTCCTACCAGGGGTTGATCAGCAGAGTCTGCAGCGGTGCAGCCGTTTTCGCGTCCAGGAGCACGACGCCATCGCGCTTCGGCGCGCGCAGCGGCAGAAACCTGACGGCATCGTCCGTGAGCTTGTGGCCTTGCAAGAAGGCATCGAGAGTCGCGGCGTCGCGCTCACGCAGGATCGCCACCGGCCGGGCCTTCGCCAGGGCCTTCGTCGCCAGCTGCGAATAGTCCACGTAATACTGCGGAAACATCTGCAGGTCCTTGCCAGACAGCGCCGAGCTCAGCAACTGGTTTTGCAAATTGGCATCGGTCGGCCCCTCGGCCGCAATGAACCGCGGACGGCCCAGTGGCAAGTGGCGAAATTGCGCCCGCTTCACCGCTGCCAGATCTTTGGGGTCGATATCCCGGGCCATTACCAGATCGAAGCGATCGATGGTAAAGACCATGTAGATCGGCCGCGCGTGGTAGACCACCTGGACGCCGTAGCAAAGGGCGGCAAACTGCAACAGTGCGATGACGCTCAGGTCGAATTTGAGGCTCTTCTTGCCGGACTTGAAGATGATCAAAGTAATGAGCGGGCCGATCGTGACGTCCACCGAGGCGAGAATGAATATCAGGTGACTGCCGCCCGCGGCCGCAAACAAGGGCCAGGGGTACCAGACGGTCAACATGAACAGCACTACCGCTCCGACGATCGCGACCGACAGGAGCAGATGTATGCCTGATGCCTTCCAACGTGACATGGTTTCCCTGCCTGCGCCTACGAGTTCTGGAGCCAGACACGCATCGCGGCGCTCACGGCTGGGGGCCGCTCGAGCGTCGACATGTGGCCGCAATCGGCAATCGCGAGAAGGCGGCTGCCGGGAATGAGTGTCGCCATTTCCTTGTGCTGGACCAGGGTCGCCCGCGCATCGTCGCGGCCGCAGAGAACGATCGTCGGACACACGATCGTCGGCAGAACGGGTCGCGCATCGGGCCGGGCGAGCGCGCTCGCCACGATGTGGCTGTCTTTGGAAGGCAGCTTCACCAACATCACGAAGCGCGAGCGCCGCTCCACCAAGGTCGCGATCTGCGTGCCTGGGGGTCCGCACAGCAGGTCGCCTTCCCAATGACCCGGGACGGCTCGATCTTCGACCTGTGCGGGCCGCTGACCAATGGAGATCGCATCCAAGATGGATCCGCATCCCCGGCCCGCCTTGCTGTGGCCTCGAGCATGGCGTATCGAGTGACCCCGGCGCAGGTGCGCCAGCAGCTCTTTTTTCAGCACGCCGCGCGCCTGGATAAAAAGGCTGCGGTAAATCGTCTCGTGCGACACCCGCATACTCTCATCGTTGCCAAACGTTCTTTCAAGCCATCCGGCGATTTGCTGCGGAGACCATTTCAACCCGAGCTTTTCGGCGACGGTTCGGGCCAAAGTGGGGTGCTGGGCCAGCCGGCACGCTGTAGGCTGGCGCGCATTGCGCCAGGCTTGGGCATCGGCCTGCGTGGCGCGATAGCCGCCGCGACCGCCGTGACGGACGATCTCGCGGCTCACGCTCGAGGGCGCACGGCCCATGCGCTGCGCCATCCTACGAATCGAGTGGCCTGCGCAAAGCCCCCGCGAGATCTCTTCTCGCTCCAGCAACGTCAGCGCCACACCCGAGCGCCGTCGCTGCAGGGGCGCTACACCGCCCCGCCGCTGAACCCACGTGTGGATCTGGCTCGGGTACTTCCCGAGCCCCTGGGCAATCTCGCTACAGCTCTCGCCCGCCTGCCAGCGTCGCCACATCTGCGCTTTGAATGCCGCCGTCAACCATGGGCCTCGGCTCATCTATGCAACCTCCTCTCAAATTATAGGAATGTTGCACCGACCGGTTGAGATCGCCCCCGTTTGGATTTCCTGTCCCTCAGGCGTCCGGATCGAGTTGATGGTCCGCGATCCTGATGAGGCGAATTTCCTTCTCGAGGTCGAATGAGCGATATGCAACCAGGTAGATCAGCGTTGCTACCGGCAGTCCCACCAGTATGGCGAGGTCAGCGCCACCCATGGCTATGGCCACCGGGCCGCGGTAGCTGTGGGTGCTGAAAAACGGGATCATTACGATAAAGCCGCCGAAGTAAGCCGTTAGCCCGCGCCAGTTCCAGCGGCCATACATACCGTTGGGATTGAAAATCTCCCGTACCGAGTAGTGCCCGCGGCGAAGGTAGTAGAAGTCCACGAGATTGATCGCCGTCCACGGCGTGAACAGGTACAGCAGAATCCCCAGGAACTCACCGAATTGCGTGGCGAAATTCTCCGAGGACCCGAGTGCTATCCACCACGTCAGAAGCAGCAAAATGACCAGCGCTGCCGGCCGCTGCCAAAACGCCGGCCTTAACGGCCGTAGCGAGTCCGCGATGCTGAGCAGGGTCAAAGAGGCGCTGTAGAACATCAATGTCGAGGTGGTTACCAGGCCAAGCAGTGATGCCAGCAGGAAGGCGTTGCCAGAGCCTGGGATCATCACCTCCGCTGCGGCCTTGAGCGCCGCCGACAGCCCCAGCGCGGGAAACAGCGCGGCGGCGACGGTGCCGATCAGTGCAGGCCATGCAGAGCCGATAAGTGCGCCGACGTAGGTCCACCAGAACGACTCGCGCACGCCAACGTCATGCGGCAGGTAGCGCGAGTAGTCAGAGACAAAGATCGACCAGGACAACTGGTAGCCGGCCGATGCCAGCAACTGCGTCAGGAACGGGATCATCACGAATTTGCCGATATCAAGTTGCTCAGCCGGGAAATGCACGCGTACCAGTGCAACCGTCATCACTGCAAATATGGCGAGCAATGCAAAAGCCAGCCACTGCTGCGCCTTGTGGATCAGGTCATAGCCCAGAATTGCCAGCAGGGCTGCGACCAGGCCGATAGCAATCATTGTATATTGCCGGTTCCAACCGACCAGCGTAAAAATCGTATCGGCCGAAAGGACCTGGTTGAAGGCGCAGTAGCCGATGAACGTGATCAGCGCGACGATCCACACCAGCAGCGCGCCGATATAGCCGAACTGCGGTCGGGACTGGATCATCTGCGGCAGGCCAAGCTGTGGTCCCTGGGTGGAATGGAAGGCCATGAAAAACGTGCCGAATGCGCTACCAAGCACAACGGCAATGGCCGTCCACACGAAGTTGCCACCCAGCGCGATGCCGATGAAACCGGTCGCAATCGTGGCCAGGTGTGCACCGCCAGTGAACCAGATTGGCCACAGGTGCCACGGCCTGCCGCGGCGTTCGCGGATCGGAACGTATTCGATTGATCGCACTTCAACAATCAGGATCTTGGCCATTGCTTCTCCGTAGAATGCCCCGGAACGCTGCGAACCTCAGCCTTTGATTTGTCGCTGCGCGCACGTTCGAGTCGCGCCTCGAGCTTGTCTATGTCCTTGCGGGCATATCCAATCATAAAAGCCCGCGAGGGGCCTTCCCTTTTCTGGGAGAGGTGGCCCCAGCGGCTAAGACAGCGGGATAAGTGGCAACTCCGCCAATGTCGAGCGAGGATATCGCTTGAAAGGAAGGAGAGCCATGACCAAGAGATCTCGCCGCAATCACTCTGCGGGCTTTAAAGCGAAAGTGGCGCTGGCCGCCATCCGAGGCAAGGAGACGCTGGCGCAGCTGGCAACTCGGTTTGATGTTCATCCGAATCAGATCACGCTGTGGAAAGGCCATTTGCTCGAGAGAGCCAGGTCTGGGCGGCGGATATTACGTATATCCCGATGGCTCGCGGCTTTGTGTATCTCATCGCCGTGATCGATTGGTTCAGCGGCAAGATCCTCGCCTGGAGAATCTCCAACAGCTTGACCGCCGACTTCTGCGTCGAGGCGGTCGAGCAAGCGATCGCGCGCTATGGGACGCCTGAGATCTTCAACACCGACCAGGGCTCGCAGTTCTCGAGCGCGGCGGTTCTCGAGCTGCTGCGCAAGAACTCGATCCGCATCAGCATGGATGGTCGCGGCGCCTGGCGCGACAACGTGTTCGTCGAACGGCTCTGGAGATCGATTAAATACGAGGAGGTTTACCTGCACGCCTATGTCTCCGTGAGCGAGGCCAAAGCCGGCATCGCGCGTTACGTCGCCTCCTAACAACACGCGCCGCCCGCACAAAGCGCTTGACCGAAACACGCCCGATCACGTGTATTTCAAATCCCTGCCGCTCGCGGCAGCTGCTTAACCCGCGGAGTTCCACTTATCCCGACCGCGAAAATTGTCTAAATCCGTGGGGCCACCTCTCGCTGTCACGGCCCGATGCGTCTGATCGCACGCCCCAAGGTGCTGCCCTCCGTCACCGCGGCGCGGGTTCCCTCCCCTGCGCCAGGACTACCCGTGGCGACGAATTTTCTGCCCCGACCACCGCTCATCTGCACTCGTTACCACCCGCGCCACCGTCCCACCCGCAGCACCGCACCCCGGTCTCTGTCCGCGCCAGCGCGCGCCCAGGCTACGCACGCTCGCGCCTACACGTACCTCCCCTTGACAGCAATGGCCGTTTGGATTTCCTATCCCTTGGCGTAGGCTGAGTTGCTACGGGGGGGGGGGTTGCACCATCATGAAGACAAACGCTTGGGCCAGACTCTTTGCCGCGGCCTTGGCATGCCTGTGGGCGACAGTCGCGGTCACCCAGGAACAACCTGTTCCAACGCCGGCACCGGTATCGGAAGCACCAGCGACGGAATCGATGCCAGTGCAGGAATCGGTTCCGGCACAGGAAGAAACACCGGCGGCACAACCGGCGCCGGCGGACGAGGCGGTGCCACCGCGGGAAACTCCGGCGCCTGAGGGCGCGGTTGCGCCGCAGGATGCGCCGCCAACGGATGCCGCGACACCGGGGCTCACATCAGTCAATGCGCCGGAATCCCAGGTCGCGCCAATTCCCGGCGCCAAGCGGATCGTCGTATTGCCAGTGGAATTTACGGTCTACCAAAAATCCGTGGCCGGCCTCGAAGCCGTGCCCGACTGGTCTGAGACCGCTCAATACGCGCTCGGGGATGCGGCCGGCAAGATGCTGCGGCTCGACAATCGCTTCGACATCGTGGCGATGCCGACCATCGAAGGCGAGGCCGAAGGATTGCTGCGTGAGCATATCGAGTTCTTCAAGATCGTCGCCGACTGTGTGACAAATGTCTTGCAGTACGGCGGAAAGGCCTGGCAGGAGAAGAAGACCAACTTCGACTATTCACTCGGCAATGGACTCGAATTCCTGGCGGAAGAAGCGCATGCCGACTACGCGTTGTTCCTGGCAGGTGCACAGATCAAGCAGACCGGTGGCAGCGTGCTCATGCAGATTTTTGCCGCAGCCGCAGGCGTATCGGTACCCGGCGGCGGCACCTATGTCGTGGCCGGTGTCGTCGATCTGCACAGTGGCAACCTTGCCTGGTTCAACTGGAAGCAGGGCGGCGAAGTCTTCGGCATGACCGGCAGCGACGTTCGGGATCCCGCCACCGCCCTGGCCGTGGTCAGCAAGATGTTTGAAGAATATCCGAACAGCAAGTTGATCACATTCAAGCCGTTCTGATGTCCATGGTATCCATGAATGTGATTCGCGCGTCTGTGATGCTGCTGGCGCTGCAGGCAGGTTCTGCCCATGCCCTGGACGAACAGGAGCAGCGTGCCCGCATCGAGTTCGAGACGAAGAAGGGCGAGTATCAGATTGAGCACAGCGAGTTGCTGTTCAAGGATCCTGAACTCAATGCTTACCTCCAGGAAGTGACTGACCGCTTATTCCCGGACATGAAGGACAAGTTGCATGTCCGTGCGATCCGCGACCCGAACTTCAACGCCTTTGCGGTCTCGACTGGCGGCGTCTATTTCAATACGGGAACGCTCCTGCGACTCGACGACGAGTCACAGCTAGCCTCCGTTCTGGGCCACGAGGGGACTCATTTTACGGCGGATCACACGTATCGAACCGTCCATGCGGCCAAGAGCGCGTCGGCCATCACGCTGCTCGCGGAGCTTACTGCGGCTGGATTCGGGATACCGCCAGAGCTGGTCGGCCTGGTCGGCTATTCGAGCATGATGGGATTCTCGCGCGCCTACGAACGCGAGGCAGATCGCGGCGGCTTTGACCGGATGACGCAGGCGGGATATGACGCCCGCGGCGGTGTCCTGGCATTCGAGCGTCTCGACCGGGAGTTGGCTGCCCAACTCGTCAGTCAGGGTCCGTATTTCTTTGCGAGTCACCCTAACGTGAAGGAACGCGTGGCAAACCTGATCGAGTTTGGAGGTGAGTCGCCGCCGGAAGGCGAAAAAGATACCGATCGCTACCTGGCCGTGACGCTGCGTGCGCGGCTCGACGCGGTCGCGCAGATTCACCGCGGCGGCGATGGCAGGACGCTGGTGTTCCTGCTTGAGGACGAGAAGTTGATGCGGTCGCTGCCACCACAGGCTCGGTACTACCTGGCGGAGGGCTTTCGCCTGCGTGCAGAGAAGGCCAAGCGCCCCGGGAAGGACAAGCGCTCACAGGAGGAGATCGAGGCACAACGGTCCTCCGATGCCGCGCGCGCAGTGCAGGAATACGCGTTGACGCTCGGGCAGGCTCCGGATTACGCGCCGACTTACGAGGCGCTTGCGATGCAGTACTACCGCATTGGCGACAAGAGCCGCGCGCTCGCGCTGTTCCAGCGCTATATCGAGTTAAGTCCGGACCCGAAGCAGAATGGCTATGCACGCCAGTACGTCGAAATGCTGAGCAAGGAGCTTGCGCCATGAGCAAGGCAGGAATCCGCATCATTGTGCTGTTGGCCGGAATGGCAGTTGCCGTGCCGGCCATCGCGTGGAAGATCGTCATGCAGGGTCAGCCATTCACCCACAAGGCCAGCGGTTATTCGATCCAGTACCCAGCCGGCTGGCGCTACGAAAAATATGGCGACTTTAGCTTCACCACGCGCGATGGACCTTGCATGCAGAAGATCTATGTCGATTTCCGCAAGCACAAGAAGGCATTTCCTGCGCTCGGCAAGGACGCTACGCCGGAGATGATGCCGCAGGAACTGGCCGAGAAGATCGTGGAGGAAATGGAGGCTGACGGTTCGCTGCAGAACATGCAGGTGCTGTCGAACGAGCCGACGACGCTTGCGGGCCGGCCGGCATTCAAGGTGCATGTCAGTTTTCGCACGTCCGTGGATGCCGGGTCGGTGCGGTACGAGGGCATTGTCGTCGGGGCCAACTCGCCGCAGGGCATCTTCCTGGTCGGCTATAGCGGGTCAGTGTTGAACTACTTCGCGCGCGACCTGGAGACCTACGACAAGACGCTCGCGACCTTCGCAATCTCGGAAGTCAATCCAGCCCGCTGACCTTATTTGCGCTGTAAGGCGACTGAGTAGGGGTGCAGCGTCGCGTTCATCAATCCTGCGGTGACAGCCGGGTCGGATTGCATGAATTCAGTTCGTTATGAAGAGCTTCATGGGCCACGATTTCAAGCATCAGTTGATCGCCTTCCTCACCGATGCCGCCTCGATCCGCATCATCCTCGCGCATCTCGGAGAACCTGCCACGCCGCCGCCACTGTCCCCGCCCTGGAACCCAACGACACCAGCGCCCGACCCCGGCCTGACCTTCGATCAGACCTTCAACTGATCCCGCGGCCCGCTGCGCGGGTTCCCGCCCCTGCGCCACGACGCCCGAGACGGCAAAGTTCTTGCGCCGACCACCGCTCACCCGCACTCGTTACCACCCGCGCCACCATCCCACCCGCCGGCAGCGGGCGTTTTTTCGTCACCCGCAGCACCGCATCCAGGTGCGCAGCCGCTTCCCGCTCGCGCACGCTCGCACCTACACGCACCTCCTTTTGACAGCAATGGCCGTTTGGATTTCCTGTTCCTAACATCAGGCCTCGAGAACAGCGGCGCGTGCTCGCCCCTCCGCGACAATTGTCGGCCTTGATCCAGATCAGAGCGCGTCCCGGCGCAGCCCGATGGAATGCGGCCATGGAATTCGGGCCCACCGTCTCCCGGAGGTTATTGCGGCTGATCCCGCCGCCCGAAAGGTTCGCGCAGCCGTTGCGGGCACTGCCACAGCCACTGGTGCAGCGTGGCACCAGGCGATTGATCGACCTCGTGCTGGCCGGCCCGCTGGCTGCCGGCGCGCTCGACGACCTGGCCGGTCGCCGGCTCGGCGTCGAGGTGACCGACCTCGGCCTGCGCTGGGTAATCGCCATCGGTGAGCGCCGCATTGAAGTACTGCAGCCGGATGTCGCAGTCGAATCCACGGTGTGCGGCACCGCCACCGACCTGCTGCTTCTCGCCAGCCGTCTGGAAGATGCCGATACGCTGTTCTTCCAGCGCCGGCTGCAGCTGACGGGCGACACGGAACTCGGCCTCGCGGTCCGCAACCTGCTCGACCAGCTGCCATGGGAGACGATACCGCTCTGGCTGCGCATCGTGCTCAACCGCGGCGCGCGACTGGCGCGCGCCGCGCGCGCAGCTCACCGCGGTGAAATCGGCGGGCCTACGTCGACGTGACGCACTGCATGCCGGCCGTGCCGCTCCAGTAGCCGTTCTCCTCGCCGACGCGGACCGGCCTGATATCGCTGTCGATCGCATCACGGAAACGTGCAACCACGTCCGCCATGCCCTCGGCCTGCGGGTAAAGGCGCAACAGGTCGATGCCGGCCCTGCGCAAATCCTCCAGTTCCGGGCCGAGGTCGCAACGTCCTGCGGATTGCACCTGGATCCCGTTGATCGTCAGGAACGGGTTGCCATCGCGCGTGGCCAGCGGCAGGCCATCAGGATATTCCAGGCAACGGAACCCGCAGTCGTCCTTGGCGAGGTCAAGCGCGCGCGCGGTGAAGCAGCGCGCGGAATAGGCGAGCGGCAAGCGGCCCCAGGCCGTGATCTCGAGTTCCGGCAACGGCGCGCCGCTGGCGCGGAATTCCTCGATCAACGGCCGGCCCTGTTCGACGCCGAGCACGAGCCGCTGCAGGCCATCCTCACGCAGCAGCTGCAAGGTCGCATGGTTGTAGACGTTGAGCGTCGGCCCGCCGATGAATGGCAGGCCCCGCTCGCGCAATAGTTGCACGGCCGACATGTCGTTGGCCTCGACCCGGAACCGGCCGTCGTACACGAGTCGTATCAGCGAAGCCAGTTCCGACTCCGCCTCGAGCAGCGCGAGCGTGGACAGCACGATCTCGCGGCCGCTGCCAGCCAGTTCCTCGGCGAGCGCGATCCAGTCGCGGATCCGGAGTTCGCGCCGTTTGCTGCACACGGTCTCGCCGAGATAGAACACATCCACCGGCCATGCGGCGGCAGCGCGATAGAAGGCGAAGACCCGTTCGCGCGGCCAGAAGTATTGCAGGGGTCCGAGGGTCAAGCGCATCTGATGCCCTCAATGCCAGGAGCGGTGATACGGGCCGAGCGTGGTCTGGCGACCCTCGGCATGCCGCGCCAGTTCACGTTGCCAGGCCTCGTCCGGCGACCAATCCTGCGGGTGGGTCTTCAGTCGGTCGATGGCCTGGCGCCACACCTTCGTGACCGATGCAACGTACGCCTGTCCGCGCTGCCGGCCCTCGATCTTGAGAGCCACTACGCCGGCGGACTGGAGGCGCGGCAACAGCTCCAGGGTGTTCAGGCTGATCGGTTCCTCGAGCGCATGAAACGTCTCACCACCCACGGAATAACGTCCCTTGCAAACGGTTGGGTAGGCGGCCGGCTCATCCGGCGCGTATCGATCAATCAGCCTCCCATTCAGGCTCGCGCGCCGCACGCCGCCCGGTTCCTCGTCCCAGCGCACGAACTTCGCCGGCGAGCAGACGCCATGCCGGTTGGGCGAAATGCCGGTGACGTAGCTCGAGAGCTGACAGCGTCCCTCGACCATGATGCACAGGCTGCCGAACGCAAATATTTCGACGGGAACAATGTCCTGCGCGCACAGGCGCTCGACCTGCTGGATCGACAGCACTCGCGGCAGCACCGCGCGCGCAATGCCGAAACGCTCGCGGTAATAGCGCAGCGCGACGTGCGTCGTGGCGGAGCCCTGCACAGAGAGGTGGCGTGGCAGGCCCGGGTGGCGCCGCGCCGCATAGTCGAGCACACCGAGGTCGGCGCAGATCACGGCATCGACGCCGAGCGCCGCCGCGCGGTCCACCGCCGCTTGCCAGGCGCCGAGACTGGCAGGGCCCGGATACGTGTTCAGCGCGACATAGACCTTGCGGTCACGCCGATGCGCGTACGCAATACCGCTCATGAGGTCGGCTTCGGTGAAATTCAGACCGGGAAAGGCGCGCGTATTGGTCTGGTCGCGAAAGCCGACGTAGACCGCGTCGGCGCCATGGTCGATGGCGGCTTTCAGGGCCGGCGGACTGCCGGCAGGAGAGACGAGCAGCATGGGATTCACTTCAGTCTGGGCGGTGCAGAAGCAAAGACCTTCGACCACAGGGCATCGACGCGTTTCTCGATCGCGGGATCGAGCACGATCGGGCGGCCCCATTCGCGCCGGGTCTCGCCCGGCCATTTGTTCGTTGCATCGAGCCCGAGCTTTGATCCCAGGTTCGGCTCCGGGCTGGAGAAATCGAGGTAATCGATCGGCGTGTTCTCGATGAGCATGCTGTCGCGCGCCGGGTCGACCCGGGTGGACACCGCCCAGATCACCTGCGACCAGTCGCGCACGTCGATGTCCTCATCAGTGACGATCACGAACTTGGTATAGGTGAACTGGCGCAGGCAGGACCAGATGCCCATCATCACGCGGCGCGCGTGACCCGGGTACTGCTTGCGGATGCTGACCACGGCGATGCGGTAGGAACAGGCTTCGGGTGGCAGGTAGAAATCCACGATCTCGGGGAAGGACTTGCGCAGGATCGGCACGAAGAGGTCGTTCAGGGCCATCGCGAGTTCGGACGGCTCGTCGAATGGCGCACGTCCCATGTAGCTGCCGTGGTAGATCGCCCCGCGGCGCAGCGACATGCGCTCGATCGTTAGCACGGGAAACTCCGCCTGCGCGTTGTAATAGCCCGTGTGGTCACCGAACGGCCCCTCGAGTGCCGTGGCACTGGGGTAAATGAAACCTTCGAGCAGGATTTCGGCGCCAGCCGGCGCATCGAGCCCGGTCAGCGTGCTGTGCCAGACGTGCGTGCGCTCGCCGCGCAGCAAGCCGGCGAACTCGTATTCGGACAGCGTGTCCGGCACGGGCGCCACGGCAGCCAGCATCGTCGCCGGATCCGCGCCGATCGCAACCAGCACCGGGAAGGGCTCGCCCGGATGCGCCGCGCGCCAGTCCGCGTAATCCAGCGCGCCGCCGCGGTGCGGCAGCCAGCGCATGATCACGCGGTTGCGACCGATGAGCTGCTGCCGATAGACGGCCACATTCTGGCGCGGGTGGCGCAGCCCTCGCGTAACCACCAGGCCGAAGGTGATCAGCGGCCCCGCATCCCCGGCCCAGCAGCGCTGGATCGGCAGCCGGCCAAGATCAACGTCCTCGCCTGACAGCACCTCCGCGCCGAAGGCCGCCTCGGCAACACGGCGCGGCGCAACGTGCGCGAGCTGTGCGAAATTGGGCCATGCACGCAGCGCTTCGCGCAGGCTGCCTGGCCAGCTCGGCTCCTTCAGGGACGCCAGCAGTTCGCCGAGTTCACGCAATGAGGACAGCGGCCGGCCGGCAAGCGCCGCCTCGATGCGCTCCCGGTGCCCAAAGAGATTGCCGAGCAGCGCGTGTGCCGATCCCCGTGGCTGCTCGAACAGCAACGCGGGGCCCCGCGCACGCTGCGTGCGCAGGCAGAAAGCCGTGCTCTCCAACTCCGGATCGACGGGCTCGGCGACCCGCTGCAGCCGGCCGGTTGCCTCGAGTCGATCGAGAAATCCGCGCAAGTCGTGGAAAGCCATGGCCCACCTGCTGCCTGCGATCGGCGGGATGGTGCCGCTCAGGAACCGGTGATGCCCTGACTTGAGTCAAGCAGACCGAAAGGCCCTGTAGAACTTCTGACCCTGCATGGCGCGCCGGGAATGACGTAGAACAACACGGCAAAGCGGTGAAATGCGCTGCCCGCCAGGACGCACGTGTGCCAGATGGCGTGGTGGTAGCGCAGCCGCTCCCGCACGGAGAACGCCATGGCCGAGAGCCCGCTCGACTCCGCGACCCTCGAGTCGCTGCGCGAGACCGTGCACGGCGTGCTGTCGCAGTTGACCCCGCGCGAGGCCAAGGTGCTGCGAATGCGCTTCGGCATCCCAGCCGCAGCGAGCAGCTGCGCAGTTTCCTGATGGAGGATTGAGCCGGCCAATCAGGTCGACAGTCCTGCTGAACTGAAGGGCCCCGTAAGGGGCCTTTCCTTTTCTCCGAGATCGCGCCGAGTGTGGCGCCGCAGGTCGCTCCCGCGCTCCCCCTCCCAGCGCGCCGGCGCGCCTCGCTCCACTGGGCCCGGCTGCTCGCCCCGCGGGCCCGCGCCCCCGCTTCGCTGCCCTCCACCTTGCGTGGGGGGAGCGTAGAGGGGTTGTCAATCCGTCTTGCCGTTCACCTTGTCGAGGCCCTTGACGAGGCGCTGCGCCCAGGAGCTGACCATCCGGCGGAATTCCGCCGAGTTGGTGACGGAATTCGATACTTGCGCGAAGCCCATGTCAGTTCCGGCCTTCTGGTCGATGACCCGCGCCAGTAACTGATCCGTGGGACCGTCACGCAACTCCAGCACCAATGTCATGCGTCCAGCGTCCGTAGTGTAGGTAGTGACGCGGCCCGCCTCCATGCGATCCGGCGCGGTGATGTAGACGTCGGCGAGGCCCGGGCTGACGCGCAGCGTGTCGTCGCCGGGCCGGTCGACCACCGAATATCCGCCCTTGCCGAGTTCCTTGATGAACGTCTTGCGGAACTCAGTGACCATGTCGGCCCGGATCTTCTCGATATCCTCCTTGGACAGGCGGCGCGAAACGCTGCGGACGCTCTCGTTCGGGTCCCAGTTCTTGTCGAAGGCAACCTGCAACTCGTCGATGCTCACGTCTTTGTACGCCTTGAACTGGACATTGGGCCGTATATAGACAAGGTCGAGGCCCTTTCTCTTCGTCAACTCGAGCCCGTCCCAGGTTGCCGGCGGCTTATCGGCCATTGCAGATGTGGCGGCGACCAGCGCAACCGCGAGACCGGCAACAACGACGCTTGCGGGCTTCATGAGTTTCATAGGTCGGTTCCCTTGTTGTAGGCCCCCGGGGCAGGACCCTATTCCAGTGTCAATCGGGCGGACTGTCAAATGCGGCAGGCAAACTGCAAAATGGCCGAAACCACGCGGCAGAGCCCCCGTACATAAATTCGACGCCCCCGGTCGGCGACAGTTCCCGGCGCCTTCCGATTCTTGCAGCCCTGGCCGTGGCGATCGTTGCCGGCCGCGCCTTCGGCGTGTATCCGTTGCAGCAATACCTCGTCGAACTCGCCTACGGGTACGTGCCATCCTTGCCCCGCACGCTCCGCAGCCACGCGCTTAGTACATGCGCGCTCGCACCCTCCCCTTGACAGAAATAGCCGTTTGGATTTCCTGTCCCTTGGAGTGCCGCTGGTTAAATCGATTCGCGTGCGGTTTTCGGGAAACCCGGCTGGACTCGCCTGAGCTCGTTACCAATGCCTCGGGCGCGGTCGTCGTCCGGCTCTCGTTCGGGGCTGCTGGAGCACTACCAGATGGATCGGCTTCGCTGGTCCTGGTTGTCGGGTTCGACATGGATGACGACATCCGCCAAGCCCTGGTATTGCCCACACAACCATGCCTCCAGGTCTCGAGCGATGGCATGCCCTTGCTCGACCGTGATCACAGGATCCACGAGGATGCTCATGTCCATGTGGATGATGGCGCCTGTCCCCCGTGATCGGATGTTGTGGCAGCCCTGCACGCCCTCGAAGGTGATGACCTTCTTCATGACTTCATATGGATCCAGCCGCTGATGGTCCGAGAAGGTCGCGTGCGCACCCTTGAACACTTCGATGGTCGCCCAGACGATGGCAACGGCCACGAACAGACCCACGATCGGGTCGGCGATGGGTACGCCGTACTTCACCAAAATGAGAGAGGCAAGAACGCCCAGGGTGACCCAGACGTCGGACAGAGTGTGCTTCGCGTCAGCCTGCAGCACATCACTGCCGAGTTCCTTCCCACGGCGAGTTTCGAACCACACCACGAAGATATTGATGCCGAGGGTGATGATCATGACCGCGAAGGAAGTGGCCGTGACCTCGACCTTCGGATGGACGCCGCTGCGAGCAAACGCCATGAGCGCAGATACCGAGCCGCTGACGACCTTCCAGGCCGCCAGGCAAAGCATGATGCCGATGGCAGCACTCGCGAACGACTCGTACTTGTGGTGCCCGTAGGGGTGGTTCGCGTCGGGGGGGTTCCGGGCCGCTTTCATGGCGATCAGGGCCACGACATTTCCTGCGCCATCGGTAAAGGAGTGGATGCCGTCGGCCAACATGGCGGTGGACCCGCTGATGATTCCCCAGGCGGTCTTGGCGCCGGCTACAAGCATATTCAGGAAGAGGATCTGCCAGAGTACCTTGCTGATTCCCGCAGCGCGTGCCTGCATGTCCTCACCTCCTGGAAACGTGGATGGGCAACCACTGGTGATCAGGGCCGGAGAGCCTCCAATTGGTCATTCGCCGACCAATCGGATTATAGGCGCGGCCCTTCAGCCGACGCCGCGCCCTCGGTCCGATCGGAGGTTGGCGGGTCTGGTCATCGTCGCCTTGGGTTGTTCGGCGCGCCGATAAGTGGTTCCATCGTCGCCAGTCAGCGTGGGAATTGAATCCATGGCACATCTCGCTCCGCTTCCAAGAGAAGCCGTTCCGGAGTTTCGGGAGCTGTTCGACCACTATGCGAGCACTCGCGGCTTCGTTCCCAACAGCATCCTGACGATGTCGCGCCGGCCCGCCATCGCCAGGGCCTTCATGGAACTGAACCGGGCGGTGCTGTACGAAGGCACGGTGCCCGAAGTACTCAAGATGCTCGTCAGCCTCATTGCCAGCCAGGCTGCCGGCTGCCGCTACTGCCAGGCGCACATGGCAAACCTGTCCAGCATCTACCGCGCCTCCGACGCGAAGATCGCCGCGGTCTGGGAGTTCGAGACCAGCGAGCTCTTCAATGAAGCCGAGCGCGCGGCGCTGCGCCTGGCGCTGAAAGGTGCGACCGTTCCGAATGAAGCCGGTCCGCAGGACTTCGTGGAGTTGTCCAAGCACTTCGACGACGGCGAGATAGTCGAAATCGTCGCCACCATCGCGCTCTTCGGCTATCTGAACCGCTGGAACGACACGATGGCGACCGATCTGGAAGAGCGCGCAGCCCGTGCCGCCGGCCGCACGCTCGGCCCGACCGGCTGGGACGCGGGCAAGCACGGCGCACGCGGTTGAGTCTTCCAAACGGCCGTCAATAGGGACTTCGTGCCGCCTCGGCGCGCCGCCGGAATCATCAGGATGCCCGGGACGATTTCGGCGCGCCATAGTCGCGCTGCGCGCTCTCGGGGCTCACCTTGCCCTCGCGCAGGTCGCGCGCGAGCAGCCCGGGGTCGCGCTCACCTGGATCCCCAAAGCCGCCGCCGCCGGCCGCGTCCATGACCAGGGTGTCGCCGGGCTGCAGGCGCGTGAGCCCGTAAGGATCGCCAGATTTGCCATTGACGAGGAAGCGGGCGAGCGCGCCCGGCTGGCCACCGAACAGGCCCTCGGGCGGCAGGCGAAACCGCCCTGACTGAATCGCGAGGCTGACCGGCGGCTGCGGCGCGTAAGCGTCATCGGGCACGCGAAACACCTCGCGCCGGCCGAGCGCGCCGCGTTGCTTGCCGGCGCCGCCGGAATCGGGGAGCAGTTCGCGTCGCTCGACGATGAGGGGCGAGTCGCTCTCGAGAATCTCGACCGGGGTATTGGCGCCGTTGGCCGGGAAGATAAAGCTGCCCTCACCGTCGCGCCCCGCGCTTGCGCCCAGGCCCCCGCCGCGGATCAGCACGGTGTGGAACGGGCGGCCGTCGCCGTGCCGGCCGTAGAACATCTGCATCGTCGCCGGGGTGCCGCCGCCCGCGGCGACCACGCGATCGGGCAGCGCACTGGCAAGCGCCCGGTAGATCACCTCGGTGATGAAGTGCCCGATCTGCATGCGCGCCGCCACCGCCGCGGGATGGCGGCAGTTGACGACCGTGCCTTCGGGCGCGATGAGGCAGATCGGCGCGGCGATGCCATCGTTGTTCGGGATCTCCGGGTCGAAGATGCTCTTCACCGCCATGTGCACGTAGGCGTAGGTGAAGTTGTAGACCACGTTGCCGCCCCAATCCACCTGCGGCGAAGAGCCGGTGAGGTCCACCGTGATGTCGCTGCCCTCAATCGTGACCGCGCAACGGATCAAGACCTCCGGCTGCCCCTCCATCTGCTCGATCACCCCTTCCGAGCGGTAGATGCCCGCAGGCGCTTTCGCAATCGAGGCGCGGATGCTCTTCTCGCTGCGCGCGATGATCTCGTCGGCGAGATCGTCCAGGTCGTCGAGCCGGTACTCCTCGAGCATGCGCACGATCTGCGCCGCGCAGACATGGTTGGCGGCGATCTGCGAGCGGATGTCGCCGTTCACCTGCTCGGGCGTACGCACGTTGGCGCGGATCATGTCGAGCACGCCCTGGTTGAGTTGCCCGGCGTCGTAGAGCTTGACCAGCGGGATGAACAGGCCCTCTTCGAACACCTCGCGGTTGTCCGAGGCGACGCGTCCGCCGATGTCTGAGTGGTGCAGGATGCAGGCGGTAAAGGCGACCAGGCGATCGCAGTGAAAGATCGGGCTCAACACGCAGACGTCGTTCAGATGGCCGGCGAGCGCCCAGGGGTCATTCGTGATGTACACGTCGCCCGGCCGGAAGGAGTCCGGCGGCAGGCGCTGCACCAGCTGCTTGATACCGAGCGCCATCGCGCCCGACTGGCCCGGCGTGGCGAGGGTGCCCTGCGCGAGCTCCCGCCCGCGGGAGTCCGTGAACATGCAGGTGTAGTCGTGCGCGTCGCGCAGCAGACTCGAGAACGCCGTGCGCGCGACCGCTGCATCGGATTCGTCGACGATCGAGATCAGCCGCCGCCAGAGGATCTCCAGCGTGATCGGGTCAAAGCGCGGCTCAACGTCTGTCGCCATGGTTTCGCTCCTTGGGCAGGTCGATCCACAGGAAACCGAACTCATCCACCCGCGCCCGCGCGTGCTCGCCGATGATCACAGTGGACTCGCGCTCCTCGACGATCGCGGGTCCCGACAGCTCAGCGTCCGGGGAAAGTCGGTAGCGGTCATAGACGACGTGAGGGATGAAGTCGCGCACGCTTCCGCAATAGGCCTTGCGCTCGCCCTTGACGGCATCCTGCGTGCGCCCCCGCTGCGCAATCCTGGGCAGCGCCAGCTGTTTCACCGGCAGGCTGGCGCGCACGCAGAAATTGACGAATTCGACGGGCGACTCCGGATAGGTGCGGCCGTAAAGCCGCGCGTAGGCTTCGTCGAAGCGGCGACGCAGCTCGCCGGGATCGAGGGCGCCGAAATCGCACTCCGCGATGGCGAGACTCGTCTCCGATCCCTGGCCAATGAAACGCGCCTCCACCGAGCGCGAGAACCCGATCGGTCCTTCGGCACCGGCCCCACGCAATGTGCGCTCGCCTTCGGCTTCCAGTTCGCGAAACAGCGTTTCCAGTTTCGCGAAATCCGCCGTGGTGAGCGGTACCTTGTGGCTGCGCACCAGGTCGAATGCGCGCGGCGCAGTGAAAAAGCCAAGCGCTGAGCCGACGCCCGCGTTGGGCGGCACCAACAGTCGGGGCGCGCCCAGTTTGCGCGCGAGCCCATAGGCATGCACGGGGCCGGCGCCGCCGAAAGCCGCCACCGTGACGAGCTGCGGATTGCCGCCGCGCTCGGCGATGTGGGTTTTTGCCGCCGCGGCCATGGTTTCGTTGATAAGGTCGTGAATGCCCCAAACCGCTTCGAGGCAGGACACGCCGAGCGGCTGTGCCACTTGCGTCTCGATGCCGCGCCGCGCCGCGTCGGCATCGAGCTGCATCGTGCCGCCGAGGAAATAGCCGGGATCCAGGTAGCCGAGCAGCAAGTCCGCGTCGGTCACCGTCGGCTCGGCACCACCGCGCCCGTAGCAGATCGGCCCGGGCTCGGCGCCGGCGCTCTGTGGGCCGACCTGTAGCGTGCCGAGCCGGCCAGCTCGCGCAATGCTGCCGCCGCCGGCACCGATTTCCATCAGATCGACCACCGGCACCTGGATGGTGAGGCCGCTGCCTTTCTGGAAGCGCTGCACGCGCCCGACCTCGAAGGTCGGCACGACTCCCGCGATGCCGCCCTGGATCAGGCAGGACTTCGCAGTCGTGCCGCCCATGTCGAAGCAGAACATCTCGGGACACTGGAATAAATTGCTGTAGTACTGGGCGGCGATCACGGCCGCGGTCGGACCGGATTCGATGATGCGCACCGGAAACTGCGCGGCCGTCTCGGCCGAAGTGACGCCGCCGGAAGAAAGCATGATGAACAGCCGGCCGCGGAAGCCCAGGCTCGCCAGGCGTTCGCGCAACTGCCGCAGGTAGGTCTCGGTGAGCGGCTTGACATAGGCATTGATCACCGTCGTGCTGGTGCGTTCGTACTCCCGGATCTGCGGCAGCACTTCGTAGGAAATGGAGACCGACGCCTGCGGGAACTCCTCGGCGAGCAGGCGCTTGAGGGCCCGTTCGTGCGCCGGATTCTCGAAGGAATTCAGCAGGCATACGGCGACCGACTCGACGCCGAGCTGGACCATCTCGCGCACTGCCGCCCGCGCCTGCACCATGTCCAGTGGCATGAGTACGCTGCCGTCGGCGCGCACGCGTTCATCCACTTCCAGCCGTCGCTCGCGCGGCACGAGGGGTTCAGGCATCTGGGCGAAGGCGTCGTAGGCCGCGTAACGGATCTCACGGCCCAGTTCGAGCACGTCGCGGAAGCCGCGTGTGGTGAGCAGCCCGGTGCGCGCACCCTTGCGCTCGATGATGGCGTTGATCACGAGCGTCGTGCCGTGGATCACTTCCTCCAGCTCCGCGATGCAGCCCGGAACCTGGCTTTCGAGGGAGCGCAGGCCCTCCTCGATGGCGTCCGACGGGTCGCGGGGCGTCGTCAGGCACTTATAGGTATGAGTACGCCCGGTGGCGTCCTCCAGCAGGACGAAATCGGTGAACGTGCCGCCGACGTCAATTCCGATGCGCATCAGGCTTGCCCGTTATCGGTATACCGTATACTGTACATGCAATGGCCGGGTCCCGTAACCCCCTGCTCCAGGCTCCGCTGCGGCCGATCCCCTCGCGGGTCGCAGTGATCGGCGCGGGCACCATCGGGCCCGACATCGGCTACTACCTGAAGAGCACCCTCCCGGATCTGGACCTGGTGCTGGTGGACGTCGCGCAGGCGGCCGTCGACCGGGCCCTGGCACGCTTCGGGGAGTATGCGGCCAAGGCCCGCGCACTCGGCAAGATGAGCGAGGCCGAGGCTGCCGCGGTGACGCGCGGCGTGCGGGGCAGCACCGATTACGAAGCGATCCGCGGGGCCGACTGGGTCCTTGAGGCCGCGACGGAAGATCTCTCGCTCAAGCAGAAGATCTTCGCGCAGGTCGAGACGCTGGTGCCGGCCGATGCCCTCATCACCTCCAATACCAGCTCGCTGCCGGCGGCGCGGGTGTTCTCCGGCCTGAAGCACAAGGCGCGCGCCACGGTGACCCACTTCTTCGCACCCGCGTGGCGCAATCCCGTGGTCGAGGTGGTGCGCGCGCGCGAAACGGACCCGCAAGTCGTGGAGTACCTGCGCTGGTTCTTCTGCGTGACCGGCAAGGTGCCACTCGTTACCGCAGACGTGGAGTGCTTCATGCTCGACCGCGTATTCGACAACTGGTGCAACGACGCCGCGCATTGTCTGGCGCGCGCCACGGCGGCGCAGATCGACAGCGTGGCGGGGGAATTCGTGCATGCGGGCCCGTTCTTCGTCTTGAACCTCGCGAACGGCAACCCGATCATCACGGAGGCCAATACGCTGCAGGCTGAAGCCGAAGGCGGGCATTACGACCCGGCGCCGATCTTCCGCTCGGTGGCGAACTGGGCCACCTGCGCCATCGGCAAGCGCGTCCCGGTGCCCGCCGATGTCACGGCAGTGGTGCGCGACCGGTTGCTCGGCGTGCTGTGGTCGCAGTGCGTGGATATCCTCGATCGGGGCATCGGCGAGGCTCCAGATCTCGATCTGGGCTGCCGGCTGGCACTCGGCTTCCGACAGGGCCCGCTCGAGCTGATGCGCAGCATGGGCGAGCCCGAGGTGCTGCGCGTACTGCAGCGTTTCGCTGCCGAGCGCCCTGGAATGCCGATGCCGCGGCGTGCCCTTGGCGAATACCAGCGCTTTGAGCGCGGCGTGCTGGTGGACAAGCTGGACGGCGTGATCGTGATTACCCTGCATCGGCCCGAGGCCCTCAACGCGCTGCACGATGAACTCAATGACGAAATCGGGCAGGTCATCCGGCGCCATGAGGCGGATCCGGCGGTGCAGGGCTTCGTCCTCGTCGGCTATGGCACGCGCGCGTTCTGCGCCGGCGCCGACATCGGGCGCTTTCCCGGCATGCTCGGAAACGCGGCGGCATCGGCGCAATACGCGCGCGACTGCTCACGCCTGCTCGCGCACCTGGACGCGATGGCAAAGCCAGTGGTCGCGGCGCTGAATGGCATGGCGCTCGGCGGCGGGTTGGAGCTGGCGATGCGCTGCCACGCCATCGTCGCGCAGCGCGAGGCGTGGCTGCAGTTCCCGGAAATCACGCTCGGAATTGCGCCGGGCCTCGGGGCGATGGTCGTTCCCTATCGACGCTGGCCGCAGGCGGCGGCACTTTTTCACGGCATGCTGCGGCACGCCGAGCGGCTCGACGCGACCAGCGCGCATGAGGCCGGGATCATCGCCGAGCTTGCCGACGATTACCCATCGTTGATCCGGCAGGCCGTGGCGCGCGTGCACACGCTTGCCGGCAAGCGGCGGGTGCCGCTGGATCGCCCCGTGGCGATCGCGCCGTTCGAAGCGGTGGGTGCCGCGCAACCGTTCAGCCGTGAAGTGGTCGGAATCATCGAGAACGCAGTGCGCGCAGCGGCGGCAGCGCCGACGCTCACCGCCGCGCTGGATATCGGCTACCAGGCGTTCGGCCAGAGCGCCTGCACAGCAGCCGCGCGCGAAGGCATCACGGCTTTCGGCGAGCGGCGCAAGCCCGATTTTTCGCGGACCGGTTAGGGAGGCGCGGCCGCTTCATGATCACCAGACTGCGAACATTGCAACGGCCCGAGCCGCTCGGCGAGCGCGTTTATACGACGCTGCGCGATTATTTGCGCGCGGGCCGCATTCGCGCAGGCCAGCCGCTGCAGGAAGGTGTGCTCGCCGCCCAACTGGGCGTCTCCCGCACGCCGGTGCGCGAGGCGCTGGCACGGCTCGCCAGCGAAGGCCTGGTGGCCGCCGATGGCCGCAGCTTCGCCTTGCCATCGCTCTCGGTGGGTGACATCGAGGATATCTACGCGCTCAGGTTCCTGCTCGAGCCGGAGGCGCTGCGACTCGTGGCGGTGAGCCGGCCGGGTCGCAAGGCGCTCGCACCGCTGCGTGCTGCGCTCGAGGAAATGGCTGCCGCGAACGAGGCGGCGGACGGCGCGGCTTTCATGGAGGCCAATTACCGGTTTCGCGATGCCTGGACCGCGCTGGTGCCAAACAAGCGCCTGGTGCGCGCGATCCAGATTTATGCCGATCACGTGCGCTACCTGCGCGCCTTCACGCTCGACACGGCTGCAGTGCGCGTTCTCGTGCTGAAAGGCCTCAAGCAGCTTGCCGCAGCGCTCGCCGAAGGCGACGGCGAAGCCGCGGCACAGGCGATGCGTACGCACCTCGGCAACGCGAAGCGCATCCTGCTCGACATGACGGAGTCAAACTGATGGCCTACAGGGCAGAAATTCCTTACGGCTGTTACTGGAGTACGCCGTTTGCGCGCTGGCAGGGCGCCCTTTCGAACCTGCACTCGATCGAATTCGCGGCGCACGTCGTCAGGGCGGAGCTCGCGCGGCGCGGCATCCCGCCGTTGGGTTTCGATCACGGCGTGCTTGGCATGAGCGTGCCCCAGAAGCACGCGTTTTACGGCCTGCCGTGGCTCGCCGGGCGCGCGGGTATCGGCCAGATCGGCGGCCCGACGCTGATGCAGGCCTGCGCTACCGGTGTCCGCGTGCTGCTCGCTGGCGCGCAGGAAATCGAGTGCGGGCTCTCGAGCGTCTCGCTGACCGTCACCTGCGACCGCACCTCGAACGGACCGCACCTGTACTACCCGAATCCGCGTGGCCCCGGAGGCACGGGCGCGCACGAGGACTGGGTGATGGACAATTTCAACTGTGACCCACTCGGGCCGCACGCGATGCTCGCGACCGCGGAGAACGTCGCGAAGAAGCACGGCATCGGCACGGCCGAGCAGCACGAGGTCGTGCTGCGCCGCGAGGCGCAGTATCGCGATGCACTCGCCGGCGACGCGGCGTTCCACCGGCGATTCATGACGCTGCCATTCGAGGTGCCCGACCCCGGCTATCGCAAGGTGGTGGTCACGCTGCCGGGCGACGAGGGCATCACCACTTCCACGGCCGAGGGACTCGCGAAGCTCAAGCCCTTGCTCGAGGGCGGCACCGTGACCTTCGGCGGCCAGACGCATCCTGCCGATGGCAACGCGGCGATCGTGCTCGCGACCCCGGAGCGCGCGAGGGAGCTGTCGAAGGATCCGAAGATCCGTGTCCAGCTGCTCGGATTCGGCCAGTCACGCGCGGCGCTCGCCTGCATGCCGGAGGCGCCGGTCCCGGCGGCGCAACGCGCGCTCGCCGCGGCCGGGCTCGCGATCGAGCGCATGGATGTGATCAAGACGCACAATCCGTTCGCGCTCAACGACATCCTGTTCGCGCGCGTCACCGGCATCGACATCGCGCACATGAACAACTACGGCTGCTCGCTCGTCTGGGGCCATCCGCAGGCGCCGATGGGTACGCGGTCGATCATCGAACTGATCGAGGAACTGGTGATGCGCGGCGGTGGACGTGGCCTGTTCACGGGCTGCGCAGCGGGCGACACGGCGATGGCCGTGGTGCTCGAAGTAAGCGGGAACTAGGCGCCGACCATGGACCTGTCGCACTGGATCGAGGGACACGCGCGGATTTCCCCTGACGCCGTCGCGATCCGCTTCGGCGGCGAGGACATCAGCTACGCGGACCTTGTGCACCGCATCGCGCGCGCCGCGGCGACGCTCGCCGGGCTCGGGGTACGGCGCGGCGACGCGGTTGCCTTTCTCGGGTTGAACCACCCGCTGGTGCTGGTGCTGCTGTTCGCCTGCGCGCGCCTGGGCGCGATGTTCGTGCCGCTCAACTGGCGGCTCGCGCCGCGCGAACATGCGCGGGTGCTGGCGGATTGCCCGCCACGCGTGCTGTTCGTCGAGCCGGCCTTCGCCGCCCATGCGGCCGCCATCGAGGGTGCGATCCCGGCGACCGGGCTGTCCGTGCTGGACGAGAACGGCACCCGCCCGCCCGCCCCGGCGGGCGACGAGGCCTCGCCGCTGCTGCTTTGCTACACCTCGGGCTCGACCGGCACGCCCAAGGGCGTGGTGCTCACGCAGCGCGCGATCCTGTGGAACGCGCTGAACAGCACGCACATGCACGACCTCACGAGCCAGGACCGCGTGCTGACGACGCTGCCGCTGTTCCACGTGGGCGGCATGAACATCCAGACCACGCCCGCGCTGCACGCCGGCGCGAGCGTCACGTTGCACGCAAAATTCGATCCGGAGGCGACGCTCGAGGCCATCGAGCGCGAACGCATCACGCTCACGGTGCTGGTGCCGGCGCAGTTCGAGGCGCTGATGGCGCTGCCGCGCTGGAAGCGCGCCGACCTGTCCAGTCTGCGCGTGATCAGCACGGGCTCCACGATCATTACCGAAGCCTTCATTCGCAAGGTCAGCGAGTGCGGCGTGCCGGTGATCCAGGTGTATGGGTCCACCGAAACCTGCCCGATCGCGACCTACGGGCGCGCCGTGGATGCCCTGCGCAAGGCCGGGTCGGCAGGCGCGCCCGCGCTGCACTGCGAGCTGAAGGTCGTGGACCAAGCCGGCGCTGGTTTGCCCCCGGGCTGCGACGGCGAAATCCTGGTGCACGGGCCGAATGTTGCAATGGGCTACTGGAACGCTCCTGCCGAAACCGCGCAGGCCTTCGTCGACGGCTGGTTTCGCTCGGGCGACGTCGGCCACTTCGACGACGAAGGCCACCTGCACGTGGTCGCACGCAAGAAAGACATGATCATCTCGGGCGGCGAGAACATCTACCCGGCGGAAGTGGAAAACGTGCTGCTGGAGTGCCCGGCGATCGAAGAGGCCTGTGTCGTCGGCAGGCCCGACGAGCGCTGGGGAGAGGCGGTCGTTGCCGCCGTGGTGCTGAAGCCCGGACACCGCCTGACGGAAGCCGAGGCGCTGGCGCTGTTCGAAGGGAACATCGCACACTACAAGTGGCCCCGCGAAATCCGCTTCGTCGATCAGCTGCCGCACAGCGCGCTCGGCAAGGTACAGAGGGAGGCGGTGCGCAAGGCGCTCGGCGCGACCACCGGAGGGCACGCATGAAGATCAACAAGCTCGACCACATCTGCATCGCGGTCAGGAATCTGGC
>Ga0315281_10000108_pt1 | contig 100961 bp, 92 predicted proteins | sample YL17G07_0_MG_FD_204540 | JGI IMG/M metagenome (GOLD analysis project Ga0315281, IMG submission 204540) | Sediment microbial communities from Yellowstone Lake, YNP, Wyoming, USA - YL17G07_0 | ecosystem: Environmental > Aquatic > Freshwater > Lake > Sediment | place: USA: Wyoming | collected...
GGCGGCTGACGCCGCCGACAGCAAACAGCAAACAACAGACCACAGAGGGCGGCGCGCACAACCGGCCGTAGCCGCCGTCACCGTAGTGGAGGAGCTTGAGCTCCGCCCTCAACGCCGCGCACACGCGATGCCACTGCGGCTACATCTCTGTTGTCTGTTGTCTGTTGTCTGCCGTCTGTTCTCGGGCGCGAAGCGCCCGCTACAGATCCGCCAGCCCGGCGCGCAGGCCTTCGATGCGGGCGCGCGCGGCCGCGAGGCGCTCCTCTTCCGTCGCGATGATCTTCGGCGGCGCCTTGGCGCGGAACCCCTCGTTCGACAGCTTCTCCGCGATGCGTCCGGCCTCGGCCTCGGCCTCGGCGATCTGCTTCTCGAGGCGGGCGCGCTCGGCCGCGACGTCGAAGAGGCCGGCGAGCGGCACGACGACCGTGACGCCTTCCAGCACGGCGGTGGCGACCTGGTCGCGCGGCGCATCTGCGACGTCGGCGATGATGCGGACGGGCTTCGCGCGGGCGAGCATCTCGATGTAGGCGCGCCCGGCTTCGAGCATGGGCGCGTCCGCGCCGCCGGCGACGTAGGCCTCGATGAGCCGGGCCGGCTCGACCTTCTTCTCGGCGCGGATGTTGCGGATGGCGCGGACGATCTCGATCAGCAGCGTCATGTCGCGCTCGGCGGCGGGGTCGGCGTAGCCGCTCTCGCCGCGCGGGTAGGCGGCGATGATCAGCGCCTCGCCGTCGAGGCCGTCGACCTTCTGCGCCAGCGCCTGCCAGATCTCCTCCGTGACGAACGGCATCACCGGGTGGAGCATGCGCAGGCAGCGGTCGAGCACGTAGGCGAGCACGGGCAGCGGCGACGGGCCGCGCTGGTCCTCGCCGCGGACGCGCACCTTGGCGATCTCGATGTACCAGTCGGCGAACTCGCCCCAGACGAACTCGTAGACCTGGCGCGCGGCCTCGCCCAGCTCGAAGCGCCGCATCAGGTCATCGACGCCGCGGGCGAGGCCTTCGACGCGCGACATGATCCAGCGGTCCTCGAGCGGCGCGTCGGCGCCGGGCATGGCGTCGGGCAGGCGGACCGTCCCGTCGCCGATCATCGAGATGACGAAGCGGGCGGCGTTCCAGAGCTTGTTGGCGAAGTTGCGGCCGGCCTCGACGCGCTGCTCGGCGAGGCGCATGTCGTTGCCCGGGCCGCTGGACGTGATCAGCGTGTAGCGCAGCGCGTCCGCGCCGAACTTCTCGACGACCTCGAGCGGGTCGACGCCGGTGCCGAGCGACTTGCTCATGCGCTGGCCGTGCTCGTTGCGGACCGTGCCGTGCAGGTAGACGACCGAGTACGGGATCTCGTCCATGTTGTAGAGGCCGAGCATGATCATCCGGGCGACCCAGAGGAAGATGATGTCGTAGCCCGTCTCCATGACCGAGGTGGGGTACCAGTACTTCAGCTCGTCCGTCCGCGCGGGCCATCCGAGCGTCGAGAAGGGCCAGAGGCCGGAGGAGAACCACGTGTCGAGCACGTCGTTCTCCTGCAGCAGGTGCCCGCCGCCCTTCGGCGAGCGCTCCGGCGTCTCGATGCTGACGATGGGCGTGGCCTCGACGCCGGACCAGGTGCCGTGGCGCAGGATCTCGTCGTGCGTGACGCCGAGCGCGCGCAGCTCGTTGTACGTGCCGACGCGCGGCTCGGCGGCGGCGCCTGCGGCGGGATCGCGCAGCGTGACGATGATCCGGTCGCCGTCGTCGTCGGCGCTGTACCAGACGGGGATGCGGTGGCCCCACCAGAGCTGGCGCGAGACGCACCAGTCGCGGATGTTCTCCATCCAGTTCAGGTAGACCCGCTCGAAGCGGTCCGGGACGAACGCGATGCGGCCCGCCTTCACGGCGTCGATGGCGGGCTGCGCGAGCGCGCGCTGGTTCACGAACCACTGCCACGACATCAGCGGCTCGACGACGGTGTGGCAGCGGGTGCAGACGCCGATCTGCATCTCGTGCGGCTCGGTCTTGACGAGGTAGCCCAGCTCTTCGAGGTCGCGGAGGATCGTCTCGCGCGCTTCGTAGCGGTCCAGGCCGGCGTAGGGGCCGGCTTCGCTGTTCAGCGTGGCGTCCAGGTTCATGACGTTGAGGATCGGCAGGCCGGCGCGCTGCGCGATCTCGAAGTCGGTCGGGTCGTGGCCCGGCGTGACCTTCAGCGTGCCCGTGCCGAATTCCATCTCGGCCGCCTGGTCGGCGACGATCGGGATCTCGCGCAGGATGACGGGCAGCAGCACGGTGCTGCCGATGCGGGCCGTGTAGCGCGGGTCGTCGGGGTTGACGGCGACCGCGACGTCGCCGACGAACGTCTCGGGCCGCGTCGTCGCCACGGTCATGTACTCGTCGCCGGTCTGCGGGCGGCCCTCGGCGTCGTGGCCGGTGACGATCGGGTAGCGGATGTGCCAGAGGCTGCGCAGCTCGTCCTCGTGCTCGACTTCGAGGTCGCTGAGGGCGGTGCGGCAGCGCGGGCACCAGTTGATCATGCGCTCGCCGCGGTAGACGAGGCCGTCGTCGTACATCTTCTTGAATGTCGTGCGGACGGCGGCCTGCGGCCCGTCGTCGAGCGTGAAGACCTCGTGCGACCAGTCGGCGGACGCGCCGAGGCGCCGGTGCTGGTTGGCGATGATCGGGCGGTAGCGGCCGACCCACTGCCAGACGCGCTTCTCGAACTCTTCGCGGCCCAGGTCGTGGCGCGTGAGCCCTTCCTTCGCGAGCTGCTTCTCGACGACGTTCTGGGTGGCGATGCCGGCGTGGTCGACGCCGGGCACCCAGAGCGTGGGGTCGCCCAACATGCGGTGCCAGCGGATCAGGATGTCCTCGACGGTGTCGGTGAGGGCGTGGCCGATGTGCAGCTCACCGGTGACGTTGGGCGGCGGCATGATGACGCAGAAGGGCTGCTTCGCGGGGTCGACGCGCGGCTTGAAGTAGCCGCGCGACTCCCAGAAGTGGTACACGCGATCCTCGGTGGCGCGCGGGTCGTACGACTTCGCCATGGGGGGTGTCGCGGCGGGTCCAGGCTGCTGCGTCATGCGCTCGCTCCATCACCGGGTGCTACGGGCAGCGTGCGGGCACGAAGAAGCCCCTCGCGCTAGACGAGGGGCCCGTTGTGCCGGCCGCGACTCAGCCGACGGTCAACGGGCCTGCCGTACCGATACGACTACGACGCTGCTGCGCGTTCGATCTGACATATCGGCCACATGGTAGCGGATGCGTCCGGAAGCCGGAATCGGGGTATACCCGTGCGCGCCGTGGCGGGATGTATCCGGACGGAATCGTGTTGGATTGGGGTGGAGGTGGCCGATCGGCCCTTGACCCGTGAAGGGAGCGCCGCGTACGGTGTCGGCGTGACCCCCACCCAGGGGGTATGGGAGGGATGCCGATGCTGCCAGATACGAAAACCGACGTCCTCAAGCGGCTCAACTTCATCGACGGCCACCTGGCGGGCATCCGCCGGATGGTGGAGCAGGACAAGTACTGCGTCGACATCCTGAAGCAGACGTACGCCGTGCGCCGGGCGATCGAGAAGATGGACAGCATCATGCTCGCCGGGCACCTGCACACGTGCGTCGTCGAGGGCATCCGCGACGGCCGCGAGGACGCGGTGCTGGCGGAGCTGAGCGAGTTGTACGACATGGCCGGCAAGTAGCCGGCGCGGCAGAGGACAGGGACCACAGGAGGGGACGACATGACGACCGGCAAGACCACCACATTCAGCGTCAAGGGGATGACCTGCGACAACTGCGTGCACCATGTCACCGAGGCCGTGAAGGGCGTCGCCGGCGTCACCGACGCGCAGGTATCGCTCGCGGAGAACGCGGCGCGCGTCGCGGGCGAGTTCGACGTGCAGGCGATTATCGCGGCGATCGAAGAAGAGGGCTACGAGGCGAAGGTGACGGCGTAGCGCGCGGTCACGGCGAGATCACAGGGGGAGGCCGCCATGGCCATCGCGACCAAACACGCGCCCGGCAAGACCGCGAGCACAGCGGCGCTCGACATCACCGGCATGACATGCGCGTCGTGCGTGCGGAGGGTCGAGCGCGCGCTGAGCAAGGTGGAAGGCGTCGAGACGGCGAACGTCAACTTCGCCGCCGAGACGGCGCTGGTCACCGCACCCGGCGGCGTGCCGATCGACGCGCTGATCGCCGCGGTGGAGAAGGCCGGCTACCACGCGGCGGAGTCGGCGCCGGACCGCGGCCGCGGCAGCGAGCGCGAGGATCACGCGCGCCGCACGCTGATGCTGGTGCTGTTCGGCGCGGCGCTGGGCGTGCCGGCGGTCGTGCTGGCGATGGCGATGGACATCGCCGGGCTGGCGATCGCGGACAACATGAGGCTGCACGGCTGGATCGTGCTGGCGCTGGCGACGCCGGTGCAGGCGGTGCTGGGCTGGCGTTACTACCGCGGCTCGTGGATATCGCTGCGGCACCTGAACCCGAACATGGACGTGCTGATCGCGCTGGGCACGAGCGTGGCGTATGCCTTTGGCGCGTGGGTGGTGATCTGGCAGCGGCCGTACGACATGTTCTTCGACGTGTCGGTGGCGGTGCTGGTGTTCATCACCATGGGCAAGTACTTCGAGGAGCGGTCGAAGGGCGCGGCGTCGTCGGCGATCCGGATGCTGCTGGGGCTGACCGCGAAGTCGGCGCGGGTGCTGCGCGACGGCGCGGAGGTGGAGATCCCGGTCGAGCAGGTGCGCGCCGGCGATCTCTTCGTCGTGCGGCCGGGCGAGCGCGTCGCCGTAGACGGCGTTGTGCGCGATGGCCACGCGGCGGTCGACGAGGCGATGATCACCGGCGAGTCGATCCCGGTGGAGAAGCGGTCGGGCGACAGCGTGATCGGCGGCACGGTGGCGCAGGACGGCGTGCTGCGCGTGGAGGCGACGGCCGTGGGCGAGGCCACGATGCTCGCGCGCATGGCGAAGCTGGTGGAGGAGGCGCAAGGCTCGAAAGCGCCGATCCAGAAGCTGGTGGACCAGGTGGCGGCGGTCTTCGTGCCGGTCGTGATCACCATCGCGCTGGCGACGTTCCTGACGTGGGGGCTGGGCGGCGGCGGCTGGGTGACGGCGATGCGGGCGGCCGTGGCGGTGCTGGTGATCGCCTGCCCGTGCGCGCTGGGGCTGGCGACGCCGACGGCGATCATGGTGGGCACGGGGCTCGGCGCGGAGCGCGGCATCCTGGTGCGCAACGCGGAGGTGCTGGAGGCGACGCGCAAGCTGGATGTGATCGTGCTGGACAAGACGGGCACGCTCACCGAGGGGCGGCCGCAGGTGACGGACGTCGTGCCGGTGGGCGTGATGCCGGAGGGCGCGCTGCTGATGCTGGTGGCGGCGGCGGAGCAGGGGAGCGACCACCCGCTGAGCCGCGCCATCGTCGATGCGGCGGTGGACTCCGGGTACACACTGCCGGCGGCGAGCGACTTCGCGTCGGCGACGGCGCGCGGCGTGCTGGCCACGATCGAAGGTCGGCGCGTCGTCGCGGGCAACCGGCGGCTGATCGATGAACAGGGCATCGCGGTCGGTGCGGACGCGGAGGCGGAGTTCGAGCGGCTGGAGCAGGCCGGGCGCACGGTGATCTTCGCGGCGGTGGACGGGCGCATCGAGGGCGTCGTTGGCATCGCCGACGAGGTGAAGAAGAACGCCCCGCGCGCGGTGGATGCGCTGCACGGCCTGGGGCTGCGCGTGGTGATGATGACGGGCGACAACGAGCGCGCGGCGGCGAGCGTGGCGCGCGAGGCGGGCGTGCGCGAGTGGCGCTCGGGGGTGCGGCCGGAGGACAAGCTGGCGTTCGTGCGCGAGCTGCAGGTGCAGGGGCTGCGCGTGGCAATGGTGGGTGACGGCGTCAACGACGCGCCGGCGCTGGCGCAGGCGGACATCGGCGTCGCGATGAGCACGGGCACGGACGTGGCGATCGAGGCGGGCGACATCACGCTGCTGCACGGCGACATCTCGAAAGTGGCGGAGGCGATCGCGCTGAGCCGCGCGACGCTCCTGACGATCAAGCAGAACCTCGTGTGGGCGTTCGGCTACAACGTCGTGGCGATCCCGATCGCGGCGCTGGGGCTGCTGAACCCGGTGATCGCGGGCGGGGCGATGGCGTTCAGCAGCGTATCGGTGATGGGCAACAGCCTGCGGCTGCGCTCGCAGGCGCCGGGCATCGCGCGGCGCAGCGGCAACACGTTCGACGAGCGGAACGTGCGCGCGTTCTGGGCCGCGAACGCGGGGCCGGCGCTGGGCATGGCGGTGGCGACGCTGGTGCTGGTGACGCCGCTGGTGGTGTTCACGGGCATCGACCGCGGCTGGTGGTAGGGGCCGCGGGCGGGCAATGCTTCGATATGAACAGGGGGCCGGCGTCGTGACGCCGGCCCCCTTGTTGCTGCGAAGATCGCGGCTGCTAGAGCGAGAACTTCTCGCGGCCTTCGTACACCGCCATCGCCTCGTCGACGCTGTGGCCGCCGTAGGTGATCGCGGAGATGGCGTTGGTCATCTGCACGGCCTCGTGCAGCGGCTTCTGGTGGATGTTGCGGCCCGTGGCGCTGCCGAACGCGCCCGAGATGAAGATCTGGTCGTGCAGCGTCTGTAGGAACTTGCGGACGTCGGTGCTGCCGCCGCCGGCGGTGATGACGCGCGTGCGGCCCGCGGCCTTCACCGCTTCCTTGAACGACTCCGCCGGCGAGGTGCCGTCCTCCGGCTTGGGGTAGTTCACCTTCACGAAGTCCGCGCCGAGCGTTGCGCCGAGGCCGGTGGCGCCGGCGATCAGGTGCGGGTCCTGCTCCTTGAGCACGGCCTTGCCGCGCGGGTAGATCCAGAGCACGGCCAGCATGCCGTGGCGGTGCGCCTGCATGCACGCCTGCGCCGCCTCGCGCATCTGCTCCGACTCGAACTCGCTGCCCGCGTACACGGTGTAGCCGACGGCGACGATGTTGAGGCCGGCCTCGCGCAGCGTGAGCGCGTCGTCGACGGTGATCCAGCCGAGGCTCTGCGGGTCGCGCTGCGAGGTCTTGATGAGGTGCGACTTGGAGTTGAGCTTCACCAGGTACGGGACCGTGGGATAGTCGCGGCCGTAGCGCGCGATCAGGCCGAACTGCGTGGCGTAGCAGCCGATGACGCCGTCGCGCGCGATGCGGAACAGGTGCTCCGGGTCGCCGTCGTCCGCGGTGATCGCTTCACCGCTGCTGAGGGTGCCGTAGAAGTCGTCGTTGAGGTGCTCGACCTTCTGGTCGCCGGCGTAGAGCATGAGGCGGCCGGTGCCCTTCGTCATGGTCTGGAAGTTCTCCTCGTACCGCGCCTTCTGTGCGGCCGGGACATCCGCCGGTACGTCCACCTTCGTCAGTAGCTGCGTCATCTGCGTTCCCTCCGTTGTATGTGTTCCGGCGCCCCGAGACGGCGGCCGTAGATGGCCCTGTGGCCGCTCCAATTATCTGATCCGCCGGGCCGCGCGGGCAATCGGCAAATCGTCCGCGGGGGCGCTTCTTGACCGGAGGCGCGTCAACCCTTGTGGAAGCCGGCTGCGCTGTAGCCCAGCAGGTCGCTGAAGTTCGGGACGACGATGTCGGGCTTGTAGTCCACCGCGTGCTTGGGGTCGAGCGCGTACTTGCCCTGGAGCACGTGCACCGTCGTGAGCCGGTCGCCCAGGGCGGCCTTGGAGCGCATGAGGATGCCGGGCTTGTCGTCGATCAGCACGTAGTGGCCGGCCTTGAAGCGGGCCTCGACGTCGGGCAGGTACTTCTCCTTGTGGACGAAGATCAGCACGCGGCCGTCGACGGCCTCGGTGACGCCGCACTGGTGGATCTTGCCGGGCTGGAAGACGGGGTCGCCGTCGGAGACGACGACGGGCAGCCCCAGGCTCTTGAGGTGGAGTACCGTATCGATCGCCTTCGGGTAGAGGCGGGGGCGGAAGTCCCACTCCATCAGCGCGTCCATCCCTGCGTCGACGCTGGCGGCCTGGGCTGCGAACTCGGCGCGCAGGCGGCGCATCGTCTCGAAGAAGTCGATGATGTCGATCTCCTTGCGGACCACCTCATACAGCTCCCAGAAGCGTGCGGCGATCTGGTCGCCGAGGATGGCGAGGAGCTTCGCCTGCATGTCTTTCTTGACGCCGTCGTTGTCGAGGATGGTGTTGTCGAGGTCGATCATGAAGACCAGGTCGCGCACGTCGCTCTCCTTCGGGCGGGCCGCCTGTCGCTCTTCCGCGGCACCCCGGCAGAGCGTACACACGCCCGCCGCGCCACGCCAGCGCCGACCGGCAGGTCTTGACAGGCGAGACGGGCCGTTCAGTCGCCGGCGCGCACCAGGATCACGGCGTCGTGCGGGGTGAGGTGGACGATGCTGACGGGCCGCCCTTCGGCCGTACGGTAGCCCGGGCCGACGTCGATGTCGGCATCGTTGGGACCGGGGTTCACCGCGACCATGCCGTGCTCGAAGTTGCGGATCGGTATGCCAGCGAGCATCTTGCGCTCGGCGACGGGCGCGCCGAGCGCGGCGCGGCTGTAGGCCGGCTGCGGCGCGTAGCCGTCGGGCAGCGCGCCGGTGGGCGTGCCCTGTCCGAAGGCCGATGTGGCGCCCTGCACGCCCAGCAGGTACGACGCGAAGGCGAAGCGGCCGGCGCGCTCCTCCAGCGGTGCGGGCGCGCCCGTGCCGTACGCCAGCACCGCCTTGCCGGCGGCGCTGATCTGCGCGAGCGCGTCCACGTCGTCGGACCAGTTGACGGGGTCCGGGGTGGCGCTGCCATCGCCGGCGAAGGGGCGCAGGACGATCGCGTCGACGCTGTCGAGCAGCAGTGACGCGCTGGAGCGCAGGTAGTCGCCGCCGTTGCCGACGCCCTCGACGGCGATGTAGGCGTCCGGGCCGGAGACCTGCCGCACCTTCGCGACGAGGCCCGTCACGTCGGCGCGCCACTCGTCGTCGGTGTAGGCGCGCTCCGTCGCGCGGTTGACCGGATGGGAGAGCAGCACCTTGCGCGAGAACGACCCGTCCGGCGCGGCGACGTACGGGATGACGTCGTCGAGCACGACGCCGTCGTAGCCGAGGCGGCGCAGGATGCGGGACTGCGCGGCGATCTGGAGCTGGACGTGTTCGTTGGACGGGTCGAGCACGTAGTTGACGTGGCCGTTCCACGGAGCGACGTCGCTGTAGGCGCGCACGAAGGCGCCGCTCGCGTCGCGCAGGAACCACGGCTCGTGGTTGCCGTCGCCGGGCTCGATGCCCTGGAGCGTGCCGTCGTTGCTGCTGAGCGTCCACAGCGTGCGGAGGATCTTGATGCGCGGGTTCAGGGAGCGCAGCGTCGCGATGTCGGTGTCGCTGAGCGGGACGCCGTCGGGCTGGTGCTCCAGGTTGTCGATGACGATGTCGTACTCGGCGGCGATCCGGCTCAGCTCTTCCGGCGTGAAGTCGCGGCGCGGCGGGTTGCCGTAGCGGTCGCGCGCATTCACGTCCACGGCGACGTGGTCCAGGAACAGCGGCGACGCGACCGGGCCGAGCGGGGCGTCGGCGGCCTCGGCCTGGGCGGTGCCGCCGTCGGCGGCGGGCTGGCCCGGGGCGTGCGTGCGCGCGGAGAACTCCTGCGCGCCACCCGGCTCGATAGCGGAGAGCGGCGGCGGCCCTTTGCGGGGCGAGGAGCCCGGATCGGGGATCACCCACTGCGCCGCGATGACGAGCGGCAGCAATAGGGCACCAGTGACCAACAGTGAGGGTCTGCGAATACGCACGGAGGGTTATCGGCAGGCGGCCGGTGCCCGGCGAGCGTGCCGGGGGGGCGGGGCCACCCCCGTTCGCGCCGAAAACGCCGATTCGCCATACTTCCCGGGCATGGAGAACTCCCCCGACGCATCGATCGCCCCATCGGCGCCCGCGGGCCGCGCCGTGGCCGGACGCCGCATCGACTGGACGGGGAAGGACCTGGTCCTCGGCGTCGTCTGGTTCATCGCGCTCTTCGTGGTCATCCCGCTGCCGATCGCCGGCGTGGCGCTGCTGTTCTTTGACAGCGGCTCGCCGGGCTTTGCGGCCGCGACGTTCATCATCAGCGCCGGGTCCGAATTCGGCATCGTGGCCGCGGCGGCGATGCTGACGTTCGGGAAGTATGGCGGCGGCTGGGGCCGGCTGGGCTTCGCGGCGCCGGGCTGGAGCGCGGCCGGCTGGGCGCTGGCGGCGTTCGGCGGCGCGATGGCGGTCTCCATCGCCTACGGCGTGCTGGTGGACAACGTTGGCGCGCTGGACTTCCTGCGGTCCGACTGCGCCCAGCAGATCCCCCGCGTCGTGCGCGACCACCGCTGGGTGCTGGCGATCGCGTCATTCATGGTGATCGTAGTGGCGCCGCCGTGCGAGGAGATCTTCTTCCGCGGCTTCATGTTCACCGGGCTCGCGAAGCGGTGGGGGCTGGTGGCCGGCATCGTGGCGAGCGCGCTGCTCTTCGCGGGGGCGCACGTCGACTATCACTCGTTCGTGCCGATTCTGGGGGTGGGCGCGTGCTTCGCCTGGGCGTACTCGCGAAGCCGCAACATCCTCTCGACGATGGCGGCGCACGTCGCGTTCAACAGCATCTCGATCGCGGCGATCGCGGGCGGGTCGTGCGACAAGAGCGGCAGCATCGGCGTGCCGTGGCTGGGTGCGGCGCAGGGCGCGCTGGGTGCGCTGCACGCGGGGTGGTGGATATGAGCCGGCTGGCGGAGATGTTCGCGCGGACGCGGGCGGAAGGGCGGCTCGCCCTGATGCCGTTTATGACGGTGGGGTACCCGGACCTTGACACGAGCATCGCGCTCGTCAAGGCGATGGTGGAGGCCGGGGCCGACGCGATCGAGCTGGGCGTGCCGTTCAGCGACCCGCTGGCGGACGGGCCGACCATCCAGAGGTCGTCGCACCGGGCGCTCCAGCAGGGGACGACGCCCCGCCACGCCATTGACATGGTGGCCTCGTTACGTCGAGCCGGGGTTGCCGTGCCGCTGATCCTTATGGGATACTGCAACACGTTCCTCGCCAGCGGCGAGGATCGATTTGTCTCGGACGCGGCGGCCGCCGGAGCGGATGGGTTCATCATCGTGGACCTGCCACCGGAGGAGTCGGACGGGGTCCGGGAGCACTGCCGGAAGGTCGGGCTCGATCTGATCTACCTGCTGGCTCCCACTTCGGACGACCGGCGCATGGCGGAAGTGGTGCCGCGGGCCAGCGGTTTCATCTACTGCGTAGGCGTGGTGGGTGTGACGGGGGCCCGGGCGCAACTGGCGGAGGAGCTGCCGGACTTCCTGCGGCGCCTGCGTGCGCGCACCGACCTGCCGTTGGCGGTCGGGTTCGGGATATCGACGCGCGAGCACGTGCTGGCGCTGCGCGGCCTGGCCGACGCGGCGATCGTGGCAAGCGCGCTGATTGACATTGTCGAGTCATCGCCCGCGAAAGAGCGAGTAGAGCGAGTTCGGGACTATGTTGGAGTGCTCACCGGCCGCAGGGAGGACATGGCGTAAGGCCATTGATGTCGCCACGGGCGATGTTGATGGCCGCGTCTATGGTTATTCCGCGGCCGGCGCATTTGGGCGCCGGCAACCGTCCGCCTGAAGCGGACGGAACGCCGCACGGCGAACGGCCTGCGGTTGCTGGCGGAGCACCTGGAGATTCGAGCGAGGCGATGAGGCTGCGGGGGATTCGCGGCGCGACTACGGTCGACGCCAACACCAGGGAAGCGATTCTCGACGCATCATCCGAGCTCCTCTCCGCCATCATCCAGGCCAACGGCATCCAGCGCGATGATGTGGCGAGCGTGTTCTTCTCCACGACGCCCGACCTGAACGCTGAATTCCCCGCCGTTGCGGCACGCCAGATGGGCTGGAGTCACGTGGCGCTCATGTGCGCGCACGAGATGAGTGTCCCCGGCAGCCTGCCCATGTGTTTGCGGATCTTGATGCACGTGAACACGGAGCGGCCGCAGGAGGAACTGAAATTCATCTACCTGCGCGGGGCGCGCGTGCTGCGGCAGGATCTGGCGGACGAGACCACCGGCGCGTAGCGCAGGCCTCGGACCGGAACAGCGAACACTTCCCGAGCGAAGAGCAGGGATGAAGGAGACAGCACGATGATGGTCATCATGAAACCGGGACATACCCGTGAAGAATTCCAGGACGTCATGACGCGCATTAAAGAGGCGGGCCTGGACGGCCACCCGATCATGGGCGTCGAACGCACTGTGATCGGCGTGGTGGGGCTGGACCGCATGCACCCGGAGCTGGCTGACGACATCGAGGTGATGCCCGGCGTCGAGGGCACGGTGCCGATCAGCAGCCCCTACAAGCTCTGCAGCCGCGAGTTCAACCCGACCGACACGATCGTCGACGTGAACGGCGTCAAGGTGGGCGAGGGGACCGTGACGGTCATCGCCGGGCCGTGCGCCGTCGAGAGCCCGGAGCAGCTGATGCTGACCGCGCGGGCGATGAAGGCGCGCGGGGCGTCGATGCTGCGGGGCGGCGCGTTCAAGCCGCGGACGTCGCCGTACAGCTTCCGCGGGCTGGAAGAAGAGGGTCTGAAGCTGCTGGCGGAGGCGCGGGCGGAGACGGGGCTGCCGATCGTCACCGAAGTGATGTCGGAGGCCACGGTGCAGCTCGTCGCCAAGTACGCCGACGTGCTGCAGATCGGCACGCGGAACGCGCAGAACTTCTTCCTGCTGGAGGAGGTGGCGGCCGCGGGCAAGCCGGTGCTGCTGAAGCGCGGCATGTCGTCGTCGATCCAGGAGTGGCTGCTGGCCGCCGAGTACATCCTCGCGAAGGGCAACCGCAACGTCATCATGTGCGAGCGCGGCATCCGTACGTTCGAGACGGCGGCCCGGAACACCATGGACATCAACGCGATCCCGCTGATCAAGGAGATGAGCCACCTGCCGGTGGTGGCGGACCCGAGCCACGGCACGGGCAAGCGCAAACTCGTGGAGCCGGTGAGCCTGGGCATGGTGGCGGCGGGCGCCGACGGCCTGATCCTGGAGGTGCACCCGGACCCGGAGCACGCGCTGAGCGACGGCGCGCAGTCGCTGACGTTCGACCTCTTCTCGAGCCTGATGGAGAACGTGGCGAAGGTGGCGGCGGCGGTCGGCAAGCGGATGGAGAGCAGCGCCATCACGGCGTAGCGCGCGGCCAGACAGGCGAAGATCGAAGGGGGCGGATCCGCGGGGTCCGCCCCCTTCTTGCGTGCACGCGCGGCGCGGCTACTGCTGGTCGAGGCGCGCCGTCCCGCCGAGGTAGGCGCGCATCAGCCGGCCGGCGTCGTCGCTGCGCATCGTGCGCCAGAAGCGCTCCTGCTCGAATCGCAGCCCGTCTTCCAGCGGCAGCTGCGCGCCCTGCAGCACACACTCCTTGATCAGCGCGATGCTGAGCGCGGGCCGCGCCGCCAGCTCTGCCGCCCACGCCAGCGCCTCGTCCATGAGCCGCGTGGACTCCACGGCGCGGTGCACCAGGCCGATGCGCGCTGCGTGGGCGGCGTCGACGGTGTCGCCGAGCAGCATCAGCTCCAGCGCCTTCGCCGTGCCGAGCAGCCGCGTCATGCGCTGCGTGCCGCCCGCGCCCGGCAGGATGCCGACGCGCACCTCCGGCAGGCCGATGACGCCGTCGCCGGCGGCCATGAGGCGGAAGTCGCACGCGAGCGCCAGCTCGCAGCCGCCGCCCATCGCCGTGCCGTTGATCGCGGCGATGACCGGCTGCGGCAGCGCCTGCAGCTTGAGCAGCAGCTTGTGCATGCGGTGCAGCTCCGCCCCCGCGCCGATGTCGCTGCGCGCGCGCGCCGCGTCCGAGACGCCCGCCAGCTCGCCGACGTCGTAGTGCGTGATGAACGTGCCGTCCGCGCCGCCCGTGAGGATCAGCGCGCGGACGCTGGCGTCGCCGGCGATCTCGTCGACAAGCGCGTGCAGCTCCTCCACCATCGCCGCGTTCAGCGTATGCCGCGGCGGATTCGACATGACGGCGACAACCGTCGCATCCTGCCGGCGTGTCTGGATGTAGGTGGTAGTCATGGCGGCTCCTGCGAGGGGTGCGTGGCTGCTGCGCGGTGCTATCGGATTGTACGACGGCAGCGGCGCGATGGGGCGGTCACTGCGTCCAACCGTTAGGCGGGTGGACTCTCGTCGTCGAATCGTCCCCCGCGAAGCATCGCGGAGATGACGGGGAGCGCGAGGCACGCCGCGAACCAGGCGACCATGGCCACAAGTCCGAGCAGCGGGTTCTGATACTTCTTGCAGCTGGGGTTCTCGCAGATGATGGAGCTGAGCCACAGCACACCAAGGAAGAACGTTGCGCCCGACGCCGTCAGGCCGCGGAAGATCGCGACTGCGCAGCCCATCGAGAACTCCCGGACGCAGATCCACCCGAGCCCCGAGCCGAGGCCTACGCAGATGAGGCCGAGCACCCAGCTCCTCGTGATGATCGCGATGATGACCGCCGCTGGCACCGACAGCACGGCCAAGAACTCCAGGGCTACACCAAGGCCGACCATGTTGCGATCTGGCACGCTTCGCACCCGCACATCATATCGCGCGAGCCAAAGAGAAAAGGCCCGCACGAATGCGGGCCTTTCGATGCGTATGGGCGGCGCAGCGGCTACGAGTTGACAACCTCCATCAGGCTCGGGTTCACCTTCTCGGCGTGGTCGACGAAGTTCGCCGACTGTAGCGCCTGTAGGTAGCGCTTGAGCTGCGCTGCGCGGAGGGCCTTCAGGCCTTCCTTGCCCTGGGCCACGGTCTTGCCCAGCGCCAGGATGTAGGCCTCGCGCAGCGGCGTGTCGCGCTTCAGATCGGCGGCCAGCATGATCTCGCCGCGCTCCAGCCACGTCTGGACGTTGCGGCGCTTCTGCTCGCCGCCGTTCAGCAGGTAGTAGCGCAGGTGCTCGACGCCGTAGGCCAGGTGCCGGCGCAGGTCGCTGGCGGTCAGCTCGAAGAGCTGGCGGTCGGCCTGCGATCGGCCGATCTTGTCGCCCATCTCGCAGAGCGCGAGCAGGTAGGTCGTGCGGATGATGTTCACGTAGCAGACCAGCTCCGTGAACTTGAACGAGGCGCGGACCGTGCGCCCGAAGAAGCCGGGCGTCTCGAATCCGAGTCCGCCGCCGTTGGCGAGCGCGCGCTTGCGGAACGCCTCGACGTGCCGCGCGTGGTCGAAGACCTGCGTGGACAGGTAGAGCTTGACCTCGTGGTAGCCGTACGAGATCTGCTGCATCCAGCCCATGAGGACCTGGTTGGAGTTGTACGCCTGCTCCGAGATGTTCGACGCGATCTGGTCGATCGCGGCCTCGACGTGGTCCTCGAGCGGCTCGATGCTGCTCCATGAGATCTGGGTGGAGGGCTTCCACTGCTCGCGGATGCCGGCCTCGTAGAGGTCGGCGCAGTTCTCGGCCCAGACTTCGATCTTGTCGTAGATCGTGTACGGCGCCGGCAGGCCGATGTCCGTCGACGGGTACGAGCCGCGCGGCGTGTCGTTCTCGTAGGGCCAGTGGTCGGGCGCCCAGGCGTACGCGCCGTGGTCGGCCATGCGCAGGGTGAAGCCCTCCGCGCCGATCACGGGCTTCGGCGGGCGCTCGGTCGGCACCTTCGCCCAGCTCATGTCGAGCGCGGGGAGGGTGAGGATGCCGGGGATCTCCGGCGAGACCGATGGTTCTGTTGTCTGCGCGTCTCCGTCTGCCATGTCATTCGCTTTCTCCGCGTCGCGCCTTCGCTTCGCGGAACACAGGGGCACGATAGCCGTGCCCCTGATGCTCAGTGCCCGGTGATGTGCGCCGCCGCCCGGCGCGCGGCTGTCAGTTCCGCGGCGGGTCCAGCAGCATGGCCATGAACGGGTTCATGCGCTGGCGGCGGTCGCCGAGCCCGACGACGTCGAGCCGGTGCATGTACTCGTTGACCTGGCGCTTGCGGATGGCCAGCAGCTTCATGTAGCCCTCGCGCAGGTTGGCTTCGGTGGTGCCGCCGCCTAGCAGGATGGCCAGCGCCTCGCCCGTCTCGCCGCCGCCGGTGAGTCCGGCCTGGGTCGAGCCGGCTCCGAGGTTGCCCTCCATGCGGTCGAGGTACGTGTGGATCTCGTCGCGGCGCTCGGGCTGCGTCTCCATGACGTACTTCATGTGCATCACGCCGAAGGCGACGTGGCGGCTCTCGTCCTGCGCGGCGAGCCGGAACATGCGCTTGTCGACCTCGCTCTGGGCGAACATCTCGCCCATGCGGAACATCGACTGCACAAAGCCCTCGCCGACGAGGTGCAGCGTGGAGGCCATCTCCGTGAAGTCCTGCGCCGTGAGCAGGCCGATGGCCCCGGGGCCGGCCTTGAGCAGGCCGATGCCGTTCGCCAGCGCGCGCTTGCGGAACACGTCCAGGTGGCGCGCCTCGTCCATGATCTGGGAGGCGAGGAAGAGGCCGACCTCGAAGTACTCGCCGCTGACGTTCGGGGCGTACTTGCCCGGCACGTCGCCGGCGATGAACTCGACCTGGGTGAGGAAGGTGCAGAGCTGCGACATCGCGTACTCCATCTCTTCCGGCAGGTCGGGCAGGTCCGCCCAGGGGATGTCGGTGGCGGAGGACCACTGGCGCTGGACGGCCTCTTCATAGAGAAGGGTGGCCGATTCGGACCAGGTGGCGGACTTCATGTTCCAGAGCTGCTGCGTGCGCTGCGAGTCGCTGCGCGCCGCGGAGCCGCGGAGGCGGCCGCTCTGGTTGGACGTGGAGGTCGGGATGTCGCCGTAGGAGGACGTCTGCAGCTCCTCGAGCGTGAGCCCGCGCTTGCCCGGGGCGACGCGGAGGCCGCGCTCGGCGAGCGGCTGGTCGAGCCAGCTCAGGTCGAGGTCTTCGCCCCCCGGCTCCTTGCGGAGCTGGTCAAGGATATCCTGCTGGATGGCCATCTGAGGTCCTCCTGTGTGTGTGCCAGTTGACTGTGCGGAAACGCACCCGCGCCGGCCGCACCTGCGGCAGCGTTCCCATAGCATACTCGGAACGGGCGCCGGTGATCCATATCGAAAATGTGCCTGCGGGGGCTTGCGTCTTCCGCAGCTTTCGGGTGGGGGGGGTGCCGGGCAGTCGGCCGCTCTGCGCTGTGCCTTCATGGACGGCACGCCGCCCCGGGCCTTCGGACTCCGCAGCCGCTCCCTCCTACACCGCCAACCCCGGCGCCGGGTACGTCCGGCAGAAGTCGCGGACTTCGAGCGCGATGCGGTCGAGCGCGGCCTCGTCGTTGACGTTGCTCACCGCGTCATCCATCCACCGGCCGATCTCCCGCATCGCGTCTTCCTTCATGCCGCGCGACGTGACCGACGGCGTGCCCAGCCGCAGCCCGCTCGGGCTGAACGGCTTGCGAGGGTCGAACGGGATGGTGTTGTAGTTGGCCACGATGCCGGCGCGGTCGAGCGCCCGCGCGGCCTTCTTGCCGATCACCTTCTTGCCGGTGAGGTCCACCAGGATCAGGTGGTTGTCGGTGCCGCCGGTGATCAGGTCGAAGCCGCGCTCCAGCAGCTCGCCCGCGAGCGCGCGCGCGTTGGCGACGATCTGGTGGCCGTACGCGCGGAAGTCCGCCGTCGCGGCCTCCTTCAGCGCGACGCCGATGCCCGCGATGGTGTTCTCGTGCGGCCCCCCCTGCAGGCCGGGGAAGACGGCCTTGTCGATCGCCTCGGCGTGCTCGGCCTTGCAGAGGATCATCGCGCCGCGCGGGCCGCGCAGCGTCTTGTGGGTGGTGGTCATGACGACATCGGCGTAGGGCGCGGGGTCCGGGTGGGCGCCGGCGACGATCAGGCCGGCGATGTGGGAGATGTCGGCGAGGAAGTAGGCGCCGGCCTCTTTGGCGATGTCGGCGAAGCGTGCGAAGTCGAACTGGCGCGGGTAGGCGGTGGCGCCTGCGACGATGATGCGCGGGCGCTCGGCAAGCGCCATGGCGCGCACCCTGTCGTAGTCGATGAGGTGGGTCTTCGCGTCGACCTCGTAGCGGATAGCGTTCCAGAACTTGCTGGTGGCGCTGGCGCCCCAGCCGTGGGTGAGGTGGCCGCCGTGGGGCAGGCTGAGGCCCATGATGGTGTCGCCGGGGTTGAGCAGGGCGACGTAGACCGCCAGGTTCGCGGGGGAGCCGGAGTACGGCTGGACGTTGGCGTGCTCGGCGTGGAAGAGGCTCTTCGCCCGGTCCTGCACCAGCGTTTCGAGCAGGTCGATGTTGCGCTGGCCCTCGTAGTAGCGCTTGCCTGGGTAGCCCTCGGAGTACTTGTTGGCGAGGACGGATCCGGTGGCCTCCATCACGGCGCGCGAGGTGTAGTTCTCGGAGGGGATGAGGCGGATGGAGTCGACCTGGTAGCGCTCCTCGTCCTTGATGATCCGGTAGATCTCGGGGTCGGTGCGCAGCGTCTCGGCCAGGTACGGGTCGACGTCGGTGGTGGTCATGAGCATGCTCCTCGGGTGCTGCCAGGGGCGGCGCGGCGGCCGCCGTGCGGATGCGCGGGAAACGAAACGGCCACGTCAGTCAGGCTGGCGTGGCACGTGGACGGCACGATGTGACACCAGCCTTACCGGCGCGGCCTGCGTCCAGTTCCCATACGGCTCCGTGTCGTTCGCATCTGCGCTGGAAGCGTAGCTATTGCCCCGGATCGTGTCAACGCGGGAGCGGCGTGCGCGGGGTGCGCGGTGCGAGCGAGTTAGGGAGGGTTGCGGCTCTGCGGCGGCTGCTATGATCCCCGGCGTACCGTTCGCCCCACCCGCCGCTTGCGAGGGACCGATGCTGCCCGACTACCTGGAACGCTTTCGGAACGATGCCGCCGGGCGCGCCTGGCTCGATGCGCTGCCGCGGCTCGTCGCCGAGTGCGCGGAGCGGTGGCAGCTGCGGCTCGGCGAGCCGTTCGCCGGCGGCAGTGTGTCACTGCCGATCGCGGCCACGCTGCCCGACGGCGCCGACGCCGTGCTGAAGCTGCAGTTTCCCGATCGCGAGTCCGAACACGAAGCTGCCGCGCTCGCGCACTGGCAGGGCGACGGCGCGGTCCGGCTGCTCGCGCACGACGCCGAACGGCACGCGCTGCTCCTCGAACGATGCGTCCCCGGCACGCCGCTAGCCGACGAGCCGGGCGACGCCGCGGTCGGCGTGATGATCGATCTGCTGCCGCGGCTGTGGAAGCCGGCGGGCGCGCCGTTCCGCCCGCTGGCCGAGGAAGCGGCGTGGTGGGCAGGCTATCTGGAACACCACTGGGAGCGCGCCGGCAGGCCGTTCGAGCGCGCGCTAATCGACGCGGCGCTGGAGGCGCTCCGTACGCTGCCGGCGTCGCAGGGGGAGCAGGTGCTGCTGCACCAGGACCTGCACGCGGGCAACGTGCTGCGGGCCCAGCGCGAGCCCTGGCTGGCGATCGACCCGAAGCCGCTCGCCGGCGAGCGCGAGTTCGGCATCGCCGCGATCGTCCGCGGGGCGGAGCTGGGGCACGGTCGGCGACAGGTGCTGCGGCGGCTCGACCGGCTGAGCGACGAGCTGGCACTCGACCGCGAGCGGGCGCGGCTGTGGGCGCTCGCGCAGACGGTCGCCTGGTGCCCGCACGGCGACTACCTAGACCGGCACGTCGAAGTCGCGCGCTGGCTGCTGGAGGCGGGGAGGCGATAAGGCCGCATGGTGCGAACGCGAAGGCAGGGCTATCGTGGGCGCGGCGGCGCGATGGGGCGCTGCCGGCGGGAGGATGCATGGGCGACGGTCTGCTGAGCTTCGAGGGGATCATCGGGTACGCCGCGGGCGGCGGCGAAGAAGCGGCGCATTTCTTCGAGCACACCCTCGGGCTGGCGCCGGCGGCGGAGGACGGCGGGCTGCGCTTCTATCCGCTGGCCGAGGGGCTGTCGCTGGTGGTGGACGTCACGGGCCGGGCCGCCGGCGACCCGCCGTACTTGCTGTTCAGCACGCAGCGGCTGGTGGAGGCGGGCGAGCACTTCCTGCAGCGCGGCTGCGCCGTGCGCGAGCTGCCGTGGGCGCCGACCGCTCCGGGCTTCATGGCGCGATCGCCCGAGGGCTACACCGTGTGCGTGGTCGACGAATCGACGCTGGACGACGAGGCCGACGCCCGCTGACCCCCACACTTCAAACTGTGAACTGTTTACTGTGAACTGCAAACTGTGCACTCGTGCACCCGTGATCTCCCCCGCTAGGAGATCCGTCCCGCGATCCTCTACCATCGCCCCCGTGGACGGCCGCGCCCCTCGCGCACCGCCGCCCTCAAGGAGCCGAACATGCGACACGAAATCGCCCGCCCTGCCGATCGGGCCGCCAGAACACCGAAAAGTGCCGAGCAAACTCCGCGCGCCCCGCAGGCCCGCGGCCGGTTCTCCCTTGCCGCCCGGGTACCGGGTGCTCGTCGAGAAAAGGTCGAAATTACAAAACAGGTACATCGCCAGATTCGATTTGCGCGACATAACACAAATCGAGGTACCGAAAGCGCTCCAGACCACCCCCTGAAATGAGGTTCAAGGTGCAGTGTCTGGGTTCCTCGACGCCGCCTCTACGCTGCGAGCGCCGTCGTGCAGAAGGCGCAGCGGCGCGCGTCGAGCGGGATCTCGCTCAGGCACTCCGGGCACTTCTTCGACGTCGGGTCCGCTGGCGGCTCCTTCTTCGCGCGCGCCATCAGGCGGTTGACCGGCACGACCACCAGGAAGAAGACGGCGGCGGCGATGATCACGAACGAGATGACCTGGTTCAGGAAGTCGCCGTAGCGGAACGTGCTGCCGTTGACGGTGAAATCGAGCGCGCCGAAGTCCGGCTGGCCCCCGGCGGCCGCGATGACCGGCGTGATGATGTCCGCCACCAGCGCATCGACGATGCCCTTGAACGCGGCGCCGACGACGACCGCGACGGCGAGGTCGACGACGTTGCCCCTGAGCAGAAACGCCTTGAAGTCCTGGAAGAGCGTCACGGGAATCCTCCTGTTTGCGAACTAGAGACTGTGCGATCGTACGACAGCGGCGGGCCGCGCAATGCTCGCTACAGAACCAAGAACCCGGAACCCAGCACTGGAGCTTGGGTCCAGCCCGAGGTTCGAGGTTCTGGGTTCTGGGTTCTCGTCCCCGCGTGAGATACTGCGCGCGACGACGATCTGGTTCGCGGGAGGTGTGCGATGACGGCACGAGTAGCGGTGGTGACGGGCGGCAGCAGCGGCATCGGCGCGGCGGCGGTGCGCCGGCTGCGCGCAGAGGGGTTCGACGTGATCGCGGGGGCGCGGCGCATCGACCGGCTGCGCGCCGTGACGGAGCCGGCCGGCGCGCGGGCGCTGCCGCTCGACGTGCGCGACCGCGCCAGCGTCGAGGCGTTCGCGGCGCAGATCGACCGCTGCGACGTGCTGGTGAACAACGCGGGCGGCGCGCTGGGGCTGGCGCCGCTGGCGCAGTCGGTCGACGAGCACTGGCGCACCATGTGGGAGACCAACGTCTTCGGGCTAATGCTGGTGACGCGGGCGCTGCTGCCCAAGATCGAGGCGTCGGGCAACGGCCACATCGTGAACATCGGCTCGATCGCGGGGATCGAGACGTACCCGGGCGGCGCGGGCTACACCAGCGTGAAGCACGGCGTGCGGGCGATCTCGCGGACGCTGCGCATCGAGCTGCTGGGCAAGCCCGTGCGCGTGACGGAGATCGACCCGGGGCTGGTGGAGACGGAGTTCAGCGTGGTGCGGTTCGAGGGCGACACCGAGCGCGCGGCGAAGGTGTACGAGGGGATGACGCCGCTGACGGGCGACGACATCGCGGACTGCATCGCGTGGGCGGTGACGCGGCCGCGGCACGTGAACATCGACGAGCTGGTGGTGCGTCCGACGGCCCAGGCAACAGCGACGCAAGTAGCGCGCGGCGTCGGGCTGTGAGGGGGCTTCGCAGAACCAAGGACCTGGCCGTCTGCTGTCTGTTGTCTGTCGTCTCACGTGCGTACACTCAGCCTCAGAAGCGATGACGGAGCCTGGAGTTTGCTGACATGAAGAAGACGCGGTTTCCGGACGGGTTCTCGTGGGGCACGGCGACGGCGTCGTACCAGGTCGAGGGCGCGTGGCAGGAGGACGGCAAGGGCGAGTCAATCTGGGACCGCTTCAGCCACACGCCCGGCACGATCCAGAACGGCGACACGGGCGACGTGGCCTGCGACCAGTACCATCGCTACAAGGACGACGTGGCGCTGATGAAATCGCTGGGGATGCGGGGCTACCGCTTCAGCATCGCCTGGCCGCGCATCTTCCCGGACGGCGCCGGCAAGCCGAACCAGAAGGGGCTGGACTACTACAGCCGGCTGGTGGACGAGCTGCTGGCCAACGACATCATGCCGTTTCCGACGCTGTACCACTGGGACCTGCCGCAGGCCCTGCAGGACGCGGGCGGCTGGGCGAACCGCGACATCATCGGCCAGTTCACGACGTACGCGGAGACCTGTGTGAACGCGCTGGGCGACCGCGTGAAGAACTGGATGGTGTTCAACGAGCCGTGGTGCTTCACGTTCCTCGGCACGCTGTACGGCCACCACGCGCCTGGCCTGCGCGACGCCGACCACTGCATGAAGGCGACGCACATCGTCAACCTGACGCAGGGCGAGGCAATGAAGGCGATGCGCGCGACGGGCAAGCCGGAGATGGTGGGCACGGCGTTCAGCATGCAGAGCGTGTACCCGGCGTCGGACAGCGCGGAGGACCGCGCCGCGGCGGAGCGCAGCCACGCCTTCAGCAACACCTGGTTCCTCGACCCGATCGTAAAGGGCGTGTACCCGACCGCGTACGTGGACCAGGAGAAGGCGCTGGCGCGGATGGACATCCGCCCGGGCGACATGGAGCGGATGCGGTCGCAGTTCGACTTCATCGGCGTCAACCTGTACCAGCGGTCGATCGTGCGAAACGCGCCGGAGGACCGCAACACGGGCGCGCGTCCGGTGCCGGGGCCGGGGCCGCGCACGGCGTTCAACTGGGAGGTGTGGCCGGCGGCGCTCTACCAGATGATCAAGCGCGTCGACAAGGACTACGGCCACCCGGTGATCTACGTGACGGAGAACGGCTGCTCGTACCCGGCGGCGCCGGAAGCGGACGGGCGCGTGCACGACCCGGAGCGCATCGACTTCTACCACGGCTACATCGGCCAGGTGGCGCGCGCCATCGACGAGGGGTGCGACGTGCGTGGCTACTACGCGTGGACGCTGCTCGACAACTTTGAATGGGCGACGGGGTTCACGCAGCGCTTCGGGCTGACGTACTGCGACTTCGAGACGCAGCAGCGGACCATCAAGGACAGCGGCTACTGGTTCCGCGACCTGATCGCGGAGAACCAGATCGACTACGACGAGACGTTGGTGTGAGGAAGTGGGGATTTTGTAGTTCGTAGTCGGTAGTTGGCAGGGGGCCGCCTCCGGCGCTGCAACATGCGATCATGCCGCATGCCACCGCCTGTCTGACATCGGATGGTTCGGGCGCACATGGATTTCGACATGCACCACGCTGCCCTCGCGACGCTCTCAAGTACGCCAGTCGTGCTACACGCGTTGCTGGCGTCGTCGGCGGTTGAGTTGGCGGACATGCCCGCGGATGGGGGCTGGACGCCGAAGGACGTCGTCGCGCATCTGATCATGGCGGAGCAGCGCGGCGCCATCGGGCGGCTCCGGGCGATCGCGGCGGCTGACGGGGCGCCGCTGGAGGCATACGACGAGGAGCAGGAACTCGCCCGCTCCGGCCTGCGCGCGCTGTCGGTCGCGGAGCTGCTCGATCGATTCGCGGCGATGCGCGACGGCGATGTGGCGTGGCTGCGCGGCCTCGATGCGGCGGCGTTCGCGCGCGGCGGCCGGCACAGCGCGGTCGGCGCGGTAACCGCGGAGGAGATGCTGCAGCACGCCGCGTACCACGACTGCCTGCACGTCGGGCAGGTGGCGGCGATGCTGCAGGCGCACTTCGAGCCGCTGCGTGGCGCGATGCGGGCATATTGAGCTTCTAACCCGCCGAGAAGGATCGCGATTCGATGGACATGCATCTTGACGAGAAGGTGCGCGCCGTGATGGCGCGGCTGGAGGCGCGCGATACGGGCGAGCGCGCGGCCGAGACGGCGCGCGCGCTGCGGCTGCGTCAGGTCAGCCCGGAGGTCGGCCGCTTCCTGCACACGCTGGTGCTGGCAAGGCGGCCGCGCACGATCGTCGAGATCGGCGCGTCGGGCGGCTATTCGACGCTCTGGATCGGGACGGCGGCGCGACACTGCGGTGCCAGCGTGACCACGCTGGAGATCGATCCGGTGAAGGTGGAACTGGCGACTTCCACGATCCGGGACGCGGGGCTCGCTGCCACGGTCACGGTGGTGGCCGGCGACGCGTTCGCCTGGCTGCGCGCGCGCCGGGAGCCGATCGACTTCGTGTTTCTCGACGCGGAGAAGGAAGACTACCTCGCGTTCTTCGAGCTGGTCGTGCCGCTCCTGAGCGACGGTGCGGTGTTCGTCGCGGACAACCTGCTGTCGCACGCGGACGACCTCGCGCCGTTCCGCGATCGGGCGTTGTCCGACACGCGGCTGTCCGGGCTGGTCGTGCCGATCGGGCGGGGCGAGCTGGTGGCGGTGAAGGTGGCCCAGCCCGCGTAGCGGCGTGGCTCGATTGGCCTGCGCCGAACATTGTGGCGAGCGGTTGCGCCATACTGGCGGCGTACGCGGCTTCGGCTGCCGGTGGGGGAGCAGCATGGATGCGGTGATCCGCACGCGCGATGGCGACTGACGGCGCCCGGCTGCGCCCGGACTTGGGGCGCGTCGACTTCACGCTGCTCGTCATCGGCGCCGTCGTGGGCGCGGACGTCTACGTCGTCGCGGCGATGGGCGCGGGCTTCCTCGGACCCGCGCAGCTCGTCGCGTGGGTGGCCGCGGGCGTCCTCGCGGCGCTCATCGCGCTGACCTTCGTCCAGTGCGCCGCGATCGACAGCAATGTCGGCGGCTCGTACACCTACGCCCGCGCCGCCTTCGGCCCGCTCGCGGGATTCCTCGCCGGCTGGGCGCTCTACGCCGGCGAGTGGGTCGCCCTGCCGATCTTCCCGCTCGCGTTCGGCAACTACCTGGAGCGGCTCGCGCCCGGCCTGCCGCACCCGGCCGTCGTCCTCGCCGAGGTCGCGCTGATCGCCGCCGTGACCGGCAGCAACTTCGCCGGCGTGCGGAAGGGCGCGCGCGTGAACGACCTGCTCACCGTCGCGAAGCTCGTGCCGCTGGCGCTGCTCATCGCGCTCGGCCTCGCTTTCGCGTTCTTCCGGCACGGCCAGGCGACCGGCCACCTGCACCCGTTCGCGCCGCTCGGCTGGGGCGGCTTCGGCAGCGCCATCGTGCCGATCTTCTGGGCCTACGCCGGGTTCGAGCTGGCGGTACTACCGGCCGCCGAGGTGCGGTCGCCTGAGCGCACGCTGCCGCAGGGGCTGATCGTCGGCATGGTGATCGCGACGATCTTCTACCTGCTCACGGCCTTCACCGTCGTCGTGGCGATCCCGTGGCAGGAGGCGGCCTCGTCCTCCAGCCCGCTCGCCGCGGCGATGAGCGCGATCTTCGAGGGGTTCGGCGGTTCCGGCCGGGCCGGCGCCGCGATCATGAGCGTCGGCGCGCTGATCTCCATCGTCGGCGTGTACGAGGCGTTCACGCTTGGCGTCGCGCGGTTGAGCTTCGCCCTCGGAGCGGACGGCTTGTTCCCGCCGGCGTTCGCCCGCGTCCATCCGAAGTACGGCACGCCGTACGTCGGGCTCGCGTTCCAGGCCGCGGCCGCGCTGCTGGGCGCGACGCTGTTCGATCTTCGCGGCCTGATCACCATCGCCGTGTTCTTCCTCGGCATCGCCTACCTGGCGACGGCGCTGGCGGCGTTGCGACTCGTCACGCGCAACCCGGACCGCGCGCTGCGCCTGCCGGGGCTGCGCGCGGCGCTCGTGCTGGCGGGCGCGAGCGCGGTGTACCTGGCGTCACAGGCGCCGCACCGGCAGATCGCCATCGGCACAGGCGTGATGCTCCTCGGTCTCGTGGTCTACATGCTGCGGGGCGCCCAGTGGCGCCGCATCGCGGAGGAGTTGCATACGGGAGAGCGCGCGGCCGTCCGCTGGACCGAGCACCACTACCACTGGCTGCAGGCGCCGGCGCGCCGCCTTCGTCGCGCCGTGTGGCACGCGCGATCGGCCGGGCGCTCGCGCCACGATGCGTAGCTGCGGGCGGCGCGGGACGTGTTGACGGCGGGTGTTACGATCGTCCTGAAGCCGTGCTTCGCGGCCGGAGGAGGATGAGCATCGTGACACGCTCGCCCGCGGTGATCGCGGCTGTGCTCGTCGGCTTGCAGTCGGCGCTTGGCATGTTGGCGGCTGGCGTCCTGTTCGCCGGCGCGCGCCACGCTCGCCGCTGGCTGCCCGGCACCGAGGCGGCGCACCACCGCACGGAGCTGGCGTGGATCATCCTCGTGCTGGCGCTCGGCGCGCTGGCGATTGCGATCGGCATCGCGAGTGCGGCCGGTTGGGCGCAGATCGGCGCGATCTGCTTCGAGGCGCTGGTGATCGTGGTCGACGTGCTCCGTCTCGGACGCCGGCCCGGGGCGAGCGTGCTGAGCATCGCGCTGGCGGTCACGGTTATCGTCCTGGTGGTGAGCATCCACCGCGCGGGCGCGCCAGCCGCGCCCGCGCCGCCTGCGGCGGGCGCTTCCGGCTGAATGGGCGTCCGCGCATCGCGCGGGACGGTCTACGCCGGCGCGTCGTCCTCGTCGTGGAGGCCCTCGAAGTCGAAGAAGGCGTCGATGACGGTGAGGCCTTCCGCCCTGAGGGCGCGCCGCAGGGCGATCGCGTCGGCGTCTGACGACGCGTAGAAGACGAGCGCGCCGCCGCCGCCAGCGCCGCACGCCTTGCCGGCCGATGCGCCGCTCTTCATCGCCAGCGCGAAGATCGACTCGACCGTCTCATTCGTGACGGAAGCGTGCAGGCGTTTCTGCTGGTGCCAGTTCTCGTTCAGCACGTGCTTGATGCCGCCGAAGTCGCTGCCCGCGATCGCGTCCCGCATCGCCCGCCCGTACTGCTTCAGCGCCAGCAGCGCGCCGGTGACCCCGTCGTCGTGGCGGGCGTAGGCGCTCCACACGGCCCGGTGGATCTCGCCGGAGAGCCGGGCGACGCCGCTGTCGACGAGCACCAGGCGCTTCTCGAGCGCGACGAGGTGCGCCTCCGGCATGGTCAGCCGCTCGATGCTCACGGGGCCGCGCGCGGGCGCCGGGCGGGTGAACGTCATGAAGTTAAGGCCGCCGTAGCAGGCGGCGTACTGATCCTGGCGGCCGCCCGGCACGCCTTCCGCCGTCTCGGCCGCGAACGCGGCCTCGGCGATCTCGTCGAGGTCGGCGTCGGAGTTGCGGAGCGCGTGCGCGACGACGTGCTCCGTGGCGGAGGAGCCGAGGCCGGCGGCCGTGACGTCGTGCGCGAATGTGAGCGCGCCGCTGTCATCGAGCGTGCCGCGGACGTACTGCGTGATGGCGACGTTGACGACGGCGCCGTCCTCGGCGTCGGCGAAGGCCGGGACGTCGGTCCAGCCGCCGGCGAGGTCGATGCGGAGCGGTGCGCGCGCAGATCGTGACATGGACGCAGGTTACAGCGGGGAGCGGGGGATGCGAAACGGGGCGCCGCGCGCTACTCGGCTGGCGTCACGGTGGACATGCGCTTCGCGAGCTGCTCGGCGGCGCGCTTGTCGCTGATCGTGAACGCCAGCAGGAACGGGATCAGCAGCAGGACGAAGACGGCGATGTAGGCATCGTGCGTGCCGAGCACGGCGGCGTGAACGGCGATGTCGCGCGTGGGCTGCGCCAGGCCCTGGCTGGCGAGCGCCGCGGACTCGTGCGCGTGCGTCCTGTTGAGCGAGATGGTGATGATCAGCGCGACGCCGAAGGACGCGGCGACCTGCCGCAGCGTGTTGTAGATCGACGAGGCGGGGCCCTGCTTCTCGTTCTCGATCGGGCCGAAGATCAGCGTCTGCGACGCGACGACGCCGAAGGCGAACGGCAGGCCCCGCAGCAGGAGCAGCAGGACGATCACCCAGACGGGCGTATCGAGGCCGACCCAGCGGAACGGCAGGATGGTCACGGCGGCGAAGAAGAAGCCGATCAGCATCATGCGGCGCGGCCCCATCTTCGGGTAGAGGAAGCTGGCGAGCGGCAGCGAGATGGCGGTACCGATGGAGCTGGGGGCCTGGATCAGCCCGGCCTCGAGCGGCGAGAATCCGCGCAGCTGCTGCAGGAAGAGCGTCAGCAGCAGCACGAAGCCGCCGAACGCGCCGAAGGCGGGCATCATCATCAGGTTGCCGGAAGTGAAGAACCAGCGCTTGAACAGCCGCAGGTCGAGGATGGGGAAGCGCACGCGCATCTCGATCAGCGCGAACGAGGCCATGAGGGCGATGCCGCCGAGGCCGAAGCCGACGACGCGGCCGGCGGTCCAGCCCGCGGCGCCCGCCTCGGACACAGCGTAGAGCGTCATGGCGGCGCCGGCCGAGCCGGTGACGAGGCCAGCGAAGTCGATGCGGTTGCGGGCGTACGCCTGCCGTTGCTCCTGCAGGTAGCGCCAGGCGATGGCGAAGCCCAGGACGCCGACCGGCAGGTTCACGTAGAAGATCCAGCGCCAGCTGACGTATTCCGTGAGGAAGCCGCCGAGCACGGGGCCGATCGTTGGCGCGAGCACCACCGGCACGGAGATGAGGGCGGACGCCTTCGCGCGCTCGGTGCCGGGGAATTCGCGCGAGAGCATGGCGGTGCCGACGGGCGTCATCATGCCGCCGCCGATGCCCTGGAGGAACCGGAAGGCGACGAGCTCCTGAATGGAGTGCGCCTGGCCGCAGGCGGCGGACGCGACGACGAAGATGCCCATCGCCGCCATGAAGACGCGCTTGGTGCCGAAGCGGTCGGCGAGGAAGCCGGCGGCGGGGATGACCATCGCCAGGCTGAGCAGGTAGCCGGTGACGGTCCACTCGACGGCGGAGGTGCTGGCGTGGAAGTCGCGGCTGAGGGAGGGGATGGCGACGTTGACGATGGTGGTGTCCATGAGGTCCATGAAGAGGCCGAACATGAAGACCGTGGCGACGATCCACTTGTACGGTAGCCGGGACAGGGACAGCGATGGCAAGGGGAACCCCCGGGTGAGGCGCGGGCCGTGCGCCGCAGACATTTAGGCAGACGGCGGGGTGTGGCGCCAACCCGCGGGCGCGCGCGAGGCGGAGCCGGTTCGTCTTGTGATCAGCACCCCGGCGGCGATAAGATGCTGGTGGGCGGCATCCCCCGAAGGTGCCGCCATTTGCTTTGTGCCGGCCCCCCGGCCCCGCGGGAGAGTATGGCGAAGTACATCTTTGTGACCGGCGGCGTCGTCAGTTCCGTCGGCAAGGGCATCACGACTGCCGCTCTGGGACGCATCCTCAAGAGCCGCAACATCTCCGTCTCCATCCAGAAGCTCGATCCCTATCTCAACGTCGATCCCGGCACGATGTCGCCGTACCAGCACGGCGAGGTTTTCGTGACGAGCGACGGCGCCGAGACGGACCTGGACCTGGGGCACTACGAGCGCTTCATCGACGAGGAGTTGACGAAGGCGAGCAGCGTCACGACGGGCCAGATCTACCAGTCGGTGATCGCGAAGGAGCGGAGGGGCGAGTTCCTGGGCGGCACCATCCAGGCGATCCCGCATGTGACGAACGAGATCAAGGGCCGCGTGCGCCAGATCATCCGCGAGACGGAGGCGCAGGTCGTGATCGTTGAGGTCGGCGGCACGGTCGGCGACATCGAAGGCCAGCCGTTTCTGGAGGCGATCCGCCAGATCCGGCGCGAAGAGCGGCCCGAGGACACGCTTTCGATCCACGTGACGTTCCTGCCGCACGTCGGCTCTACGAACGAGCTGAAGACGAAGCCCACGCAGCACTCGGTGCGCGAGCTGCGCAGTGCCGGCATCCAGCCGGATGTGATCCTCTGTCGCGCGGACCACGAGGTGACGGCGGAGATCCGGCGGAAGATTGCGCTGTTCTGCGACGTGCAGGAGCGCGGCGTGATCTCGCTGCCGACGATGGAGAGCATCTACGAGGTGCCGATCGTCCTGCAGGACGAGAACCTGGGCGACTACGTGATCGAGCTGATGAAGCTGGACGCGTCGCCGCGCGACCTGGCGCCGTGGCGCGAGATGGTGCAGCGGCTGCAGAACCCGACAAGCACGGTGACCGTGGCGGTCGTCGGCAAGTACGTCGAGCTGCACGACGCGTACCTCTCGATCAAGGAGGCGCTGATCCACGCGGGGATCGCGCATCAGGTGAAGGTGGAGCTGCGCTGGGTGCACTCGGAGCGGCTGGAGCAGGAGCCGGTGGCGTCGCTGCTCGAGGGTGTCGATGGCATCCTGGTGTGCCCCGGATTCGGCGGGCGCGGCATCGAGGGCAAGCTGGAAGCGGCGCGCTACGCGCGCGAGAACAAGATCCCGTACCTGGGCGTGTGCCTGGGGCTGCAGATGATGGTGATCGAGTACGCGCGCAACGTGCTGGGGCTGATCGGCGCGAACTCGACCGAGGTGAACCAGCAGACGCCGCACCCGGTGATCAGCATGCTCAGCGAGCAGCTGGGCATCGAGGACATGGGCGGCACGATGCGGCTCGGCGGCTACCCGTGCAAGCTGGTGCCGGGCACGAAGGCCGCGGCGGCGTACGGCGTCGACGAGGTGATCGAGCGGCACCGGCACCGCTACGAGTTCAACAACGCGTACCGCCAGCAACTCGCCGACGCCGGGCTGATCGCCAGCGGCACGTCGCCCGACGGCAGCCTGGTGGAGATCTGCGAGGTGGTGGACCACCCGTTCATGCTGGGTTCGCAGTTCCACCCGGAGTTCCGCTCGCGGCCGGACCGGCCGCAGCCGCTGTTCCGCGACTTCATCGGCGCGGCGAAGCAGTTGCAGCAGGGGCTCGACGCGGGCTTCCTTTCGCCCGCCAAGGCCGTGGCGGCATCGGCTGTGGCTGAGTGACAACGACCGAACAGATACTCCGTCTTCTTCATTTCATTTCGCTCTTCGTGATGATGGGCGGCCTGGGCGCCGTGATGGTCGCGCTGTGGCGCGGCTGGCGCGAGGACGACCTGGACCGGCAGCTGGTGGCGTTCGAGGACGCGAGCACGGGGCACAAGGCGGCGCTGCTGCCGGGCGCTATCGCGGTGTTCGCGACGGGGCTGATGCTGGCGGGCGAGCACGGCTACAACTTCTTCACGACCGGGTGGCTGCTGGCGCTGGAGGTCGTGTACTTCTTCGTGCTGCTGATCTGCATCCCGGTGCTGGGGCACGCGCTGAACCGCGTCGAGGTCGAGACGCTAAAGTCGAAGAAGAAGAAGCAGACGACACCCGAGTTGCAGGAGCTGCTGAACGACAACGTGCCCATCGTGGTCTGCCTGGCGATCCTCTTCCTTTCGCCGGTGATGGTGTGGCTGGCCGAATTCAAGCCGTTCTGAGCCACCCGGCAACCCCGGCGACCGCCTGAGTAAAGACGGCGCCGGGCGTATACTTCCCGCATGGCGGACGCGCGCGACTACTCCGACCTTGAGATCCACACGACGACGGCGGATAGCCTGACCGACGGCGAACGCGCGGCGATCTACTCGTTGTTCGACGTGTCGTACCGGCAGGCAAACCGCGCCTACCTGGAGAAGTCGCTGGCTCGGCTGCAGTCGATCGCCATCGCGACGCGGGACGGAGCGCCGGCGGGGTTCGCCGTGGGGACGATGCGCGTGCTGGACCTGCCGCGGCTGCCGCAGCAGGCGGTGCTGATGGCCGGCATCTGCTGCATCGGACCGCAGTTCCGGCGGCGGCGCCTGTTCAGCGAGCTGGAGCGGCGCGCCATTGCTGCCAGCGGCGTGCTGGCGAGCGGGCGCGTGCTTTCGTGCGGGCGGATGGCGCACCCTGCCAGCTTCCGGCTGATGACGGCGAACCCGAGCCACGTGCCGAAGCCGGGCGTGACACCGACGCAGTGGCAGCAGGACGTGGGCAACGCGATCGCCGAGGCGTACGGCGTGCACGGCTTCGACCCGCGCACCTTCGTCTGCATTGGCGCGGGGCAGCCGATCGGCTACCCGATCATGGATGTGGACGTGACGCCGGGCGAGTGGGAGGTCTTCCGCGAGGTGGACCGGGACCGCGGCGACTCGCTGCTGGGCATGGCGTGGATGCCCGAGCCGCCAGACGGCTGGTAGCGGCTCAGCCCGCGCTTCCCGCCTCCTCTTCCCGGCCAGCGTTCGACGTCCGTGAGCACGCGCCACACCACCGCGGGTGGCGCGTCGATGCGGACGGTGCGTTCCAGGTGGGACATTGGCGCCTCTTCTGCATCTGCGCGCGTGAATATGCGCGGCGGCCGAACCAGCCGCCGCGCATATTCGATGATCGCTCCCACAAGGAGGTCAGGTCAATGGGGCGTCGCTATGGAGTTGGCGTCTCGTCGCCGCCGCTGCTGCCGCCATCGCCGCTCGACGGCGTCTCGGCGTGCTCCGGCGTGCGGAACTCGGCGTGCTCGGGCTCGGGCGTGTTCGTCGCCGATGGGCCGGAGCCGCCTTCGTCGCTGCCGTGCGTCGAGGTGGCGTCGGCCTGCGGCGGTGTGCCCTCGGTCTCGCCGCCCCCGCCTTCGGGCGTGTGTCCGTCGTCAGCCTTCGGCGTGTCAGACGCGAATGGCGTGCCGTGTTCGCCGTCTCCGCCGGGCGTGCGGTCCGCGTGGCTGTCGCCTGGATGCTCGGTTTCGCGCGCCTCGGGCGTACGGGCCGGCGGCGATGCGTTGGTGTTGCTCGTGCCGCCCTCCGCGTCCGGCGTGGCACGCGATGCCGGCAGCTCCTTCGCGCGCACCTCGCGCGCTGCGAACTCGCCGCCGGTGCGGCGGGTGGCGCGCACGTCCAGGATCTCGCCCGCGACCAGGTCGGCCCACGTCACGTGCACGTCGCCACGGGTGACGGAGGTGCCGGCGTCGAGCAGGAAGGTGCGTTGCGTGCCGTCCTCATCGATGACCAGGGCCGAGGCCGAGGCCGAGATGACGGTGCCCTGCGCGCGCACGCTGGAGTCGGAGGTATCGGGCAGGCGGAAGAAGACGCGGACGGGTTCGGGCGTGGTGCCGGTCGCGGCTGAAGCGCCCAGGCCCGCGCTGCCGAGCACGGCGATCGCGGCGGCGGCGGCGATGGCCTGGAAGGCGAGCGGGCGGCCGCGCAGCGAGCCGAGCCACGCGAAGACGCCGGCGGGCTGGTAGCGCTCGGCGGCGTCGCGCGACGCGGCGAGCATGCGCGACATGGCGGCCATGCGGGCGACGCCGTCCGGCTCGGGGATGGGCACCGCGCCCAGCGCGGCCGCGCGCAGCAGCAGCGGCCGCAGCTCCTCGGCGGCCACCGGATAGTCGCGCAGGACGTCATCGGGCGATTCGCCGGCGAGGACGCGCGCCAGGCAGCGGTCGAGGACGTCTTCGAGCGGCAGGTCGATGCGGTCGGTCATGGCTGCAGCTTTCCGCGCAGCGACTGGAGCGCGCGCATCTGCATCACCTTCACGGCGCCCTCGGTCTTGCCGAGAATCGCGGCGACTTCCATGACGCTGTGGCCTTCGACCAGGCGCAGCATAAGCACGTCGCGGTGTTCCTGCTTGAGCTTGCCCATCGCGGCGGAGATATCTCGCCACTCGTCGGCGGACGCGATCTCGTCGCGCGCCTGGAGTGTGTCGGCGGTCGTCGGCTCGTCGATGGACGTGGTGGCGGTGCGCTTGCGGTGCTTCAGGGCGTCGACGGTCTCGTTGTGGGCGATGCGGAAGATCCAGGCGGCGACCGGCGCGCCCTGGTAGCGGAAGCGTTCGATGCCGCGGGCCGCCTCGGCGAACACGTTGGAGGCGATGTCGTCGGCGTCGGCGGTGTTGCCGGTGCGGAGGTAAGCGTAGTTGTACACGCGCTGGTACTGCTCCCGGAAGAGTTGCTGCCACGCCTCGGGGTCGTGGACGCGCAAGGCTGAGGCGAGATCCTGCTCTCGCTCGAACGGCTGGCGCTGCGGGGCGGAGTCCTCGCCCTTCATTCGGATCACCCCGTGGCGTTGCCCTTTCATAAGGAACATCTTCGACCGAAGCCCCAAGGTAACGGCAGCGGAGGCCGGGAACGGGCCGACGTTGACAAGGGTACAGGCTCTGCCGCGCGGATGCGGGCCGCCTAGTAGCGGCGCCAGGCGCGGCCGACGACGGCGGCGCGGGGCACCGGGCCGAAGCTGCGGGAGTCGCGGCTGCCCGCGGCGTTGTCGCCCAGCACGAAGACCGCGCCGGGTGCGGGTGGTTCGTGGGAGGGAACGGGGGCGACCCGCTTGAGGAGGTACCGACCCGGGCGCTCCGGGTCGCGCAGCACCACAACCTCGCCGATCGCGGGCGCGCGGTGGCGGTAGGCGAGGCGGTTGACGATGACGCGGTCGCCGGCGCGGTAGGCCGGCTCCATGCTGTCGCCCTCGACGGCGTAGCGTGTGAGCGGAGCGCGCCAGCGCAGCAGGCGCGCCGTGGCGGCGAGCGCCGCGACGGCGATGATGACGCGGCCGAATGCGCGTCTCATGCGAGCGCCGTGACGCGAAGAAGGTGGCGCCGCGCGGCGCCACCTTCTCGATCGTGCGTGCCGTGGGTGTCCGGGGACACTAGGCGTTCGCCACCACCAGCTCGCCGCCGACGGCCTGGCGGGATGGCACCTTGCTGGTGGTGGCGCCCTTCGAGTCCCAGAAGATCTCGGCGAACTTCTGCGTCGCGGCCAGCAGGTCCTGGCCGGCCTGGGCGTTCACCTGCTGCCGGCAGGCGCTGGCCAGCTTCATGATGTTCCAGACGGTGGCGTGCAGATCCTTGTACTTCTCGGCGTGCTCGGGCTTGAAGTAGTCGCCCCAGATGATGCGCGTCTCGCGCTTGACGATCTCGGCGTGCTCTTCCTTCACCGCGACGTAGCGCATGAGCGAGTTGTGGTACTTGGCCTGGTCGTCCTTGTTGTCGGCGGGCTTCTCCAGCGCGTCGATGAGCTGGTTCATGCGGATGACGGTGAGCGCGGCGATCTGCATGTGGTGGGGGTCGTAGATGCCGCAGGGGACATCGCAGTGCGCGTCCGCGGCGGCGGGCGCGGCGATGCGGTCGAGGCCGCGCAGCGCGCGGGAGGCGAGCGAAGCGAGGGTTGGCCGGGTCATAGCAACTCCTTATGTGATGAGGTTGAGGTCCGTTCGGGTGATCCCAGTCTAGGACTGTCGCGCACAAGATGGAATAGGCGGTTGGAAGCGCGTCGGTGGGGGTGGGGGCGGATCAGCCGCCGAAGTAGTAGCCGACGTTGCGCTCGTTGCAGATGTAGACCGGGTTGGCGGGGTCCTTCTCCAGCTTCTGGCGCAGGTACCAGACGTAACGGCGCACGTAGTCGGACTGGCTGGCGTAGGCGAGCCCCCAGACAGCGATCACCAACTCCTCCGGCGTGACGACGCGGCCGCGGCGCTCCATGAGCGCGACGAGCAGGCGGAACTCGGTGGCGGTGAGCTTCACCGGCTCGCCGCGGACGGTGACGCGATGCGACGCCTGGTCCACGGAGAGGTCGCCGAACTCCAGCACTTCGGGCGGCGGCGGCATCGTGGCGCCGGGGCCGCGGGCGGCGCGGGCGAGCACCGCGCGGATACGCGCTTCGAGCTGGGCGAAGCTGAAGGGCTTGGTGATGTAGTCGTCGGCGCCGAGCGTGAAGCCGCGCAGCACGTCGGGCTCGGCGGAGCGCGCGGTGAGCATGATCACGGGCACCTGGGTGGTCTCGCGCAGGCGGGCGAGCGTCTGTAGCCCGTCCATCTGCGGCATGGAGATGTCGAGCACGACCAGGTCGGGCGCCCGCTCCGCCACGAGCCGCAGCGCGCCCTCGCCATCAGCGGCGGTGGCGATCTCGTACTCGAAGCGTTCCAGGTATTGGCGCATGACGTTCAGCAGCGCCGGGTCGTCATCGACGAGGAGCAACCGCGGGATCGCGCGCTGAGGATCTGTGTGATCGGCCATGGTCCGGTTTCCGGCACGGGCGAGGTGTCGGGGTGCGAGGGGATTGTAGGACACGGCACAGTTGAGAGGCAGGTCTCTCAGGCTTGTGAGCCGAAAAGCTGGCGGTGCGCCGTCAAGCGCGACGAAGATGTTGCAGGGCATATGTCACCGCCGCTCAGAGCGATGGACGGACTGTCCGTATCGACTGATCCGGTTTTGACGCAATTCGGACATTGCGGCGAATCAATTCGTGAATGGCCGGGGATACGATAGCGGCGCAAGACGCACAGGGGAGCGAGGGCGCACTGATGATCGACGTGATTTCGCAGGACGCGGTATCGGAGGCGGCAGCCGTCGCGGTGCGGGCAGCGGACTGCGCGTGCGTGGACGCGCTGCTGCTGACGTTCCAGGCGCAGGGCCGGCTGAGCAACCTGCTGGCGGCGGAGAGCCGGGCGTTCGATCTGACGCCGAGCGAGGCGCTCGCGTTGATCACGCTGGCGCGCGACTCGTCGCCGGTGTCGGGCATCGCGCGGGCGGTGGGCATCCGGCCGAACGGCGCAAGCGTGCTGGTGGACCGGCTGAAGGAGCGGAAGCTCGTGCGGCGAACGCGCAGCCGGCGAGACAACCGCGTGGTCACGGTGGACCTCACCGAAGCCGGGCGCGAGATCGCGGACGCACTGACGAAGAAGGCGGCCACACAGATGGAGTTCGCGTTGACGGCGCTGAGCAACGCTCAGCGCGAGCAGCTGGTCGGGATGCTGCGGCAGGTAGCCGTAGCCTGAACACGGGTCCAAGCCGCGGGCGCACGCGGCCAGACTGTCGCTGAGGCGGGGGAGTGCGGGCACACTCCCCCGCCTCGCCTTATATCCGCGTCTGCCTTGCCGCATCGCGTCCGCTGCTGTGCGGCTAAATGATCAAGCGCGTTGATCTATTGTCGCTTGACAGGCGCAATCGTATACTCGACGCAAAAGTGATTACACAGGTGAGCGCAATGAAAGTAACGTGCCTCCAGGAGAACCTGGCGAGGGGCCTTGGCATTGTCGGGCGAGCGGTTGCGCTGCGCAGCACGCTGCCCATCACGTCGAACGTGCTGATTGCGACGGAGCACGGGCGGATCAAACTGGCGGCGACGAACCTCGACATCGCCCTGAGCTGCTGGATCGGCGGCCAGATCGAGGATGAGGGCGCCATCACGGTGCCGTCGCGGCTGCTGACGGACTTCGTCAACTCGTTGCCGGCGGAGAAGATCAGCATGACGCTGGCGCCCCGCTCGCGGCAGGTGAAGCTGGTGTGCGCCCGGAACGAGGCGACCATCGGCGGCATGGACGCCGACGACTTCCCGCCGATCCCGGCGGTCGAAGGCGACACGCTGGAGATCGACGCGAAGATGCTGCGCGAGGCGATCACGCAGGTGGTGTTCTCGGCGGCGACGGACGACTCGCGGCCGGTGCTGACGGGCGTGGACCTGGTGGTGGAGGGCAACAAGCTGACGCTGGCGGCGGCGGACGGCTTCCGGCTGGCGGTGCGCCACCTGGAGCTGAAGAAGAAGGTTGCCGAGCGCCAGGAGGTCATCGTGCCTTCGCGGGCGCTGGCGGAGCTGAACCGGCTGCTGCAGGACCAGGACGAGCCGGTGCAGATGACCTTCAACGCGAACAAGACGCAGGTGCTCTTCCGGCTGAAGGATGTGGAGCTGGTGGCGCAGCTGATCCAGGGGACGTTCCCGGACTACAGCCGCCTCATCCCGAAAGAGTGGGGCAGCCGCGCCGTCGTCGAGGTGCGGGACTTCCTGCAGGAGACGAAGATCGCGTCGATCTTCGCGCGCGACGGCAGCGGCATCGTACGCATCACGTTCCAGGGCGGCGAAGACGGTGGCCCCGGGCAGATGACGATCGCCGCGCGCGCCGAGGAGATCGGCGACAACACTGGCGTGCTGGACGCGACGGTGGAGGGCGAGGCGTCGAAGATCGCCTTCAACGGCAAGTACCTGCAGGACGTGCTGGCGGTGCTGGATGGCGGCCGCGTGGCGCTGGAGACGACGGGCCCGTCGCAGCCAGGCGTCATCCGCCCGCTGGACAACGACAACTATGTCCACGTCGTCATGCCGATGTTCGTGCAGTGGTAGCTAGATCCGGTGCAATCCGAGGTGGCTTGGGTCGCTAAGTTGGTTGCCGTGGCGCTCGACTTCCGGGAGGGCAGCCGGTCGATTGTCGAGTTAGTCGCAGAGGCTGACCCGGACACAAGTGACCGCGCGGCTTTTCTGTCCGCACTCACCTCCTATTTCCGCCAGCATCCGGACCTGGTGCGAGCGTGGAGCAACTACGCCGGAGACAAGCGAACCAGTTGGGGACCATATTTCAACCTCGGCGAGCCGTCGGAGGTTGGGATCTACTCGCGCGGCTACGACGACGTACGCCGCTACGAAGACCCTGCGGATGCCTGTGCCGATTTCCTTTGGCGCGAGGTGAGCCAGATGCGCGGCAATCTTGCTCGGCCGGTGGGTGACCCAGGCAGCGACTCCATGGCGTAGTGGCTTGGCGCGCTCCCGCATGGGCCTGGGATGAGTTCGCAGATGTGCGCACTCGTATCGTCGCCGCGCGTTCCGCTGGCGTGTGCGATGACAGCGCGGTCTCACCGACGGCGTCGTGACGTCGCTCCGTCAGCTGCCGACCGCGACGACATATGCCTCCTCGGCATCTCGCTTGCCCTTCAACTCCAGCAGACTGCGGGCTGCGTCCGGAAAGCGGTCGCGCACCGCATCGTAGACACGCCGCGACATTACGATCTCGCCGCTCCGCGCGGCTCCCTGGAGTCGCGAGCCCGTATTGACGACGTCGCCGATCGCGGTGAAATCCTTCACCTCGCCCGCGCCCACGTTGCCAACGTACGCCGTGCCGGCGTCGAGCCCGACGCCGACAGGACACCAGACGCCGCCCTCCGCGCCGTACCCCACGGCTCGCAGCAGAGACTCGGCCGTCTCCACCATCCGGGGCACGATCTCGTTCTCCGGGATCAGGTAGGGCAAGAACAGCGCCAGTACCTGGTCGCCCACGAGTTTGTCTATCAGCGCGTCCGCCGCGATCAAGACGTTCGTCGTGGCATCATAGAACCGGCCAAGTAACGCACGGACCTCGTCGGGCGGCCTGGTCTCGGAGAGCGCCGTGTAGCCGCGGATATCGGCGAACAGCACGCCGATGCTCAGTTCCTCACCCGAGTCGGGGCCCCTCTCGAAGCAGGTGCTGCAATAGTTCGGATTCTTGCGCGACGGAGCGAATCCCGCCACCCGGACGATGCGTCCGCCAACTCCGCTGAACGGCGCGAAACACAATTTGCACCGTGGATGGCTCGGCAACGTCCTCATGACGCGTCGGACCGTGCGGAGCGTCCGTGCATGTGAGCGCAGGTATTCTTGATCCGACGGCATGGACGATCCCCTCACTCATATGGCGCAGATGCGCTTCGTCTCTCGTCCCGCGAGGATACTCCCGTGCGGCGATCGTTGTCGACTCGCGTCCCGCCGTTGTTCGCGTGCCCGACTCGCTGCGCAGAATCCAGAGGCGCACACCGGTACGTCCTTCTGACGCGAAGGTGAGTACGCCGCTGGTACGCCGAAACACGCCCCAGCCCCCTGCGCTTGACCGCCTTCGACGCCGGTTGATACACTGCCGGGTACTTAGCACTCTCCCGGCGAGAGTGCTAATCGAACCTGAATTATGCTGACAGACCGACGCGCACAGCTTCTGAGCCTGATTATCAGCGAGTACGTGGACTCGGCGGTGCCCGTTGGCTCTGAGACCATCGTGCGGCGCTTCGACCTGCCATTTTCGGCGGCCACCATCCGCAACGAGATGGCGCGGCTGGAGGAGGACGGCTTCATCAGCCACCCGCACACGTCGGCGGGGCGGGTGCCCTCGGACAAGGGCTACCGGTACTACGTCGAGGCGCTGATGCAGCCGCGCGACCTGCCGGTGGAGGTGAAGGAGACGATCCGGCACCAGTTCCACCAGGCGGGGCGCGAAGAGGACGAGTGGATCCAGCTCGCGGCGGCGGTGCTGGCGCGGGCGGTGGAGAACGCGGCGGTGGTGACGCTGCCGCGTACGGCGGAGTCGCGGATGAAGCGGCTGGAGTTGGTGGGCATCCAGGACACGGCGTCGCTGCTGGTGCTGGTGCTGCAGCAGGCGCGGGTGAAGCAGCAGGTGCTGATCTTCCCGGAACCGATCGAGCAGGAGCAGCTGACGGCGATCGCCAACCACCTGAACGAGGCGTTCCGCTTCCAGTCGGCGCGGGAGATCGCGCGGTCCCAGGCGCAGCTGACGCAGCTGGAGTGGCACGTCGCGAACGCGGTGCGCGAGATCATGGAGGCCGCCGACCGCGGCGGCTACGACGAGGCGTACCTGGAGGGCGTGCGCAACGTGTTGCGCAAGCCGGAGTTCGGCACGAGCGACAAGATGCTCAACCTGCTGGACGTGTTGGAGCAGCGCAACCTGACGCGGCTGATCCCGTTCCGCGAGATCAGCGCGGAGGGCGTGACGGTGATGATCGGCGCGGAGAACGACCAGGACGCGATGCACGACTACAGCGTCGTGATCAGCCCGTACGGCAACCCCAACGGGATCAGCGGCGCGATGGCCGTCGTGGGGCCGACGCGGATGCACTACTCGCGGACGATCTCGACGGTGCGCTACATCGCGGGGCTGATGAGCGAGATGCTGGAGACGTACTACGGCGAAGAAGACGAGCGCGCGCGCCGCGCTCCGCGCGAGTAGCGGCGCACGCCACGCCGCGCGCGATCGACATACGCAGATGCGGACGCACACAGATGCAGGAGACGCAGAGATGACCACTGAGCGCGAAGAGGACGCCGCTACGCCAGCCGCCGATCCGGTGCCGGCGAACGACGTCGAGAAGCTGAAGGCGCTGCTGGAGGAAGAGCACACGAAGGCGCAGTCGTACATGCAGAGCTGGCAGCGCAGCGCGGCCGACTTCGTGAACTACAAGCGGCGCGTCGAGGACGAGCGGTCCGAGACGGCGCGGCTGGCGAGCGCGGCGCTGATCATCAACCTGCTGCCGCTGGTCGACGACCTGGACCGCGCGCTGCAGAACGTGGACACGCACCTGGCGGGCCTGACGTGGGTCGACGGCATCCGGCTGATCTACCGCAAGTTCCAGGCGCTGCTGGAGATGATCGGCGTGCAGGAGATCGAAGCCGACGGGCAGACGTTCGACCCGGCGCAGCACGAGGCCGTGAGCCAGGGTCCGGGCGAGGAGAACAAAGTGGTCGCGGTGGTGCAGCGGGGATACCGCCTGGGCGACCGCGTGATCCGGCCGGCGATGGTAGTCGTCGGGTCGGGCGAGTAGCGACTGGTGATCGGGGCGGCCGGCGACGGGCGGCCCGCGACGGAACGAAGAGCAGAGGAGAGAAGCTGACATGGGAAAAGTAATCGGCATTGACCTGGGGACCACGAACAGCGTCGTGGCGGTGATGGAAGGCGGCGAGCCGGTCGTCATCGCGAACAGCGAGGGCGGGCGGATCACGCCGTCGGTCGTCGCGGTGAGCAAGACGGGCGAGCGGCTGGTCGGCACGGTGGCGAAGCGCCAGGCCGTGACGAACCCCGACAACACCGTGTACTCGGTGAAGCGGCTGATGGGCCGCAAGTTCGAGGACTCCGAGGTCCAGCGCGACATCTCGCTGATGGGCTACAAGATCGAGCGCTCGCCGAACGGCGACGCGCAGGTGAGCATGGGCGGCCGCGGCTACTCGCCGGCGGAAGTGTCGGCGATGATCCTGCAGAAACTGAAGACAGACGCCGAGGCGTATCTGGGCGAGACGGTGACGGAGGCGGTGATCACCGTCCCGGCGTACTTCAACGACACGCAGCGGCAGGCGACGAAGGACGCTGGCAAGATCGCCGGGCTCGAGGTGCTGCGCATCATCAATGAGCCGACGGCGGCGTCGCTGGCGTACGGCCTCGACAAGAAGCACGAAGAGGTCATCGCTGTCTACGACCTGGGCGGCGGCACGTTCGACATCTCGATCCTGGAGCTGGGCGAGGGCACGTTCCAGGTGAAGTCGACGAACGGCGACACGCACCTCGGCGGCGACGACTTCGACCAGCGGATCATCGACTTCCTGGTGACGGAGTTCAAGCGCGAGCAGGGCATCGACCTGAAGCAGGACCGGATGGCGCTGCAGCGGCTGAAGGAAGCGGCGGAGAAGGCGAAGATCGAGCTTTCGAGCGCGCAGCAGACCGAGGTGAACCTGCCGTTCATCACGGCGGACGCCAGCGGTCCGAAGCACATGACGATCAACATCACGCGCGCCAAGCTGGAGCAGTTGGTGGGCGACCTAGTGGAGAGCACGCTGGGGCCGCTGCGCCAGGCGGTGCAGGATTCGGGCCTGACGCTGGCACAGATCGACGAAGTGGTGCTGGTCGGCGGGCAGACGCGGATGCCGCTGGTGCAGGAGAAGGTGCGGCAGTTCTTCGGCAAGGAGCCGCACAAGGGCGTCAACCCGGACGAGGTGGTGGCGATCGGCGCGGCGATCCAGGCGGGCGTCTTGAAGGGCGAAGTCCGCGACGTGCTGCTGCTCGACGTGACGCCGCTGACGCTGGGCATCGAGACGCTGGGCGGCGTGTCGACGCCGCTGATCACGCGCAACACGACGATTCCGACGAGCAAGAGCCAGGTGTTCAGCACGGCGGCGGACAACCAGCCGAGCGTGGAGATCCACGTGCTGCAGGGCGAACGCGCGATGTCCGGCGACAACAAGTCGCTGGGGCGCTTCATCCTGGACGGCATCCTGCCGGCGCCGCGCGGCGTGCCGCAGGTGGAAGTGACGTTCGACTTGGACGCGAACGGTATCCTCAACGTGTCGGCGCGCGACAAAGCGACCGGCAAGGAGCAGAAGATCACGATCACGGCCGGCGGCGGCCTGAGCAAGGAAGAGGTGGAGAAGCTGCGCCAGGAGGCGGAGCTTCACGCGGAGGAGGACCGGCAGCGCCGCGATGAGATCGAGCTGCGGAACCAGGCCGACAGCCTGGCGTACCAGGCGGAGAAAACGCTGCGCGAGCACGGCGACAAGATCGACGCCGAGCTGAAGAGCGAGGTCGAGGGGAAGGTCGCGGCGGTGCGCAGCCAGCTCCAGTCGGGCAACGCGGACACGATCCGCCCGGTGGTGGAGGCGCTGTCCGAGGCGCTCCAGCGCATCGGACAGGCGGTATACGGCGCGCAGGCGGCGGAAGCCGGCCAGGGCGCGGAGGGCGCGGAGCCGGGCGCCGAAGGCCAGGCCGAAGAGGGCACCGTCGAGGGCGAGTTCCGCGAGGTGTAGCTGGAGACTGGGATCTCCCCCTCTTCTGTTTGTACTGTCCCGGTGCCTGTTCGCCCGGTACGCTCAGGGCAGCATGAAGCTTGTCACTATCGTGGGCGCGCGGCCGCAGTTCATCAAGGCCGCCGCCTTCTCGCGCATCGTCCGGCAGCGCCACAAGGAGGTGCTGGTCCACACGGGCCAGCACTACGACGCCGCCATGTCGGACGTCTTCTTCGACGAGTTGGAGCTGCCGCGGCCCGACCACCACCTGGGCGTCGGCTCGGGCCCGCACGGCGCGCAGACGGCGCAGATGCTGGAGCGCCTTGAGCCGATCCTGCAGCGCGAGGCGCCGGACGCCGTGGTCATCTACGGCGACACGAACAGCACGCTCGCGGGCGCGCTGGCCGCCGCCAAGCTTGGCATCCCGGTGGCGCACGTGGAGGCGGGGCTGCGCAGCTTCGTCCGCGACATGCCGGAGGAGATCAACCGGATCGTGGCGGACCGGCTGGCGACGTGGTTGTTCGCGCCGACGCGGACGGCCGTCGAGAACCTGGCGCGCGAAGGCATCACGCGCGGCGTCAGCGAGACCGGCGACATCATGTACGACGCGCTGCTGCGCCACACAGCGATCGCCGCGGAGCGGTCGCACGCGCTGCGCGACATGGCGCTGACGCCGGGGGGCTACGTGCTGGCGACGGTACACCGCGCCGCGAACACGGACGACCCGGCGCGGCTTGCCGACATCGTCGACGCGCTGGCACTGCTGCACGAGCCAGTGATCCTGCCGCTGCACCCGCGGACGCGGGCGGCGCTGATGGGCACGGACATCGAGATCGAGCCGCCGGTGCGCGTGGTGGAGCCGGTGGGCTACCTGGACATGCTGTCGCTGGAGCAGCACGCGCGGATGGTGCTGACGGACTCGGGCGGCGTGCAGAAGGAGGCGTACCTGCTGGGTGTGCCGTGCGTGACGCTGCGCGACGAGACGGAGTGGACGGAGACGCTGGCGGGCGGCTGGAACGTGCTCGCGGGCGCCGACACCGAGCGTATACTGGCTGCGGCGCGGCGGCCGCGTCCGGCGAGCGACCCGCCCCCTGTGTTCGGCGACGGGCACGCGGCGGAGCGGATGGTCGCGGCGCTGGAGCAGGCGCCGTAATCGCGAGCAGACACGAAGATCGGACAACCACCTTGACCGTACGCGCCACCGGCAGCCACATCCATCCGACGGCGGACGTATCGGAGCACGCGATCGTCGGCGAGGGCACCCGCGTCTGGCACGACGTGCAGATCCGCGAGGGCGCGCGGATCGGTCGCGAGTGCATTCTGGGCAAGGGCGTGTACGTCGACAGGGACGTCGTGATCGGCGACCGCTGCAAGGTCCAGAACCGCGCGTCGCTGTACCACGGACTGACGCTGGAAGACGGCGTGTTCGTGGGGCCGCACGTGTTGTTCGCGAACGACCGCTTCCCCCGCGCGATCAACGTGGACGGCACGCTGAAGTCGGACGCCGACTGGACCGAAGAGCGCTCGCTGGTGTGCCACGGCGCGTCGGTGGGCGCGGGCGCGCTGGTGCTGCCGGGCGTGACGATCGGCGCGTGGGCGATGGTGGCGGCGGGCGCGGTGGTGACGGTGGACGTGCCGGCGCACGCGATCGTGCGGGGCAACCCGGCGCGGCGGTCGGGTTGGGCGTGCGTATGCGGCAAGCCGATGGGGCGCTCGCACGGCGAGCGCACGTATCACTGCGACGCGTGCGGCCGCGACTTCACGGCGGCGGAGCTGGGCGAGTAGCGCGGCGCGATCGCCAGGCGACGAACAGATGATCAAACTCGCGCATCCGGTGGTCGAGGCGGACGAGCAGGCCGCCGTGATCGAGGTGTTGAACTCCGGTCAGCTGGCGCAGGGGCCGCGCGTGGCCGCGTTCGAGACGGCGTTCGCGCGCTACCAGGGCGCCCCGCACGCGGTCGCGCTGAACAGCGGCACAGCAGCGCTGCACACGGCGTTGCTGGCGCGCGGCATCGGCGTCGGCGATGAGGTGATCGTGCCGGCGTTCAGCTTCGCCGCGACGGCGAGCACGGTGCTGCATGCGGGCGCGCGTCCCGTCTTCGTGGACGTGCGGGACGACGACTTCGGCATCGACGCGGCGCAGTTGGAGGCGGCGATCACGCCGCGCACGCGCGCGGTGATGCCGGTGCACCTCTACGGCCAGATCTGCGACATCGAGCCGGTGGCGGCGCTGTGCGCGGCGCGCGGCATCGCGCTGATCGAGGACGCGGCGCAGGCCGCCGGCGCGGAGTTGGGCGTCAGGCGCGCGGGCGCGTGGGGCGACGCGTGCTTCTCGTTCTACGCGACGAAGAACCTGCAGACGGGCGAGGGCGGCATGATCGTCACGCGCGACGCCGCGGTGGACGCGCGCGCGCGAGTGCTGCGATCGCAGGGCGAGCCCGAACGCTATGTGACGGAGGAAGCGGGCTTCAACTACCGCATGACCGAGATGGCCGCGGCGATCGGCTGCACGCAGCTGCCGAAGCTGGAGGCGCGCATCGAACAGCGGCGTGCGAACGCCGCGCGGCTGACGGAGCTGTTGGCGGGCGTGGCGGCACTGACGCCGCCGCGCGAGGCGCCGGGCCGGCGGCACGCCTGGCACCAGTACACCGTGCGCGTCGCCGCCGGCCGCGTTGCGCGCGAGGCGTTGCGCGCCGGGCTGCGCGAGCGCGGTATCGAGACGGGCGTCTTCTACCCAACGCCGATCCACCGGCAGCCGCTGTACCGGCGTCTTGGCTACGGCGACCTGGAGCTGCCCGTCGCGACGCGGCTGGCCGGCGAGGTGCTGTCGCTGCCGGTGCACCCGGCGCTGTCGGACGCGGACATCGAGACGATCGCGGCGGCGGTGCGGGAGCTGGCGGGATAGCTGCGAGCCGTGGCGCTACATCAGCGCGGCGACGTGTCGCGCGATGGCGAGGCTGGCGGTGAGGCCGGGCGACTCGATGCCGCCGAGGTGGACATAGCCGCTGTCGCGCCAGATGAGGAAGTCGGCGATGGGGCCGCCGGGCTCCTGCAGTTTGGGACGGTAGCCCACCTGTCCGGGCGCGAGGTCGTCGAGCGCGAGGTCCGGCAGGTAGCGGCTCGCGGCGTCGTGGAACGCGGCGCGCCGCGTGTCGTCGGCGCGATAGTCGAGCGGCGCATCGCCGTCTAGCCACTCCGTGTCGGGGCCCAGGTGGACGCCGCCGTCGACGTCGAGCGTGACGTGCACGCCGAGGCCGCCCTTGCCGTGATCGGGCACCGGGTACACCAGGTGGCGCAGCGCGCGCGCCTTCGCGGGCGTGACGACGTCGTAGTAACGGCCCTTGTTCACGCTCTGGCGCAGCCGCGGCACGCCGTCCGCGCCGTCGAGCGGGTAGCCGAGCATCGCGGCGACGGCGGGCGCGCCGTGGCCGGCGCTGTTCACCAGCGCGCCGCACGTGACGGCGGTCTCCGCGCCATCGGGGCCGGCCATGCGCAACTCGAAGCCGGCGCCGGTCCGCGCGACGGCCGTCACCTCGTGCTTCAGCGCGATCCATCCGCCGTGCGCCTCGGACTCGGCCGCGTACGACGCCATCAGCGCCGACTGGTCGGCGACGCCGGTGCTGCCGGACCAGAGCGCGGCGACGCAGCGCACCGACGGCTCGAGCGCGCGCAGCTCGGCCGCGTCGCGGATGAGGCGCATCTCCGGCACGCCGTTGGCGGCGGCCTGCCGCGCGACGGCGTCCAGGGCATCGCGCTCGCCGGAGTCGACGGCGATGATCAGCTTGCCGATGCGGTGGGCGCGCACGCCGCGCGCCTGCGCCCAGTCGTAGAGCAGGCGGTTGCCCTCGATGCAGAGCGTATGCTTGAGCGAGCCGGTGGGGTAGTAGATGCCGGCGTGGATGACGCCGCTGTTGTGGGAGCTGGTCTCGTAGCCGTAGCCGCCGTGCCGTTCGATGACGGCGACCTGCCGCAACGGGGCCAGGCGCGCCGCTACGGCCAGTCCGACCACACCGCCGCCGATGATCGCTACGTCGACATCCATGCCCGGCAGGGTACCGGCGGCGGGCTACGGGCCCAACTTCGGCTGTTTCCGCCCCTGTAACGTGCCGTCCGGAGGCTGTAATCTACCGGTATGGCCGCTACACAATCGTTCGACGTCACATCCGGGGTGGACCTGCAAGAGATCGACAATGCCGTCAACCAGGCGAAGAAAGAGATCGCGCAGCGCTACGACTTCAAGGGGCAGAAGGCGGAGATCGAGTACGACCGCAAGGCCGCGAAGCTGGAGCTGCACGCCTCGGACGAGTACTACCTGAACGCGATGTGGATGCTGCTGCAGGAACGGATGATCAGCCGCAAGGTGCCGGTGAAGAACCTCCATCGCGGCAAGGTGGAGCCGGCGAGCGGCGGCACCGTGCGCCAGGAGATCGAGCTCAAGCAGGGGATCTCGCAGGACACGTGCCGCGCGATCGTCAAGCTGCTGAAGGACCACAAGTTCAAGAAGATCCAGTCGCAGATCCAGGGCGACGCGGTGCGCATCACCTCACCATCGCGCGACGAGTTGCAGGAAGTGATGGCGCTGCTCCGCCAGCAGGACTACGACGTCGATCTACAGTTCGGGAACTACCGGTGAGCCGAGTGTGAACGGTTCGCGGTGAACCGTTCACAGATTGCCGCTAACAGCTAGTCGCTCTCGTCGCGCTGCTCGCGGAGGTATTTCTCCAGGTCGGCGATGATCGCGCCTGTCGGCGGGAACTCCGGCGGCGTTGCGCTGGGTTCGGCGCCGGTAGCAGCGTCGGCGCGCTCTTCGAGCACGCGGATCTGCGCCTGCACGTCGCTGTTCTCGCGCACCGCCCGCGACACCTGCCGCTCGAACTCGTCCGCCATCACGCGCATCTCCGAGAGGTTCAGCCGCAGCCCGAGCGCCTCGTCGACGGTGTCGAGCAGCGCCAGTGCCGTCTTCGGATTCGGCGTGGAGCCGAGGTAGTAGGGCGAGGCAGCCCACAGGCTCGCGGCGGGCACTTCGGCGCGCAGGCAGGCGTCGTGCAGCACGCCGACGACGCCCGTCGGGCCTTCATAGCTGGAGCGGGTGATGCCGCGGGCGCTGAAGCTCGCCTGCACGGCCGGGTCGGTGGAGAAGCCGGTCAGCGGCACCGGCCGCGTGTGCGCCGTCTCGGTGATCAGCGAGCCCAGCGTGACGATGCGCCGCGCGCCGACGCTCTTCGCGAGCCGCGTGATCTCGCCGCAGAACGACCGCCAGCGCAGGTTGGGCTCGGTGCCGAGCATCAGCACCGCCGCGGGCGCGGTCTCGGTGCCCTCGTAGCAGAAGAACTCGTTGCGCGGCCACGTCAGCTCGCGGCTGGTGCCGTCGACGATGCGGATGATCGGGCGGGTATCGGTGAAGCTGAAGTACTCCTCCGGGTCGATGCGCGCGAAGGACTGCGCCTTCCATGTGTCGATGAGGTAGCGCACGGCGGTGGTCGCCGCCTGCCCGGCGTCGTTCCAGCCCTGGAAGGCGACGAAGATGTTGGGTTGCCGTAGCTCCGGTAGCTGCTCGATCTCCATGGATCCAGCCTAGAACGCGCGAGGAGGAATGTCCACGGGCCGTCCGTTGGTTTCGGGGGCGGCAAGACGTTGCGCGCGGGAGTGACGGCGCCGGGCGCGTCGCGTCAGCCGGTGCGGGCCGGGTTAGAAGAGCTGGCCGCCGTTGCTGGCCATCTTGCCGGGCGTGTAGCCGCCGGCAGGGCGCGGGGCGCGCGCGCGCCGCGGACGAGCCGGCCTGGCGGGCGCGGCGCCGCCGCGCATCCACTCCGGCAGGTACTTTTCGTAGCGCTCGGTAGCGCTGCCCGCCGCGGCCGGGGGCCCCGCCGGCCGTGCGCTGTCGTTCACCGGACCACGGCGCTTACCACGTTGCTTCTGAGACATTGCACCTCATGCGTGGGCGATCCCGGCGCGGTTCACGCGCGGTCCGCCTTCCTAACTATCGACAAGAGTGGCAGCGCAAGAGAGGGGAGAATCTTGCGAGGGCCAATTGGCGTCCATGCCCTGCATTCAATCTAGACGGAAATGCGGGAGTTTGTAAATAGCTTCGGGGGCTGATTCCTGAGAGATCGAGGGTTTTTTCGTCCGGAAGCTGCGATCGTGCGGCCCGAAGGGGGCTGGCGGCGGCGGATCAGGCGGTCAGCCGGGACCAGCGCCGACCGCGCGTCCCGCGAGCTACGGCGCGAGGTCCTCGCGCACCCACTCGCCGATGCGCTCGCCGATCATGATCGCCGGGACGTTGGTGTTGGCGCTGGGGACGCGCGGCATGATCGACGCGTCGCCGATGCGCAGGCCGCGTACGCCGTAGACGCGGCCGAATTCGTCGCAGGTGGCGGCGGGGTCGTCATCCGCGCCCATGCGCGCCGTGCACGACGGGTGCGCGCCGGTACTGGCGTTGCGCCGGATCCACGCCTCCAGCGCGGGGGCGTCGGCCAGCTCGGCGGCGCTCGGCCGGCGCACTTCCTCCGCGACCGCGCTGATGGCCTTCGTCGCGCACAGCTCCATCGCGCGGTGCAGGCCGTCGAGCAGCTTGGTGTAGTCGCGCTCGTCGGAGAGGTAGTCCATGAGGACGCGGGGCTTCGCGTCCACGTCCGCGCTGTCGAATTCGAGCCGGCCGAAGGAGTACGACTTGAAGACGCAGGCGGCCAGGCCCATGAGGAGTGGCCCCTCGTTGGGGATGTGCATGAACGACAGCGGCTCCAGCTGCATGTCGTTGAAGTCGCCGCTGCCCGTCGCCGTGTAGCGCATCGTCGTCTGGATGACGGGCTGATCCCAGCTCGCGACGCCAGGCTTCGGCACGAGCGTCGGGCCGATCGCGGGGTGGTCCTGCAGCCAGTTGCCGACGCCTTCGCGCACGGAGACCTCGCTGACGCCGAGGCGCTGCAGCACGTCGCGCGGGCCGATGCCGGAGCGCACGAGCACGGCCGGCGTGTGGATCGCGCCGCACGCCAGCACGACCTGCGGCGCGGTGACTGTCTCGGTCGCGCCGCCGCGGCGCACCTCGACGCCGGCGACGTCGCCGCCGCGGAAGACGACGCGCACGGCGTCTGCCTCGGCACGTACGGTGAGGTTCGGCCGCGCACGCGCCGGGTCCAGGTAGGCGATGGCGGTGCTGATGCGCAGGTCGCCGCGCTTGTTCATGGGGTGCGGGCCGTAGCCTGTGGACTCGGGGTCGTTGTGGTCGTGGCTCTCCGGGTAGCGCAGCTCGGCGCAGGCGTCGAGGAAGGCGGCCTGGTAGGGGACCAGCTCGTCGCGCGCGTGGCGGCGGACGGGCAGGGGGCCGCTGCCGCCGTGGTACGGGCCGGCGCCGAAGTCCTGGTCCGTCTCGAGGCGGATGAACACCGGCAGCACTTTCTCCCACGACCACTGCGGGCAGCCGAGCGCGGCCCACTCGTCGTAGTCGGCGGGTACGCCGCGCAGCGCGATGGCGGTGTTGACGGCGGAGGAGCCGCCGGTGACGCGGCCGCGCGCGAAGGTGATCGTGCGGCTGGTGGCGCTGGGCTGGTAGCGTAGCCCCCAGTCGTGGTCGAAGAAGGAGCCGTGGTTGACGTTGCGCAGATCCTCGGGCAGCGCTTCGAGGTTCGGGTAGTCGGGGCCGGATTCGACGAGCAGCACGCGGATGCGCGGATCCTCGCTGACCCGCGCCGCGACGACGCTGCCGCCCGAGCCGGCACCCACCACGATCAGGTCATAGTCGTACGGCATAGTGCGGCGATTATAGGGAAGCGGGCCGCGGGAGGCGAGCGCGGCGCCGAGGGTGCCCGGCCGCCCGCTCACTCAAGGGGCGAAGCTTGAGCGTCCTTGCACGCCCCAGTGGCCGTCCTGCCTGTTCACGATGTAGATCGAGTCGTAGTGGCCGATGACGCTGCCGTCCTCGCGGTAGCGCGTGAACCGCGTGTCGAAGTGCACCTTGTCGTCGCTGCTGTGGATGATGACGCGGCGGTCCCACGCGCTGCGGCTCCAGCCCTCGGCCGCCATGCGCTCGAACGTGTCCGCCGCGTGTGCCGCGGGGCTCTCGATCAACCTGACGCGCCCGCTGGCGAGCCTGACCGACGGGTAGTTGAACGTAGCCGCCCAGGCGGCCAGGTCGCGCGCGTTCCACGCTGCCATGAAATCGTCAAGGCACAGCATCGCTGCGCGTTCGCTCTCCGTCACGGCTGACCACCTCCGCTTGATCCGCGCCGTCGGCACCACCCGACGGCGAAGTCAGCGTAGTGCGGCGCGGTGAGCGCCGGCAAGCGAACCCGCCAGCAGAGAACTATGGCAGCCCCAAGGTGGCGAAGATCGCCTCGATGTCGCTCATCACGGCGGGATCGTCGGTGTAAGAAGCGCCTTCCAAAGCGATACGCCCATCGCCGAACGCGACGTAGTACGCGACCGCTGCGGTCTCGGAACTCGGGCCCTGAGCACGGGCGCCCGTCCACCGACAAACGTACGCGGGGTTGCCATTCAGCACGGTGGGCTCGGGTGATGCGCACTCGGGCAGCAGCACGCCGACTCGCCCGACGACCTGGTTATGGATGGCGATGGCGCCGCGGGCCGTCGCGCCTTCGTTCTCGTACAAACTGAATCCCTCTTCCCAAATGCCTGCGTAGTAGCTGCGCTGCGCCTGGAACTGCCACAAAGAGGAGTGACACACGCTCCAGCCGCCGTGGCTGAGAACCGCGCGCGCGCCCGGCCCGCAATCGGTCCGTCCCAAGGACCGGGCATCCCCCGTCCGCTGCCTCGGCGCATCATCCGGATTGAGAACGGGCGCACTCGGGTTGGGCACATTGCCGCGATCTTCCGGATTGAAGACAGGAGGCAACGTGGAACGATCGGGGATGTGCGCAGCCACCGTCTCACCTGCCGGGGGTGGAGGCGAGAGGGTCACCGCAGCCACCAGGGTCGCGGTCATGGTTGCGCGGGCTGTTGAAGGAGTGCTGTCCTGACGCGATCCGGTGAGCGTGACATTCCAATTGTAACGCCCGGGTTCATGTGGATTGCGAAGGAGTGTGTTCTGGCCCTCCGCCGCTCCGAACATCGCCAGCGTCGAACGGAGTGGCGTACATATCGACGTCACGACCGGGGAGCGATAGCTCGGGTCGCCCATCATGAAGTACATCCGTAACGCGCCGCTGCCGAGATCCTTGGTGATCAGATCGACGAATACCGGAAACGTGCTGACAAGGCTCTGGCCGTAGGCGCGCGCATACGGGGCACCCGGGAGGTCGAGCGTTGTGAGGAAGTCCGGCAGCCGATCCACGCCATCGGGGAAGCCGTCGCCATCTCCATCCTCGAAGACGTCGGCAAAAGGCACGTGTACCGTCGCCGCGGTCGTCGAGACGGTTGCTCCGTCAGTCGCCGCGGAGAGGAGTCGGAACTCGGCGTGGACAGGTATCGTGCAGTCGCGATTCGCGACGCCGATCGACAGGTCGGCAACTAGCTTGCCGACGACCACCCCGGCGGGAAGCCGCCAGCCCGACAGATCCCAACTCTTCGGCACGTCAACGGAGAAGAGGGTGGGGTAGGGTTCGTCAGCGGGAATATCGAGGCTGAACGTCAGGCCGGAAGCGACTCCGGCGCGGTCGTCATCGGGGGTGACGCCGAGCGTTCCATTCGCAACGGTCCGATCTATCGCGGTGCTTTCGGTGCTTCTGGTTGCGCCGCCGCACGCCGAGAGGAGCAATACTACCCCGACCAGAACAGCACCACGAGGATATGCACTGCGAACGAGCGATTCGAGCGACATGGATCGTATCGTAATGGAGCCACGCTCTCTGGGGCAACAGCCTGCCTCGTCCCTGTCATCCGCCCCGCGTCCCCTGTACCCTCCCGGCGTGACGTACCGGCGCTACCACGAGGCGGTCGACTATCTGGAGCGGCGATTGTGGCACGAGCTGCCCATCGTGCCGGTCGAGCGCGCGCTGCAGGGCCGGATCACGCACGTGCTGGCGCACCTGGGCGACCCGCACCTGCGCTTTCCCGTCGTGCACGTCGCTGGCAGTGCGGGGAAGGGATCGACCTCGGCGATCACGGCGTCCGTCTTGCGCGCGGCGGGCGTGCGGACGGGGCTGTATACGTCGCCGCACCTGCAGACCTTCATCGAGCGGATCGACGTGGACGGCCTGCTGATCGCACCCGACGCGTTTGCGGACACGGTGCTGGGGCTCGACCCGCTGGTGCGGCAGATGCACATGGAGGTGCTGGACGGAAAGGGCTTCGGCCGGCCGTCGCTGGTGGAAGTGGCGTTCGCGGCGGGCATGCAGCATTTCGCGGTCGCGCGCTGCGCCGCCGCGGTGGTGGAGGCCGGGCTCGGCGGCCGCACCGACTATAGCAACGTCTTCGCGGAGAAGACGGCGACCGTGATCACGAACGTGGACTTCGAGCACCGCGAGCGGCTCGGCTGGTCGATCCCGTCGATCGCGCGCGAGAAGGCGGCGCTGATCCGAGGCGGCGAGACGGTGATCACGGCCACGTCGCGGCGCGAGGCGCGCGACGTGATCGCGGCGCGCTGCGCGGAGACGGGCGCGCCGCTGTGGCGGCTGGGGCACGAGGTGCGGGTGCGCGTCGCGAAGGCGGACGCGCACGGCAGCACGCTGGCGATCACGACGCCGCTGGGCGCGCACGAGAAGCTGCGCCTGCCGCTTGCGGGCGCGCACCAGGCGGACAACGCCGCGCTGGGCGTGGCGGCGGCGCTGGCGCACGGCGCGGCGGCGGGCGTGGCGATGGACACGGCGGTGGTGCGCGAGGGGCTGGGCTCGGTGCGGATCAACGGGCGGCTGGAGCAGGTGCAGGACCGGCCGCGCGTGCTGCTGGACTCGGCGCACAACCCGGTGGAGGCGCGGCGGCTCGCGGAGGCGCTGCGCGCGCATTGGCTGCGCGACGGCGTGCGTCTGCATATGGTGGCGGGCATCCTAGCGGACAAGGACCAGCCGGCGATGGTGCGGGCGTTCGCGTCGGTGGCGGACCGCATCGTGCTGACGCAGCCGCCGCTCGGCGAGCGCATCGGCGACCCGGGGCGGATGCTTGCCGGCTTCCGCCGCGCGCTGGGGGCGGCGAACGTGACGTTCGAGCCGGACAGCGAGCGGGCGCTGGACCTGGCGCTGGACGCGGCGCGCGCGCGCGACATCGTCTGCGTCGCGGGCTCGATGTTCCTTGTCGGAGCGCTGCGGGCGCGCTGGGTGCCGGAAGCGCAGATCCTGCGGAAGCGGACGGCACGGCTGTAGGCGCCGGTGGCGCGCCCCGGGCGCAGCCGCTACCTTCGATGCATGGCTGAACCAAAACGCGTGTGCATCACCGGCGTGGGCGCTGTGTCGCCGTTCGGGCGGGGCGGCACCGCGCTCTGGGCCGGGCTGCAGGCCGGCGTCAGCGCCATCGCCCCCATTACTTCGTTCGATACGGCCGGCCTCGGCTGCAAGATCGCCGGGCAGCTGCGCGACTACGCGCCGCGCGAGGACATGGACCCCGAGGCGGCGGCGCTGCTGGACCGGCGCGCGCTCTTCGCGTCGGACGCGGCGATCCAGGCACTGATCGAGGCAGCGGTGCCGATCACGGCGGAGACGGTGACGCAGATTGGCGTGGCGTTCGGCAGCGAGATACCGGAGCACTTCCGGACGACGGCGGCCAGCGTGGCGCGCACGATCAGCGCGGCCGGGCCGGTGGCGCACATCTCGGCGCTGGCGGCCAGCGGGCTGATGGCGATCGGCGAGGCGGCGGAATGGATCCGGCGCGAGGACTGCGCGATCGCGGTGGCGGGCGGCGCGGACGCGCCGGTGACGATGGAGGACCTGCGAGAGTACGAGCGCATGGACTTCCTGACGCGCAACAATGATGACCCGGGCCACGCCGTGCGGCCGTACGACATCGCGCGCGACGGCATCGCCCTGAGCGAAGGCGCGGCGGCGGTCGTGCTGGAGGACGAGGATGTGGCGGTGCGCCGCGGCGCGCACATCCTCGCGTACGTCGAGGGCTACGGCGCGACGTTCAACCGGGCGCCGGTCGCGCACCCGGCGGCGAACGCGATCGACGTGGGCCGGGCGATGCAGGCGGCGCTGTCGAAGTGGGACCTGACGCTGCAGGGCGAGATCGACGTGATCTTCGGCAGCGGCGGCGGTTCGCCGATCGACGCGATCGAGGGGCAGGCGATCCGGCGCGTGTGGGGGCCGAACACGGACCGCATCTGGGTGACGTCGATCAAGGGTGCGCTGGGGCACACGCTTGGCGCGTCGGGCGCGTTCAACGCGATCGCGGCGATCTACTGCCTGCAGGCGGGGCTGATCCCGCCGACGGCGAACCTCGCCGAGCAGGACCCGGCGTGCGGCGGGCTAGAGATCGTGACCGACGACGTGCGCCAACTGCATGGATCGAAGGCGCTGGTGAACGCGTTCGGCACCGGCCACAACGCGAGTCTGATCCTGTCCCGGCCGTGAGCGCCAACTGGCACCTGGCGCAGTACAACGTCGCAAAGCTCGTGGCGCCGCTCGATGATCCGCGGCTGGCGGACTTCGTGGCGAGCCTGCGGCGCGTGAACGAGCTGGGCGACCGCGCTCCGGGCTTCGTCTGGCGGCTACAGTCGGCCGGCGGCGACTCGACCGACGTGCGCGTGGGCGACGACCCGCTGGTGCTCGTGAACTTCACCGTGTGGGAGTCGATCGAGGCGCTGTTCGAGTACACGTATCACAGCGCTCACGTCGAGGTGTTCCGTCGCCGGCGCGAGTGGTTCCGGCATGACGGGCGGCCTTACCTGGCGATGTGGTGGGTGCCGCCGGGCCACGTGCCCACGATGGCGGAGGCGGAGGAGCGGCTGGCGCATCTGCGCGCGCACGGCCCCACGCCATACGCCTTCACATTCAAGCAGCGGTTCCCGCAGCCAGCTTCAAACTAGCTTCAGGCACGGCTCTCGCGGCACTCCTATCCTGGTCGCCCGCATTCGGGCGACCACGTCTTCGAAATTCCCCCAGATCGCCCCTTGACAGGTATGCCAGCACTATGCCATCATAACGCAGTCAGATGAATTGCATAGGGATGGCGGACCGGCATTCGGCTCCGCCGGAGAGTGAGGCCAGATGGCCACGGAACTGAACACACAGCCGGTCTTCGACGCGCTGAAGCAGCCGCTGGCGCTGATCGAAAGCGACGAGCGCCGCCGCGCCATCGAGGTCTACGTCGAGGCGGCGCGGACGCCGCTGGAGCGCGCGGTCTACGACCTGATGTCGCAGGTGGCGCAGGCCGTGGACGAGAAGGTCGCGGCGCACTATCGCGTGCGGCTGGCCTACCGCCCTGGCGGGCTGGCGGTCGAGGTGGACGAGAAGTCGGGCAACGGCGAAGAGGCGCAGTACTCCGCGCTGGAGGGCGACGTCGAGAAGATCACGATCCGCATCCCGGCCGAACTGAAGGACCTGGCGCAGCAGGCGGCATCGAAGGCGGGCACCTCGGCGAACACCTGGTTCGTGAAGGCGCTGGCGCGCGCGGTGCGCAACATCGAAGTGCAGACGGCGCCGCCGGCGCCGGGTCGCCCGCGTCGCGGCGACTGGAGCGACCGGCCGGGTCGCGGCTCACGCCTGAGCGGCTGGGTCGGCGGCGACGAAGACTAAGAGCGAGATCTCCCTGCAAGGAGCGGGGAAGGAGGGGACCATGATGATCAACGAACTGCTGGCCGAGCAACGCATCGAGCAGCTGAGCCGCCTCGACGGCGCGCGCATCGCGCTGGAAGAGGAGGCGCGCGCGCGGCACCGCCGGTCGCAGCGCGGCCTGCGGCAGACGAGCGCGGCGGCGCTGGTGCGCCTGGGCATCATGCTGGACCGCGCCGCTGGCGAGCGCGCGGCGAAGACCTTCGCGCACGGCGCACGCTAGGCGGCGACCGCGCCGGCCGGGAGGGGACGACATGAGACTCTTCGCATTCATCGTGGCCTGCCTGCTGCTGGGCGGCAACATCGAGCCGGAGCGCGGCTGGTGGATCGCGCTGACCGTGGTCACGGGCGTCGCCGCGATGCGGCCGCGCTTCTGGAACTGGCTGCACCTTCGCCCGGCGATCGACCTGCGCATGGCGTCGTTCGTGCTGTCGATCCTCTTCCTGGCGGGCACCATCGACCCGACGAAGGACTGGCTGATCGCCTACACGGTCGTCACCGGCGTGGCGATGATCGCGCCGAACATCCTTGGCATCGACCCGTTCGGGTTCAACCACCGCGCGCCCCGTGGGTGGGACTGGGACTGGCAAGTGCGCGCCGGCGACAAGTGGGCGCGGCGGCAGCGGCGCTGGGAGCGGAAGTGGGATCGCTGGGAGCGGAAGATGGATGACCGGTCCGGGGGCCGCTACAGCGGGGCGGACCTGGAGGATGACTGGTCATGACGATGAACCTGGCGCCCGAATGCACCATTACCGACGCGCAGCTCGCGCGGCGCGACGTGCCGCTGATCGTCGAGTTCACGTCGTCGCGGGTGCGTACGCGGCCGTTGGCGACGCGCATCGCGGGCATCGAGCTGGCCGCCGGGCGGCTGCCGGTGCGGGCCGTGGACGTGGACGCGCACCCGGAGTTGCGGCGCCGCTTCAAGATCAACCTGCTGCCGACGTTCGTCGTGATCCACGACGCGAACGAGTTGGCGCGATTCGTCGGGCCGCACTCGCGGCGCGAGCTGGCAAGCGCCATCCGGCGCGCGCTGGATCCCGGCACCGTGCGCGTGGACGAGCCGCCGCGGGCGCGCGGCCTCTGGAACGATTTCACGGCGCGGCTGTGGGGATTCACGAGCGTCTGACATGGAACACACCGTAACCATCACACGCGAATTCGAGACGGGAGAGCGCGCCGTGCTGCACGTGGAGGCGCGCTCCGGCGCGGTAGTCGTGGAGGCGCACAAGGGCCACACCGTGCTGGTGGAGGCGGTCGTGCACGTCTGGTCCGACATCGCCGCGGAGGCGGACGAGGCCGCGGCGCTGGTGGCGCGCGGCATCGAGCAGGACGCGCACCGCGTGATCGTCCGCGCGCCATCGATGCCGCAGACCGAGGGGTGGAGCCTGTGGGGCGGCAGGCGCGGCGCGCGTGTCGACTACAGCGTGCGCGTTCCGGTGCAGACTGCCGTACGCGTGCTGTCGCGCTCGGGTCGCGTGCAGGTCGCGCGCACGCACGGCCGTGTCCACATCGAATGCGCGAGCGGCCGCGTCGGCGTCGCGGACATCGAAGGCGAAGTGACGATCGTCTCGCGCAGCGGCGCCGTGGGCGTGGAGCGCGTGCGCGGCAACGTCACCGCGGAGGGGCGCAGCGGCCGCGTCGAGATGCAGCACATCGCCGGCGACGTGAACATCGAAGCGCGCAGTGGCGCCGCCGACGTGCGCGATGTCAAAGGCGACGTGAAGGTCGCGACGCACACCGGATCGATCAGCATCGAGCACGCGCAGGCGGCGGTGTTTGCGCGCGCGCACACCGGCGCGGTGCGCTATCGCGGCGCCGTGCGCGGCGACTTCGACATGCGCGCGCACACAGGGCTCATCCACATGGCGGTGGATCCGGACTATCCGTTCTTCCTGGACGCAGCGAGCGACGTGGGCAGCGTGCGCAGCGACCTGCCGCCGCGCCGCGCGGGCGCCACGGCGAACGGCAGCGGCCCGAAAGTACACCTGCACACGCACACGGGCGCGATCAAGCTGACGCGGGCGTAGAGACCGGGACGGGGGTGGGTTACTACGCGGGGCCCGGCGCGGCCAGCGGCGCCGTGGCGGCGGCTGCGCCGTTCTTGCCGTTTGCGCCGTTCGTGTGCATCGGGTGCTGCTCGTACGTCATGCGGTAGAGGCTGGCGTAGCGGCCGCCCAGCGCGAGCAGGTCGTCGTGCTTGCCCTGCTCCACGATGCGGCCGTTCTCGAGAACGATGATGCGGTCGGCGTTGCGGATCGTCGAGAGGCGATGCGCTATGACGAACGAGGTGCGGCCCTCGAGCAGCGTCGCCAGCGCGCGCTGGATGATTACCTCGGTCTGCGTATCGACGTTCGCGGTCGCCTCGTCGAGGATCAGGATGCGCGGCTGCGCGATGATCGCGCGGGCGAAGCTGATGAGCTGGCGCTGGCCAACGGATAGGTTCATGCCGCGCTCATGCAGGTAGGTGTCGTAGCCCTGGTCCAGGCGCGAGATGAAGTCGTGCGCGCCGACGTTGCGGGCGGCCTCAGCGACCTCTTCGTCGGTGGCGTCGAGGCGGCCGTACCGGATGTTCTCCACAACGGTGCCCGAGAAGAGGAACGGCTCCTGGAGCACCAGGCCCATCCGCCGCGACAGGCTGGCGTGCGAGATCTTGCGCACGTCGATGCCGTCGATCTCGATCGAGCCGTCGCTGACGTCGTAGAAGCGCGAGATGAGCGCAGTGATCGTCGTCTTGCCGGCGCCGGTCTGGCCGACTAGCGCGATCGTCTCGCCCGGCTGGACGTGCAGGTCGATGTCCTCGATCACGGGCACATCATCGACGTAGCGGAACGTGACGTGGTTGAAGTCGACGCGCCCGGCGACGTCCTCCAGGTCGACGGCGTTGGGGTCGTCCTCGAACTCGGGCTTGGTGTCCAGCACTTCGAGCACGCGCTCGCCGCCGGCCATCGCGCGCTGGAGCTGCGTGTACTGCAGCACGAGGTCGCGGACGGGGTCGAAGAAGAGCTGGAGCTGGAGCGTGAAGGCGATCAGCGCGGCTACCTCCATGCGGCCGTGCAGCACCAGGTAGCCGCCGTACCCGACCACCAGCGACATCGCGATGGCGACGATCACCTCGACCGCGGGCGTGACGGCGGCGGAGAGGCGGCCGGCGTCGACGTTGGCGCGCCAGTTCTGCTGGTTGATGGAGTCGAAGCGCTTCGCATTCTCGTCCTCACGCGAGAGGCTCTGGATGACGCGCACGCCGGAGACGTTCTCCTGCAGGTTGGCGTTGACCTGGGCGATCGCCTGGCGGACGCGGATGAAGGCGCGCCGCGAGTAGTTCTGCCAGACGGCCATGGTGACGACGAGGATCGGCACAACCGTGAAGGTGACGAGCGCGAGCCGGGTGTCGAAGTACATCAGGGCGAGGACGGAGATCCCGATGCCAGCGATGTCGCCGATGATCGTGAGGAAGCCGCTGGTCATCAGGTCCTGCAGCGACGTGACGTCGCTGGTGATGCGGGACATGACACGGCCGACCTCGTTGTTGTCGTAGAAGCGCAGCGAGAGCTTCTGCATGTGGGCAAACATGTCCTTGCGGAGGCTCAGCAGCAGGCGGTGGCCGATCCAGCCGGTGGACGTGAGCTGGATGTAGTAGAAGCCGGCGGCCAGCACGGCCATGGCGATATAGACCCAGCCCCAGAAGTTCAGCGAACCGAGGTCCTTGTACATCGCCGCGTGGATGAGTCCCTGGACGGCGACCGGCATCGAGCGGGTGAGGACGGCGAAGCCGAGCGTGCCGAAGAGCGCGACGAAGAGCCGCACGCGGTAGGGCGCGACGATCTTCGCCAGCCGCGTGACGACGCGGTGGTTGTAGACCGAGCCCATCTCCTCGTCGTCCCAGCCGTCCGTGCTGCGGCGCAGCGTATTGGGACGCAGGTTGCTCCAGTTGCTACCGGGACCGCCGCCGCTCCAACCACCCGCGGAGCCGGCGCCGCCAAAGAACACCATGATGTCTCCCTAGTCCGCCCCGCCGGCGGCCGGCGCCGTCTGCGCGGCCGCTGCTTCCGCGGCCGCGGCCGCCGCCTCGGTCATGTTCGCCAGCCGCTCGCGCTCGCGCTCGAACGCCTCTTCCTGGTCGCGCAGCTCCAGGTCGTAGATCTGGCGGTACGGACCTTCTTCCTTGATCAGCTCCTCGTGGCGGCCGCTCTGCGCGATCTTGCCGTCCTTCAGCACAAGGATCTGGTCGGCGGCCTTCACCGTGCGCAGCCGTTGCGCGATGACGAACGTCGTACGCCCCTTCATCAGCTCGGCCAGCGCCTGCTGGATCAGGTACTCGGTCTCGGTGTCGACGCTCGACGTGGAGTCGTCGAACACGAGAATCTTCGGGTCCAGTAGCAGCGTGCGCGCGATCGATATGCGCTGCTTCTGTCCGCCGGAAAGCGTGATGCCGCGCTCGCCGACCCAGGTGTCGTAGCCGTCGGGCAGCGTCAGGATGAAGTCGTGGATGCGGGCCATCCTGGCGACGCGTTCGACATCCTCATCGGACGCCGCCGACGCGCCGTAAGCGATGTTCTCGCGGATCGTGGCGGAGAAGAGGAACACGTCTTGCTGCACGATGCCGAAGGCGCGGCGCAGCGACGCCAGCGTCGCGTCGCGGATGTCGATGCCGTCGATGGTGATGCCGCCGCCGGTGACGTCGTAGAAACGCGGCATCAGGTTGACGACGGTGGTCTTGCCGGAGCCGGTCTGCCCCAGCAGCGCGACGATCTGGCCGGGGTGCGCGTCGATGTCGACGTGGCGCAGCACCGGGCTGATGGCGTCGTAGCCGAACGAGACGTCCTGGAACCGGACGTGGCCCTTGAGGCCGGTCAGCTCGACGGCGCCGGGCTTCTCCTGCACAGCGGACTCCGCGTCGAGAATGTCGTAGATGCGCTGGCCGGAAACGGAGGCCCGCGCCCAGAGCATGTTCACCCAGCCGAGGCTGCGGACGGGCAGTTGCAGCATGGTCAGGTAGAGCATGAACTGCGCCAGCTCGCCGGGCCGCAGGTTGCCATGCAGGATCTGGTACGCGCCAAACCAGCCGGTGGCGACCATCGCGAGCGACCAGACGAGGCTGAGCGGAGGCGCGTAGGTGGCCTGGATGCGGTTGGTTTGGTACGAGAACCGGAAGAGGTTCTCCGCCTCGGCGTTGAACTTCTTCTCTTCGTGCTTCTCGCGGCCGAACGCCTTCACGACGCGCATGCCGCTGAGGTTCTCCTGCAGGACGACGCCGAGCCGCCCCTGCAGGTTCTGCACTTCGTACGAGATCGGCCGCAGCAGCGACGTCATGCGGATGGCGATGAGCGCGGTCGGCGGGATGAAGATCCAGCTCAGCAGCGCCAGCTTCATGTCCGTTAGCACCATCAGCACCAGCGTCGTCACGAGCAGCGCCGCTACGTACACCAGGCGGATGGCGCCGAGGTTGACGAACATCCGCACGCCCTCGACGTCCTGTGTGGCGCGCTGCATCACCTGGCCGGTCTGCGCCTGGTCGTGGTAGGCGAAGCTCAGGCGCTGCAAGTGGTCGTAGATGTCGTTGCGGATGTCGTACGCGACGCGCTGGGCCAGCCACTCCGACGTGTAGGTCTGCCAGAACTGGAAGATGCCGCGCATGGCGGCCGCCGCTGTGATTAATACGGCCGCGATCCAGAGCGTGTGGAAGCTGCCGTGATGGACCGACACGCCGCCCTCGGTCTTGACGTCGAGGCCCTTGTCAATGGCATACGCGACCAGCCACGGGCCGAGGAGCTGGAACGCGGTCAGTCCGCCCACCGCCATCCAGGTGCCGGCGAGGCGGCGCTTGTACGGAAGGGCGTACTTGAGAAGGCGTAACGGGACCGGGAGCCGGCTGCGCATCATGGCGAGGGAAAATATACCGCACCTTTACGTACACGTAAAGGTGCACCGCAATCCTTCGGAGCAAGCGTTACACTCGCGGCATGGCGTTCGATGCCCCGGCCTCGCTGCGGATCATCAACAACGAGCGGCTGCGGCGGTCGCTCGGCTGGGCCGAGTACCGCGACCTGCGCGGGGCGCTGGCGATCACCTCGGACGCGCCGATCGAAGGCCTCAACCACATCGAGTCGTTCACGGCGGACGAGCGGACGATCGACGACCTGCTCGACATCGGCTTCGCGCTGCTGCGGGCGTTCGACCGCGAGCCTGCGGCGCTGGTGACGCCGCTCGATCGGCCGGTGACGGTCGCGGAGCGCCTGCGTGCGCGCGGGATGACGCTTGCGGGGCAGCAGAGCTGGATGGCCTTCAGGGGCGACGCCGCCGCGATCGCGACGAACACCGGCGTGGACGTGCGCGTCGCGGAGCCGGACGACGCGCGGACGTTTGCGGCGATCCACGGCGGGTCCGAGGCCTGGGTCCGGCGACTGTCGCTCTCGACGACGCTGGTCGGGATGCTGGAGCCGGGCAACACCTTCTATCTCGGGTACGTCGACGGGCAGGCGGTCGCGACGCTGCACCTGCTGCGCGATGGCGCGACGGCGGGCGTCTACGCCGTCGCCACGGCGAAGGCGCACCGGCGGCGGGGCGTCAGCTCGACGCTGATCGCCCGCGCGATCGGCGACGCGCGGGCGGCGGGCTGCGATCTCGTGTGCCTGAGCACGGAAGCAGACGGCTACGCGGAGGCGCTGTACGCGAAGCTGGGGTTCGCGCGCGTGTTTGTGTCGGAGCTCTGGGTGCAGCGCACGGAGTAGGGAGCCCGGCGCCGGCGAGCAGCGTCTTGGTTCACCGGGCACGCGCCGGTACTCTCTTCGGGACACCCCGATACCATCTCAGCGAGGCCGCACATGCAGTTCCAACTATCCGACGAGCACCGCCTGATCCAGGAGACGGCGCGCCGCATCGCGAAGGAGAAGATCGCGCCGCGGGCCGCCGAGATGGACATCTCGGGCGAGTATCCGCACGATATCTTTCAGGCGTTCAAGGAAACCGGCCTGACCGGGCTGACGATTCCCACGCAGTACGGCGGCAGCGGCGCCGGGATGCTGGCGCTGGCGCTGGCGGTGGAGGAGGCGGCGAAGTACTGCTGCGCCTCAGGGCTGATGCTGCTGCTCTCGGCTCTGCCGTCGCAGCCGGTGATGCTCGGCGGCGACGAACGGCAGAAGAAGTGGATCGGCGAGGGCATCGCCAGCGGCAGCATGAAGGGCGCGTTCTGTCTGACGGAGCCGAACGTCGGCTCCGACGCCGGCAACCTGGAGACGCGCGCGGTCCGCGACGGCGACGACTACATCCTGAACGGCGAGAAGATGTACATCTCCGGCGGCACCGTCGCGGATTACGTGGTGGCGTTCGCGCGCACCAACGGCACGCCGGGGCCGAAGGGGATCAGCGCGTTCATCGTGCCGACGGACACGCCGGGGTTCCGCGTCGCGGGCACCGACCGCAAGATGGGCGTGCGCGGCGTGCCGACGGCGGACATCGTGCTGGAGGACGTGCGCGTGCCGCGCGAGAACCTGGTCGGCGGCGTCGAGGGGCAGGGGTTCACGCACGCGATGCTGACGCTGAACTCGTGCCGGCCGGTGGTGGGCGCGCGCGGCGTCGGGCTGGCCGAGGGCGCGATGACGTACGCGCTGGAGTTCGCGCGGCAGCGGCGGGCGTTCGGCAAGCCGATCGCCGATCTGCAGGCGATCCAGTTCATGTTCGCCGACATGGCGATCCAGATCGAGGCGGCGCGTCTGCTGGTGTACCAGGGGGCCTGGCGCGTCGACCAGGGCCTGTACAGCCGCGAGCACGCGGCGTATCTCTCGATCGCGAAAGTGTTCGCCACGGAGACGTCGGTGAAGGTATCGAGCGACGCGCTGCAGGTGCTGGGTGCGCAGGGCTACATGATGGACCACCCGCTGGAGCGCCACTACCGCGACGCGCGCCAATTGATGATTGTGGAGGGCACGAGCCAGGTGCAGCGCGTCGTGATCGCGCGCTCGCTGCTGGAGCGCGAGCTTGTGTATCCGTAGCGGCATGAGCCACCAACCGCTCATCGCCAACGGTGAACTGCGATGAAGATCGCGCTGATCGGCCAGGCTGCGTTCGGCGAAGCCGTCTTCCACGCGCTGCGCGAGGCGGGCGAAGAGATCGTCGTTGTCTCCTCGATCGAGGGGACGGCGGAGCGGCCGGACCCGCTGTGGGCGGCGGCGCAGGCCGCCGGGCTGCCGCGCTTCCCGACGGGCAAGCTGAAGAAGCCGGACGTGCTCGACGCGTACTCGGCGACGCTGCCCGACCTCTGCATCATGGCGTTTGTCAACCACATCCTGCCGCAGCGCGTGCTCGACGCGCCGCCGCTCGGCTCGATCCAGTACCACCCGTCGCTGCTGCCGCGCCACCGGGGGCGCAGCGCGATCAACTGGGCGCTGCGGATGGGCGACACCGTGACCGGGATCACGATCTTCTGGGTCGATGCCGGGATCGACACCGGGCCGGTGCTGCTGCAGAAGCGCGTGGACGTCGGCCCTGACGACACGGTCGGCTCGCTGTACTTCGATCGCCTCTTCCCGCTCGGCGTCGAGGCGCTGGTTGAGTCGGCGCGGCTGGTGCGCGAGGGCGCGGCGCCGCGCGTCGCGCAGGACGAGGCGCAGGCGACCTACGAGTCGCCCGCGGATGACGGCAACAGCGCGATCGACTGGGCGCAGCCGGCGCAGCAGGTCTACAACCTGGTCCGCGGCTCGAATCCGCAGCCGGGCGCGCACGCGATGCTGCGTGGCGTTCGGGTGCGCCTGTTCGACGCGGCGATGACGCCGGGCGGCGCATCGGGCGCGGCGCCCGGCACGGTGCTGGCGGTCGCGGACGGCGCGATCGATATCGCGCTGGCTGGCGGCGTGCTGCACGCGAAGCGGCTGCAGCTCGAGGGCGCCAAGAAGCTGTCGGCCGTCGAATTCGCGACGACGGCGGGGGTGGCGCCCGGTGACGCGTTCGAGGACGGCGTAGCGGCAAGCGCGTAGCGCCCCGGGCTCTGTCTGCCGCGCGTCGGCGGGCGCCGATACACTGGCGGCGTGAGCGAGCGTGTGCTGCGGGCTGCCGTCATCGGGCTGGGCGCCATGGGGTCGAACCACGCCCGCGTCTACTTGGAGATCCCCGGCGTGGAGCTTGCCGCCGTCGCCGACACCGACGCCGCGCGCATCGAGCACGCGACGCGCGGACGCTCCGCGCGCGGATATGCCGACTATCGCCGGATGCTGGACGAAGAGCGCATCGACCTGGTCTCGGTGGCGGTGCCGACGCGCGCGCACGGCGACGTGGGCGCGGAGGTGATCGCGCGCGGGGTGCCGCTGCTGGTGGAGAAGCCGCTGGCGGCGACGCTCGACGAGGGGCGGCGGCTGCGGAACCTGGCCGCCGCGGCAGGCGTGTTGCTGACCGTCGGGCACATCGAACGCTTCAACCCGGCCGTGATCGAGCTGAAGCGGCGACTGCGCGCGGGCGAGCTGGGCCGCGTGTACCAGGTGCACGCGCGGCGCGTCGGCCCGTTCCCGGAGCGGGTGCGCGACGTGGGCGTGGTGCTGGACCTGGCACCGCACGACATCGACGTGATGCGCTACCTGCTGGACAGCGAAGTGACGCGCGTGCAGGCGGAGACGGAGCAGCGCATCAACACCGAGCACGAGGACATGCTGATCGGCCTGTTGCGGTTCGCCAACCACGTCGTGGGCGTGTTGGACATCAACTGGCTGACGCCGACGAAGATCCGCGAGCTTTCGGTGCTGGGGGAGCGCGGGCTGTTCGTGGTGGACTACCTGGCGCGCGAGCTGACGTTCTTCGAGAACGCGCACGGCGCGGAGCAGCCCGGCGGCTGGGCGGCGCGGCACCAGAAGGGTGTCAGCGAGGGTCCCGTGCACGTGCTGAAGATCGACAAGCGCGAGCCGCTGCGCGTGGAGCTTGAGGCGTTCGCCGCCGCGGTGCGCACGGGCACGGTGCCGGCGGTGACGCCGGACGACGGGCTGGCGGCGATGGTGGCGGCGGAGGCGCTGGTGCGCGCGGCGCGTAGCGGCACCGGCGTCGACCTGCCGCTGGAGGCGGCGCCGTCATGAACGTGGCGATCGTCGGGCTGGGCAAGATCGGCGTGCCGCTGGCGGTGCAGTTCGCGTCGAAGGGCGCGCGGGTCGCCGGCTACGACGTGGACCCGGCGCGCGTGGCCGAGATCAACGCCGGCACCAACCCGCTGCCCGCGGAGCCGGAACTTGCGGAGCGCATCCCGTCGCTCGCGGCGAGCGGCCTGCTGCGTGCGACGGCCGATGCGCACGACGCGGTGGCGGACGCGGATGTGACCGTGTTCATCGTGCCGGTGGACATCGACGCGTATCACCAGGCGGACTTCACGCTGCTCGATGCGGCGGTGGCGGCGGTGGCGCCGCACCTGAAGCGCGGCGCGCTCGTGATCGTCGAGACGACAGTGCCGGCCGGGACGACGCGCAACCGCGTCGGCGCGCAGATCGCTGCGACGACGGGGATGTCGCCGGGCGCGGACTTCGCGCTGGCATTTTCGCCGGAGCGCGTGTCGTCGGGGCGCGTGCTGCGGGACCTGCGCACGTACCCGAAGATCGTCGGTGGCATCGACGCGGAGAGCACGGCTCGGGCGGCGCGGTTCTACGGCGCGATGCTCGACGCGGAGGTGCTGGAGGTGCGGGACGCGGAGACGGCGGAGTTCTCGAAGCTGGCGGAGACGACCTACCGTGACGTGAACATCGCGCTGGCCAATGAGTTCGCGCGCATCGCCGGCCGGATCGGCGTGGATGCGCTGCAGGCGATCGCCGCGGCGAACACGCAGCCGTACTCGCACATCCATGCGCCGGGCGCCGGCGTCGGCGGGCACTGCATCCCGGTGTACCCGTACTTTGTCGACGGGGCGGGCGAGCCGGACGACCTGATCGGCGTGGCGCGCCGGCTGAACGACGGCATGGCGGCGTACGCCGTGTCGCGGCTGGAGCAGGCGCTCGGCACGCTGCACAGCGCCACGGTGGTGGTGCTGGGGCTGGCGTACCGGTCGGGCGTGAAGGAGTCGCGGCACAGCAGCGCTTACGGTCTGGCGTCGGCGCTGGCGACGCGCGGCGCGACTGCGTACGTGCACGATCCCCTGTACGACGATGCGGAGATCGCCGCGCACGGGCTGCGGCCGCCGCCGGCGTTCCCGCTGGCGTGCGACGCGCTCGTCGTGCAGGCGTGGCACGAGCAGTACGCCGGGCTGGATCTGGGCGCGTTCAGCGGCCTGCGGGCGGTGCTCGACACGCGGGCAGCGCTCGACCCGGCGGCCGTGGCGGCGGCGGGCGCGGCGTACGTGGGCATCGGGCGGTAGGGCGTGACCAACCCAACTTGACGCGATCCGCGGCCGTCGCTGTGGCTTTGCCAACCAACGGGTTCGCGCGTAATGATGCCGTCACCTGCCCGAAATGTGCCCGTAACATTCCGGCCCTATGCTCTCGGCATCGAACCGAATAGCCAGGGGAGGGAACATGCCGGGGATTGACACGGGCAATACCGCATGGATGCTGATGGCGTCCGCGCTGGTGCTGCTGATGACGCCAGCGCTGGGCTTCTTCTACGGGGGTCTAACCCGCAGCAAGAACGTGCTGGGCACCATCATGCAGAGCTTCATCGTGGCGGGGCTGATCGGCATCCAGTGGGTCGTGATCGGCTATACGCTGGCGTTCGGCCCGGACCACTGGGGCCTGATCGGCGGCCTCGACTGGTTCGGCCTGAAGAACGTGGGCGCGGAAGCCGCCAACTACACCCACAACGGCGATCCGCGCACGTACGGCATCGGCATCCCCCACGAAGCGTTCATGGCGTTCCAGATGATGTTCGCGATCATCACGCCGGCGCTCATCACGGGCGCCTTCGCCGAGCGGGCGAAGTTCAGCACGTTCCTGGTGTTCATGCTGTTGTGGTCGTTCCTGGTCTATGACCCGGTTGCGCACTGGGTGTTCGCGAACGACGGCTGGGCATCGCTGGCCGGCACGCAGGTGAAGGCGCTGGACTTCGCCGGCGGCACGGCGATCCACGTCAACGCGGGCGCGGCGGCGCTGGCGGCGGCGATGATCTTCAAGCGGCGCAAGGGCTTCAAGGAAGAGCCGATGGAGCCGCACGACGTGACGATGGTCGTGCTGGGCGCATCGCTGCTGTGGTTCGGCTGGTTCGGCTTCAACGCCGGCAGCGCGGGCGGCGCGAATTACCAGGCGGTCAACGCCTTCGTGGTGACGAACACCGCGGCGGCAGCTGCGGCGCTGAGCTGGGTCGGGATGAGCTGGTGGCTCTCGGGCAAGCCGAGCGTTGTAGGCGCGGCGGCGGGCGCCGTGGCCGGGCTGGTGGCGATCACGCCGGCGTCGGGCTTCGTGCAGCCGATGGAGGCGATCGCGATCGGCGGGGTCGCGGGCATCATCTGCTTCCTGGCAGTGCAGTGGCGCGGCCGCACGTCGCTCGACGACTCGCTGGACGTCGTGGGCGTGCACGGCGTCGGCGGCCTCTGGGGCAGCCTGGCGACGGGCCTCTTCGCGACGGCGACGGTCGGCGGCGTGGACGGCCTGTTCCACGGCGCGGCCGACCAGATGTGGCGTCAGGCCCTAGCGACGGGCGTGGTCGCCGTCTACTCATTCGTGGCTACGTGGGGCATACTCAAGGTGCTCGACGTGACCATGGGGCTGCGGGTCAGCGAGGAAGAAGAGAACGCCGGTCTGGACGTGTCGCAGCACGGGGAGCGCGCCTACATCTTCGGCGGCAGCGGCCCGGTGCTCGGCATCCCGGAGGCGATCCCGGTGCACACGATGGCCTCGGGAGAGCCGTCGGTGGACCAGCACACAATGCAGCCGACGCATTCGGGCGCGGCCCGGTAGCCAGGGGACTGAGAACGATATGAAGAAGATCGAAGCGATCATCCGCCCGGAGAAGCTGGACGAGGTGAAGCACGCGCTGGCCGAGAAGGGCTACATCGGCCTGAACATCGTCGGCGTGACGGGGCGCGGCGTGCAGAAGGGCATCGTGCACGCGGGGCGCGCCGGGCAGGCGTATTCGGTGGACATGCTGCCGAAGGTGAAGCTGGAGACGGTAGTTGCTGACGCCAACGTAGATGAGGTGGTCGAAATCATCCTCCGGTCCGCCGCGACCGGCAACATCGGCGACGGCAAGATCTTCGTGTCGCCGGTGGAGCAGGCGATCCGCGTCCGCACCGGCGAGCGCGGCGACGTAGCGGTGTAGCCGCCCGAGCCCGGCGCATAGCATCGAAGCGAGAAGAGGCCCCCGGTTACCGGGGGCCTCTTGGCGGTCCGGGCCGATCCAGCCCATCGCGCCGCGGATCGCATGTGCTACGATCGTGCCTGATGCGCCGGATTAGCTATCGCACCGCCGCCACCGCCTTCGTGTTCGCGGGCCTCTGGTTCGCGATCGGGCTGTTCCTGCTGTGGACGCCGCTGCCGGGCGCGCTCGGCATCCGTGGCGGGCTGTTCACGGCGTGGCTGCTGCTCTTCTTCGCCATCCTGGCGCTTTCGGGGCTGACGCTCGTCATCGCCTCGATCAACGGCATCTTTCCGTCGAACGTGCGCGCGCCGCGCCGCGCGGAGCAGCTGTGGAACGCGCCGGCCGACGGCGCCGTCGTGCTGCCGCAGCGGCCGCGGCGCACAACCCGCTCGGCGAAGTCGGGACGGTAACCATGCCCACTGTGCGCGTCAACGGCATCGATATCTGGTACGAGCGCTCCGGCGCGGCGGGGCCGCTGCTGGTGCTGACGCACGGCTTCGCGGGACCGACGGGCGGCTGGCCACCGATCATCGACGCGTTCAAGGCGCACTTCGACCTGTTGCTCTACGACGTGCGGGCGCACGGGCGGACGACGGTGCCGGATGATCCGGCGACGGTGACCGTGCCGCAGTTCGCGACCGACCTGGCGGGGCTGCTGGACGCGCTGGGCATCGAGCGCGCGCACGTCGGCGGCGTATCGATGGGCGGCATGATCAGCGCCCAGTTCGCCTGCGACTACCCTGAGCGCCTGCGTTCGCTGCTGCTCTGCGACACCACGGCTGGCAACGGCGCCGGCCCGAGCCAGGCCGCGAACGACGTGGAGCGCTACATCGTCAAGGCGTTTGAGCAGATGGCGCACATCGTTGAGAAGTACGGCCTGACGGGGCTCGTCGAGCGCGAGGACGCCTACCGCGTGGAGCAGGACCGTTACGCGCGGCTCTCCGAGATGTCGCTGGAGGAGCAGGGCGCGAAGAACCGGCGGCAGAAGCTCGAGATGATGACGCGTGCCGGCTACCTGGCGGCGAACCGGGCGCTGCGCGAGCGGCCGGACCTGACGTCGCGCACGCCTGCGATTGCCGCACCGACGCTGGTCTCGTGCGGTGAGTGGGATGACTTCTATCCGTGCGCGCAGCGGGAGCACGCGCTGCTCCCCAACTCGCGGCTGGTGACGATCCACGGCGCGGCGCACTCGACGCCGGACTTCCGGCCGAAGCTGTGGCAGCGCGCCGTCTTCGAGTTCATCGACGACGTCGAGGCGGGGCGCGACGTGCGCGGCGAGTTCGTGCTGGAGTAGCGGCTACGTCGTCCGCTGGTGCTGTACCGCCTCCTTGAAGCGGTCGCGGAACATGCCCATGCCGAGATCCACCGTCCAGGGCATCATGTCGTTCCAGCGCGAGAATATCGACTCACCGAGCCCGATGAAAACCTCCGGCTGCCGCCAGCGCACGCCGCGCACGATCGCCGACGCGACCTGCTGCGCCGTCGCGATGGTGACGCCGAAGCTGTCGAACTCAACATTCTCGAGCATGTCGGTGGCGGTGCCGCCGGGGAAGACGGCCATGACGTGCACGCCGTCCGGCGCCAGCTCGCGTCGCAGCGACTCGCTGAAGCCGCGCATGGCGAACTTGCTGGCGCAGTACGTCGCGTAGTACGGCACACCGACGCGCCCGGCGACGGACGAGATGTTGACGATCGTCCCGCTCTTCGCCTCGCGCATGTGCGGCACGACGAGCTGCGCCAGGCGGATCGGCGCCCATACGTTGACGCCGACCATGCGGCCCACGTCGTCAGCATCGATCTCGTCCAGGCGGCCGCCGGCGACGACGCCCGCGTTGTTCACCAGCACGTCGACGCGGCCGTAGTGGTCGAGCGCCGTCGTCACGATGCCCTGCAGTTCCTCGTCGACGGCCACGTCGCAGCGCACGGCCTCGGCGCGTCCGCCAGCGCTACGGCACTCCTCGGCCGCCGTGCGCAGGGCGTCCATGCGGCGCCCGCCCAGCAGCAGCGTCGCGCCCTCCGCGGCGAACTCCAGCGCGGTCGCCCGGCCGATGCCGCGCCCGCCGCCGGTCACGATTACTACCTGGTCTTTGAAGCGGTCAGCCATGCGTCACCTCCGGGTTCTGTGCCGTAGTTCATGATCGATCCGCGGGCGCGCCGCGTCAACGGCGCTCCGGAGCATGGGAGCGGGCCGGATGGCGTTTGTCTGGTCGGCTGGTCGGCTGGTCGCTGGTTGCTGGTGGGCCGTTGCTGGCTGTCTGGTGGCTGGTAGGCGGTTGCCGGCCGCGAACTGTGAACTGTGAACTTCACACGGTACCCTGTGCCCTATGGTGCTGAGCGACCGGACGATCAAGGAAGAGCTGGCGAAGGGGCGGCTGGTCATCGACCCGCTGGATCCGGACGACATCCAGCCGGCCAGCGTGGATGTGCACATTGACCGCGTCTTTCGGGTGTTCAAGGTGAGCAGCCGGCCGTACATGGACGTGCGCGAGCCCATGGACGACCTGACCGACGAGGTGGTGATCGACGACCAGCGGCCGTTCTTCATCCACCCCGGCGAGTTCGTGCTGGCGAGCACCCTCGAGGTGCTGACGCTGCCGGACGACATCCTGGCGCAGGTCGAGGGGAAGAGCTCGCTCGGGCGCATCGGGCTGCTGATCCACGCGACGGCGGGATTCGTCGACCCCGGCTGGCACGGCAAGCTGACGCTGGAGCTGTCGAACGTCGCGAAGATGCCCATCGCGCTGCACTTCGGCATGAAGATCGGCCAGCTGAGCTTCTTGCGGATGTCGACGCCGGTGGACCGGCCGTACGGCAGCCCTGAGCTGCGCAGCAAGTACCAGGGGCAGATGAGCCCCACGCCCAGCCGCGCCTACACCGAGTTCGAACCCAGGTAGTGGCCGCAGGCACGCCCTATCGCGCGGTGCTCTTCGACATGGACGGCGTGCTGACCGACAGCGAGCCGGCCTTTCACGCCGCCGTCAACGACATCCTCGCGCGCTACGGCGAACACGTCTCCATCGACGACTACCAGTCGTTCATCGGCATGGCGACGCCCGCGATGTGGACGCGGATGATCGAATACAAGCGGCTGCCCGTGACGCTGGACGCGGTGCTGGAGCTGTACGAGCCGCCGCTGATGGCGCGGCTGCGGCAGCCGCGGCCGGCGCTGCCCGGTGCGCGCGAGCTGCTACTGGCGCTGCGCGAGCGCGGCGTCCCGACCGCGCTCTGCACGGCGTCATACAGCCGCTGGGTCGACGCGATCCTGCCGTCGGCCGGGCTGGAGGGGCTGTTCGACGCCTACAGCACCGCCGACATGGTTGCTGCGACGAAGCCCGACCCGGCGCCCTACGCACTGGCGGCGCGCAAGCTGGGCTTCGCGGCGGAGCAGTGCGTGGCGGTCGAGGACAGCACGAACGGGCTGACATCGGCGCTGCGGTCGGGCGCGCACGTCATCCAACTGCGCGCGACGGCCACGGCGGCTTCGCCGCTGGCGGGCATCGAGCGAGTGATCACCTCGCTGCATGACTTTCCGATGGAGTTGGTGGCGGCGGGATAGACCCTCTGTGGCGGGGCTGGCCATGTGCCGCCTACCGTCCGATATAGGGAGTGAACCGCGCGTTCCTGATATGCTCGGTGTATGCACCGGCTCCCCTTGGGGGAGCGTACCGACCGCCATCCCGCACCCTGCGCCGGATGGCACGGTTCAGACCAGCCGCCGCTCGGCGGCCCAGCGATGGAGGCCTCCGCCATGGCATCACGCGACACCCTTTCAGTGACCGACAACCGCACCGGAAAGGCATACGAGATCCCGATCAAGGACGGAACGATCCGCGCGATGGACTTGCGCCAGATCAGCACGGGCAAGGACGATTTCGGGCTGATGGCCTACGACCCGGCGTTCACGAACACGGCGTCGTGCCGCAGCGCGATCACCTACATCGATGGCGACAAGGGGATCCTCGAGTACCGCGGCTACCCGATCGAACAGCTCGCGGCGAAGAGCACGTACCTGGAGACGGCGTATCTGCTCGTCTACGGCGAGCTGCCGACGGCCGCGCAGCTCAAGACGTGGACGCACAACATCACCTATCACACGATGGTCCACGAAAACATCAAGAAGTTCGTGGATGGCTTCAACTACGACGCGCACCCGATGGGCACGCTCGTCGGCACGATCGGCGCGCTGAGCACGTACTACTCCGACGCGCGCAACGTCGACGATCCGGAGTCGCGCGAAGTGCAGACGTGGCGGCTAATCGCGAAGATCCCGACGATAGCGGCGTTCGCGTACCGGCACAGCCGCGGCATGCCGTTCGTCTACCCGGACAACGACCTGTCGTTCCCGGGCAACTTCCTGAGCATGCTCTGGAAGATGTCGGAGCCGAAGTACAAGCCGAACCCGACGCTGGAGCGCGCGATCGACGTGCTGTTCATCCTGCACGCGGACCACGAACAGAACTGCAGCGCGAACGCCATGCGCGCGGTCGGCAGCAGCCGGCCCGACCCGTTCAGCGCGACGGCGGCGGCGGCCGCGGCGCTGTACGGACCGTTGCACGGCGGCGCGAATGAAGAGGTCCTGCGGATGCTCACGGAGATCGGCGACAAGAAGCGGGTGCCGGAGTTCATCAAGAAGTTCAAGAACGGCGAAGGCAAGCTGATGGGCTTCGGCCACCGCGTCTACAAGAATTATGACCCGCGCGCGAAGATCATCAAGCGCACGGCCGAGGAGGTGTTCGACCTCACGGGCAAGAATCCGCTGCTGGACATCGCGCTTGAGCTGGAGCGCATCGCGCTGCAGGACGAATACTTCGTCTCGCGCAAGCTGTATCCGAACGTGGACTTCTACTCCGGCATCATCTACCAGGCGCTGGGCTTCCCGGTCGAGATGTTCCCGGTGCTGTTCGCCATCCCGCGCACGGCGGGGTGGGTCGCGCAGTGGCGCGAGATGATCACCGACACGGAGCAGAAGATCGCTCGGCCGCGCCAGGTCTACACCGGCTTCCGCGGGCGCCCGTACGTGGCCATCGGCAAGCGCGATGCCGCCGGGGCGAAGAAGAAGCCGGCCGCGAAGAAGCCCGCGGCGAAGGCGCCCGCGCGCCGCGCGCCGGCGAAGGCCGTCGCCGCGGCCACGCGCCGCCGTTGACCGAGGCCCCGCTGAGCGGCGACAGCTTCGAGCAAGTGGCCGTCGGGCTGATCGCTGCGACGGACGGGCGGCTGCTGCTGCAGCACCGCGACGACATGCCGGGCGTCAGCGGCGCCGGCCTGTGGGGCCTCTTCGGCGGGCACGTCGAGCCGGATGAGGCGCTGAGCGCCGCGTTCCTGCGCGAGATGGACGAAGAGCTGGCGTGGCGCCCCCGCCACTTCGAGCTGTGTCTCTCTGCGTACGTGCCGCCGCTGCCCGGCGACAGGGGCTACGGCGAACGCGTCGTCTCCCACGTCTTCGCCGCGCACCTCGACGTATCGCCCGCCGCGCTGACGCTCGGCGAAGGCCAGGCGATGGCGCTCTTCGCGCCGGACGCGCTGCCCGCCGCGATCGTGCCGGGGCTGGTGGCGGTGATCGAGGAGTTCGCGCGGTCGCGCACGTACGGGCGCGTGCGGCGCGAGTGGGACTGGCTCAGCACGACAGGGCTAATCGTCGACGCGGAGGGGCGCTTCCTGCTGCAGCACCGCGACGACAAGCCGGAGATCGCGCACCCGGGGCTGTGGGGCTCGTTCGGCGGGCGTGTCGAGCCGCACGAGACGGATGCGCGCGAGACGCCGGAGGAGGGCTTCCTGCGCGAGCTGCGCGAGGAGCTGTGCTGGCAGCCGCGCTGCGCGGTGCTGTACGACGGCGTGCCGTTCCGCACGCTGGAGGACGGCGACGCTCGGCGGCAGCTCATCTACGCGTACGCGGCGCCGCTGGACGCGCCGCTGGCGGCGCTGGAGCTGCGCGAGGGGCAGGGGATGACGGCGTTCGCGCCGGACGCGCTGCCGGAGCGCATCGTGCCGGCGCTCCGGACGCTGATCGCGCAGTTCGCCGCGAGCGACCTCTATCGCGAGATGATCCGGCTGGCGCGCGGCGGGGCGTAGCGGCCGGGCGCGGATCGGCGCGCAGCGGCCGATTGCTATACTGTCACGCTGCGGCCGCATGGCCGCGGATGCTCACACGCGACAATTATGGCTGGACCACGTTCCGTACCGCGCAAGATCAGCGCCGGCGTCATCCTCGTCGATGCGCTGGGCCGCGTCCTCCTGCAACTGCGCGACGACGACCCGAAGATCATGTTCCCGGGCCACTGGGGGATCACCGGTGGCGCGGCAGAGACCGGCGAGACGCCGGAGGACACCGCGCGCCGCGAGGTGATCGAGGAGACGGGCATCGCGCCCGGCCGCATCGAGCCGTTCCGGGCGTACTACTTCGCGGAGACAGCCACTGGCGCGCGCGGCAGCACGAAGCGCGGCGCCGACTACGAGCTGTATCTCTTCCACGCGCTCTGCGAGACGCCGGCGGAGGAGATGGTGTGCGGCGAGGGCCGCGAGTTGCGCTTCTTCGCGCCGCACGAGTTGCCGGACCTGGCGGTCGCCTACAACCACCGCGACGTGCTGACGGACTTCTTCACGTCGCCGATCTACGCGCGGTACCTGCACGGCGCGACCGACGGAGCGGAAGACGGCGCGCCGGTCGAGGGCTTCGTCGCGGCGCTCGAGTCGGGCGACGCTTGGTTCGACGCGCTGATGCGCGCGATCGCGCTGTGGGAGCAGCCCCAGGAGACGTTCGCGGGGCGCGAGTACCGCTACCTGATCGGCGGCGAGGCGTTCGACTGGCTGCTGCTCGCGGAGCGGCTGATCAGCGAGGCGCCGGCGCTGATCCCTGAAGACGAGGCGGAGCGGCTGCTGTTCACCGCGCACGCGCCCGCCGACGCCGCCGCACCCGACGGCCCGCGACGCGTCACCGACGAGCTGCTGCGCGAGGCGATCGGCGAGACGAAGCACCGCGCGCACCTCAACTACGTCTACGGCGTGATCGTGGAAGAAGCGCTGCAGTACGCGGTCGAGATGGAAGTGTCGAAGGAGAAGGTGAACGTCTCGATCAAGGACCCGCGGGCGGACGAGGCGCAGATCGACCCGGTGTACGAGCGCGTGTACGGGCAGCCGCGCGCCGTCTTGCTGCACGACTTCCGCGCGGAGGCGGGGCTGCCGCATGCGGCGCACATCTCGCTGTCGGAGCTGCGCGAGTTCTTCTACTGGCTGTTCAAGTATCGCGTGAAGAACCAGGAGCCGGCGCGCGTCGCGTCCGACACGCGCAAGGCGCTGGCGCAGCTCTCCGCGATGGAGGCGGCCGCCCGCCGCGCGGCGCGACATCGCTCCGCGCAGACGCCGGCGCCGCCCGCCGACGACGTGCTGCAACCCGCGTGATGCCGCGCGTCTTCGCGACCCGCAAGCTCCCCGGCGCCGCGCTCGAACGCCTGGCGCGCGACGCCGACGTCGACCTGTGGCCCGGCGACATGCCGCCGCCGTATGAGGAACTACGCCGCCGCTGCGCCGACGCGAACGGCGTGATCTCGCTGCTCACGGACCGCATCGACGCGGCGCTAATCGCGGCGGCGCCGCGGTTGCGCGTGGTCAGCAACGTCGCCGTGGGGTACGACAACATCGACGTGGCGGCGGCGCGGTCGCGCGGGGTCGCCGTGGGCAACACGCCGGGCGTGCTCACGGAGACAACCGCGGATCTCGCGTTCGCGCTGCTGCTGGCGGCCGCGCGGCGCATCGTCGAAGCGGAGCGCTTCGTGCGCGACGGGCGCTGGCAGACGTGGGACCCGAGCCTGCTGCTGGGCTACGACGTGCACGGCGCGACGCTGGGCATCGTGGGCTTCGGGCAGATCGGGCGGGCGGTGGCGCGGCGCGCGCAGGGCTTCGGGATGCGCGTGCTCTACGCCGGGCGGCACGATGCTGCGCCGGAGCCGGGCGTGGCCGCGGAGCGTGTGCCGCTCGACGCGCTGCTGCGCGCGTCCGACTTCGTCAGCCTGCACGTGCCGCTGACGGCGGAGACGGCGCACATGATCGGCGAGGCGCAGTTGCGCGCGATGAAGCGCACCGCCGTGCTGGTGAACACGGCGCGGGGCGGCGTCATCGACCAGGCGGCGCTGGTGCGCGCGCTGGAGCAGGGCGTGATCGCCGCGGCGGGGCTGGACGTTGCGGAGGTGGAGCCGGTGCCTGCCGGCGACGCGCTGCTGCGCGCGCCGAACGTGACGCTGCTACCGCACATCGGCAGCGCCAGCCACGCGACGCGCGAGCGGATGGCGTCGATCGCGGTGGACAACTGCCTCGCCGGCCTGCGCGGGGAGCCGCTGCCGTTCCCCGTGGTCTGATCTTCGAGGACGCGGCTTCTCTTACGTGCGCTCGCCGAGCGCCGCCAGCATTTTCTTGAATGCGGAGGAAAGCGCCGCCGTCTCCGCCGCGGTGAGTTGATTCGAGAAGTGCTGCTCGATGCCGCGCCGGTGCACGGGGATGGCGCGCTGCAGCGTGCGGCGGCCGGCCGGCGTGAGCGCAGCGTGGGTGCCGCGCCGATCTTCGGGGCACGACTGGCGTTCGACGAGGTCCGCCTCTTGCATGCGGTCAAAGAGTCGCGTGAGGCCGCTCTTGCTGAGCAGGATGCGGCGCGCCAGGTCCTGCATCCTCATGCGGCCCTCCGGCTCGTGCGAGAGCTGGATCAGCACGTCGTACCAGCTCAGCGGCAAGTCGCGCTCGGCCTCGAGTTCGGCCGCGAGGACGTCCGTCAGCTCCTTGTGGGCCTGTAGAAAGAGGCGCCAGGCCGCCAGCCCGGGACTCTCCGAGATCGCATTCCGCTCGCGCGCCTGTACCATCGCCGAGTCCTCCCTAATCAGTTGTACCAGCAACGACCTCGGCGCGGCAATTGTGCGGGAGAACTGGAAGGGAGGCGGAGAGGTTCGTTTACCAAGGTTTGGATAGTTAATACTGCAGCTTGGTATCGCTGCGAAGTTTTTCTCCAGTCTGGGAGGTTTTCGTGATCGACACGTATTGACAGGCGATCCGGGAGGACGCTAACTGGTACTTACTCTGCCACTGCGCCCGCCGTTACGCGGGGCGGGCAGAGCCGGGGGTGCGCATATGAGGCTGGGGATCACCGTCCTCGCGGAGATCGCTTGGATTCCTGTGCCCCGGCTCTCGTGGGACACAGGTGCCGCCCTCGCGATCGGCATGGCGGCCAGCGCGATCGTCATCTACGCCACCATCGCCGCCACCGGCCGCCGGCTCCGCAGACTGGTCGAAGCGCGCGCGCAGGCGCTGCAGCGTGAGGCCGAGGAGCACCGCCGCACGGCGGCGGAGCTGCGTGCGCTGCAACGCACGAGCAGCCTGCTGCTGCAGCAGGCGCCGCTCGGGATCACCAGCACCGACGCGGACGGCATCATCACGGCGGTGAACCCGGCGGCGGTCGCTATCTTCGGCGCGCCGAGCGCGGACGCGATGATCGGCGTCAACCTCTGCACCGTGCCGCAGGGGATCGAGAGCGGTGTCAGCGGCGTCTTCCAGCGCGTCATCGAGAGCAAGCAACCGGAGATGCTGGAGACGACGCACCGGTCGAGCTGGGGGCGCGACATTGAGCTGCGCATCCAGGTCGTGCCCCTGCTGGACGAGGACGGCAAGCTGATCGGATCGCTGGCGATGAGCGAGGACATCGCGGAGCGGCGGACGGCGACCCTGGCGCTGGCGGAGAGCGAGCAGCGCCTGGCGCTGATCGTGCGGCACATGCCGGTGATGATCTTCGCGTTCGACGAGGAGAACCGCCTGCTGGCGTGGAACGAGGAATGCGAGCGGGTGACGGGGTACACGGCGTCCGAGACGCTCGGCCGGGCCGACATGTTCAGGCTCCTGTTCCCGGACGGCGCCTACCGTACGGCGCTGGTGGAGTCGATGGCCGAAGTGCAGGGCATGTACCGCGACGCCGAGACGGAGATCCGCTGCAAGGATAGCAGCACGCGCACCATCGCGTGGTCCAGCCTGTCGCCGCACGCGCCGGTGCCGGGCTGGGCGGCGTGGGGCGTCGGCATTGACGTGACGGCGCGCAAGCAGGCGGAGGCGCAGCTGCTGCAGGCGCAGAAGATGGAGAGCGTCGGGCGGTTGGCCGGCGGCGTGGCGCACGACGTGAACAACCTGATGACGGCGATCATCGGGCACGCCGAGCTGGCATCGATCTCGTTGCCGGAGACCGGCACGCTGCGCGAAGACCTGTCGGAGATCTGCGCTACGGCGGAGCGCGCGGGAGAAATGGCGAAGCAGCTGCTGGCGTTCTCGCGCCGCCAGGTCGTCGAGCCGAGCGAGGTGCTGCTGGACGAGCTGACGGCGTCGATGCGCCTGATGCTGTCGCGGCTGATCGGCGAGGACGTGCAGCTCGTGATGAGCGCGGAGCCGGGTCTCTGGCACGTGCGGGTGGACCCCAGCCAGATGCAGCAGGTGATCCTGAACCTGGTCGTAAACGCGCGCGACGCAATGCCGCACGGCGGCGCGATCACCGTGCGGGCGGAGAACGTCGCGGAAGGCGAACGCGAGTTCGTGCGGCTGACGGTGAGCGATACCGGCGCCGGCATGGACGCCGAGACGCAGCAGCGGATCTTCGAGCCGTTTTTCACGACGAAGGGCGCGGGCATCGGCACGGGCCTGGGGCTGTCGACGTGCTACGGGATCATCTCGCAGGCGGGCGGGAGCCTGGAAGTGGACAGCGCGGCCGGGCACGGCACGATGTTCCGGATCGAGCTGCCGCGCACGGCGGCGCCGCCCGCGCCACCGGCGGAGGCGCCGGACGAGGCGCCAGCGGCCGGCAGCGGGACGATCCTCGTGGTCGAAGACCAGGACGCGGTGCGGAGCTTCGCGGTGCGCGCGCTGGAGGCGCAGGGCTACTCGGTGCTGGAGGCGCGCAACGGCGTGGATGCGTTGGCCGTGGCCTCCGAACACGCGGGGCGGATCGACCTGGTACTGAGCGACGTCGTGATGCCCGAGATGGGGGGCGTCGAGCTGGCAGCGCGACTGGAAGAGGTGCGGCCGGACACGCTCATCATGTACATGTCGGGCTTTACCGGCGACAAGGCGATCCCCGTACCGCCGGGAGGCCGCGCGGCCCCGGTGCTCACGAAGCCGTTCACTTCGGCGATCCTCGTGCGCCGGGTGCGCGAGGTGCTGCGGGGGCATGCAGCTTCGGAACGTGTCGCCGGCTGAGGGCCGCACCCGCCCGGCCGGGGGCGCTGTGAGCCGGCTGTGATAGCCCCCGCGTCAAGCCACCAGTTTCCCCAGTCGATACAGAGCTAACTCGCGGTGACGTGCGGCGCCGGAGGCGGCGGCGTGCTGCGTGGCGGTCGGGTGTAGTTGGCAAAGCGGAGGGATACCTGCAGATGGCACTGAACGTGCGTACAAAGATACTCGGGGGATTCGGGATCATCGTCGCGGCGTTGATCGTCCTGGGGCTGGTCAGCATCTGGAAGCTGGGCACGCTCAACAACGAATCGATCGCGCTGGGGGAGAACGTGCTGCCCAGCGTGTTCAAGATCGGCGACATGCAGCTCCAGTCGGACTCGGTCCGGCGTCTGCAGCTTGGCGTGGTCAGCTCCGATACCGACGCGGCTCGCGCGAAGAAGCTGACGGCGCTCGAGACGGCGACGAAGCAGTTCGAGCAGGACCTGGCGGACTACGAGCCGCTGTACGTGGACAACGAGCGCCCGTACGGCGACGCCGTCAAGGCCACCTGGAAGACGTACCTGGACAAGAGCGCCGGCTATCTCGCGCTCGCGCAGGCGAACGATGACAAGGCGGCGAACGCCGATCTCGAAGGTTCGCTGGATGAGTTCAACGCGACCGAGAAGGCGCTGGCCGACTGGGCCACGTTCAACCAGAAGCTGGCCGATGGCCAGAACGCCAGCGCGCACTCGGCCTACACGACGGCGCGCACGATCGTCATCGCGGTGATCGTGCTGGCGGTGATCGGCGCGGCGGTGCTGGGCTTCCTGCTGGCGAAGTCGATCACGACGCCGCTGAACGAGCTGGTGAAGCGACTGAAGAGCCTGCAGGAGCACTGCATCGCGGACCTGAGCGCCGGCATGAAGGCGATCGCCGGGGGCAATCTGACGGTGGACGTGACACCGGTGACGGCGAAGATCGACAAGTACCCGAATGACGAAGTGGGTACGGCCGCCGCGGCGACGAACGACATCATCGACAACATGGTGGCGACGATCGGCAACTACAACAACACGCGGCACTCGCTGAGCGACCTGATGCGGCAGATCCAGAGCTCTGCCGAGCAGGTGAACACGGCGCAGCGCGAGCTGAGCCAGAGCGCGGACCAGGCGGCGCAGGCGACGCAGCAGATCGCCCAGACGACCAACCAGGTCGCAGAAGGCACGAACCAGACCGCGAAGAGCGTGCAGGACGTCAGCGCGTCGATGAACCAGCTGGACAGCGCCATCGCGCAGGTGGCGGACGGCGCCGAGCAGACCTCGCGGAGCGTCCGTGACGTGAACGCCTCGGTGGACGAGCTGAAGACTTCGGCGCGGACGCTGGAGGAGACGGCGAAGGCCAAGGTGGCGAAGGCCGCCGACACGATGGCGTCAAACGCCCAGAACGCGGCGACGGGTGCGAAGGCGGCGTCGGATACGGCGCAGGACGGCGCCGAGATGGTGCAGAAGACGATCGAAGGGATGGCGCGGATCAAGGGCACCGTGGATCAAGCGGCGAACGAGATCGCACGCCTGGGCGAGCGGAGCGCGGAGATCGGCAACATCGTCGCGGTGATCGACGACATCGCGGCGCAGACGAACCTGCTGGCGCTCAATGCCGCTATCGAGGCGGCGCGTGCGGGCGAGCAGGGACGCGGGTTCGCGGTCGTGGCCGATGAAGTGCGCAAGCTCGCGGAGCGGGTGGCCGGCGCTACGAAGGAGATCTCGGGCCTCATCAGCGGCATCCAGCGCTCGGTCGAGAGCTCCGTGAAGGTGATGGCCGAGGGCGCGACGGAGACCGAGTCGGGGGCGCAGGTTGCCGGCGAGGCGGGCGCGGCGCTGGGCCGGATCCTGCAGGCGGTCGAGGACGTGAACACCCAGATGCAGCTCATCGCGAACGGGTCCGAGGACCTGCGGAGCGCGGGCGGCGAGATGGTGACGGTGATTGCTACGGTGCGGGACGTCATCGAGAACGTCGTCGAGAACGTCAGCGGCATCGCGAGCATCTCGGAGCAGAACGCGGCCGCCACGGGCCAGATGCGCAACACGGCGCGCGGCGTCGGCGAGGCGATCGAGAGCATCGCCGGCGTGGCGGAGGAGAACTCCGCGGCGACGGAAGAGGTATCGGCGTCGAGCGAAGAGATGACGGCGCAGGTAGAGGAAGTGACGGCGGCGGCGCACGCTTTGGGCGCCATCGCGGACGACCTGCTGGGCCGCGTGTCGGAGTTCAAGCTGGCGACGGACGGAGCGGGCACGCAGCCGGTGCAGCTACGGCCGGAGCAGCGCCGCGCGGCGTAGACGGCAGAGGACCTGTGACAGAGAAGGGGCCGCTCGCGAGGGCGGCCTCTTCTGTTTCTCCCCCTGTGACCGCGCCGTGAGACCACCCGCATCAAGCCACCAGTTGCGCCAGCCGATACTTCGCTAACTCGCAGCGATCGCGCGTGTGCCCGGCGACGGCGGCGCGCGGTGGCTCACCCGAAACGAGAGGAGACCGCTCCCCGGTGCGGCCGTCCGGCGCCTCATCTCACCTCTGTGAGACCGCTGTGAGGCGCATCCTCGCGTTGTGAAGTTCCAAGGCACCGATACAAACGACGTGCGGCACGCATCGCCCGGTGGCGTGGCGGCTGCATATCGGGCCAGGGGAGATTCACACCAGAGGGAGACACCTGCACATGGCGCTCAGCGTACGTACGAAGCTATTCGCCGGGTTTGGCATCGGGGTGCTCGCGCTGATCATCGCTTCGGTGGTCGCGATCACGCAGATCAAGAGTGTGGGCAGCAAGGCTGACGGGCTGTACATGAACAGCGTGGAGCAGACGTCGGCGGCCGCGGCGCTGCGTCGTGACATGCTCCAGCAGCGCATCAGCATCTTGAGCTACGTGTCGGCGCCCGCGGAGAAGCGGGCGGAGTTCGGCACGAAGATCAAGGATCTTGACACGGCGATGGCCGCGGACTTGGAGACGCTGCGCGGCGAGAACCTGAACGCGACGCAGAAGGACCAGCTCACGACCGCCGAGACGGCGATTGGCGAGTGGACCAAGGCGCGCAACGCGGGCCCTCTGGCGAAGGCCGATGCGGGCGACCAGACGGGTGCGATCAACGCGGCGCTCTACGGCCCGGGCGGCCAGCACTTCCAGGACGCCTTCGACAAGGTCGTCGAGTTCAGCAAGGAGACCGCGACCGCCGCGAAGACGGCGGACAACGCCGCGATGGCGACGACGAGCACTGCGACGACGCTTATGGTCGCCATCGCGATCGTCGCGAGCCTGATCGCGGCCGGTACCGCGTTCTTCGTGGCGAAGTCGATCACCACGCCGCTGAACGAACTGGTGAAGCGGCTGAAGAGCCTGCAGGAGCACTGCATCGCGGACCTGAGCGCGGGGATGAAGGCGATCGCCGGGGGCAACCTGACGGTGGACGTGGCACCGGGGACGACGAAGATCGACAAGTACCCGAACGACGAAGTGGGTACCGCCGCTGTGGCGACGAACGACATCATCGACAACGTGGCGGCGACGATCGGCAACTACAACAACACGCGGCACTCGCTGAGCGACCTGATGCGTCAGATCCAGAGCAGCGCGGAGCAGGTGAACACGGCGCAGCGCGAGCTGAGCCAGAGCGCGGACCAGGCGGCGCAGGCGACGCAGCAGATCGCCCAGACCTCGAACCAGGTCGCCGAAGGGACCAACCAGACCGCGAAGAGCGTGCAGGACGTCAGCGCCTCGATGAACCAGCTGGACACGGCCATCGAGCAGGTGGCCGACGGCACGGATCAAACGTCGCGGAGCGTTCGGGACGTGAACGCCTCGGTGGACGAGCTGAAGCGATCGGCGCAGACGCTGGAGGAGACGGCGAAGGCGAAGGTGGCGACGGCCGCGGACACGATGGCGACGAATGCGCAGAACGCGGCGACAGGCGCGAAGGCTGCCTCGGACACGGCGCAGGACGGCGCCGAGATGGTGCAGAAGACCATCGAGGGGATGGCGCGGATCAAGGGCACCGTGGACCAGGCGGCGGACGAGATCGCGCGGCTTGGCGAGCGGAGCGCGGAGATCGGCAACATCGTGGCGGTGATCGACGACATCGCGGCGCAGACGAACCTGCTGGCGCTGAACGCCGCGATCGAGGCGGCGCGGGCGGGCGAGCAGGGACGCGGCTTCGCGGTGGTGGCGGACGAAGTGCGGAAGCTTGCGGAGCGGGTGGCCGGCGCGACCAAGGAGATCAGCGGCCTGATCGGCGGCATCCAGCGCTCGGTCGAGAGCTCTGTGAAGGTGATGGCCGAGGGCGCGACGGAGACCGAGTCGGGGGCACAGGTTGCCGGCGAGGCGGGGGCGGCGCTCGGGCGGATCCTGCAGGCCGTTGAGGACGTGAACAGCCAGATGCAGCTCATCGCGAACGGGTCCGAGGACCTGCGGACGGCGGGCGGCGAGATGGTGACGGTGATCGCGACGGTGCGGGACGTCATCGAGAACGTCGTGGAGAACGTCGGTGGCATCGCGACCGTCGCCGAGCAGAACGCCGCGGCGACCGCGCAGATGCGCAGCACGGCCAAGGGCGTGGGCGAGGCGATCGAGAGCATCGCCGGCGTGGCGGAGGAGAACTCCGCGGCGACGGAAGAGGTGTCGGCGTCGAGCGAAGAGATGACCGCGCAGGTGGAGGAAGTGACGGCGGCGGCGCACGCGCTGGGCGCCATCGCGGACGACCTGCTGGCGCGCGTGTCGGAGTTCAAGCTGGCGACGGACGGTGCGGGCAAGCAGCCGGTGCAGCTGCGGCCGGAGCAGCGGCTCGCCGCCTGAGCGGACTGAGGTACGTGACAGGAGAGGGGCCGCTCGCAGGAGCGGCCTCTCTTGTTGTGCGCGGCGGTGCGGGCGACCAGCGGCGAGCGGCGTTACAATGAGCCGTAGATTCGACCATTCGCCGGCTGCGCCAGCGGCCGCCGCAGGAGCAGCCTCCCCGTGGAACTTCGACGCGTAGTCATCACCGGCATCGGCGCGGTCACGCCCGTGGGCAACGACGCCGAGACGTTCTGGCGGAGCCTGCTCGCGGGCAAGAGCGGCATCGGGCCGATCACGCACTTCGACGCGTCGCGGCACCCGGTGCGCGTGGCGGGCGAGGTGAAGGGGTTCGACCCGAGCGAGGTGATGGAGCACCGGGCGGCGCGCCGTTCCGGGCGCTTCGCGCAGATCGGGCTGAAGGCGGCGCGTGAGGCGCTGATCTCCGCGAAGCTGGAGCTGGACGCCCAGACGGCGACGGAGATGGGCGTGATCCTGGGGAGCACGGGCGGCGTCTTCGAGATGGGGCGCCAGGAGACGATCATCGACGAGCGGGGGCCGAACCGGGTGGACCCGCTGATCATCCCGCGCTGGGGGCCGCACATGTCGGCGGGGCGCGTGGCGCGCGAGCTGGGGCTGCGCGGGCCGAACTCGTCGATTAACAGCGCCTGCGCGTCGGCGACGGACGCGCTGGGGCAGACCTATAACATGATCCGGAGCGGCGCGGCGGACATCATGCTCGGCGGCGGCACGGAGGCGATCATCACGCCGGTAGCGGTGGCGACGATGGGGCTGATGGGCGCGCTGAGCAAGGGGTACAACGATACGCCGGAGAAAGCGTCGCGGCCGTTCGACCTGCACCGCGACGGCTTCGTGCTGGCGGAGGGCGCGGGCATCGTTGTGATGGAGTCGCTGGAGCACGCGCAGGCGCGCGGCGCGACGATCCTGGCGGAGTACGCGGGGCAGGGCTGGTCGTTCGACGCGGCGGACGACGCGGCGCCGGACGCGGAGGGGCAGTCGCTGTCGATGATCCGGGCGCTGAAGTCGGCGGGGGTGGCGCCGGGCGAGGTGTCGTGGCTGAACGCGCACGGCACGGGCACGCCGTACAACGACAAGACGGAGACGGCGGCGGCGAAGCTGGCGTTCGGCGCGGCGGCGTACAAGGTGCCGATGAGCAGCATCAAGTCGATGACGGGGCACTCGGCGGCGGCGGCGGGCGGGCTGGAGGCGGTGGCGAGCGTGCTGGCGATCCGCGACAACATGATCCCGCCGACGATCAACCTGGAGACGCCGGACCCGGAGTGCGACCTGGACTACGTGCCCAACAAGGCGCGGGCGGCGCGGGTGGACGTGGTGCTGAGCAACAGCTTCGGCATGGGCGGCCAGAACGCCACGCTAATCTTCCGCCGCTGGCGGGACTAGCGGGCGGACGACCCTTCCTGGGTCACCAGGGCGTAACGCGCGTCAGCCTCGTGTAAGGCAATGCCGTCTGCGCGGGGCAAGTCCCGAACAGCCTGGCTACGCCAGCCAGGTCTGTGGCGCTGATAAAGCCATCCCGGTTGAAGTCATAGTTGGTCTTCATCGGGTCAACTACACCCAGGCGGCGGATGTTGCCGAAACGCGCGGCTGCCTGCTGCAGGTCGGTCGCATTGACCATCCTGTCACCGTTGATGTCCGCCGCCTCCCTGCCGTCCGGGCAGCCGTCGCCGTCGGTGTCGCTGTTCGCGGGCGACGTGCCGTAGAACTTCACCTCGACGCCGTCGATAAGGCCATCGCCGTCGCTGTCCGGGTCGGCGACTCCGACAAGGTCATCCCCGTCGATATCGTTCAGCAGACTGCCGCTCGGCTGGGAGATGGCTTGTGTTCGGTAGAGGTTCTCGGCGTCGGCATTTGCGCCGCCCGGCCGGAACAGCTTGTCCAAGTCGGGATCCTCGCCGGCGGCCGCATTCGGATAGCGAGACGACGCGGTCAGCGGGTTCGACGTGAACTGGCACTCCATGCCGTCGAGACCGCTGTCGCCGTCAGTGTCGGGGTTCAGAGGATCCATCGTTGTGAAGACTCTTGCCCCGTTGGGCGCCCAGTGACACCAGCTTTGCCCCGCGCCTGGCGCGGCGATGTCAAGGTAGAAGCCGGCTTCGGCGACGTTGGTCATCCCATCGTTGTCAACGTCCGGATCACACGCATCACCCATCCGATCCTGGTGAGGGTTAGTGACGTCGGTATAGCCCGATTCGGGAGTTAGAGTATGGTCCGGCTTGGAGTCGCTGTTGCCCTGCATGTCCCCAGGCCAATTGTTGGCCACCGTCGGGCAGTTGTCTGATGTTGCGGCCTGGTTGTAATAGGGTGGCGTCGCGTTGAAGCCGGCGAGGTCGTTCTGCTTGTCCAGTCGGCCATCGCCGTCAGTGTCCGGGTTGTTCGGGTCGGTGAACTGGAACATCTCGTCAAAGTCGGTTACGCCATCGGCGTCAGCGTCCGCGTTGCTCATGTTGGAGCCGTTGAATACCTCGACGCCGTCCGGCACGCCGTCGCCGTCGCTGTCAGCGTTCGCGGGGTTCGGATCGATGTCGTCTGCTAGGCAGTCGCCATCGCTGTCCGGAGCGATCACGTACCCCACCACGACACAATTCACATAGAGTACCTGTGTGACGCTGCCGTCGGCGACATCAGGCTCGGACTGCATGGTCGCCCAGCGAGGGTAGTAGCCGCTGGAGGTCGGCACCTTCAGCGTGTTGTTCGACGTGGCCGAGTTCTGTGGCGTCTGCTGGCAGAGGTACGAGGCCGTCGGCGGAACGGGGCTCCCGCCCAGCAGGGCGACCGATAACGTGACGCCGTCGGGCGACCTGTACGCCGAGTCGCGGGCGAGCAACTGGAGCGGCCACGCCGCTCCAGTCAGCGCGGCCAAGTCCAGCGGCGTAACGCCGTCGAGGTACAGGTCGGTCAGGCGAGCCTTGTCAATGCTCACGAACGGGAAGCTGGCCGGCAACGGCTGGACCTGGGTGGCGGCCGGCTGGATTTGGGTGACGTAGGCGTTCGGGTCGCTACCGCTCGGCGTGCCCGTGGTGGTGGCAAACGTGCGGTAGAACGGGAAGCCCGACCCCGCCCATACGCCGCCCGGCCACGCGGACGTGGAACCGCCGGTGCCGGCCACAGATGGGTCCGCGAGCACATCGACGGCGCCATCGCAGTACAGGTCTGTGGTGGTGGTGGCGTCGCCGGTCCGGTTGGCGGCGCCGCAGGTGAAATCAGTGTCGTCGTTGGTGCACCCTGCGGGGGTGGTGGCGCCCCATGTCTTCGGCGTGTAGATGACGGGTTGTGTCATCCTGCTGCCGGCGGGGTTGATTACTTGCGTGTAGTTGATAATCGCCGTGCCCTCGCTCGATGTTAGAATCATGCGGGCGGAGGAGCCGGCGCCGCAGACGCCGAGCGTCGTGGGCGCCGCGCCGCCGTAGCAGAAGACGACTGATGCAGCGAAGTTCTGGGCCGCGTACGCGGCGATCTGGGCGGGCGATGCGGAGTCTGCCAGCAGCAGGGCTACTCCGACGGCTGCGGCGGCCACGATGCTGCCGATCTTGCGCATACTTGCCCCTTGCGATTCATTATTCAGATCGGCGCTACGATACGCCGATTCAACGCGGCACGCAACGGGGCTGTCAAAGACTCCGCCATTCCGCTGACCTCTGTCGCGTCAATCGCACTTAGCGGAGATCTGATCGCCGCACTGATCGAATCGCCATAATCGAAGCTAGTTTCGGGGGCGCGCCATGCTAGACTTGGCCTGCCGATACTGTGTGTGAGGCGCACCACGGTACCGGCGGCCCGCTGTTGGCGGGCCCGTTCGGGGTCAGGAGGTATCGTGCCCCGTCCCAAGCGGCGCAAGGACGCCACGCTCGAACTGCCGCTGCTGCCGCGTCGGCGCGGCATCCTCTTCCCCAACGTCGCCGGCCCCATCCTGGTGGGCCGCCGCAGCACCCTCCGCGCCATCGACGAGGCAACGGCCGGCGACGGCGTCGTCGCGGTGGTGACGCAGCGCGACCCCTCGCTCAGCGAGCTGACCGTCTCCGACATCTTCCCGATCGCCACTGAGGCCACGATCTCCCGCGCGCTGCGGCTGCCGGACGGCACGACGCAGGTGTGGGTGCAGGGGATGCGGCGGCTGCGCGTGCTGGGCATCGTCCAGGGGGAGCCGTACTACCGCGTGCGGGTCGAGGTGATCGAGGATCCGGTGGACCGGACGCTGCAGACGGAGGCGCTGCGGCGGGCGGTGCTGGCGCTGTTCGAGAAGGTGGCGCGCCTGGCGCCGAGCATCGCGGACGACGCGTACGTGATGGCGATGAACATCGAGGACGCGGGCTGGCTCGCGGACTACGTGGCCTCGTGCCTGAACCTCGACGACGACGAGTGCGTGGACCTGCTGGGCGCGGTGGAGATCCGCGAGCGGCTGGAGAAGCTGAGCATCCACCTGGCGCGCGAGCTGGACGTGCTGGAGCTGCAGACGAAGATCCATTCGCGCGTGCAGGAGGAGCTGGACAAGTCGCAGCGCGAGTACTTCCTGCGGGAGCAGATCAAGGCGATGCAGCGCGAGCTGGGCGAGACGGACCCGGCGACGCGCGACGCCTACGACATGCGGGAGCGCATCGCGGCGGCGGGGATGCCGGAGGCGGCGGCCAAGAAGGCGGAAGACGAGCTGCGGCGGATGGAGCAGATCCCGTCGTCGTCGCCGGAGGTTGGGATCATCCGCGGCTACCTGGAGTGGCTGGTGAGCGTGCCGTGGACGAAGGCAACGGCGGACCGGCTGGACCTGCGCGACGCGGCGCGGGTGCTGGATCGCCATCACTACGGGCTGCCGAAGGTGAAGGAGCGCATCCTGGAGTACATGGCGGTACGGCAGCTCGCGAAGGAGAAGCAGCGCAGCCCGATCCTCTGCCTGGTGGGGCCGCCCGGCGTTGGCAAGACGAGCCTGGGGCGGTCGATCGCGGAGGCGCTGGGGCGGAAGTTCGTGCGGGTGAGCCTGGGTGGCATCCGCGACGAGGCGGAGATCCGCGGGCACCGGCGGACGTACGTCGGCGCGCTGCCGGGGCGGATCATCCACGCGATGCGGCAGGCGGGCACGGTGAACCCGGTGTTCATGCTCGACGAGGTGGACAAGGTGGGCGCGGACTTCCGCGGCGACCCGTCGTCGGCGCTGCTGGAGGTGCTGGACCCGGAGCAGAACGCAGCGTTCTCGGACCACTATCTGGACGTGGACTACGACCTGTCGCGCGTGCTGTTCATCGCGACGGCGAACATCCTGGATCCGGTCATCCCGGCGCTGCGCGACCGGATGGAAGTGATCGAGCTGCCGGGGTACATCGAGGACGAGAAGCTGCGGATCGCGCAGCAGTTCCTGGTGCCGAAGCAGCTGGAGGAGCACGGGCTGTCGCGGCTCCAGTTGACGTTCACGGCGGCGGCGCTGAAGAAGATGGTGCGCGGTTACACGCACGAGGCGGGCGTACGCAACCTGGAGCGCGAGATCGGCGGCATCTGCCGGAAAGTGGCCCGGCGGTTCGCGGAGCTGGACACGTCGGTCGTGCACGTGACCGTGCAGAACCTGGAGACGTACCTGGGTGCCGAGAAGTTCTTCTGGGGCGCCGCGGAGGAGACCGACCAGGTGGGCGTGGCCACGGGCGTGGCGCGGACGGAGCTGGGCGGCGATGTGCTGGGCGTCGAGGTGACGCTGATGCCGGGCAAGGGCGGGCTGACGCTGACGGGCCAGCTGGGCGAGGTCATGCGCGAGTCGGCGCAGGCGGCGCTGTCGTACGCGCGGTCGCGGTCGGCGGAGCTGCACATCCCGCTGGAGGTGTTCGAGAAGAACGACATCCACGTGCACGTGCCGGCGGGCGCGGTGCCGAAGGAGGGGCCGTCGGCGGGGATCACGATCGCGACGGCGCTGATCTCGGCGCTGACGCGGCGGCCGATCAGCCGGCAGGTGGCGATGACGGGCGAGATCACGCTGCGGGGGCGGGTGCTGCCGGTGGGCGGACTGAAGGAGAAGATCCTGGCGGCGCACCGGGCGGGCATCAAGACGTTCGTACTGCCGAAGCGGAACGAGAAAGACCTGGGCGACGTGCCGCCGGCCGTGCTCAGGGAGTTGCGATTCGTGTTCGCGGGCGACATGGCCGACGTGCTGCGCGCCGCGCTGAACGAGAGGACTATCGACGCATGACGTGGATTGACGCCGCGATCGTCATCGTGTTCCTGTACTTCATCATCACCGCGTTCAACGCGGGCTTCATCCGCGAGGTGATCGGCATGGCGTCGGCGATCGTAGGCGTGGTGCTGGCGGGGCTGTTCTACCAGGACGTGGGCGACACGCTGCTGTCGAGCATCGACAACAAGACGACGGCGGCGGTGGTGGGCTTCCTGCTGATCTTCGTGGCGGTGACGGTGGCGGGGCAGGTGCTGGCGGCGCTGTTGCACCCGGCGGTGACGATCCTGCAGCTCGGGATCATCGACCAGCTGCTGGGCGCGGTGCTGGGCGCGGCGAAGGCGTACCTGATTTTGGAAGTGCTGCTGATCCTGTTCGTGACGTATCCGCGGTACGACATGGACAAGCGCATCGACGACTCGCAGTTTGCGGGGGTGCTGCTGGACACGGGGCAGCCGGTGCTGAAGGTGCTGCCGGACATCTTCCACAAGAAGGTGGACCAGTTCAATCAGTGACCGCGGGCGGATGACGTCGTCATCCCGCGGCTCGCTCGTTCCCTACGACGCTTCCCAGGTGACATCGCCGTGCAGGTCGGCAGGGTGCGGCTTCGATGCGAAGACGGCGTGCTCGCGCTTCGCGTTCGCGATCGTGGTGTTGTCGCCGTGGCCGGGGTAGACCGCGGTGCCGTCGGGCAGCGGCAGCAGCCGCGACGCGATCGAATCGACCATCTGGCGCAGGTCGGCGGCGGTGTCGGAGCGCCCGGGGCCGCCGGGGAACAGCGTGTCGCCGGAGATCAGGACGCCGTCGACGAGCAGGCAGATGCTGCCGGGCGTGTGCCCAGGCGTGTGGATGATCCGCACCTTCGACTCGCCCAGGGCGATCTCCGCGCCGTCGGCGAGCGTGTCGAAGACGTGCTGCTTATACGGGGCGCGGTCGCCCTCGTGGCACCAGACGGGCGCGCCGAGCGCCTGCTTGAGGAGGTCGATCTCGGCCCAGTGGTCGCCGTGGCGGTGGGTGACGACGATCATCTGCACGTCGGTGCCGCGCGCGGCCTCGACGGTGCGGGCGCTGTCGAACGGCGCATCGACGACGATCGACCGCTTCGTGGCGCGGTCGACGATGACGTAGGCGTTGTTGGCGTAGGGACCGAGCGGCCCCAGCTTGATCACGTCAGCCGGCATGGGTGGCCTCCTCTTCGTGCGCGACCGCGGGAGCGGTGCGCGGCAGCTTGAGCTGGCGCTCGATCAGTCCGTCGCGCATGCGGTCGGGGACGAGCCGCGCCAGCAGCGCCTGGATGCGGGCGTCGGTGCCGACGAGATACCGGGTCTTCGGGCGCCTGGCGGTGAGGGCGTGGGCGACGGCCTTCGCGACGGCGTCTGGCGGCAGGCCGCGCTTCGCGGCGTCGGCGGCGGCCGCGCGGATGGCGGGGATGGCAGGACCGTAGAGGCGGCGGCCTTCGGGCGGGAGGTTGCGCTCGATATTCTCGGCGGTCTCCTCGGACTTGTCCCAGATCGGCGTGGCGATGCTGCCGGGCTCGACGATGGCGACGTGGATGCCCCACGGGCGCAGCTCGATGCGCAGCGCGTCGGTCAGCGCCTCCATGGCGAACTTCGACGCTGAGTACGGCCCGACGAACGGCGTGGAGAGGCGGCCGCTGACGCTGCCGATGTTGACGATGCGGCCGCGGCCCTGGCGGACGAGGGCGAGGAAGGCCTGCGTCACGGCGATCTGGCCGGTGACATTGACCTCGAGTTGGTTCGTCGAGCGGCAGGAACTCGAGCGGGCCGGCTACGGCGATGCCGGCGTTGTTGACGATGCCGGCGAGTCCGCGCTCGCCGACGGCAGCCGCGACGGCGTCGTGCGCGGCGGCGATGGTCGCGGCGTCGGTGACGTCGATGCGGACGGGCGTGAGGCGCGGCGAGGCCTTGGCGCGCAGGCGTTCGGCGTCACTGTCCTTGCGGACGCCGGCGAAGACCTGGAAGTCCGTCTGGTCGAGGCGCATGGCGCAGGCCTCGCCGATGCCAGTTGAAGCGCCGGTGATGAGGACCGCGCCGCGCGGGGCCGATGATGCGTTGGTCATAGCGTGCACCTCCTGTGCGACACAGCGTAGATCGAGCGGGGCGGGAGGTATAGCGGGCGGGGGCTACGCGGACCGGGCCGTTGCGCGACCGCTGGTTGGTGTGTTGTTCTTCCGGCTTTTCGCACGTTTCTGATTGATGTCGAATCTACCGGCGGGCGCTTGGCTGATTGATGCTTGCTGCTGCCTGCCTTCGCGTTCCGCATCTTCGGCTTCTTGCGGGCGGCGGCGTGCGCGATGGGCGCGGCCGCTCGCGGGGCGATGGTAGGGGATCGCGGCGCGGATGTCCTAGCGGGGGAGGTCACATGCGGGGGGAGTGGGTGCAGGACGCAGGCCAAGGCCCTTCAGGACGCGTCACGCCGGCCAGCCCACGGCGAAGACCGTGTGCATGCCCGCCAGCCCCTTCAGTTCCACCTCGCGCGGCTCGCCGAACATCGACGCGTCGACGCCGCTCTCGACGAGCTGGTGAAGGAGCGATGACACGAGGATCTCGCCGCCGACCGCCTTACCGGCGACGCGTGAGGCGAGGATGACATTCTTGCCGTAGAAGTCATCGCCTTCCCGGATCGCTTCGCCGGCGTGGAGGCCGATGCGCACCTTCACGTGCTCGCCGTCGGCGGCGTTGTGGTCTGCGAAGGCGCGCTGGATGGCGATGGCGCAGTCGAGGCCCTTCTTCGCCGACTGGAAGGCGACCATGAAGCCGTCGCCCATCGTCTTCACCTCGTAGCCGCCGTGGGCCCGGAGCTGCTTGCGGATGAGGGCGTTGTGCCTGCGCAGCAGCTCCTGCCACGCGTGGTCGCCGAGGCGCTCGGTCAGCAGCGTCGAGTCCTCGATGTCGCTGAACATGATCGTGACGGTGCCGTCTGGCGCGGCGTGGGCGCTGATGTCCGGCCGCTCGTGCCGCAGCGTGTCGGCGATCGAGTCGATCGACGTGTAGATGCCGCCGGTGGTGCTGATGCCCTGGTCCCGCAGCTTCAGCGCGACGAGCTTGTCGACGAGCGGTTTCATGCCGAGCTTCTGCGCGGTGGCCAGCGCGTCGTCGATCAGCGTGCGCGCGCGCTCGCGGTCGCCCGGCGCATCGCGCGCGATGCGGATGCGCGCGCAGTCGTATGCCGTTTCGGCGCGGGCCGGTTTGTAGGCGGCGGGCAGCCAATCGAGCGCCGCCTCCATGGCGGCGACGGCGTCGTCGGTGTGGTCGAGCGTCTCCAGCAGCAGGCCGCGGATGTGGTCCGTCTGGATACCCTCCAGCATCAGGCTACCGAGCGCTTCGATGTGCGGCAGAAATTCCTGCGCCTCGGTCCGGTCCCCGGTCATGTGCGCGAGCAGGGCGCGGCTCGTGTACGCCCAGCTCTTGATCAGCGCCGTGCCCGGCACCGGCGAGGCGAGCACCGCCTGTGAAGCGCGGCGGATCAAGGCAACATCGGGCGCTTGCCCGCGTACGAATGCGGAACGCGCCGCGGCTGACGCGAGGTTCCCATATTCGATGCTGGGCCCGGGCGGCACCGGCGTCACCACGTCCGTGAGGCGTTGTAGCCAGTTCGCTGCCTCCGCGGTTTCGCCAACCTCGACAGCGACGTACACGAGCGTGGTCAGGATACGGGAGTCCGGAGAACCCGCGTCCAGCCCCCACTGGAGCGACGTTCGGGCCCGATCCCAGTCACCACGCCCGACTGCGACCGATGCCTGCGAGTAGGCGGCGGTGGCGAGCTGGTATGGCATGCGGAGGCGTTCGGCCAGCGTGACAAGCGCGTCTGAGTGGCGCCCCGCCTGCTCGGGCCGGCCAGACCACGCATGGGTGCCGCCGTTGAAGAAGTGGGCCACGGCTTCAATCAGCGGCTCGTTCAGCTCCTGCGCCAGGGCGATGGTGCGGTCGCCGATGATGATCGCCTCGTCGAGCTGCAGCTGGAAGCCGATCACGTACTGGCTGAACCGGAGCACATCGAGCTCGAGCCGGCGCAATCCCAGGTTCTGCGCGACGGCCTCCGCGCGGGCGAAGGCGCCGCGGGCGCGCTCCATCTGACCCAGCATGCCTGCCGCCTGGCCGAGCGCGGCGTTGAGGCGCCCGCAATCCTCGGAGCCCTCCTCGACGAGCGCCAGTGCGCGTTCGATCAACTGGATCTGCGAACCCCGGATCAGCAGGGTGTGCGTGCCCGCCAGGTACGCCACGTCCACGGCGCGCCGAAGGTCGCCCGCGCCCGCGTAGTAGTCGAACGCCTGCCGGAGGCTTCTCCATGCCTCCACCGGCTCGCCGTTATGCAGCGCCGACTCGCCGAGGTTGTGCAGCAGTCCCGCCATCTCGGCGTCGACCTCCTGCCCTTCGCGAGCGGAGAGCGCGGCGCGGAAGTGCCGCGCGGCTTCGGGGTACGCCGATTGGGCGAGCGCCTGCCTGCCGGCGGTGCCGGAGTACTTCGCAGCCTTATCGCTGAAGCGCGGCGAGAGCGTCGCTGCCTCGGCGAAGTGCATCGCGAGCCGGCCGGCGCGTTCGTCCGCGTGGGCGCCATAGCGGCGCTCCAGCGCCTCGCCGACCTGGCCATGCAGGCGCACGCGCCGCGTCGTCGACAGTTCCGCGAGCAGCGTCTCCTGCATCTGCGCGTGCGTGAAGCGGTAGCGGCCGGGCTGGTCCGTCTCCTCGATCACGCGCGCCTCCAGCGCCTCCTCGATCATCTTCAGCAGCGCGTCTTCGTCGCGGTCGCCGAGCAGCGTCAGCGTGTCGTACGTGAAGTCGCGGCCAATGATCGCGGCGATCTGCAGCAGCTCGTTGGTCTCTTCCGACAGCCGGTTGAGGCGGCGGCCCAGCGCCTCCCGCACGCCGTCGGGGATCGCGATGTCCGAGATCGACGTCTTGGTCAACGTGCCTTCCTGCGCCATGAGGTTGACGACCTCGCTCAGGAAGAAAGCGTTGCCCTCGGTCTCCTCGAAGATGCGGTCCAGCACCTCGCGGCGCGGCTCGACGTTGGCGCGCGCCTTGATGTACGCCGCCACCTCTTCGCGTGAGAGCCCGCGCAGGACGATGCGATCGAAGCCGCTCTCGCGGTTCAGGGAGGCCAGCGTCTCGGAGAGGGCGCTCTGGCGGGTGATGTCGGTGTCGCGGTAGTTGGCGACGATCAGCACCCGCATGCGGGAAAGCTCGCGCGCGATGTGCTGCAGCATCTGCAGCGTCGGCTTGTCGGCCCAGTGCAGGTCGTCGAGCGCGATCACGAGTGGCGCCTGGTTGGCGATAGCGCGCAGGTACGAGGCGTAGGCGTCGAACAGCCGGAACTGCGCCACCTCCGGGTCGGCGGCGGCCTCGGGCAGCTCGGCGTTGGGCCCCGTGAGCAGCCACGGGAAGATGCGCGTCAGCTCGGCGACGGTGCCGGGCGGCATGTGCGGCCCGATGATCGTTGCCAGGTCATCGACGTGCGCCGCCGCGTACTGGTTGCCAGCCTGCAGCCACGGCCAGTACGGCGGCGCGCCGGCCGATTCGTGCGTGCGGCCCCACAGCACCTGGGCGCCGCGCATCTTCGCGTACGTCTCCAGCTCCTGCGTGGTCCGCGTCTTGCCGATGCCGGGCTCGCCGACGAGCATCACCAGCCCGCCGTGGCCCGCGAAGGCGTTGTCGAACGCCTTACGCAGCCGCTCCAGCTCCTTCTCGCGGCCGACGAAGACGCCCAGCGCCAGCCGGTCGAGGACGTTGGAGTCGGAGTGCGACGCCGCCTTGCCGGCCGGGTCGACCCGCTCCAGCGCGGCCAGCACGTCGTCGGCGCTGGCTGGCCGCTCGCCGGGGTCCTTCGCGAGGAGTTGCAGGACGATCTCCTCCAGATCCTGCGGGCAGGCGTCGGCGAGCCAGGACGGCGCGACGGGCGGCGTGTTGATGTGCTGGCTGATCACCGCCGTCGGGTTGTCGCTGACGAACGGCGGGCGGCCGGTAATCATCTCGTACAGCATGCAGCCCAGCGAGTAGAGGTCGGCGCGTGGCGTCACCTCGCTGCCCAGCGCCTGCTCCGGCGGCATGTAGGCGACGGTGCCGACGAGCATCCCGTGCATCGTCAGGCGCGACTGTTCGAAGGCGACGGCGAGGCCGAAGTCGCCGATCTCCGCCGTGCCGTCGGCGGCGAGCCAGATGTTGCCGGGCTTGAGGTCGCGGTGCACGACGCCGTGCTTGTGTGCGTGCGCGAGGCCGCGGCAGACGCCCATCGCGATCTCGAGCGTGCGCTCCGTCGGCAGCGGCAGCTCCAGCGTATCGACCGCGCCGCCGGACATGTACTGGCTGACGATGTACGGCTGGCCGTTGTCGTCGCCGACGTCGTGGATCGTGACGACGTGCGGATGATCGCCGAGCTTCGCCATCGCCTGCGCTTCGCGCTGCACGCGCGCACGCCCCTGGATGTCGAGGCCGTCGGTCTTGATGACGGCGACGGCGACATCGCGCTTGAGGCGCTCGTCATGCGCGAGGTAGACGCGCTTGCGGCCGCCCTCGCCCAGGAATCGCCGCACGGCGTAGCGCCCGCTGGCGAAGGATGCGGGGAGTGGTGCGGCTGCTGGTGCGGGAGTTGCGGTGGGCTGCGACGGCGCTGCCGATGGCGCGCCTGCTCCGGCGCGTACGGCGGCGTCCAGGAAGGTGCGGGCGTCGGCGTTCTCCGGGTCGAGCGCGAGCACGTCCTGCGACAGTTCGTGGACGCGCGGCCACTCGCGCCGCGCGAGGGCGGCCTCGGCCTCGTCGAGGAGGCGGTCGATCTGTCGCTGCACCCGTTCGCTCGGCACGGCCTGCCCCCCGGTCTGTCGGCGATTAGAAGGAGAGTGTACGCCACCGCTCGGCGGAACGCAGCAATCTGGACGTATTCAGCATGGGAACCTGTTGGCCGGCGCTGCTACTCCGGCAGCGAGACGCCGCTGCCGCGCACGACCGCTAGCCCGGCGCGCTCCAGCGCCTGGACCAGCGCGCGTGTGGCGGCGGCGTCGGGCGCGGGCTGGCCGTTGGCGATCAGCGCGGGCAGGCGACGCAGCGGCACCGACGCGCCGGGCGGCAGGCCGCGCAGCACCTCGACGATGCGGCCGCGGAAGTAGCGCGGCGAGCCCTCGAACGGCGCTTCGGGCTTTGCGCGGCGCGGCCTCGCGCCGTAGCGGGCGCGTTGCTCGGCGACGGTTAGCTGCGCGGGGGCGGCGTAGCGGTCGCGCGAGGGGCACCATGCGGCGAGGACGCATTCGCCGCAGCGCGGGCGCGGCACGCAGACGCGGGCGCCGTAGTCCATGAGCGCCTGGTTCCAGCGCGCGGGCGAGCGGCGGGCGAGTGCCTCGTTGGCGAGCGCCTGCAGGCGGCTGCCGGCGATGGTCTCGTCGCCGGCGAGGCGGCCGAGCACGCGCCGGACATTCGTATCGACGCAGGCGGCGGGCGCGCCGAAGGCGAACGACGCGACGATGGCGGCGGTGAAGGGGCCGATGCCGTCGATGCGCGCGAGCGCCCCGGCGTCGCGCGGCCAGCCGTGCGCGGCGATGATGCGGGCGGCGTTGTGCAGGCGGACGGCGCGCTGGTTGTAGCCCATGCCGGCCCACGTGCGGATGACGCCGCCGCGGCTGGCGGCGGCAAGCGCGTCGACGGTGGGGTAGGCGGCGACGAAGCGCTCGTAACACGGCATGACGCGGCTCATCTGCGTCTGCTGCGCCATGACGGCGGCGACGAGCGCGTGGTAGGGGTCGCCGGAATCGCGCCAGGGCGCGTGCATGCCGGCGCGGCGATGCCACGCGAGCAGCGCGCGGCGGATCTCACGGATCGGGGTAATGGTCGCTGGTCGCTGGTCGCTGGGGGCCGTCACGCGGTCAGCGGTCCAGTACTTCGCGCGCGTCCTCGCGGGCGATGTCGTGCACGGGGAGGACGTCGTCGACCCAGCCGCTCTTCTTCCACGCGGGCACGGGGGTCTCGCACTCGCTCTTCGGCACGAACTTCGAGCGCTTCACGAGCTGGTACTGGTGGATGTAGCGGGGGCAGTTGGCGAAGACCTCGCGTGGCGTGACGCGGACGATGAACTGCGCCTCCGGATACTCCGCGAGCAGCGCGTCGGCAGGGTCGATCGTCGCCTCGCCGTTGAGCCGCATGCGCCACTGGTTCTCGAAGTCGATGAAGAGCATGCCGACCTGCTGCGTGCGCAGGATGTTGCCGGCCGAGAGGTACATGCCGTTGCCGTCGTAGTTGGGGAAGGCGATGGTGTGCTCGTCGACGACGCGCACGAAGCCGGGCTCGCCGCCCTTGTACGAGCAGTTGGCGTGGCCCTGCGCGTCGACGGTCGCAAGGAAGAACATGTCGCGCTTTTCGATGAAGGCGCGGTCGCCGTCGCTGATGAAGTCGTGGACGATATCGCTGACGCGGTCGGCGAGGCGGCGGGTGTCGAAACGGTCCTGCAGCTCGCGGTTGCCGTCGTGGAAGATGTCGGTCATGTGGGGTGTCCTCCGTCAGCCGCCGACGATGCCGGCGCGCCACCCACCGTAGGCGGCGGCGCGCGCGGATGTCAATCCGGAGCTTGCGGTTGCGGGGGCGAAGCTGTGCCGCCGTCCCGCGGGCAGGGCGCGCGGGGGACGGCGGCGGGAGACGCTGCGGCGCGGGCGGGACTACGCCTCGGCGTGGGCGGCGTGCGATACGGCGGAGC
>Ga0315281_10000109_pt1 | contig 100809 bp, 92 predicted proteins | sample YL17G07_0_MG_FD_204540 | JGI IMG/M metagenome (GOLD analysis project Ga0315281, IMG submission 204540) | Sediment microbial communities from Yellowstone Lake, YNP, Wyoming, USA - YL17G07_0 | ecosystem: Environmental > Aquatic > Freshwater > Lake > Sediment | place: USA: Wyoming | collected...
CACGCAGCCGCGCCAACTCCACCGCTCGCTGGCGGAACTCTGCCGGGTATCGCGTGGCCATCCTGGACTCCTTTCTGGGCGACTTCGTCGCCACAGTCTAGGTGTCCGGGAAAGTGGGGTAGGCTCAAAGCTCCCAATTACGCGGTTATCGTGGCCGCCTATTCCGAGGAAGCGTCCGTACTCGTAGTTGTTGGTGACGGTGAGCAAGTCGAGAATCAGCGCGCGGCGGAATGGGGAATCGCGATTGGCGACCGACGCCATCAGGACGACTTCGAGGCAATCCTGAGACACAACGTCATCAGAGTCGCCGAGCGCGGCAGTCCAGCCGTGACGCCCAGCCAACAGGCGACGGTGGTGGGAATCAGCATCTACGACGTTGTTGCCAACGAACTCAGTCCAACGATTGGTGGCGGGGTACAGATAGCATTGATCACCCCGGAGACTGGCTACCAACGTCAGGGGCTATCGATGTGGCGTCGGTGCGAAGACGGAACCGACGCTTTCGATGTGCTCACTCCGCCGGTGAGTTCGGACTGGCGAAAGACTCCAGCGGGCCGACACATCCCGATAGAGGCCATGCGTCTCGCGTCGCGTCTGCGACATTTGGAGGATCCACGCAGTGAGTTGCCGTTCCTGTCTGATCCCGATCAACACTGAGTCAATGGGAACCGGCCCGAGGGGCGAAATGCCGACAGATGAAGAGTTCATAAGGCACGTTGAGCAAGGGTTGAAGCGGTGGCGCCCGGTCGGTGCCTGCGAGTTCCACTTGCCCCAGAAAGCACGCTACGTGAAGTTTCCCCCGGCGGCGGAACAACGAATCTTCATGTTCTTGGTCAACGAAGCCGGGCTCACGGACGAGCAAGTACAGCGGCGGATCCCGATGCAATGCGTGTCATGCAATTACGCCGTTGCCCTTGATCTCGGCGATCCCCTCTGCCCGATCGTGTTGCCCTGGAAGGTAGCCGAGGATCTGACTTTCTACCCGGCTGATGATTACGTTCCGGCGGATGGGCCGTGGGGAGCGACGCCTCGCGGCGCAATTCGACCAACCGATCCCGTGTTGTCGTAGTCCGTTGCAATCAGCAATTGCAATCAAAGGTTCAGGGAACGCCGGGGATCGTCAGTCATAACCGGGCGCGATCGTGAGAACGCAGAATCAGATCGCCGCTCACAACCCGGCCGCGCCCCACGGAACCTGAACCTCTTCGAACTGCAAAACCCCCATCACGGGTTCGAATCCGGTCGTCTCCTCCATCGCCTTAAACCAGGAACCGGCTCGTGAGCCGGTTCCTGGTTCTTGGTCCTAGGTTCTAGGCTCCGCGCGGCGCAGCCGCGCTACATCGCCATCGTCTCGCGCTGCTCGCCCCAGACGCCGCGCAGCGTCTTGCAGATCTCGCCCAGCGTCACGTACTGCTCCACCGCCTCGATGAGCAGCGGCATCATGTTGTCATCGCCCCGCGCCGCCGCTTCCAGCCGCGCCAGCGACGCCGCGACCCGCCCGTTGTCGCGGCCCGCCCGCAGCTTCCGCATCTGCTCCTTGCGCCGAGCGCCTACCGTCACGTCGTGCTGGTGCAGCCCCGTCGCCGGCTGCTCCTCGTCCACGAACTCGTTCACGCCCACCACGATCTTCCGCCGCGCCTCGATGTCCCGCTGGATCCGGAACGCGTTCTCATGGATCTCCTGCGCCTGGAAGCCGCGCTCCACCGCGGCAAGCGCGCCGCCCATGTCGTCGATGCGCCGCACGTAATCCTCGGCGTCCCGCTCCACCTCGTCCGTCAGGTGCTCGATGTACCACGAGCCCGCCACCGGGTCGATCGTGTCCCCCACCCCCGTCTCGTACGCGATGATCTGCTGCGTCCGCAGCGCCAGCTCCGCCGCGTGCTGGCTCGGCAGCGACAGCGCCTCGTCGTAGCTGTTCGTGTGCAAAGACTGCGTCCCGCCCAGCACCGCCGAAAGCCCCTGCAGCGCCGTCCGCACCAGGTTGTTCACCGGCTGCTGCGCCGTCAGCGTCGCCCCGCCCGTCTGCGTGTGGAAGCGCAGCATCATCGAGCGCGGGTCCTTCGCCCCGAAGCGATCCTTCATCACCCGCGCCCACAGCCGCCGCGCCGCCCGGAACTTCGCGATCTCCTCCAGGAAGTTGCTGTGGCACGCGAAAAAGAACGCCAGCCGCGGCGCGAAGTCGTCGATCTGCAAGCCCCGGTCCAGCGCCGCCTGCGTGTACTGGATCGCGTCCGCGATCGTAAACCCCACCTCCTGCGCCGCCGTGCAGCCGGCCTCGCGCATGTGGTAGCCGCTGATGCTGATCGTGTTCCACAGCGGCAGGCTCTCGTTGCACCACGCGAACACGTCCGTGATCAGCCGCAGCGACGGCCGCGGCGGGAAGATGTACGTCCCCCGCGCGATGTACTCCTTCAAAATGTCGTTCTGCGTCGTCCCGCCCACCTTCGACAGGTCCGCCCCCTGCTTCTTCGCCACCGCCGCGTACAGCGCCAGCAAAACCGCCGCCGTCGCGTTGATCGTCATCGACGTCGTCACCGTGTCCAGCGGGATGTCCCGGAACAGCGTCTCCATGTCGTCGATCGAGCAGATCGACACGCCCACCTTGCCGACCTCGCCCTCGGCCATCTCGTCGTCCGGGTCGTAGCCGATCTGCGTCGGCAGGTCGAACGCCACCGACAGCCCCGTCTGTCCCTGCGACAGCAGGTACTTGTACCGCCGGTTCGACTCCTCCGCGTCCGAGAAGCCCGCGTACTGGCGCATCGTCCAGAAGCGGCCGCGATACATCGTCGGCTGCACGCCGCGCGTGAACGGATACTCGCCGGGCAGCCCCAGCTTCTGCATGTAGTCCAGGTCGGCCACATCGGCCGGCGTGTACTGCGCCTTCACCGGCCTCCCGGAAGATGTCTCGAACGGGACGACGCGCTCGGCGGGCTGCTTGCCGCTGGTGTCAGTTGCCATGCCGAAGTCTACGAACCCCGCCCCACCGAGGGCAATTGAGCCTTATTCAAAACTCGCGAGCGGGCAGGAGTCAGCGGTCAAGGGTGAAGCTGGCCATGCGGTCAAAACGAGTGACGAATGCTCCAAGCACGTCACGTCCTAACAAGGATTCTTGCAGTAAGTTCTGCGGGTTAGGGAGCGCGATCCACAGCGTAAGGGACTCGGAGTCGAGGGAGTTGTCATGATGCTTGAACACGACAACCGCATCCACGAGCTTATGCGGCAACCCGTGCCCCGCACCACCAACCGTCTTCGTCTCGTAGTGATCGATTGCTTGCCAATCCTCTATCCGAGGCAGCAACCGGAGGCTGTCCTGTGGATGTAGCACGGTCATGTCCGCGCCGGAATCCACGAGGAACTGGAGAGTGACCCCTTTGTTGAGGAGCGGTAGGTAGATATACGCCTCGACAAGAGGGACAGCAGTTAGCGCCGGACCTGATTGCAGCAGATGCGTAGGACTAAGGATGCCGTTAATCGTCACGACTAGAGAAGGATTGCGGGACGTTCGCGCGACAAGTGGTCGATCGCGAGCACGTCAAGAGGCCACCCCATCTTACTGGCGTACTCCAGAACCGCTTGCGGAGAACTGCCGAACACGAACTTCCCGAAGCATGATGCGACCCACTCACCCTCGTGCTCGACAACAAGGCCGTCCCATGCTTGCTCAAGTTCCTGGTAGTTCTGCTCGGAGTTATTCATCTTCGAGCGCACGGCGTCGGCATCGATGCCTTTGGGGAGTTCTTGAACCGCCATCGCCGAACCTCCGATCGTGTGATCTGGAAGGCAAGCCTACCACATCCCTATTATCGGCGGTCGAACCCCGCCTGACTAGCCATCAAATGGGCCTAGTTAGTGCGCCACGCCTAATTGGTATCTACGGACCCGTTTCGAACGCACTGGCGAAGCCTGTCCGGGAACGCCAACGCCCGCGCTTGGAGAGCGACACGACAAGCGGCAAAGCTCGCTAGGGTCAACCGGCTCACCATCTGCCGGTGGGTGGAGTCTGGGCGGATTGTCGGAGAGAGGGTGGGGAATGTGATTCTCGTGCGCCGGGACAGCTTCGACCGTGTGATCAGCGCGCGGAGCAATGTTGATTAAGGCTCAATTGACGGCCCGCCGGCGTCAGATTCGCCGTCCCGCCTACGCCCACCCACACCACCGGCCATCGCCTCGGTCGTTGCACCGCCCTCCGTGCGCGTCCCTCGCCCCTTGTGGGAGAGGGGTGGCCGAAGGCCGGGGTGAGGGCCGCGCCGCGCCCGCCCGACGTGACACGCGCCGCTAGGAGGTCCGCGCCGCGATCCCCTACCATCGTCCCGCGACCGGTCGCGCCCATCTCGCACCGCCGCCCGCAAGGAGCCGAACATGCGCCACGAAATCGCCCCAACGGCCCGCCAAACACCGAAAAGTGCCGAGCAAACTCCACCGGCACGCGGCCTGATGCTCGCCTCCCGGATAGGTTCTGGGTTCTTGGTTCTGGGTTCTGCGGCGAAGCCGCTAATTACAAAACAGGTACATCGCCAGATTCGATTCGCAAAACATAACGCGAAAAGAGGTACCTCAAGTCCCCGGTTCTGGGCCCTGAGTTCTTGTTCTACGGCCTCGGTTCTTGGTCCGGCGTGCTCGGGCCTACGCCGCCGGAGTACAATCGCCCAACCACAACGATCGACCAGGAGGGTGCCCTGCCGTGGAAGTGCCGCTGCTCGTCAACGATTTCCTGCGCCGCGCCGCCAAGCTCTACCCCACCAAGACCGCCATCGTCGATGGCGACCTCCGCTTCACCTATCGCGACTTCCAGGATCGCGTCAACCAGCTCGCCCACGCCCTCCTCGCGCTCGGCATCGGGCCCGGCGACCGCGTCTGCATCCTCAGCCCCAACTCGCACTTCTTCCTCGAAAGCTACTACGGCGTCTCGCAGATCGGCGCCATCATCGTGCCGCTCAACTACCGCCTCGTCGCCGCCGACCACGAGTACATCATCAACCACGCCGGCGTGAAGGCGGTCCTCGTCGACCACGAGTACACCGGCGTCATCGACGGCATTCGCCGCCGCCTCACCACCGTCCGCCACTGGATCGCCGCGCACGACCACGGCGCCGCGCCCGACGGCTGGACCTCGTGGGAAGCGATGATCGCGCCGCAGCCGAAGTCCGCCACGCCGCCGGCGCCGCAGGACGAGAACGATGTCCTCTCGATCAACTACACCTCCGGCACCACCGCCCGACCCAAGGGCGTCATGCTCACGCACCGCAACTGCTACATCAACGCCTACAACTTCATCGCCCACCTCCGCATCACCCACGACGACGTGGAGCTGTGGACGCTGCCCATGTTCCACGCCAGCGGCTGGGGCGGCCCCTTTGCGCTCACCGCCGTCGGCGCCACGCACGTCGTCCTGCGCGCCGTCGTCGCTGCCGACGCCTACACCCTCATCGAGCGCGAGGCCGTGACGTTCGCCTGCATGGCGCCCGCCGTCCTCAGCAGCCTGCTCAACTACCCCGACAAGTCGAAGCACACCATTACCACCCGCCCGCGCTTCGTCATCGCCGGCGCGCCGCCGCCCGCCGCCTTCATCGAGCGCCTCGAGACCGAGCTCGGCTGGGAGTTCATCCAGATCTACGGCCTCACAGAGACGGCGCCGATCATCACCGTCTCGATGCCCGACCACCACTACGCCCCCGGCGACTACGCCCGCCGCGCCCGCGCCGGCGTCGAGGCCATCGGCACCGACATCCAGCTCCTCGACGACGACGGCAACCCCGTGCCGATGGACAACAACTCCATCGGCGAGGTCTGCGCCCGCTCCAACGTCGTCCTCAAGGGCTACTGGCTGCAGCCCGAGGAGACCGACAAGGCAATCTACGGCGGCTACTTCCACACCGGCGACCTCGGCGTCTGGGACGAGTACGGCAACGTCCACATCGTCGACCGCAAGAAGGACGTCATCATCTCCGGCGGCGAGAACATCTCCTCCCCCGAGATCGAGAGCGCGCTCTACCAGCACCCCGCCGTGCTCGAGTGCGCCGTCATCGGCGTGCCCAGCGAGAAGTGGGGCGAGACGCCGAAGGCGCTGGTCGTCCTGCGCGAAGGCATGACCGCCACCGAGCAGGAGATCATCGAGTTCAGCCGCGGCCACCTCGCCCACTTCAAGTGCCCCACGTCCATCGACTTCGTGGACGCGCTGCCGCGCACCGTCACCGGCAAGCTCCAGAAGTTCCTGATCCGCGAGCAGTACTGGCAGGGCGTCGAGCGCCGCGTCAACTGACCGGCGCGAAAAACGGAGAACAAGCAATCAAACAATCAAGCGCGCTGGACCTGGCGAAGCAGCACGTCGACGTCGGGCTCTTCACTAACAACACCGAGGCCATGCTCGCCTTCTGGCAGCACCAGGTCGGCCTGCCGTTCGAGGAGACGCTGCCGCTCGCGCCGGGCCAGCGCCAGCACCGCCACGCCATGAACGGCTCCGTGCTGAAGCTGAACTCCGTCCGCGACCCCATGCGCGACGCCGCGCCCGCCGGCTACCGCGAGCTCCGCATCGCCCGCGCCGGCCTCGCCGCCCCGCAGGCGCTGGCCGATCCCGACGGCAACCGCATCGTGCTGGTGCCGCCGGGCCACGGCGGCATCGCCGGCATCGAGATGCGCCTCGCCGTCCGCGACGCCGCCGCGCACCACCGCTTCTACGGCGAGGCGCTGGCGCTCGAACGCGTCGGCGACGCGACCTACCGCTGCGGTGACTCCCTCCTGTCGTTCGAAGAGGACCCGGCGGCGGCCGAGGTGGCGCAGATGACCGCGCGCGGCTTCCGCTACCTCACCATCCAGGTCCGCGACGTCGACGCCGAGCACGCCGGCATCGTCGCGCGCGGCGGCACAGAAGGGCGCGCACCGCTCACACTGGGCGCGACGGCGCGCATCTCGTTCGTGCGCGACCCCGACGGCAACTGGATCGAGATCTCGCAGCGGGCGTCGCTCACCGGCCCGCTGCCCGACCGCTGATCGGAGGTCAACCCACCGCGCGAAACTTCACCGGCAGCGACTGCAGCCCGCGCAGCGTGATGTTCTCCTTGTAGACCGGCTCCGCCGCGATCTCCGGCGCATCCAGCCGCTGCGCGAACGCCAGCAGCGCGATCTGCCCCTCCACGCGCGCCAGCGGCGCGCCCAGGCAGAAGTGCACGCCCATGCCGAACGCCAGGTGCCGGTTGTCCTCGCGGCGGATGTCCAGCCGGTCCGGATCGGCGAACTGCGCCGGGTCGCGGTTCGCCCCCGCGATCAGCATCACCGTCTGGCGCCCGGCCGGGATCACCGCGTCGCCCAGATCGATGTCGGCGAGCGCGAGCCGGCCCGTCAGCTGCACCGGAGGATCGTAGCGCAGCACCTCCTCGACGGCGGTCTTGATCAGCGAAGGGTCGTCGCGCAGCTGTCGCAGCTGGTCCGGATTGCGCAGCAGCGCCAGCGCCCCGTTGCCGATGAGGTTCACCGTCGTCTCGTGCCCCGCGATGAGCAGCAGCACGCACGTCTCCAGCAGCTCGGCCTCGCTCAGCTTCTGCCCTTCGTCCTCCGCGGCGATCAGCGCGCTCACCAGGTCGTCGCGCGGCTCCTGCCGGCGTCTTGCGATCAGCCGCGCGAAGTAGTCGCGGAACTCGTCCGACGCACGCTTGCGGCGCTCCTGCACTTCGGGAGGCAGCGCGAAGTCCGGGTCGAGCGCGCGCGCCAACTCGCGCGACCACGCGCTGAACGTCCCGTGATCCTCCGCCGGCACGCCCAGCATCTCGCTGATGATGATCACCGGCAGCGGGTACGCCAGCTCCTCGATCACCTCCAGCGAGCCGCGCCTGCCCGCCGCATCGATCAGCTCGCCGACGATCGCCTCAATGCGCGGCCGCAGCCCCTCGATGACGCGCGGCGTGAACGCCTTGCTGACCAGGCCCCGCAGCCGCGTGTGGTCGGGCGGGTCGCGGAACAGGAATGGCCGCCCCCGCTGCATCTCCTCGTCCGGGTCCAGCCCCATCTGCGCCACCTGCTCCCGGAAGCCGGGCGCCTTGCGGCTGTCGCTGCTCGCGTTCGGGTGCCGCAGGATCGCCGAGCAGTCGGCGTAGCGCGTCAGTACCGTGAAGCCGAGCGGGTGCTGGTGCACGGGGTCCAGCTCGCGCAGCCGCCGGCAGGCGGAGTACGGGTCGGCGCGGAACGCCGGGTCGAACGGGTTGAAGAGCAGCGCGTCCGGCCGGTCGGTCGTCGATGTCATGGCACCCTCCACGTCCGGCGCGCCCCGGTGCCGGATGAACGATCATCGCGCGCCGACGGGCTTACCGCCATGCCGGGGGCATTGCAGATTCCGCAAGCGCCCGACTCCGGCCGGGACGCGCGCGCAGTACACTCGCACCATGGAGAAGAAGCCTCCGCGGCGGCGCATCCGCGCGCGGCGCGATCCGCTGGTCGAGAGCCGCAAGGCCGTCACCGACGCCTACGCCCGCGCCGACCAGATGATCGACCGCGGCGAGCAGCGCGTCTTCCGCGTGCTCTGGTTCTTCCTGCCGGAGACGTCGATCGCGCGGAACCTCCGCTTTCAGTACATCATGGCATCCACGTTCCTCTCCGACGGCGCGCGCGACGCCCTCCGCTACGGCGCGATCATCGCCGTCGTCCGGGCCGGCGGCTCCACGGTCGATGCGGCGCTGGTTGGCGTGGCGGCGCTGCTGCCGCCGACGTTCCTCGGCCTCTACGGCGGCGCCGTCGCCGACGCGCTGCCCAAACGCCTGGCGCTCGCCGGGGTCTACGCGCTGCAGGCGGCGCTCTGCCTGGTCGTCCCGACGGTGTATGGCACGGACCTGCGCGCGGTGCTGTTCCTGATCTTCTCGGTGAACGTGCTCGGGCAGGTGTCGGGGCCGAACGAGCAGTCCATCGCGCCGCTTGTCGCGTCCGACGCGCAGCTTGCGACCGCGAACTCGCTGCTCAGCCTGTCTTCCAACGTTGGCACCGTGTTCGGCACCGCGCTGATGGCGCCGGTGCTGCTCCGCCTGCTCGGCGTGCGCGCGGTCTTCGCCGTGGCGGGCGTCATGCTGCTGCTCGCGTCCGGACGCGTGCTGCACCTTCCGAAGCAGGACGGCGATGAGGCGCGCCGGTGGCATCGCCCCAACTTCGACGTGCGCTCGATGATCCGCTGGCTCGCCGACGAACCGGCCGTCGGCACGATGGTGATCGTCGGCGTGCTCGCCGGCGTCGCGAATGTTGCGCTGCAGACGCTCGCGCCGCGCTACGTCCAGTCCGTCATCGGCGTCGACCCGGCCGATGCCGTGTACGTCTTCGCGCCGTCGTCGATCGGCCTCGCGCTCGCGCTCGCCGCCGCGCCGCTGCTGATCCGCCTGCGCGGCGAGCGCATCGCCGCCCTGGGCGGCTTCGCCCTGATCGCGCTCTCGCTCGGACTGCTGGGGCTCGTGCGCTACGGGCTGGCACACGTGATCGACCCGATCAACGCGATCCGCCTGGTGAGCCTCGTCGGCCTGCACCCCGGGCCTGAACTGCGCACCGCGAGCGCGTTGGCGGTGCCGCTGGGGTTCGGCATGGCGCTCGCCACGATGTCGGTCCAGACGTTCGTGAACCGGCGCGTGCCCCTCGGGCGCCAGGGGCGCACCTTCGCGCTGCAGAGCACCCTGAAGAACGGCGCGGCGATCGGGCCCCTGCTGCTGATGGGCGCCACCGCGGAGCTGATCGGCGTGAACGCCGTCCTGATCGCATCGCCCTTCCTGCTGGCCGCACTCGCGTTCGGCCTGCTCCGGCTCAGCGAGCGGTTCGGCGGCCACGCGCCATCCGAAGGGCTGGATGTCCTCGCCACGTTCTGGCAGGGCGCCCGACGGGACGCGCCATGACGCGCAGCCGCCTCCTGTCGCGAGGCCTGCTGTTCCAGCTCGTTCTGTTGTCGGGCCTGCTCATGCTCGCGGCGTGGCAGATCGACCTGGGCAGCCTCGGGCGCTCCTTCGCGAACGCCAACTACTGGTGGCTGGCGTTCGCACTGGCGATCTACTGCGTCTCACGCGCGGTCCACGCCGTCGAATGGAAGCTGACGCTGAGCAAGGTCGGCGAGGCGCCGCTGCTCGGGCTATTCGGCGCGCTCCTCATCGGCACGCTCGTGAACGCTGTCGTGCCCGCCGCTGCGGGCGACGTCGTCAAGATCCAGGTCGTGGCGAACCGCTACGGCCTGCCGCGCGCGGGCCTAGTCGCAAGCCGCGGCGCCGAGGCGATCATCAACGCGCTGATCATGGTGATCTTCATCATCGTCAGCCTGGCGCTGCCGAACGTCGGCTTCGCATCGCGAAACCTGGCGTGGCTCGCCGCCGGCGCGGCCGGGGCCGTGTTCGTAGCCGCGGTCGTGGCCAGCCGGCTGCTGCCGGAGACGCTGCCGGCATGGCGCGTGTTGGCGCGCCTGCCGCACCAGTTCCGCGAGTCCGCCGAGCGCCACTGGCCGCGCGTGCACGCCGGTTTCGAGGCGATCCGCAAGCCACGACTGCTCGTCGTGAACGTCCTGCTCAACCTCTTCGGCTGGGGCGTCGACCTGGCGATCTTCTGGGCGTACGGGCGCGCCTTCCACCTGCAGCTGCCATGGTCGGCCTACCTGTCGGTGACCGTCGTCGTCGCCATCCTCACGACGTTCCCGATCACGTTCGGCAACGTCGGCACGTATGAGGTGGCGGTGCTGAGCATCCTCTCGCTCTACAGCGTGCCCTCGCACGACGCGCTCGCGTTCGCCGCAGGCACGCACGTCTTCAGCACCGCGTTCAACATCGGCCTGGGCCTCTGCGCCATGTGGATCATGGGGCTGCGTCCCGGCGAAGTCTTCCGCCTGCGCGGCAACGGCGCGGAGTCTGGCGTCAGACGAACGTGAGGGGTGCGGGCGTTACACGAGCATCCGCATCGGGTACACGCCTGCCACGGCCTGCGGGAAGGTCGAGCAGAACATGTACTGCCAGTTCACCTGCACTTCGGGCCGCCAGCGCGCAAGCTCCAGCTGCTGAAAGCCCAGGTGCTCCCAGAACGCCAGTGCGTGCATCGTGAAGAGGTAGATCTCCTTCGCGCCGTACGCCCGCGCGTCATCGACCAGCAAGCGGCCGATGACGCCCCCGAGCCCCAGCCCCCGCGCGCGCTCGTGCGCCACGACGCTGCGGATGACTGCGCAGTCCGGGCCGTACAGCTCGACGCCGCCGCAGCCGATCAGCTCGCCCTTGTGTTCGACGACGCAGAATGCCTCGACGAACTCCTCGATGAACATCGGCGGCAGCTCGCCGTGGATGATCAGCTCCGCCAGCGCCGGCACGTCTTCGATACGGCCGCGCCGCACGATGCAGGCGTCGCGCTCGATGGGGCCGGCGGCGGTCGCGATGCTCGCCGCGCGGGCGACGGGGGTCAGCTCGGCAGCCGCGGCAGCTGGATCGCCGCTCTCGGCGGCCGCGGAGGCGATGCCGCTCAGCAGGGCCTGCATCGGCGGCGATTCCATGGTCGCAACCATGCGCGCCGCCGCGGCGTCCGCCCGCTCGCGCGTCCAGTACGTTCCGGGGACGAAGAGATCGGCCATCCCTGAGCTTCGCACGTCAGGGACGCTCGGGCCAGTCCTGCGGGGTCAGCGCCGCCCGGCGCGGTCGCGCGAGGCCACGGCGCCTAGGAGCAGCAGCGGCCACTCGCACAGCGCCTTCCACGGCATGAAGAACATCTGCACGACGCGCAGCACCGGCAGCCGCTCGCCGGGCAGCTCGACGCCGCTGTCCGCGACGGGCCAGCCGTGCGTCTCCTCGAACGGCTCGACGATGATGATCGGCGGCAGCGGAGGCCCGTCGGCGCCGGGCTCGCCTGATGCTGCGTCTGGGGGTCGCGTGTCCATGGCTCCTCCCCCGGAACGGCTCTACGATGGGCGCCGCCGAGGATGTTATTGTGCGGCCGCTCCGTCTACGCTTCAAGGGCCGATCGGCGTCGCGCAGGGCCGTTCGGCGCGGCCATCCGTCCTCCACGTGGCTCTTGGCGTCGCCGGCCTCCGCGCGGCGTACTGACACGGGACTTGCGGGAGAACAGCTTGGCTGCCAAGACACAGCATCCGCCAGCGATCAGCATGTACGACGCGGAAGGCCCGCCGGACGCGCCGCCGATCGTGTTCGTGCACGGCATCGGCATGACCCGCGCGCAGTGGATCCCGCAGGTGCGCGACCTCTCCGGCTCGTACCGTACGATCGCGATGGATCTGCCGGGCCACGGCGCGCTCGCGCCCGCGAAGTTCTCGCTCAAGTCGGCGGCCGAGCAGCTCGGCACGGTCATCGACGAGGCAGCCGGCGGGCGCGCGCTCGTTGCCGGCGTCTCCCTGGGTGGCTTCGTGGCGATGGAATACGCCGCGACGCACGCCGGGGCGGTCGCCGGGCTCATCCTCACCGGGTGCAGCGCCAACCCCCGCGGCGTCCTCTCGGTCATCCCGCCGACGCTCGCCCTCTTCACACGGGCGATGGGCCAGCGCTGGCTCACCTTCGTGAACCAGGTGAACTTCCGCGTCCGCTACGGCGATGAGCTAGCGCAACAGCAGCTCGAGGCGGGGTTCTTCTTCAAGGCCACGCAGGACGCGCTCTGGCAACTGCGCGGCAGGGACTTCCGCCGCAAGCTCGCCGGCTATCCCGGCCCGACGCTGATCCTGAACGGCGAGCGCGACGTCATGTACCGGATCCAGGAGCTGAACTTCCTGGCCTCCGCCCCGGACGCGCGCCTCCAACTCGTGCGCGGCGCAGGCCACGTCGCGAACCTCGAGAACCCCGCCGCGTACAATCGGGCGGTACGGCGCTTCGCCAGATCGGTCGACTGGTGAACGGGCGATACCCGGATCGGCGGGCCGGCTAGCGAGTTGAGGACAGGGATGGACTGGCGAACGCAGTACCGGGACATGCTCGTCGCGCCGGAGGAGGCGGTCCGCGCCGTCAACTCAGGCGATGTCGTCTACGCCGGCATGTTCCAGAGCACGCCGCCGACGCTCTGCGCCGCGCTGATGCGCCGCAAGGACGAGCTGCGCGGCGTCACGGTGCATAACTACATCGCGCCCGTCAGCTGGGCGCTGCCGGATGCGCCGGACGCCTTCCGCCCCGTCAGTCTCTTCGCCAGCGCGGCCGACCGGCTCCCGCTGCGCGAAGGGCGCGGCGACTACCTGCCGGTCGGCAACTTCGAGGCGTCGCGGCTGAAGCAGACGCTCGGCAAGATCGATGTCATGCTCGTACGGACTTCGCCGCCGGACGCCCACGGGTACATGAGCTTCGACAGCGCGGTCTGGCTCAGCCGCACCGTCGCCGCCATCGCGCGTCTCATCATCTGCGAAGTCGACGAGAGCGCCATCCGTACCTACGGCGAGAATTACCTGCACGTCTCGCAGGTGCACCGGCTGTGCGAGCGGCGCGACGGCGAGGCCACGGTCGCGCCGTTGCCGCCGAGGAGCCCGGAAGTCGTCGAGCAGGCCGAGGTGATCTGCACGCTCATCGCGACCGAGCTGGTGCAGGACCGCGACACCGTGCAGATCGGCCTCGGCGACGTGACGACCGCCATGGCGCTCTACTTGGGCGACAAACACGATCTCGGCATCCAGACGGAGCTGATCCCCGGCGGCGTCATCGACCTCGCCGAGCGCGGCGTGGTCACCGGCCGCTACAAGGAGCTGGCGCCGAACACCGTCGTCGGCTCGGCCTTCGCGCAGCTCCCGGCCGACGAGCTGGCACGCGCCCACATGAACCCGCGCTTCGAGTTGTGGGACTTCTCCCGCACGGACGATCTCGCCACGCTCGTGCGCCAGTCGAACTTCGTGGCGATCAACAACGCGCTGCAGGTGGACCTGACGGGCCAGGTAACGTCCGAGACGCTCAACGGCGAGATCTTCAGCGGACCCGGCGGCCAGACCACCTTCGCCGTCGCCGCGTCGGTCTGCCGCGGCGGCCGGTCGGTCATCGCGGTGCCGTCCAGCTCGCTCGTTGCTGGCGAACGCCGCTCCCGCATCGTGCCGGTGCTGCCGCCCGGCACCGTCGTGACGACGCCCCGCACCTTCGTCGACTACGTCGTGACCGAGTACGGCATCGCGACGCTGAGGGGGAAGACGTCGCGTCAGCGCGCGGAGGAGCTGTGCGCCGTCGCCCATCCCGACTTCCAGGCGGATCTCCGCAAGCAGGCCATCCTGCTTCACCACCTGTAGTGCTCGCGTTCGGCCGGGGCCGCCACCGCTCCATTATGTGACGTATGGCACGTGACCCTGCCGCACGATGCGCGCACGATCGGCGGGCAGCGGGTGCATCGCCGCACCCGTGGCAAGGAGTCACGGCGATGGCCCGATCACGCAAACGACCTCCCATCCAACGGTTGAGCTACGCTGACGCGGCGTTCGTGAACTTCGAGCGCCCCTCGATGCCGATGAACGTCGGCTCCGTCGGTATCTACGACGGGCGCATCGACTTCCCGCACTTCGTCGCCCACGTCGAACGCCGGATCGATCTCGTGCCGCGGTACCGCCAGCGCCTGGTGCCGGCGCCGTACAACATCGCCCAGGCCGCGTGGATCGACGACCCGGACTTCGATGTCGCGCGCCACACGCAGCGCATCCAGATCGATCCGCCCGGCGGCGACGCGCAGCTGTCCGCGCTCGCGGCGGCGTTCTTCGCGACGCCGCTGCCGCGCGACAGGCCGCTCTGGGAAATCCTGTTGGTCGAAGGGTTGGGCGGCGGGCGCACCGCGCACATCGCGAAGGTCCACCACTGCATGGTCGACGGCATCGCCGGCGTCGGCCTCCTGTCCGCGCTCCTCGACTTCGGACCTGTGCCGCGCAAGATGCGCAAGCGCCGGCGTCGCGCCGTCCCGCCGATTCCGAGCGCCGGGACGCTCGCCGGCGATGCGTTGCTGGACGCCGCCGTTGACCAGCTGCGGCTCAATGAACGCCTGATCCGCGCCGCGTTCGAGCCAGAATCGATGCTCAAGACCGCGACGGCGATCGCCAGGGCGTTCAGCGCGGCCGGCAGGTATTTCGCGGTCGCCGCGCCGCCGATGCCGTGGAACAAGACGCTGACCGGCCCGTCGCGACTCGCCTGGCAGTCTGTGCCGTTCGAGGATCTTCGCGCCGTCGCGCACAAGCTCGGCGGCAAGGTCAACGACGCGGTGCTGACCATCGTCGCCGGCGCCCTCGGCCGCTACCTCGACAGCGTCGGCACGCCGACGGCGGGCCTGGTGCTCCGCGCGGCGCTGCCGGTGAACGTGCGGCGCCGCGACGAGGAGGGGACGCTGGGCAACCGCGTGTCGTACATGCTCGTCGGCCTGCCCGTAGGCGAGCACGATCCGCTGAAGCGCTTCGCAGCCATCACCGGGGAGACCCGGTCGCTCAAGGAGGCGCAGCAGGCGGATGGTGTCGACCAGCTGCTGGCCCTCGCCGGCGCCCTTCCTGCCTCCGGTGGCGCGCTCCTCGGACAGACGCTCTCCATGCCGAACCCGCTCTCGAACCTCCAGGTCACCAACGTGCCCGGCCCGCTCGCACCGCTGTACCTGATGGGACGCCGCATGGTCGACCACTACGCCTGGGTGCCCCTCGGGTGGCGCATGGGCGTCAGCCTCGCCGTGATGAGCTACGACACCCGCATGTACTTCAGCGTCTCGATCGACGCGGACGCCCCGCCGCACATCGAGTCACTGGCGACGCATGTCGGCGACGAGTTCGCCGCGCTGCGCGACGCCGCCGGCGTTCCGCGGTCCGATGTTCCGGAGCACGCGGAAGATCGCCCGCCGGAGCATCTGCGGCGGACAACGGAGCCGGCACCCGCAGCCGGCATGCCGGATTCAGTCGGGGCCGTACAGCCGCGCACCTGAACCCGGTCCGTCGCCCGAACCGCAACCGGCCGCCCGCGGGACTCTGTTATCTCCTCAGCGCGCGCCCTTCCGCGCGGGCGGGCGCGGCAGGCCTAGCGTCGCCTGCCCTCCGCGAAACTTGACGATCCGCGCCAGCTCCAGCACCTTCGCGGCGGCCGAGCCTTTTATCTCCACGAACGTCTGGTCGTCCTGCACCTCGATGTTGCCGATCGACGAGCCGGGGATGCCCGCCGCAGTAGCGATGCCCTTCACCACGTCGCCCGGACGGATGCCCCGCCGCCGGCCCGCTGCGAGCACCAGCCGCGTCGTGCCCTCGGGAGGCGCGGCGGCGCGTGCCGCTGCCTGCTCCACCGCCGCGGCGGTCGGCAACGCCGGCCCTGACACGCCCTCAAACGCGAGCTTGATGGCGCCGGCCGCGATCTCCATCAGCCCGAACTCCTCCGACAGCTCCTCCGCCACCAGGCCGTAGGGCTCGTTCGCGCCGCCACGTAGCACGCCGCGCAGCGACTCCAGGAACGCCGTCCTCCGGCTCGCCGCGACGTCCTGGGGCGTCGGCAGCTGCAACGGCTTCAGCTTCCGCCGAATGTCCTTCTCGATCACCCGCAGCAGCCGCATCTCCCGCGGCGTCACCAGCGTGATCGCCTCGCCCTTACGGCCCATCCGCCCCGTGCGGCCGATGCGGTGCACGTAGGCGTCGGCGTCGTCCGGTATGTCGTAGTTGATGACGTGCGAGACGTCGGGGATGTCCAGCCCGCGGGCGGCAACGTCGGTGGCCACCAGCAGCGTTACGCGGCCGTCCCGGAACCCCTTCAGCACGCGCTCACGCTGGGATTGGCTGATGTCGCCGTGGATCGCCTCCGCCGCGTATCCACGCGCCTGCAGCGTCGACGCCAGGTCGCCCGCCTCGCTTCGCGTGCGGCAGAAGATAATGGCGGAGCGCGGCGCCTGCATGTCGAGGATGCTCGCCAGCGCGTCGCGCTTCCCGCGCGCCTGCGTCTCGTAGTAGACCTGGTGGGTCAGCGGCACCGCCTGCGCTTCGTGCGCCAGCGAGATCACCTGCGGATCCTTCATGTAGCGGCGCGCCAGCGCTTGGATGCGCGGCGGCATCGTCGCCGAGAACAACGCCATCTGCCGCCCCTCCGGCGTCCGGTCGAGGATGAACTCGATGTCGTCGATGAACCCCATGTCCAGCATCTCGTCGGCCTCGTCCAGCACGACCATGCGGATGCTGTCGAGCTGCAGCGTGCCCCGACGGATGTGGTCCATGACGCGGCCCGGCGTGCCCACCACGAGATGCGCTCCCGCGCGCAGCCCGCGCAGCTGGTGGTCGTACGCCTGCCCGCCGTAGACCGGCAACACGCTCACCCGGCAGTGCCTGCCGATCGCGTGCGAGGCCTCGGCGACCTGCACGGCCAGCTCGCGCGTCGGCGCCAGTACCAGCGCCTGCACCACCCGCTTCGCGGGATCGATGCGCTCCATGATCGGGATGGCGAACGCGGCGGTCTTGCCGGTGCCGGTCGGCGCCTGCGCCACGATGTCAGTCCCGCTCATCAGCGCCGGGATGGCCTGCTTCTGGATCGGCGACGGCTCCTCGAAGCCCAGCGCATCGATCGCCTTCAATATGTCGGCCTTCAGGCCCAGCGCTTGGAACAACGTATTCACGGACAAACCTCCGGCGCCCGGTCACTCGGGCGCCACTTCATTCACCTTGGGATGGGAGCGCGCATGGCGAGAGGGGCCGGGGCCGTCAGGTCGAGGAGTACCGCTCTCGATGGGAGACGCCGCCCGCGTACCGCAGCGGCGTGCGTAGCTGGACTACATGGTAGCACCAACCCGCGGCGCTTCGGGTTCCGGCCCCGGGGCTACTTCGAATCGAGAGAGAACAGCTGGCGCACGGCGCGGTCGGTGCCGTGCCCGTTGCCCGCGAGCGCCTCGGCCCTGAGCATGGCGATCGACTGGTGGAGCAGCTTCTTCTGGAACGCCAGGGTGAGCGCCTCGATGCGCTTCCGGTCGCGCTCGGGCAGGCGGGCGAGCACGGAGGAGGTACGCGCCAGCTCCGCCTGCCGGATCGACTCGGCGCGCTGCTGCAGCGCCACGATCGTCGGTACGGCGCGCCGCGCGACCAGCCACGACTGGAACGCCGCGACCTCTTCTTCGATGATCGCCGCGGCCTTCGGCGCCTCGGCCCAGCGCTCGCGGACGTTCGCCGCGACGGTGGCCTCCAGGTCGTCGATATTGAACAGGCGGACGCCGTCGATCTCGCCGACGGACGGCTCGATATCGCGCGGGACGGCGATGTCGATCAGGAACAGCGGTTGGCCAGCGCGCTCGCGCATGGCGCGCTCCACCATCTCCCTGCCGATGACGTGGTGGGGCGCGCTCGTGCAGCTGATGACGATGTCGCACTGGGGGAGCGCCTGCTCCAGCTCCGTCAGTGCGACGGCGCTGCCGCATTCCAACGCGAGCTGTTGTGTCCGCGCCGGCGTGCGGCCGGCGACGGCCAGCCCCGCGACGCCCTTGCTCAGCAGGTTGCGCGCCGCCAGCTCGCCCATCTTCCCCGTGCCGACGAGCAGCACGCGGGACGATCGCAGGTCCCCGAAGGTGTCGCGCGCCAGTTCGACCGCCGCGGAGCTGATCGACGCGGCGTTACGGCTGATCCCCGTCTCGGCGCGGATCCGCTTGCCTGCGGCCAGTGCCTGGCGCACGAGGCCGGAGAGCACGCTCCCCGTCGCGTGATGCTCGAGGCTCTGGTCGAGTGCCCCTCGCACCTGCCCCAGGATCTGCGGCTCGCCCACGATGGCGGAGTCCATGCCGCTCGCTACCGAGAACAGGTGCGCCACGGCCTCTTCGTCCTCCATGTAGTAGAGGTGCGCATCGAGGCCCCGGCGTGACACCCCGCGCTCCGTGCTCCAGAAGCGCTTGAGCGCCGCCCGGACGCCGCGCAGCGTCGGAGCGGCGGCGTACAGCTCGACGCGGTGGCAGGTCGAGAGGATGGTGCCCTCGGGCACGTAGTCCTTCATCGCCTCGAGCGCCGGGCCGACTTCGTGCGGTGAGAACGCCAGCCGCTCGCGCAGGTCGATCGGCGAGGTCTTATTGCTCGTCCCCAGGAGCGCGATGTGCATCGGCCAATGCGCGCTGTCCGTCACGGAGATCCGCTCCATCGTCATCGGCGCACCCGCAATCGCAAGGCGTGCCGCCGCCCGGCCGCCGAAGCTCTCGGGAGTGACGCATCGTCGAATCTCATGGTGGGCCGCTCCTACCTCTTGTGGGCATCGTAGCCGCAGACGCAACCCCTCACATCAACTCATCGGTAGACGCGGGAGACATCGATCAGTCCCGTACGCCACGCGATCGATGGAGACGAGATATGGTCCGCTCTATGTCCCCGGCTATACGTAAAGCTACGCATCTATCGGCCAGATTCACGCAGGTGCGTGACGTTCGGCCCTGTCGGGGACCGGGGCCGCGATGCGACATTTAGCTGACGGCTGGACAAGCTCGGATCTCGCGCGAGGACCCTCGCGGCGGGGCGAATCCGGCGGGAGGTGCACCAGTGCTCAGTCTTTCACGCCTGCTCTGTGGAACCGTAACTTCGGGCGACGCTCTGCGTTACGAGCGTCGTTCGGCCGATCTGCCATCTCACCTTCTCCATTTCTCGGAGGACAAGCGCCCGGTCGTCGTCTGGAACGTCACCCGCAGCTGCAACCTCCACTGCGTGCACTGCTACGCCTCCGCCACCGACCGCGCCTACGAGGGCGAACTGACCACCGAAGAAGGTCTGCGGGTCATCGATGACCTCGCCGCCTTCGGCGTGCCCGTCGTCCTGTTCTCGGGCGGCGAACCGCTGCGGCGCCCGGACCTCTTCACCCTGTCGCGCTACGCTCGAGACAAGGGGCTGCGTGCCGTTCTGTCAACCAATGGCACGCTCATCACCCCTGAGATCGCCCAGGAGATCCATGCGCAGGGCTTCTCGTACGCCGGCGTCAGCCTCGACGGGCTGCCCGAGATCCACGACAAGTTCCGCGGCCTGCCCGGCGCCTTCGACGCGGCGCTGGCGGGCATCCGTGCCTGCCGGGAGGCCGGCGTCCGGGTCGGCGTGCGCTTCACGATCACCAAGCGCAACCAGCAGCACCTGCCGGAGATCCTTCAGCTCCTCGAAGAAGAGGACGTGCCCCGCTTCTGCATGTACCACCTCGCGTACAGCGGCCGCGGCAAGAAGATCTCCGCCGACGCGCTCGACTCGGACGAGACGCGCGCCGCACTTGACCTGCTGTGCGACAGGGTGCTGGACTGGCACCGGCGTGGCATCGAGAAAGAAGTGCTGACCGTCGACAACCACGCCGACTCGGCCTACCTCTACATGCGCATCAAGCGGGAGCAGCCCGAGCGCGCCGAGGAGGTGCTGAAGCTGCTCCGGTGGAACGGCGGCAACAGCTCCGGCCTGGGCGTCGGCTGCATCGACTACCTGGGCGAAGTGCACCCCGACCAGTTCTCGTGGCACATGTCGCTCGGCAACGTCCGCGAGCGGCCGTTCAGCGATATCTGGAGCGACATGTCGAACCCGCTGCTGAGTGGTCTGCGCCAGCGCCGCGACCTGATCAACGGCCGCTGCGCGAGCTGCGGCTTCTTTGATATCTGCAACGGGAACCTCCGGGTCCGCGCGGAGGCCGCGACGGGCGACCTCTGGGGCTCCGACCCGGCCTGCTACCTGACGGACGACGAGATCCGGGCGCCGCAAGCACTGGGGGTGTGATGGAGACAGCATCGACTTCACCGGCACGGCCACCGTACTTCGATGTCGACTTCGACCGCACGCCGTTCACGCTGGCCTGGGAGATCACGCGGGCCTGCGCGCTCTCATGCATTCACTGCCGCGCCGAGGCGATCCCCCAGCGCGACAGCCACGAACTGACGACGGCCGAAGCGTTCAACGTGCTGGACCAGATTGTCGATCTCGGCAAGCCGATCCTCGTCATCACCGGCGGCGACCCGATGATGCGCCGCGACGTGTTTGAGATCTTGGGCGGCGCGGTCGAGCGCGGGCTCAAGGTGGGATTCTCGCCCAGCGCGACGAAGCTCGTCACCCGCGCAGCCATCGAGCGCGTGCGCGATGTCGGCGTGGACATGGTGCACGTCAGCCTTGACGGCTCCGGGCCGGAGGTGCACGACACGTTCCGCCGTGTCAACGGCGCCTACCAGCGTACCCGCGAGATCGTCGCCGACGTGCGCGACGTCGGCCTGCCGCTGCAGATCGGCACGACGGTCAGCCGTCACAACATCGCGGATCTGCCCAGGATCGCCGAGGTCGTACAGCAGATCAACGCGACCGTCTGGAACGTGTTCTTCCTGGTACCGACGGGCCGCGCCCAGCTCGACGCGATGCTCACGCCGGAGGAGCACGAGGCGACGTTGCAGTGGCTCGCAGACTTGTCCGAGCGGGTGCCGTTCCGCGTACGGACCACCGCCGCCCAGCACTACCGGCGCGTCCTGATCCAGCGGCGGCGCGCCAGGGCCGCCTCGGGCGAGCAGCCCGCCGCGTTCGAGTTGACCGGCGCCGGATACGCCTTCCGCGAGGGGAAGGCGCCCATGGAGAAGGGCGTCAACGACGGCAAGGGCTTCTGCTTCATCTCGCACGTCGGCGACGTGTACCCCAGCGGATTCCTGCAGATCTGCGCCGGCAACGTCCGGACGGCGCCGCTCACGTCGATCTACCGCGATTCGCAGCTGTTCCGCTCGCTCCGCGACCCAGCTCTGCTCGAGGGCAAGTGCGGGCGCTGCGACTTCAAGGATGTCTGCGGCGGCTCCCGGGCGCGCGCCTGGGCCACGTCGGGCAACCACCTGGCCGAGGAGCCGTGCTGCGTCTACCAGCCGCCAGCCGCGTCGTAGGGGCGCGCCGGGCGCCGGCTGCTACGCGACGTCTCGATGCACGAACCGCTGCTCCCACTCCGCCACATCCGGCGTGAAGTAGACGGCGCGCGTCTTCTTGAACTCTTTCGTGCTGTAGAGCACCGCGTGGTCGGCGATCCCGTACATCTCCGCGAGCTGCTCGACGAAGGCGTCGACCTCCGTGGCGCTCCTCGCATGGACCATGGTGAATACGTTGTACGGCCAATCGTCGTAGCGGGGCCGCTCGTAGCAGTGGCTGACCGCCGTGTAGCCGGCCATCGCCTCGCCCACGGCGGCGGCGCGATCGTCGGGCACGTTCCACACGGCCATGCCGTTGGCGCCGAACCCCGCGTCGCGGTGGCGGAGGATGCCGGCGATGCGCCGGAGCGCGCCGCGACGGTGCAGATCCTCCAGGGCCCCGACCACCTCCGCCTCGCTCAGGCCGAGCGTGCGGGCCGCGTCGGCGAACGGATCGGCCCGCAGCGGCAGATCGCCCTGTACGGCGCGGATGACGTCGATGTCGCGCTGCGTCAGCGGCGCGCGCGCGCCTGCCGTCCCGTGCGCGCCGCCGGTGTGCCGCGGCGCCGAACGGTGCTGCATACCGCGCTCGCCGGTGACATCCAGCGACACGCCGATCTTGAACCGGCGCAACGCCGGCAGCGATCGCGCCGACTCCGCGCCGGCGAGCTCGCTCAGCGCGCGGACGTGCGCCTGCAGGTCCGCACCGGGCGGAACGGCGATGGTGAACCAGAGGTTGAACGCGTGCGCGCGGAGGTAATTGTGGGTGACGCCCGGATGTACGTTCACGGTGGCCGCCGCGACGTCCAGTCGCTCCGCCGGCACCCGCATCGCGACGAGGCAGCTGGCGTAGCCCAACGCCTCCGCTTCGAAGATCGGGCTAATCTGACGCAGGATGCCCGCGTCGCGCAGCGCCACCGCGCGCGCGATGACATGGCGCTCCTCGGTGCCGAGGCTCCGAGCCAGGACGCGAAACGGCGCGACGGCGACGGGAATGCCGTCCTGCAGCTCGGCTAGCAGCGCCTGGTCGAACCGGGACAGTTCGATCCGGGGTGCGCCCCCGGGGGCGCGTGCGTCGTCTCGAGCTTGCTCCATGCTGCACCCGCCTTCCGGCTACCCCGGCATCGTAGTCAGCTTCCGCGGCCCGCCGCACGGTGCAGCCGGCCTCTCCTCGAAGCCATTTGGCGGGCAGATGGCCCCCCGGAACCCGCATCTGGCAGGGTGCGTGTCCACCCAGCGGTATGCCCCGATATGTGAGCCACGATGCATGTGGCGGGGCGGTATCGGAGCGACCATAAGGGAAGAAGAAGAAGGGACCCCACCATGAACAGTCGTAGCCGGCGACATGGATTGGAACCGTCCCGAACCGAGCCGCCCACAGCGGCGACGAGTTCGCGCGTTCGCAGCATCCTCCCGATGCTCGCAGGTGCGGCCGTCATCGTGGCAGCGGGCCTCTGGTTCGGGGGGATTGTGCCACCCGGAGGCAGCGGCGAGCATCTGTCGGCGGTCACGGCCCCCGCCTCGACCGCCGCTGCCTCCCGTCAGCAAGCTCAGCCCTCATTCCTTAGCGACGCTTCGCCCCGCGTGCGCGAGGCCTATGCGTTCGCCGCCGGCCACGGCGATGACCTCATCTACATCCCCTGCTACTGCGGCTGCGGCGAGCACTCCGGCCACCGCAACGTCCGCGATTGCTTCATCAAGCAGCAGACGGCCGCCGGCATCACCTACGACGACCACGGCTCGGGCTGCGATATCTGCGTCTCCATCGTCCTGGACGTCAAGGCGAAGCAGGCGGAGGGGCAGACCCTGGCGGCCACACGCAAGTTCATCGACGCCAGGTACTCGAAGATCGGCCCCGGCACGAACACACCACTACCGCCGGGAATGGAGGAGTAATGCTCGCGCAGCACCGCCCCACGGGCGTCCCTGATGGGCTGTCACCGGACGAACTCGAACGCTGGTCGAACGAACTGGTGTCGTTCCTGACCTCCGACGGAATCCCGGCGACGTTCCGCGGCTGGGCGCGTAAGAACGCCGAGCTGGTCGACGCGTACATGGCCTCCGCCGAAGACTTCGAGGCGAACGTGGAGACTGAGCAGGCGATCGCCACCGCGTCGTCGCCGGCCGCGCGGCCCGCGCCGCAACCGTCCGCGAAGCAACGTCCCACGGCCCCGAAGGTGGAGCCGGGCATGTTCGTGCTGCGCGTGCCGGAGCAGATCGCCAGGCTCAGCATCGGCGCCGCGGTCGGCGTGCTGGCGCTGCTCGCCATCTTCGGCGTGCGCGCGATGACCAGCGGCTCCAGCGGCGCGGCGCTCCCGTCCGCGGTGAGCACGCCTACATTCAACCAGGCGCGCGCGAACCAGTTGCAGGCGACCCTCGAGCAGAATCCGTCGGACCAGGACGCCCTGTTCGAACTCGGCGAGATCAACTTCGAGGGCGGACGCTACGAGGACTCCATCGCGTGGCTCACGAAGCTCGTTGAGCTGGACCCCAAGCAGATCCAGGCGATCACGGACATCGGCACCGCGAACTTCAACCTCGGCCGGCCTGACGACGCCAAGACCTGGTGGCTGCGGGCCCTGACGGTAGATCCCAACGACGTGCAATCGCACTACAACATGGGCTTCGCCTATGCGAACGCGGAGCCCCGCGACCTGGCGGCGGCCGTGAACGAGTGGGAAACCGTCGTCAGGCTCGCGCCTGAATCGGACCTGGGACAGACGGCGAAGGTCCACGTTGAGGGGCTGAAGGCGCAGCTCACGGCCACACCTGCGGCCAGCGCGCCGACGACACCCGCGCCTTTGGCGCCGTAGGGAGGAGTACGAAGACGTGAACGGCGAGAACGTCACCATCCTGGTCGCATTCGCAGCGGGCGTGCTCTCGTTCGCGTCGCCGTGCGTCCTGCCGCTGGTGCCGGTGTACCTCGCCCACATGGCGGATGTCACGGTGGAAGGCCGCGCGGTCTCGCACGGACGGCTCTGGCCCGCCCTTCACGCCTCCGTCTTCGTCCTCGGCTTCACCATCGTGTTCGTGGCGTTCTGGGCGTCGATCGGCCTCGTCGGCTACGCGCTGCGCGACAACGTGAGCTACCTGCGCCAGGCCGGCGGCGCCGTGCTGGTGTTCATGGGGTTCCACCTGGCCGGCGTCATCAACCTCGGCTTCCTGAACCAGGAGCACGTATACAGCGGCAAGGTCGGACGGCGCTCCGGCTTCCTGCGCTCGTTCTCGCTCGGCCTGATCTTCGCGGCTGGCTGGACACCGTGCATCGGCCCCGTGCTCGGCGCGATCATCGGCCTCGCCACCTTCGACGGCGAGTCGGCCAAGGGCACGCTGCTTCTCGTCTCGTACTCGCTCGGGCTAGGCGCGCCGTTCATCGCCGCCGCGCTGGCCGTCGACGCCGTGACGCGGCCGCTCAAGCAGGCCCGCATGCTCCGCGTCGGCGTGCCGATCGTGAGCGGAATCCTTGTCGCCGGCATCGGCGTGCTGATGCTGACCAACACCCTCGTACAGATGCCGCAGTACTTCGACTGGGGAGGAAGCCCTCGTGGCTAGGAGTCAGGACATGAAAGCACTGCCCGCAGTCGAACGAAGCACTCGGCCCACGTCGCTGTCGCCCTGGCTGACGAATCCCACGGGGCAGCTCTGGCACACGCTGACGTCCGTCCGGCTCGCGCTCATCCTCATCCTGCTGATCGCCGTCGCCACGCTAGCTGGCACGCTGCTGGACCAGGTGCCCGAGTCGGTAGCGGGCAACTCCGCCTCATACGACCGCTGGCTCGACGGCGCGCGCGACCGCTACGGCGTGTTCACCAACCCCATGGCCCACCTGGGGCTCTTCCATGTGTTCAGCTCCATCTGGTTCCGCGGCCTGATCGCGCTGCTCGTCGCCAACATCATCGTCTGCACGGTCAACCGCTGGAGCAGCATCCGCGCGCAGGTGTTCAGCCCGCGCGTCCGCATGAATCCGGTGTACTTCGATCGGGCGCGCGTGGGCGCGGCCTTCAGCGTGAGCCTCCCGGCCGCCACGGCCGCCGGCGCCGTCCGAAAGGGCCTCCGCAGCGCCGGGTACCGCTCGCTGACGGACGACGGCGAGTCGGTGGCGATGTACGCCGACCGCTTCCGCTTCTCCCGCCTGGGCACGTTCCTCACGCACCTGAGCCTCGTGCTGCTGCTGATCGGCGCGATCATGGGCCACGTGTGGGGCTGGAAGGACGACCAGTTCATCGTCGCGGAAGGCGCCACGCGCCAGGTGCCGCTCGCCAGTGGTATCTCGGTCAAGCTCGAGCAGTTCCAGGAGGAGTGGTACGTCGAAGGCCCGCCGAAGGACTTCGCGAGCGAGCTGGTGATCTACGACAACGGGCAGGAAGTGAAGCACGGCACGACGCGCGTGAACTCGCCGCTATCGTACAAGGGCATCACCTTCAACCAGGCGTTCTTCGGACAGGTCGCCGAGGTCGAGGTGCGTGACTCCGCGGGCAACGACATCTTCAACGAAGGCGTGCCGCTGGCCTGGAGCTCGAACCAGGGCAACCGGCCCGTGGGATTCCTGGAGTTGCCGGGCCAGCCGGTCACGGGCTACATCGTCGGGCCGGAGCCCGGCACGCAGGATGTAGCGGTGCCGCTCGGCACCGTGCGACTCGAACTCTACGACAAGACGACGAACAAGCTGCTCAGCATCGATAACCTGCCACGCAACCAGGACGTGCAGGCGGCGGGACTGACCTTCCGATTCCTGCGCGAGAGCCAGTTCACCGGCCTCAAGGTCGTCAAGGACCCAGGCGTCAACATCGTCTGGATCGCGAGCGGGCTGATGGTGCTGGGCCTGGTGATGGTCTTCTGGTTCCCGCACCGCCGGCTGTGGGCGCTCTGCAGCCCGCGCGAGGACGGCGGCGCCGATGTGCGGCTGGCAGCCGCGTCGCAACGAGACCTCGGTCTGGAGAAGGATTTTGAGCAGGTGACGGCGAAGGTGCGGCGCGCCCTGACCCGCCGCCAGCAGGACGAGCAAAAGGGGGCCGACCGTGTATAACCTGTCGCAGTATTCCTACGTCGCGTCGTTCATCGCGCTGGCCCTCGCGGCCGTGCTGTACGCGTCGTACGGCGTCACACGCCGCCGCGCCGTCGTGGCCGGCTTCGATGCCGACACCACCGAATCGGTGCCCGGTCCGACCCTCAACGGCATGACGGCCTCGCTCGGGCGCTGGGGCACGATCCTGGTCATCAACGCCTTCGCGTTCCTAACGGGCGCGCTGGCCTTCCGCTGGATCGCCGCCGGGCACGGGCCGTTCTCGAACATGTACGAGTTCTCGCTCTCGTTCGTCTGGGGCACGCTCGCGGCGCACCTGTACTTCGAGTTCCGCTACGGCCTGCGCTCCCTCGCGATTCTCGTCATGCCCGTGTGCCTGGCGATGCTCGCCTACGCCGCAACGGTGCCCTCCGAGATAGACCCGCTGGTGCCGGCGCTGCAGAACAACCTGTTGCTGTCGATCCACGTCGCCGTCGCCATCGCGGCGTACGGCGCGTTCGTGCTGTCGTTCGCCGCGGCAGTGCTGTTCCTCGTCAACCGGCGCGACCGCTTCACCTGGCTGCCGAAGCAGGCGATGCTGGACGAGGTCGGGTACAAGGCCGTCATGTTCGCCTTCCCGCTCCTGGCGCTCGTGGTCATCCTGGGCGCGGTGTGGGCCAAGGTGGCGTGGGGCACGTACTGGAGCTGGGACCCCAAGGAGACGGCGTCGCTCGTGACGTGGCTCATCTACGGCGGCTACCTCCACGCCCGCGTCGTCCGCGGCTGGAAAGGCGATCGCAGCGCTTACCTGCTGATTGCCGGCTTTGGCGCGGTGGTGTTCACCTACTTCGGCAACTACTTCTTCGGAGGGCTCCACAGCTATGGCTAGCCACACCGAGCCGCTCAATCTGACCGCACCGGACCTGCAGGACGACGACCTCGCCAGCGTCCGCTGGCGGCCTTCGCCGGGCGCGTTCCGCAACATCGTCGCCACCGTGCTGGTCGGCATCGCGATCGCCGCGCTCGTCTGGACGTTCGACCGGCCGGGTACCGCATCCAGCCAATCGGTGACGGTGACTGCCTCCGCCTCCGGCGCCGCCCCGGAGATCGGCAAGCCGGCGCCGGACTTCACGCTCGACATGATCGATGGGACGACCATGCGGCTCAGCGACTTCAAGGGCAGGCCCGTGTGGATCAACTTCTGGGCATCGTGGTGCCCGCCCTGCCGCAAGGAGAACCCGGACATCCAGGATCTGTACAACGAACACAAGGACGCCGACGGTCTGGTGCTGCTGGCGCCGGCCATCGGCGAAGGCCGTGACAGCATCGCCGGGTACATGCAGCGCGCCGACCTCCACTACCCCGTGGGTGTCGACAGCAACACGCAGGTCGCGGCCAACTACCGCGTGCTGGGCATCCCCACGCACATCTTCGTGGACCGCGACGGGATCATCCGGGAGATGCGTGTCGGCGCGATGAGCAAGAAGACGATGGAGAAGAAGCTCGCGCAGATCATCGGCTCGGCGCAGCCGTAGCCCGTCCAACTTCACCGGCTCGATTGGCGCCCGCGCAGCAACCCGCTGCGACGGGCGTCAATTGTTATGGCGGGTTTGCTGCTTGGTCGAGTTCGCGATTGACATCCTCGCGTTCGTGCGACCGACACACCACACGAGCCCCTCCGTTGATCTCCGCGGCTGGTGCCTGATGTTCGGGAAGATCGTTGGTCCTGTCGCGACCTCTCATGGCGAGCTAGGCGGCGTCGGAAGCACCGCCGCCAGTGCCACGCCTGAAGCGATCGCCATCGATCCGTCACGTGTCCAACTGACGACTTGGCAGATACCCGTATCGTTGGTGTCACCCGGACCGGCGCTCACCGACGCGACGGTGCTCCCGGATGAGACTTCCACCAACGAGCAGTCCTCGCCCGGCACCAACGACAGGATGGCGTACCGTCCGTCTGGCGAATACGAGCCGCAGCAACCGGCGAACACCTCCGGAGCGGGACTCTTGGAACCATCGAGATCCACGAAGAAGCCAGACCGAGACGAGAACGCAGGATCGCCCCCGCCGCGTACCTGGATTCGTCCCGAGCCGGACCAACGCGCCTCGCCCGAAGGTATCGTAAGGACAAGTTTGTGGGACGGCCAGGCGTATACCTCGAACGTGGCTTCGGGTGTACATGGCGTGGAGTCTCGAGAGCCAGGGGTGGGATCCGGACAGTTCGATCGCCGCTCCATGAGCAAGTGCTTCCCATCCGGCGACCATGTCTGCTGCGAAACAAAGAAGAAGCTTGGTCCGGATTCGGTGGGCTGGGGCAATTCCCATTCCAGACAGGCATATGGCGTGTCGTCATGGCACCGGCCCTTGCGAGCGAAGACGCCTCCCTGCCATCTCGCCGGATCGGCGTGTCCGTCCGAACCAATCGGCATGGCGGCGCCGGCGAGCCACGCGCCTCCCGGAGAGAACTCGCCTCCCGTCATCGCATGATCGCGAAGCGTCATCCTGGAGCCGTCGCGGATGTCCATCAGCGTCAGCGACATCGCTTCCCAATCGTTGACAGTGACGCTATGGCCGTCGTTCACCGAAACCGGATAGATGAGAGGCATGGGCTCGTAGCCGGTGGTCACCCGCTCATCCGCGATCTCCTGAACCAGCGTTCCGTCGAGCTTCATCGCAACGTACTTCGCAGAATAGGCGTCGAACGCGAGCACGGTTTCTCCGGCGTCGATCCACATGGCGCGGACGACAGCGGTGTGCATGTCCAGTGATTGGGCTGTTCCCTTGCGAATGTCAAAGAGCGCGACCGTGCCCGGTACGAACCGCGTGGCCGGCGGCGTGACACCCCGCGCCCGAGGCGTGGAGCCAACCTCAGACGGCGGTACAGACGCCTCGGCCGCAGGCCCATCGACTGTAGGCCCGTCGGCCGCAGGCCCATGGCTGTCCCCGCACGCTGCGAACAAGAGCACCGCGGCCGTCACGCAGAGCATCGCGCCGGTCACGTTGAGCGCTTTGCGCGCGAATCGACGCCGTTGGCTGAACGATCGCATCATCTTGACTTCACCTGCTAATGCGGATGTTCTCCTGGGTGAACGTCGATCTCGCCTACCCGCCGCCGCGCTGCGCCTTCTTCCGCAGCGCTGCCATCACGGCGGCGGCCCGCTCGCCTTCGATCGCCACCCTGACACGCGCGATGCCGACCCGGCCCGCGTCGCCCCGCCGCGATTCCAGCGTCGCCCGCCAGCCATCACCCTCGACGGCGCCGCCATCGCCGGCGGGCCGGCCACCCAGTTCGACGAGGTACGCCTCTAGCAGCCACGCCGGCATGCCGCCGAACACCACCTCCGGCATCAGCCGCCGGCGACCGGGGGGAAGATCGCAATCTCCTGCTGGTCCGCGAGTACGGTCGCGAGCCCGTCCAGATAGCGGATGTCCCGGCCTTCGATGAACACGGAGACGTACGGCACGACGCGCCCTGCGGCGTCGATGATGTACCCCTCGAGGTTCGGCTTGCGCGCGATCAACTCGCGGATGGCGTCGCCGACGCTAGCGCCGGAACGCCAGTCGATCTCCACGTCGCGCACGCCGCCGGCGCGCGCCCGCAGCGTCGCATAGAGTCGCACCATCCCCAACCGCGCCCCCTAGACGATCTGCAACTCCCGCAGCTTCCGCTCCGGTACGACGCCGTTCTCCCAGCCGCGCGCTTCGTAGTACTCCTTCAGCATCAGGTCCAACTCACAGACGTGGCCCTCCGAACCCTTGGCCGTGGACGGCTCCTCCAGGAACCGCTTGGGCAGGTAGTCGGAGCCTTCGCGGAAGCCCGCGAGGTTGTTGTAGTAGCGTTCGAGGTTGTAGATGCGCTCGCCGATCGTCAGGAGATCGTCGCCCGTCACCTGCACGCCCGTCACGGCCGAGTACTGCGCCGCGTACTCCTCCGGCCCCTCGGCGAACGCCGAGAACTTGCACAGGTCGAACGAGTCGGAGACGGCGTGCAGATCCTGCAGCAGCTTGGTGAGCTTGCCCTTGCCCTCCCACGCCAGCGGGTCGGTCTTCTCCGGCACGCCCAGCAGCTCGCTGGCCGGCGTGTACGCGCGCAGGTGGCAGGCGCCGCGGTTGCTCGTCGCGTAGGCGATGCCCATCCCCTTCATTCCCCGGGGATCGTACGCCGGCGTCGACTGCCCCTTCACGGTCATCGCCATGTTCACGTCGCCGAACGTCTCGGCCGCCCGCTGCGTGCCTTCGGCCATCGTGTCCCCGATGCCCTCGCGGCGCCCGACCATGTGTGCCAGCTCCACCATGCGGTCGGTGTCGCCCCACTCGATCCGCTCCTTGATCAGCTCCTTCTCGCTCGCCTCCATCGCCATGCCCAGCACCTGGCCCAGCTCGATCGCGTCCATGCCGTAGTCGTTGCACAGGTCGATCAGGTACGCGATGGAATCGCGGTTGGCGTTGCCGCAGTTCGCGCCGAGGGACCACGCGGGCTCGTACTCGAAGCTCTCCATGCGGACGGCGTACTTGCCGTGCGTCTCGACTTCCTTCTTGCACGCGACGGGGCAGGCGTGACACGTCGGGTCGTGGACGAGGATCGTCTCCTTGATCTTCTCGCCGGAGATCTCCTCGGCCGCCGCGAAGGTCGTCTGCTGCGAGTTCTTCGCGCCGAGCGCGCCGATGGTGTTCGTAATGTTCATCAGCACGTTCGTGCCGTAGACGGAGAGGCCGCCCTTGCGCGGCGACGTCACCGTCGCCTCATCCATCAGCACCGCCAGCGCGCGCTGGTGCGCGATCTTGAACGCGTCCTTGTTCTTCGCCTTCGGGATCGCCTTCTTCGCCTTGATGACGACCGCCTTCAACTGCTTGCTGCCGGCGACGGCGCCTGTCCCACCGCGGCCGGACGCGCGGTCGTTCTCGTTGATGAACGACGCGTACCGCACCAGCCGCTCCCCTGCCTGGCCGATCGCGATCACGCTGGTGTCATCGCCGTGCCGCGCGAGCAGCGCGCCCACGGTCTCGTGGATGCCCTTGCCCCAGAGATCGGAGGCATCGCGCAGCGATACCTTGCCGTCCTCGACGTAGGCGTACACCGGCTTCGCCGCGCGGCCCTTGAACAGCAGCCCGTCGAAGCCGGCCCAGCGCAGCCGCGCACCCGACCAGCCTCCGTGGTGCGAGTCCGTGACGGTCCCGGTCAGCGGCGACTTCGTGACGATCGCCATGCGTCCGCTCATCGTCACTTCGGTGCCGGTGAGCGGACCGTTCATGAAACAGAGCAGGTTGTCCGGGCCCAGCGGATCGACGGTGGGGCCGTTATCGAACACGTACTTGACCCCGAGGCCGCGCGCCCCGACGTACTTCCGCGCATCGCCCTCGTCGATGTGCTCATAGGCGACCTGCCCGGACGTGAGGTCGATTCGCGCGATCCTGTCCGCGTACCCGCCAAGGTTCATGACGCACTCCTTCCATGGCGCGTGCCGTGCTGCCGGCTCGATGCTTCATGTGGGATTATGCTCCCGTCCCGGGGGATTTTCTACCCCCTGGCACGGGTAACGTAGCTACTGCCGCATGGCTGAAGTGCAGCGGTCGCAGGGAGCCGTAAGAGCGGCGCCGGCTCGGGCTCAGGGGCGGGTCACTGGAGGCGGAACCTGGGCGGTCACCGCAGGTATGCCGGGGAGCTGGTACACCACCACGCCGCGGCCGCGGTCGACGACGTAGAGCCTGTTGCCCTGCACGGCCAGCGCCGACGGATGCGTCATATCGGACGGCTTGCTGAAGGAGTTCGGATCGCTGCGGCCGATCACGCCCAGCGACGCCCCCTCCGGACCGTATACCTGCACACCCTGGAGCAGGTCGTCCGAAACGTAGATGCGGCCCAGCTCATCGACGGCGATGTCGCTCGGCGAGAAGACGCCCGTGGTCGGCAAGCTCGGCCGCGCGAACTCGCCGCCGAGGCTGCCGTCGGGCTCCACGCGGACGACGCCCGGCCCCAGGATATCGACGGCGAGGATCGTCCCGTCCAGCGCGATTCCCACGCTGCCGGGACGGCCTGTGCTGGCGACGATGCTCTGCGCGGCTGCCGGCGCCGTACCGCTCACGCGGCTGTTCGGCGTGATCAGATCCCACGAGCCGCGCGGCCTCCTGATCGCCTGCGCCAGCGCGCCGTCCGGGGAGACGACGAGCAGGCGGTGGTTTTGCCCGTCCGATACGACGAGGTTCCCGTTCGAGGTGAACGTCATGCCCGTGGGCACCGTCGGCAGGTCCACGGTGTCGCCGGCAGGCAGCTCGATCGTGCGGGTGAGCAGGCCGGCGCGCGGGTCGAGCACATAGACCCGCGGCGGGAAAGTGTTGCCGATGAAGATGTCCGTGCCATCGTTCGCCATCGCGTGCGGGTGGCGCAGCTCCATCCCGGGGACGGAGCGCGCATCGTACGCGCGCACGAACTGGCCCTGCTTATCGATCTCGACGATCTGCTGGCCGGCGTGATCCAGCACGAAGATGCGGTCGCCCATGACGGTGACGTCCAGCGGCTCCACCCAGGACCCGCCGGCGGGCTCCGTGAACGTACTGACCTTCTGCGCCGGGAAGGCCGAGCGGAGCTGCGGCACCAGCACGGGCTCCGGCTGCGAGCCGCCGATCTGGAGCAGCCGCGGCGAGCCGGGCACGCTCAGGATGCCGAACACCAGCGCCCCCATCACCGTGGCGAGACCCGCAAGCGTCAGCTTCAGGCCGATGTAGCGCGGCCGCTTCGTCTCGCGGACGATGCTCGTCAGGTTGATGTAGCCGCCGCCGCCGCCCGCACCCACGCCCGCGCCCGCGCCTACGAGGCTCAGCGCCGGCGCCTGGCGCCACGCGGGCACCGCGCTCTCCGCTTCGGCGGATGCGGCTGCTTCCACCCACGGCGGCAGGAGCTTGACGAGCACGCCGTAGATCACGAGCGGCAGGCACAGGATGAGCGCCGCCATGAAGATGCCCTCCCGGCCGCCGAAGATCCACTCGTACTCCACGTACCCGCGCAGGCTCTTGGAGATCGACTGGCCGCCGACCACGACGTTCCAGCGCATCGCGAACACGCCCACCACCACCATCACGCCGATGACGGTCGAGATGGCGGTGGAGACGCGTTTCGGCACGCGGGCCAGCGAGATGTACCCCAGGACCACCAGCGGTATCACCGCGCCGAGCACGATCTGCACGCCGATGAACGTGACCGAGATCCTGCCGATCAGGCCACGGACAATCTCCCAACTCTCCTCTTGCTCGTAGGCCATGCTCAGCAGCTCCAGCCCTTCGAGCGTCAGGTCGATGAAGAGGAATCCGGCCAGCAGCCCCGACATCGCGCGCACGCAATCGTGGTCGATCTCGCGCTCCAGCAGCTTCGACGACACGACGTACAGCACCATCAGCAGTGCGATGCCGGACACGATCGCCGAGAGCAGGAAGATCACCGGCATCAGCGGCGTCGACCACCACGGGTTCGCCTTGATCGCGCCGAAGATGAAGCCCACGTAGCCGTGCAGCAGCGCCGCCGACGGGATGCCGACGGCCGCCAGGATCTTGATCAGCTTGTGGTCGACCTCCATCGCCTCGTCCGAGACGTCGTACACGCCCAGCGCCATCGAGTGGTACACGCCCTTCATCGGCCATGAGCTGCGCTCCGCCAGCGCCACGATGTCCGGCCGGAAGACCAGCCACGTCTCCACGACGACCAGGATCAGGTAGAACATCCAGATGAAGCCGAACCCCGCCATCGCCGACGTGAAGTGCGGCATCAGGAAGATCAGGAACGCCCGCTCGGGGTGCCCCAGGTGCGCCTGGAGCGGCAGCGGCGCGATCAACAGGAACGCCAGCGCTGTGATCAGTGCGAGCCGCGCCACCGGCTTCAGCGCCTGCATACCGAACACGTGGTACAGCGACGACACGACGAACGCGCCCGCGACCAGCCCGGTGATGAATGGGTAGAGCACGATGAGGACGCTCCACTGGAACTCGGCTTCGTTGGGGTAGATATAGGCGAGCATCACCTGACGCCTTCATCCAGCTGCGTGTAGCGCACGCGCGGCCGTGTCCCGAGATCTTCCTTCAGTACGTACAGCCGCAACTGCGCGACGATCTTCGAGACCTCGCTCTCCGGGTCGCGCAGGTCGCCGAACTTGCGGGCGCCGACCGGGCACACGGCGACGCACGCCGGCATCAGTCCGCGCGAGATGCGGTGATAGCACCACGTGCACTTGTCCGCGACGTGCTCGTCCGGGTCGAGGTAGCGCGCACCGTACGGGCACGCCTGGATGCAGTAGCGGCAGCCGATGCACTTGTCGCGGTTGACCAGCACGATGCCGTCGTCGGTCTTGTAGGTCGCGGCCACCGGACACACCTGCACGCACGGCGGCTTCTCGCACTGGTTGCACAGCTTGGGCACGAAGAACGCCTTGGTGATGTCCTGGTCGGCGTACTCGCGGTTCGCCTCGAACGACGCGAATCCGTGGATGCCGGCGTCGGGCGAATCCACGTGCATCTCGCCGTCCGCCGTCTGCACGTACCGCTCGACCCATGTCCGGTTGAAGCGCGGGTCCATCGGCACGTGGTTCTCTTCCTTGCAGGCGCGGACGCAGCGGCCGCAACCGATGCAGCGCGCCGTATCGACGATGAAGACCCACTGGTGCGACTTCGGGTTGTATCCGGGCGGTCCGGCATCGGCATCCGCAGGCCTCGCCTCGGTGGACTGCCCCAGCCTCGCCATCACCGCTGCCGGCGAGCCGTAGATCACGATCGAGCCGATTGCGACCCGCCCGGCGAGCTTCAGGAAGGCGCGGCGTCGAACCGGCTCGCTCATTGCTTGTTCCTGTCTCCCGGCTTGTGGCAGCCCAGGCACAGCTCCACCGGCCGGTTCGCGTGGTTCGGCGGGATGTCCGCGATTCCCTTCACGCCGTGGCAGGCCAGGCAGTCCTGCCTGCCTTCGACGTTGTGCGGGATCTGGGGGAACGCGGCCGCCGGCGAGTGCGGGTCGTGGCACGACGTGCAGGCCTGCAGCGGGAAGTGGTCCAGCTTCACGATCTGCGCGAAGGTGGCTGGCCGCCCCGGGATCTTCTCGTGGCAGGTGACGCACAGCTCCTTCGCGGGATCCATGATCGCGCCGTACGCCATGTGGCGGTCGCCGGCGCCGTGACAGGCCTCGCAGGTCTGGCCGGAGTGAGCCGACTTCGACCACTGCATGTCGACGTCTGAGTGACACTTGGCGCACAGCGCGGCGTTGCCCAGCCGCGGCTCCAGCGAGGCCCAGTGAGCGGCGTTGTCCGCCCGCACCAGGCCGATGAGCGGAATCGACACCTGGCCGGTCACCGCGCGGACCGCAAGGGCCGCACCGACCACCAGGAGAAGCAGCACACCGGCCCGCGAGAGATGGCTCACCGCCCATCCTCCCTCGGCACATGGGACGGACCACGAGCGGCGGCCGGGCGTCTCGCGCCGACGGGGCGCGCGCCCGCCATGATCCGCGCCGTGATCTCCGCCGCCGTCGCCTGGATGACTTCGTGGCGCTCGTACACCTCGGCGGTGTTCGCCTCGACGCCGACCACGACGGTCAGCACGGGTGCTACGTCGAGCAGGCAGTTCTTGATGTCGCCGACGACCGGTTCCTCTTCGAGAACGATGGCGTCCGGATGGATGGCCAGCAGGGCCTCCGCGGACGCCTCGCTAACCGGGAGGGTTGTCACCTTCAGTTGGTCGTTCTCACCGAGTGCCCGCGCAATCGCTTCTCCGAACAGGCGATTCTGGAATAGGACAACCACGTGACGTCCGCGCATCGGGTACCTCCGGGCTGCGCGCCTTCCCGGCACGCCTGCCTGAAGGTATTGTCTGTCGCGCCTGTGCCACTTACACGGGCGGCGCGATAGATAGCCCTAGTGGCCTTCGATGACTGGAGACGGGCTTTTGTGGTCCGGGGGGTAGAGGTGGATGTATCAGCGGGCACAGTCGCGCGTGCGAGAGGCCCCCGCGCCCGGCGTGCGCCGGGCGCGGGTTCGATGCGCGTTCACTCGCGCGGCGGCAGCGTCACCATGCCCGAACGGATGCCGTAGGCGGCCGCCTGGACGCGGTTCTGGAGGTGCAGCTTCTCCAGCAGGTTGTGGAGGTGATTCTTCACCGTCCCCTCCACGACGCTGAGCTTCAGCCCGATCTCGGCGTTGCTGAGCCCTTCCGCCACGTACTGCAGCACCTCGCGTTCGCGCGCTGTCAGCTCCGGACCGCTCGGCTGCCCGCGATCTTCGTGCGGATGCCGGCGGAACTCGCCCAGCAGCTTCGACGCGATCGACGGCGAGATCGGCGCTTCGTTCGCCATCACGCTCCGCAGCATCTGCATCAGGTCCTCCGGGCGGAGGTTCTTCAGCAGGTACCCGCCTGCCCCCGCCTTGATCGCCTCGAAGAGGTCGTCGTCATCCTCCGACACGGTGAGGATGACCACCTTCACGTCGGGATGCTCGGCCTTGATCAGGCGCGTGCCTTCGATGCCGTCGCAGACGGGCATGTGGATGTCCATCAGCACTACATCGGGGCGATACGCCTTGACCTTGTTCAGCGCCTCCTGCCCGTTCGAGGCCTCCGTTACGACCTCCATGTCCTCCTCGGACTCCAGCAGCGCCCGCAGCCCCTTCCGAAACAGGAGTTGGTCGTCAACCAGCAGAATCTTCATACGTGACACGAAGTCCTCCTCCCTGTTCTAGCGGCAGCAGCACCGTGATCCGCGTGCCCTTCCCGGGCGACGAATCCACGCTGAAGCGACCACCAGCGCGCTCCACGCGCTCCTTCATCGAGCGAAGCCCGAAGCTCCGCCCTTCGGCGCGATCGACCCGCGATGAGTCGAATCCACGGCCGTTATCCTCGATGGTGATGCGCAGGCAGTCGTCCTGGTTTTCGAGGCAGACGGTCGCCGTCGCCGCGCCCGCGTGCTTCCGGACGTTGGTCAGCGCCTCCTGCACCACCCGCAGCAGCTGTATCTCCGCATCCGGCGCGAGCGCCGCCACCACGGTGCCCGGCACGCGCAGCACCGCCTCGATGCCGGACTGGCGCCCGAACTTCTGCAGGTACTGGCGCAGGCTCCCGACGATGCCGCCGGCCGGCGCGACGGTCTCGCGCAGGCCCAGGATCGCCTCGCGCACGTCGACGTAGGCCTCGTTCGCGAGATCCTGCATCTCCTGCAGCTCCTCCACCGCGCGGTCCGTCTCGCCCGCCTGCAGGTGCTTGCGCGTCGTGGCCGCCCGCAGGTGGAGATACCCGAGGACCTGCGCCAGCGTGTCGTGCATCTCGCGCGCCAGGTGGTCGCGCTCTTCGAGCACCGCGACCTGTCGTTCGCGCTCCAGCAGCCGCGAGTTGTGAATCGCGATCGCCGCCATGTCCGCAAGCCCGGCGATCAGCGCGCGCTCGTCTTCGGTGAAACGCTGCTGGGGGTCGTGGATCACGCACAGCTCGCCGACCACGCTGCTGCCGACGAGCAGCGGCGATCGGAGCGCGTGAGCCCCCTGCTCGTCGACGAGTATTCGGCACGCCGTGCCCGGCCCGTCGCCGAAGCGCGGGCTGATCGGAATCGGCGTGAGGCCCGATCCGTGGTCGTCGCGCGCCGTCACTAGCGCCGTGTCACCCGCCGTCTGTACGAGGGACAGGCTCCCGTCGGACTCGTTCACCAGGCAGAGGGCCGCGCCCGTCGCGTGGACGAGCCTGCAGGCGTAGGTCGTGATCTGGCCGAGGACGCGCTGCAGGTCCTGCGACGACACGATCTCCAGCCCAACCTCGTACAAGGCGCGCGCGTGCCGCTCGCGCCGCTGCACCGCCTCGAAGAGACGGCAGCGTTCGAACGCGGTCGCAGCGTGGTTGGCAAAGGCGTACATCAGCGAGTTGACGTCCGCCGGATGCTCGGACTCGCTGTCCAGCAGCACGTGCAGCATGGCGGTGCTTTCAGGGCCCCCCATGGGCGCGCTCACGAGGAGCGCCGAAGCCGCGGCGGCCGTGACGACCTGGGCAGCGCCGTAGGGCCACTTGCCCGTGGGCGATGCGGCGTGGACCGCCCGCTCCAAATCCTCCGCACGGGCGCCGCAGGCGTGCCAGGACGGCCCCGCCCCCGGCTCGTCGCCAAGCGAGAGTGCGGCCGCACGCGCATCGAGGACGTGCAGGGCCGTCTCCAGGACCACGTCGATGATGGTCGCGCGTTCGAGCGTGCCGGTGAGCTTCCGGCCCAGGTCGTTCAGCGCCTGGAGTTCGCGGGCGCGCGCCTCGCTCTCCTTCTGGCTGCGGTCGAGCCACCCGAAGACCACCGTGGCGAACGCGAATACGCCCACCGCCAGCGCGGCGAAGAAGATGGCTGAGGCGTACCAGGCGCCCAGGGCCGAGCCGAGCGCCCCCTCTTCTGTCAAGCGAAGGAACCCGACGAACGCCAGCGGCATCGCAATCGCCAGCCACTTCAAGCGGTTCAGGTTCATCGACATCGCCCTTCACCTTGGTCTTCGGGCTCCGTCCGCTTCACAGACGGCTATGTCCACCACCCATCCTTACCGGTTTCGACAGCCGCCACAAAGGGCACTAATCCCATATGCACCTGCCATATGTACCGTTCTTCACAAACGGAAAGATGTGCCAGGGGTACCGAAGCTGACCGAGGCTGTGCCCAAGATGTCACGCCGGATACTGATGCCACCAACCCCCACCGGGCGATCATGAGTCCGGGAAGTTCCCGGAGGCAGCATTATGAATACGGACACGCATCGTATAGCACCGCCCCGACCGAAGATGGGGTGGCTGGGCCCGGTGGCGGTCGGCGTCGCCCTGGTGGTCGGCGCGTTCGTCGTCGCCTCCTTCATCGCGAAGCCTTCCGGCAAGCAAGACCCCATGCAGGACGTCATCAACAAGCTCGAGGGGCAGATTCGTTCTGACCCGAACAGCGCCGCCCTTCGCGTGTCCGTCGCCGACGCGTACATGAAGGATGGGCGCGTGCCATTGGCGGTCGCCCAGTACCAAGAGGCGCTCCAGATCGAGTCCGGGCGTGAGGACGCGCTCTACGGGCTGGGACTGGCCTACCGTCAGCAGGGTCTCCTGGACCAGGCAGGTAGCGCGCTGCAATCGGTCGTCGAGAAGAACCGCGACAACCCCCTCGCCGCGCTCAACAAGCGCCTCCAGGGCGCCCACTTCTACCTCGGGCTCATCCTGCGCGACCAGGGCCGCTACGACGACGCCATCAACGAGTTGCGTACCGCGCTCGGCATGAACAAGTCTGATGCGGACACCATCTTCGAACTCGGCAAGACCTTCGCGCTGAACAACAACAACGACGACGCGGCCGCCGCCTTTGAGCTGGCCGTGGCGTACGTGCCGGACTACAGGGACGCGTACGTCGAGATCGAGAAGCTCGCCACCACGATGGGCGACCAGCCACGGGCCCAGTACGCCGGCGCGATGCTGGAGGTGCTGGATGGCAAGGCCGCCGACGCCGTGCCGAAGCTTCAGGCGGCCGCCGAGCAGGGCCAGGGCGCGCACTACTGGTGGGCCCTCGGCTACGCCTTCGAACAGACGGGCGACAAGGCTGGCGCGATCGCTGCGTACCAGAAGTCGGTCGCCATTAACCCAGGCGAACTGCTGGCAGCGCAGTCGCTGCAGCAGTTGCAGGGGGGTGAAACGCCATGACGTACTTCGAACAGCCTCAGAACCCGGTCAGCAGTCGGAAGCGGCTCGCCACCATCGTGCCGCTGCTCGTCTCCATCTTCCTGGCAGCCCTTGTCGTATTCGTCGTGCTGATCAACAGGAATCACGCTCCCCGCGTCGGCCTGCCGGACGTGCTGGGGTCCTCCACCGGCGGAAAGCCGACGTTCGACAAGACGCTCGCCTCACTCGGCCGCCCGTGGGCCGTGGCAGTGAGCCCCAACGGGAAGCGCCTCTACGTGTCCGAGGGAGCCGGCGCCTACGCGGTGAAGGTGTTCGACAGGGACGGTTCCTTCGTCGCGGACGCCACCCCGCCGAACACCGACGAGTTCAACCGCCTCCCGATGGGCTTGGCGGTCTCTCCGTCCGGGCTGGTCTACGTGGCGGACCGAAAGCTGCGCCAGGTTGACGTCTATGACGCCGACGGCAGCTTCAAGGACGTCCTCCGTCCCGCAGGCGTCGACGACTGGGCGCCGATCGGCGTGGCCGTGGATTCCGGCGGTCTCATCTACGTCTCCGAGGCGTATGAGACGCCGGCCACGCCGGACAAGCCGGCCGTCGAACGGCATCAGATCTACGAGATGCAGGCGGACGGCACAATCGTACGGACGTTCGGGCAGAAGGGCGGCACGGAAAACACCCTGATGTACCCGAGCGCGCTCGCGGTCGACGGCAAGGGCCGCGTGTGGGTGTCGGACACGACCGGTGTCAAGGTCTTCCAGCCGGACGGCACGTATCTCTTCCGGGTACGCGGGGAAGGTGATGACGGCGTGACGCTCCCCGGGGGCGTGGCGTACGCCGCCGACAAGATCTTCGTGAGCGACGTGACGAACCACCGTGTGCTGATCTTCGACGCCAGCGCGGACGCGCCCAAGTTCATCACGCAGTTCGGCGACCTGGGCTTCGGCAAGGGGCAGTTCCGCTACCCGGCAGGCATAGCCGTTTCGGGCAACCGGATCTATATCGCGAATCGTGAGAACGGACGCATCGACACATGGACGCAGTAGGTTGCGGGCCGCTTAATGACTGTTAAGCGGGGAGCGACAACTCCCCGGACAGACTCTGAACCTGGGAGGAGGTGAGCATAATGAAACGGTTCAAATTGCTAGGAATGGTGATCGCGGCAGTCGCCATGATCGCCATCGGACTGACGGCATGGGGCACCCCTTCGGCATCCGCGAACGGCGGACCGCACGGAAACTTCACGTTGACGACCAGCGGCTGCGGCGGCTGCCACAGGGCCCACACGGCCATCAGCCCGTATCTAATCAAGGCGGACAACGAGTACGACCTGTGCACCAGTTGCCACGGCGGCCTCGTGTCCACCGACGTCGTACACGGACAGCTCGGCAGCACGGGCGCACCGCTGAATGGCGGTGGGTTCGAGCAGGCTGTCGTGATGTCCAGTTACTTCTCCAGCGGCGGCACACCCGTTGCGGGGCCGGTGACGTCATCGCACACGGTAGCGGAACTGCCCGACGCATTGGGCACGCCCGCAAGCGGTAGCGGCTCCCCGTGGGGCAGCACGACCAGCGGCGTGGCCACCGGGCCGGGAACGCTGGAGTGCACCAGCTGCCACAACCCGCACGGCAGCACGAACTACCGGATCCTCAGGGACGCCTCGACGACGTCCAAGTGGATCCCGAACGACGCCAACCTGCTCAGCTGGGTCAGCTACCAGGTGCTGGCAACGGTTGACGACAGCCCGCCGGTGTACGGGATTCTCACCGACACGACGAACTGTCCGTCCTCCCTGCCGGCGGTGATCGGCGGCACCCCACGAGCGATCAACACTCAGGTGTCCTCAGTCCTGGGCACCTCGGTCGCGGCGACGGGGATCTACATCAGGTGCAAGGCCCGCTACACGTCGGGCGTGTTCGCGTATTCCACGACGACGCCTGTGGCTCGCGGTGCTACCGCGGTGCCGAACGTCTTCAAGGGCATGAACGCCTTCTGCTCAACCTGCCACAAGTCGTATCTGACGATCACTGGCTCGGCGCAGAACGTCAACTCCCAGAACACGCCAACGGACGCGTACGTGGCGCTCCCGACCAACGTCCCGGCGACATTCACCGCGGCGCAACAGACGGCGGTGGCGCAAGGTACGGTCGTACCGACCAACACGCCAACGAACAACTCGTACCAGACCTATCTGACGGCGATCGCGCAGTGGCCGCCCTCGGTAGGTGCCGGAACGCCGACACCGGGCTACCCGTACGTCTACCCGGGCACTCAGGACCTGGGTGACGGCGCGGGAGACCTCGCACGGTACCGCCACGCGGTCGACCGGACACACACGGGAGGGAAGCAACCACTGCGGTTCGCCGCACTGGGCAACGACCCGACCGTTAGCGGTAACAACCTGGCCTACGCTGCCTTCGGATGCCTGACGTGCCACTTCGCGCACGGCAGCGCCGCAGCGGCGACACCAGCGGCCCTGACTGGCGGCTTCCTCATCGCGACGCCGACACCGGGCGGGCCTCCGATCCCGGCCGACGGACCGGCAGGCGACAGCTCGCTGTTGTTCTACAGCAACCGCGGGGTGTGCATCACCTGTCACCAGACGTTGGGCCCGGTGCCCACGCCGACAGCGTACTAGACCGAGGGATCCTGGGAAGCAGTTAGCCGGCTGCTCCCAGGTCCCCCGGAGCACAAACAGCGAATGCGCAGGGACGCGCAGCGGGAGCACCCAGCATGGGTGCGTTTCCGTATCCCCGGATAGCCGAGCCTCGCGCGTCCCTCAGCCGCACGCGGTCCGTCCCGGCACACGCGGGCGCCGTGCACCCCCTTCCGCTCCAACCTCGCCAGCGCATACGCCGCGCTGGCCGCAAGGCATAGCCCAAGACTGATCGAACGGCTGTGCATCCGGCGGCCTATTTCGCGGATGATGTACTGGGAGTGTGATCGTGTGAGTGGTGCCGCCAACTGGATACGCGACGTGGCTATCACCGCCCTGGTGGTGACGCTGGGGTTCGTCGCGCTGGCGGTCGTGACGGGCCACGCCTACGCCAGCCTCCCGGGCGGAACTTCCGTGCCGGCGCCTGCCGCCCTGGGCGGCATCGACAGCCCGCACGGACCGGAGCCGGCATGCGCCGCCTGCCATCGCACGCACACCGCGACGGACCCGCCGCTGCTCGGCGCCAGCGAGACGGACAGCAGCATCTGTACACGCTGTCACAGCGCCGCCGGCGCCGGCGCTACCGAGGTCTCCACGCACTCCAATCAGGACTTCCTCGCGCGGACGCAGGCGCCCTTCTCCATCACCTGCACCAACTGCCACGACCCCCACGCCGATCCCGCCAGCGGCAACAAGAACATGGTTCGTTCCAGCATCGGCGGGCTCGACGTCAATTTCACGTCGATGACTGGTCCTGGTTCGCTCGACGACGGCCTCGACAACGGGCTGCACGACAGCCTCTGCGTCATCTGCCACACCACGACGCTGCACAACAACGCCGGCAGCCCCGAGCTGCTGGGCGAAGGCCACGGCCCTGTGGGCAGCGACTGCACGTCGTGCCACAGGCACGGCGGCAGCGCGGCGTCGCACTCCGGCTTCATGCCCGACCCGACCTTCACGCCGACTCCCACGCCGATCCCGCCCACCGAGACGCCGACCGCCACGAGCGTCCCGCCGGATACGCCCACGCCCCCGCCCGCGGACACGGCCACACCGGCGCCTGGCGACACGGCGACGCCGACGGACACGGCGACGCCGACCGACACCGCCACGCCGGAGGTCACGCCGACGCCCGGCTGATCCGGTGGCACCGCATTCGGACCAATTGGCACTACACACAGGACTGGCGCCCGGGTTCTAATTCCATATGTCGAAACATATGGACATGAACTCACCCGTACCGCAGTCCGTCATCAGCCTCCTGAGCACGCTCGGCGACCAGCAGCGGCAGCGCATCCTGCACGCCTTCGTCGACGCTTGCTCGTGGGAGCTGCCCGCGACCGCCATCGCGGACCGCTGCGCGCCGCTCTCGCGCCCGGCGGTCTCGCATCACCTGGCCATGATGCGGCGCGCGGACATCCTCACGGCGCGCCGCGACGGACGATGCATCTTCTACGCGATCAACCGGATGCACATTGAGCAGGCGCTGCGGTCGTTCCTGGCGTTCCTGGAGACCTGCTGCGCGCCCGCACCGGCCGAAACGGAGGCAGCACCATGACCTCGGAGACGCAGGCGCCCGGCGAGCAGCGGTACCGCAGCCAGCTGGCATGGGACGACGTGAAGTGGGTGACGCACTGCGTCAACTGCTCGCCGGGAAACTGCCCTTTCCGCGCCTACATCAAGGACGGGCGCGTGCTGCGGGAGGAGCAGTCCGGCACGCTGCCGCCGATCGAGGCCGGCGTCCCCGACATGAACCCGATGGGCTGCCAGAAGGGCGCCGCGTGGAGCCGCACCCTCGACGCGCCGACGCGCATCCCCTATCCCATGCGGCGCACGGGCGCGCGCGGAGCCGGCGAATGGGAGCGCATCTCGTGGGGCGACGCGCTGACGCAGATTGCCGACACGATGATCGACACGATCGAGGAGTCCGGCCCGGAGGCGATCGTCCAGGCGGGCACCGCCGGCGAGGGCGGGCTCACGGCGGGGTTCCTCTTCGAGAAGCTCATCAACCGCATCGGCGGGACGGCCACCGACACCAACGGCGACATCGGCGACTTCAGCGTCGGGACGTACCTCACGTTCGGCCAGGCCGCCGCCGCCGCCAGCTTCGACGACTGGTTCCACGGCGACCTCCTGCTGATCTGGCACCGCAACCCCGTCTACACCGCCATCCCCCACTACCACTACATCGCGGAGGCGCGCTACCGCGGCGCGGAGGTCGTCACCATCGCGCCGGACTACAGCCCCTCAGCGATGCACGCGGACTACTACGCCGGCGTGCGCCCCGGTACCGATGCGGCGCTGGCGCTCGCGATGGCGCGCGTCGTCATCGACGAAGGCCTGATGGACGAAGACTTCGTGCGGTCGCAGACCGACCTGCCCCTGCTCGTGCGCAGCGACACGGGCCGCTTCCTGCGCGGCAGCGACGTCGAGGAGGGCGGGCGCGACGACCAGTTCTACGTGTGGTCTCGCGCTGGCGGCGGCATCGTGCCCGCCTCGCGCGAACTGCTCGCGGCGGATGACGACGCCGCGCTCGAAGGCGCCTTCACGGCGTCGATCGGCGGCCAGCGCGTGGAAGTCCGGCCCGTGTTCGACCTGCTGCGCGAGCGCCTCGCCAGCTACGGGGCCGAAGACGCGTCCGCCGTGTGCGGCGTCCACGCCGACACGATCCGGCTGCTCGCGCGCAAGGCCGCGGCCGGACGGACGTCCGTGCTGCTCGGCTTCAACTCCGCCAAGTACTACCACGGCGATCTGATGGAACGCGCCATGTGCCTGCTGCTTGCGCTGACCGGCAACTGGGGCAAGAAGGGCACAGGCATCGGCGTCGCGGTCACCGGCATGTTCGACGGCGCGTTCCTCTTCCCGATGAAGCCCGTCGCCGGCCGCGAGGTGTTCCGCGGCATACTAAACATGCGGGGCGCCGTGATCAACGGCATGAAGGCGAACGACCCCGGCCTCACCGATGCCGCCGCCGCGATCCAGCTGCAGCAAGGCGGCGCCGGCAACGGCCACGGCGCCGTTCCCGCGTTCCTCTGGTACCACCACACGGCGCTCGCCGATCGATGGGCGCACCGCGACTGGTCCGACGCGAGCATGAGCAGGCCGCTCGCGGAGTACGTCGACGAGGCGATCGACAAGGGTTGGTGGCGCGGTCTCGCGCGGCCCGGGCCGCAGCATCAGCCGGGCGTGATGTTCGAGATCGGCACGAACTGGGCGCGCCGCATGAGGGGCGGGCGCGGCGCCTACACGCGCATCCTCGACGGGCTGAAGCTGCTTGTGTGCATGGACTGGCGCATGTCCGCGAGCGCGCTCCAGGCGGACATCCTGCTCCCCGCCGCGGCACCGTACGAGAAGCCGGGCTTCGCCCAGCCGTCGCCGCAGACGCTCAGGCTGACGTTCTCGGACGCCTGCGTGGCGCCCGCAGGCGAAGCGCGCCCCGAGTGGGAGGTGTTCGCCGACCTCGCGCGCAGGATCGAAGAGCGGGCGAAGGCGCGCGGCTTCGTCGAGTACACCGACAGCCGCGGCGCGGCGCACCGCCTCGACGACCTGGGCTCCTACTTCACGGCGAACGGCGCCTTCGAGACCACCGAGCGGGTGCTCGAAGAGATGGTGCTGGACACCGTGGAGTCGGGTACGCTGCCGCCCGGCACAACGATCGATTCGTTCCGCGAGCAGGGCCACATGCGGTTCACGGACTGGGGCATCACGCCGTTCGCGGCCGTGCAGGCCGCCGATCTGCGCGCGGACGAGACGCACGCGCCGCTGCGGCACCACGTCGAGCACGGGCTGCCGTATCCTACGCTGACGCGGCGGGCGCAGTTCTACATCGACCATCCCTGGTTCATCGAGGCCGGCGAGGCGCTGCCCGCGCACAAGGAGAACCCGCGCATGGGCGGCGACTATCCGCTGGTGCTGACCAGCGGCCACTCGCGCTGGAGCATCCACTCCATGAACCAGTCGGACCGCGCCATGCTCGGAACCCACCGTGGCGAGCCGGTCGTGATGCTGAGCGTCGAGGACGCCGCCGCCCGCGGTATCGCCGACGGCGGCGTCGTGCGCGTGATCAACGACGTGGCGTCGTTCGTGGCGCACGCCAGGGTCGCGAGCGGCGTCCGGCCGGGCCAGGTGATCTCCTACAACGGTTGGGAGCCCTACCAGTACGAGGACTGGAAGCATTCCGCCGAAGTCGAGCCCGGCATGGTGAAGTGGCTCCACTTTGCGGGCGGCTACGGGCACCTGAAGTACTGGACCACGCAGTGGCAGCCCGCGCCGATCGACCGAGCGTTCCGCGTCGAGGTCGAGCCGGCGACCGGCTAGGCGCCGCACCGGCAGGACTGAGCCAGCACCGCAGAAGGCCCGCCTGGTGGCGGGCCTTCTTTCTCACACGAATTCGAGCGCGGACGCCGTCAGTCGATCTTCGAGACGTTCACGCGCACGCCCCTGTCGAATGGCACCGGCTGCCACTGGAACGGCCAGTAGCGCAGATGGCCGTAACCGCCCGCGAAGTGGAGCCACTTCACCATGCCCGGCTCCAGGTCGGACGCGCCCTTCCACGTCCGGTACATGTACGGCTCCCAGCCGTTGTACGAGATCACCTGCCCCGGCCGCACGGTCGCCGAAAGCTTGACCGGCGTCAGCATCGTGCCCAGGTCGTTCGTCACCTCGACCTCTTCCTCGTCGCTGATGCCGAGTCGTGCCGCGTCCTCATCGTTCATCACCAGGTGCGGGCGGCCGCGGTGCGTCTGCAGCAGCGTCTTGTTGGTGATGTTCATCGAATGGATGCTCCACCGGGGGTGTCCGCTCGTCATTTCGAACGGATAGTCGCCGCCCTGGGGCGGGTTGTCCTTGTGGCACGGCAGCTCCTCGCCAGCCTCGATGAACCACTCGTGGTCGATGTAGAACTGCGCGCGCCGCGTCAGTGTCGGGTACGGCACCTTCTTCTCCGTGTGCCAGGTGAACGGCGAGTGCGTCTCGTCATGCTTGATATCGGCCGCCTGGCTGCGCGACATCGGGCCCATGCCCCAGTTCAGGAAGCGCATGTGGCCCTTTTCGCGCAGCGTGTCGAGCGATGTCCCCTCCGGCAGGTTGCCGGCCACGACGGCGTCGCTCACCCATTCCCGGGCGACCGACTCGGTGTTATCGAGCGTCCCATCCACCGTGAACTGCTGCCGCAGACCGACGAGCGAATGCACGCCGCCCTGGGCGTCGACGATCTGCGTGATGCCCCGCGCCTTCGCGCGCTCCTCGAGCTTCTCCGCGAGCTTGACCGCGATCTCGACCTCCGCCATCACGTCTTCCGGCGGCTCCACCGCCTTGTCGGAGAAGGTGAGGTTCATCAGCTGCGGCGTGGGGAACATGAATGCCAGCTTCTCGAAATGATGTGCCACCGGCAGCACGTAGTCCGAGTACATGCCGGTCGTGTTCATGCGCCAGTCAACGCTCACGGCGCAGCGCAGCTTCGCCCAGATGTTGGGGAGCATCAGGTTCTGGCCGCCTCGCGTGCGCCGTAGCGCGTTGCCGCCGACTTCGAAGTACACCCGGGGCGTCTTCGTGTTAGCGGTCCGCTTGGGGGCCATCCACCAGTCTTTCTTCAGCGCCTCGGCGATGTAGTCCTCGAACGGCCGCTGCATCGTCGGGTCGTTGTAGTCGCGGTTCTCCCAGATGTCCTTGTATCCCCAGTGCTCGTACCAGAGCATGGCCGGCGGGGCCATGCCGCCCGTCTGCGAGAACCGGTGCATCAACTCGATATGCGCCATCTCCTCCGTCATGGTCGGGTCTTCGCTCTTGAGGGCGGCGACGAGCGCCTTGCGCAGCTCCATCACCTTGCGCGCCTCGTCGGGGCCCTTGCCGCTCTTCGCGAACGACAGGAACGGCCCGTCGAATCCCGCGACCGACCACTCGACCGGGCCGGTGCCCTTGCGGCCCCAGTTGCCCGTGAGCGCCAGCACCAGCAGGTACGCCCGGAGCATCAGGTCGGAGTGGTAGTACTTGAACGAGGTCCCGCCGCAGAAGATGCTGCCGCGCTTGCTCGCGATCTTGCGGGCCAGCGTCCGGATCACCTCCGGGTTCACGCCGCACATCTCCGACGCTTTCTCCGGTGTGTACCCCGCAAGCCGCTCCTTCATCAGCTCGAAGACAGGCACGACCTGCATCATCGTCCCGTCCTTCAACTGGACGGAGCGCGCGCCGCTGAGAGCGGGCTTTACGTCTCCGAGCGCCAGCGTCGCCAGCGGCGCTTCCGCCAGGCGATTCTGTTTCTCGTCCCAAACGTAGAACTGGTCCTCACGGCCTGTCTCCTGCAGGTCGGTCTGGCGGAGGAAGCGCAGGTTGTCCACGCGCACGAGCAGCGGCAGGTCCGTCTGCTCGCAGACGAACTCCCGGTTGTACGTGCCTTCCTCGATGATCACCTGCGCCATCGCGAGGCCGAGCGCCGCGTCGGTGCCGGGCTTGATCGGCACGAAGTAGTCCGCGTGCGTGTGCGAGGGGCTGACATCGGGCGCGACCAGCACTACTTCCGAGCCCTTGTAGCGCGCCTCCGTCGTGAAGTGGAACGACGGGATCATGGTGTACGCCGGGTTGCAGTGCGTGAACATGATGAACTCGGCGTGGAAGATGTCGTCGATGCTGGGCGCGGGGTCGAACTTGCCGAACGTCAGGTAGATCCCCGGCGAGAAGTCGTTGATCGTCGCGTTCGTGTCCAGGTGCAGGCCGCCCAGCAGGCCGATCAGCCGCGAGAACATGAAGCCCGTGAGCAGGCCGCCCTCTCCAGGCGTGCCCTCATCAATGATCGTCTCCGGGCCGTCCTCCACCAGCGCGTCGAGCAGGTGGTCCGCGATCTCCGTCAGCGCCTGGTCCCACGAGACCTGCTGCCACTTGCCGTCGCCGCGCGCACCGGCGCGCTTCAGCGGGTGCAGCACGCGCTCCGGCGCGTACAGCATCTTGCTCCACGCGGCGCCCTTCTGGCAGCCGAGCGGGTTCATGTCCGGCACGCCTTTTTCGACGACCGGCATGTCCCCCGCCTGCTCCTCCCCCACCACGACGCCGTCCTTCACGTACACGCGGTACGGGCAGTTGCCGGGATAGCAGTCGACGCAGTGCGTGGCCCAGGTGACGCTGTCCCACTCGAGGCGGCCGCGGTAGCCGTCCTCCGTGCCGGGCGCCGGCGCGTGGCCATTGCCCGCCTGCGTCGACGTGCGCGGTTCGATCGGCTTCGTCGTCATAATCGCCCTCCCCAATCGCTCCACCGAGGCGCACCAAGGCGCCGTCTCTCTTCGGCATCCCGGGGCGCGCCGCAGCCGGGGTCGTCGACCTCGCGGCGGCAGGCGACGCTATCCCCGCGTCGGCGTGGACTCCGCCACGCGGCGCAGCCTGCCTCCGAATTCCTCCAGTTGGATCCAGTCGCCGCTGATCGTGCGGCCGCCCGGGTCGATGTCGGCGCGCAGGATCGACAGCTCGTCCTCTGTCGGCGGATCGAGCGAGCCGAGATCCGCGGCGACCAGCGGCTGGAACTCCATCTGGCCCAGCACCTCGTCGACGCTGCTCCACGGGGCGACGGACAGCAGTTGCATGCGGCGCGTCTCCTCGTCGAAGCCGAAGATCGCCCGCTCGGTCACGACGCGGTACGGGCCCGTCTCGGAGGGCATGCCGGCCCGCTCGCGGGCGCCCGCCGATCCGTCGAGGTAGCCCGGCGACGACATGAAGTCGAGCTTCCGCACGAACTTCCGGCGGTCGAGGCGCGTCATCAGGATCGTGCGCCAGCAGAGCGACGCGATCTCGGTCGCGCCGCCGGGGCCGCCGAAGCGCCGCGCGGGCCGGTCGAAGTCGTCGCCCAGGAACGTCGAGTTGAAGTTGCCGTACTCGTCGATCTGCACCGCCGCCAGCACGCCGTAGTCGAGGTAGCCCAGGCCGGCGTGGAAATCGACGGTGTTCATGTCCGTCCACGCGACGGCGCGGCTCGACGCGAGGCCCGCGCCGACCATGAATGCCGGCGTCGGCACGGGCATCTCCGGCGCGATCGTTCCATCCTCGACGACGTAGGCGATCTTCGGCGCGTGCAGCTGCTTCGACAGCAGGATCGCCAGCAGCGGCGGGCCGCCGATGGCGACGAAGTAGAGCCGGTCCTCCTCCATCATGCGCGCGGTGTAGACGATCGCGGCCTCGTTCGTGGTGAATGCGAGCGCTACGGTCATGTGTAGTACCCCTCGGTGTGCGTCTCCTCGGCGCGCAGCAGGTTGAGCTTCTCGATCCCGACGCGCTTCTCGAGCATGTCGGTGTGCGACAGGACGCTGTACACCCACTTCTCCAGGTAGTCGCCCATCTTCTTCTGCGCCTGCGCGACGCCGAACTCCATCAGGTGCTGCAGGTCGGCGCGATACAGCCCCGGCACGGTGCCCGGATAGCAGCCGAACGGCGCGTGCACGACCGCATCGACGATGTAGTACGGGATCGTCGTCGCGCCCGGATGCTTGCGGATCTCATCCGTGCCGATGATCTCCTCCGTCGAGATGATGACGCGCTTCGACGCCATCGCCGTCTCGACGGGCGCGAGTCCCGGCCCGAAGATGCGTGCGTTCCCGTACATGTCGCACTGGTTGACGTGGATCAGCGCGACGTCGGGGTTCACCGCCGGCACGAGGCACACAGCCTGCCCGGTGTACGGATCCTCGATCAGCTTCGCGCCGGAGTTGCGGAACACGCTCGTGCCGCCGACGTAGCGCAGCGGCAGGAACGGCACGCCGAGCGCACCCGCCAGGTGCCGGTACGCGAGCGCCCCGTTCGTCCACTCGTAGAGCTTCAGGCGGCCGGCGTTCATCGCCTCCGTGATCACGCTGCCGACTTCCATCCAGCCGACGTCGATCTTGCTGACGCAGCCGCCCGCCGTCAACAGCGTCGCGTCGTGCATGCTGAACTTCGCGGCCAGCCACAAATCGCGGCGCCCCTGCCGGATGATCTCGCGCATCAGCGAGCTTGGCCCGCGGCGCCAGGTGTTGGTGTCGTAGCTGACGTAGTTGCCGTCCGCGACGAAACGCGCCACCGCGTCCTGCTCGCTCATCCGCTTGTCGACGAGGCGGCGGTCCTTGTTATCGCGGACGTGCCGGCGCATGCCGTCCGGGTCCGGCGGACGGTACGCGCCGACTCCTTCGTCGAGAATGGCGATCGTCTTCCCGTTCGAGGCCATGCGGCTAGCCCTGCCTGCCGTTGCCGGCCGGCGTCGTGCCCGGGATCGGGAACGCGGTGATGCGGTCTTCCAGGCCGAGTCCCTTCATCAGGTACTCCAACTCGGCCTCTCGCCATGAGAGCGGCGCCGGCTCCGACAGCATGCCCTCGCGCGTCAACTCCTCGTCGACGGCGGGGTCCGGCTTGAACGGCGTGCCGTGCTCCATCTCGTAGAACATGGTCTCGAACGGCGGCTTCACCGTCTGCCCGCCGGCCTCCCACTGCTCCGCGGAGTAGCCGACCGCCTGCAGGCAGACCGGCACGGCCGACGCCGGAAGGTTCAGCAACTTGCCCACTTGCTCCAGCCGCGGGCTGCTCATGCAGCACGTGCCCAGACCTTCGTCGTAGGCGATCAGCGTCGCCTGGGCTATCGCCTGGCCTACGTCCATGAAGGCGAGCGGGGATACCGCCATCTGCTGCCAGCTTGCCGCGAACGCGGGCCGCAGGCCCTTGTCGACCTGCGCCTTTGTCGCCTCGGCGTTGGTGCCGATGCGGTGCGTGTCGGCGAGCCCGTACAGCGCGTCGATCCACTTGTCGATCTGGTACGCGCCCGTCTCGTTGTACCAGAAGATGAACACGGGAGCGGTCTGCATCTGCTGGTAGCCGAGCGGCGGCGTGATCGCCTTGATCAGCTCCGCTGACGCCTTGTTCTTCCAGATGACGATGCCGCGCACGTTCATCACGTTGCCCACGCACGACGCCCTTCGCGCCGCTTCCAGCATCTTCTGGATCTTCTCGCGCTCCACCGGACGGAACGGCAGGAAGAAGCGGATGGTGCGCCGGCGGCCGATGACCTGTTTGGTGTTCATCTGGGTGCTGCCTTTCTCTTCGTGGGCGCTAGCTCACGCGCGTGCGCGTGGCGAGGATCAGTGCGAGTTCCTGCTTCGACATGAGGTCGCCGTACGGGCCGACGATGAGGTCGGAGGCGCCGGACGGGCTGGCTCCGGCAGCCGGCGCGGCGACCGCGCGCTTCGATGCAGCCTTCGACGCGGCCAGCTTCGGCGCGACCTTGCGTTTCGCCGCGGCGGGCTTTGCGCGCGCGGCCGGTTTCGCCGTTGCGGCGAGCCTCCGGGGCGCCGGAGCCGGCGTCTTCTTCTTCACGGCCATCGCACGGACCTCCTTTCGCACGGCGTGCCAACCTGGCTCCCTGCCCGCAAACACGCGATCCGGGACGGCAGCGAACAGGTTGCCCATGTGCGACGTGGGTTGGACACGGGGCGGCTGGGTACGAGCGGCAATGCGTACCTCACTTCGGGGTCCGGGTACGACGCTAACCCACGTGGAGCGCCCGGTGTAGTGCCGCAGCGACCCCACATCGGCGGGACGAATGGCCCCCTGCGGCGGGCCGTTTGTCACCGGCCCGTGCCGTTCGACTGGCCCGAACGGGCCGAACGCACCGCGCTTGCGCCCCACAGCAGCCATACGATCGCGGCACGTCCTCTACCCGGCGGGACAGGGAGGTTGCCGTACCATGGTGGACTTCGCACTGACGGAAGAGGTCGAACGCATCCGTGACACGACCCGCGACTTCGCGCGGCGCGAGATGCGGCCCGCCGGCATCGAGATAGACCGCATCGCCGATCCGGAGGACGCGTACACCGGCGACCGGCTGCGGCGCGTGCTGGCACAGGCCTACGAGCAGGGCTTCCACAAGCTCAACCTGCCGAAGGCCGTCGGCGGGCTGGGCGCGCCCGAGATGGCGAGCATCATCGTGCAGGAGGAGATGGCCGTCGGCGACGCCGGGCTGGCGAGCCACTTCCTGGTCGCGCCCATGATCGCGGGCATCGCGGCGGCGGCGCCAGACAAACACCCGTTCTACCGCCAGTACCTGGAGGCGTACGTCGCCGATACGAAGGGCGAGCACAGCGGCGCGTGGGCCGTGACGGAGCCGAACCACGGCTCGGACCTCTTCCAGTTCGGCGACCCCAACATCCACATGGAGGCGAACGCGGTCCGCGACGGCGACCACTGGGTCGTCAACGGCCAGAAGTCCGCGTTCGTCAGCAACGGCTGGATGGCCGACGCGATCCTGCTGATGGTGAACGCGGACTCCACCCGCGGCATGGAGGGGACGATCACCTTCGCCATCCCCGGCAACCTGCCGGGCATCACCCGCGGCAAGCCGCTGAACAAGCTCGGCCTGCGCGGGCTGAACCAGGCGGAGATATTCTTCGACAACGTCCACATCGAGCCGGAGTTCGTCCTGCTGCCGCCCGGCCCTCTTTACCAGCTGACGATCGAGCGCATCGTCACTGGCGGCAACACCGCCGTCGGCACGCTGGCGGTCGGCGTCGCGCGGGCGGCGTATGAGGAGGCCTCCGCGTACGCGAAGCAGCGCATCCAGGGCGGGCGGCCGATCTGCCAGTACGAATCGATCAAGCTGAAGCTCTTCAACGCCTACCGCCAGATCGAGGCGGCGCGGGCGCTGCTCTGGAAGTCGTCGTGGCTCATCGCCACCGGCAACCCGCACATGCCGACGGCGATGGCCGCCCGCACGATGGCCAGCGACATGGCGATGAACGTCACCGCCGACATGGTCCAGGTCTTCGGCGGCTACGGCATCGCGAAGGAGTATCCGGTCGAGAAGCTCTACCGCGACGCCAAGCTGCTCCAGATCATGGACGGCACGAACGAGATGGTCTCGCTCAAGGCGGCGGACGCGCTTCTCGCCAGTTAGCATCGATCCGGACGTGACAGCCGCCAGGGAGGAATCGACATGAGGAACGTCGCAATCGCCGGCGCGGGCATGACGCGCTTCGGCAAGTACGCCGACAGCGGACTCAAGGAGTTGACACGCGAAGCGGTGAACGCCGCGCTCGCGTCCGCCGGCATCGACAAGAGCGCCCTGCAGGTCGCGATCGTCGGCAACGCGGCGGCGGGCGTGATCACGGGGCAGGAGTGCATACGGGCGCAGGTCGTGCTGCGCGAGATGGGGATCGACGAGATCCCGATGGTGAACACGGAGAACGCCTGCGCCAGCTCCTCGACGGCGTTCCAGCTGGCGTGGCTGTACGTGGCGTCGGGCGTGTACGACGTGGCGCTCGCGCTCGGCGTCGAGAAGATGTTCTCGCCCGACAAGAGCCGGACGCTCGCGGCATTCAGCGCCGGCGTCGACGTCGAGCAGCTCCGCGGGCTGATGGAGCAGCTCAAGCCGCCGTCGGAGCAGAAGTCCGGCGCGGAGAGCGGCGCCGGCAAGTCGCGCAGCCTCTTCATGGACATCTACGCCGCCGGGGCGCGCTCGCACATGGCGAAGTACGGCACTACGAAGGAGCAGTTCGCGCGCGTGGCGGTGAAGAATCACAACAACGGCAGCCTCAACCCGCACGCCCAGTACCGCGAGCGCTACACCCTCGAGGAGATCCTGGCCTCGCCGACCGTCGCAGAGCCGCTGACGCGCCTGATGTGCGCGCCGATCGGCGACGGCGCGGCGGCGGCGATCCTGATGAGCGAGGACAGGGCGCGCCAGCACACGACGAAGCCCGTGTGGGTGCGCGCGTCCACGCTCGTCTCCGGCTCGGACCATCGCGCCGAGCACGGCGGCATCACCGCCCGCGCCGCGCGGCTGGCGTTCGAGATGGCCGGCGTCACGGCGCGCGACGTCAGCGTCATGGAGGTGCACGACGCGTCCGCGCCGGCGGAGCTGATGCTCTACGAGGAGCTGGGGCTGTGCGGCGAGGGCGAGGGCGGGCAACTGGTCGACAGCGGGGCCACCGAGATCGGCGGCCGCCTGCCAGTGAACACGAGTGGCGGCCTCCTGGCGAAGGGGCACCCGGTCGGCGCGACGGGCGTCGCGCAGATCTACGAGATCTTCCTGCAGCTCCGCGGCGAAGCCGGCGAGCGCCAGGTGGCGGGCGCCCGCGTCGGGCTCACCGAGAACGGCGGCGGCATGGTGCGCGGCGAGGCGGCGGCCACGACGGTGCACATCCTGACGGTGTAGATCCGCTGGTGACCTGTGCCTGCGCGATGAATTGACACTCGCCGCGCCAAGAGCACATAGTGCGGCATGAGCACAAAGCCGCGGCCACGCACCACTGCCGCCGCCGCGCCCGCGATGGGCGCGAAGACATCGCCGGGCGTCGATGCGGCCGTCGACGGCAGGCATGCCTGGCGCGACCGCAACCTCAACGCGGTCGTCGACGCGCTGCTGGACCTGTTCAGTGAGGGTAACCTCCGTCCCGGCGCCGACGAGATCGCCGCGCGCTCCGGCGTGTCGCGCCGCTCCGTGTTCCGCTACTTCGCCGACCTCGACACGCTCGATCGGGCGGCCATCGACCGGCAGCAGGCCCGCGTCGCCCACCTCATCGACCTTCCGGATCTCGGCCAGGGCGCGTTCGCCGAGCGCGTCGAGCGGCTGACACAGCAGCGCGTCCGCCTGTTCAAGGCGATCGCGCCGGTGGCGCGCGTCGCGCGCCTGCGCGAGCCGTTCGAGCCGGTCGTCGCGGAGGATCTGCTGCGGAACCGCCGCCTGTTCAGGCGGCAGGTCGACCAGCAGTTCGCCCCCGAACTCGACGCGCTCGATCGCGGCCGGCGATCCGCCACGCTGGCCGCCGCCGATGTGCTGTGCTCGTTCGAGTCGTGGGACCTGCTGACCCGCGGGCACGGACTGACGCCGAAGCAGGCCGGCGACGCGATGAGCCGCGGCCTCACGGCGCTGCTCGCACCATCCGGCGCAGCACGGAAGAAGTAGCGGGGCGTACTCTGCCTGCCGCCACAGTTGACACGCTCGGTGCCAACATGCTAGCGTGCCAGTCGCGACGGATCCGGCCCCTGATCACCATCGCCCGGAAGGGCTGCCGCGCTGGCGCTTAGCCGCACATTTCGCAGAGAGAAGAGGTACCACGTCAATGGCTGAGCAATTCGAGATCGTATTCCTGGGCACGGGCAGCCCGCTGGCGAACCCCGACCGCTGCGGCGCGGGTCAGGTGGTGGTGGCCGGCAGCACGAACGTGCTCGTCGACTGCGGCTGGGGGGCGGCGCGCAGGCTGCTGCCGTCGGGCGTGCGGCCCAACCTCATCGACACGGCGCTGTTCACCCACATGCACACGGACCACATGACGGACCTGCCCGATTTCCTCTTCCAGCGCTGGACGTACGGCGCGCAGGTGCCGCTGCGCGTGTACGGGCCCGAGGGCACGCAGGAGATGGTCGCTGGCTTCCTGCTGGCGCTTCGCCGCGACATCGGCTTCCGCCTGGCCCACCACGGCGACAAGCTCCACCCTGACGGCATCAAGGTGGACGTCACCGAGGTGCCGGTCTCGAAGTTGCCGACGGAGTTCCTCACCATCGGCGGGCTGCGCTTCGAGAGCTTCGAGGTGGACCACTTCCCGGTGGTGCCAGCGTTCGGCTACCGCGTCACGTTCGACGGGCGCACGGTCGTGCTGTCGGGCGATACGTCGCTGTGCGACTCGCTCGCCGCGGCGGCGAAGGGCGCCGACATGTTTGTGTGCGAGGCGATGAACGTCGCCATGATGGAGCAGCGCATCGCCGCGTTGAAGAACATGAACATGACCCGCGAAGCGGGCCTGCTGGGGGACGTGCCGTCGTACCACATCGGCACGCACGAGATCGCCGCGCTGGCGCGCGACGGCGGCGTCGGCGAGGTCGTCCTCACGCACATCATCCCGCCGATCACCAACGACCCGGCGCAGGTGGCGGCGTTCATGGCCGGCTTCAGCGACATCTACTCCGGCCCGGTCCGCGTCGCGCACGACACGGAGCGACTCCCCGTCGTGAAGTGCGGCGGCTGAGGCCAGCAACTATCGCGCGAGCAGCCCCGCGTCGATGACGAACTGCGAGCCGGTGACGAACCGGGCGCGGTCCGACGCCAGGTACAGGATCGCCTCCGCCACATCCTCCGGCTCGATCCACGGCACCGGCAGCAGGTTGCCGGCCGAACGCTCGGCGATCTCCTGCGGCGTCGCCCCTTCCAGCGCCGCTAGGCCGTCGTTCATCGGCGTGTTCACGCCGGTCGGGTGGATGGACACCACCCGGATGCCGTGCGGCGCCAGCTCGATCGCCCATGATCGAGTCAGGCCCGTCAGGCCCCACTTCGACGCCGCGTAGTGGCTGAGCCGGCTCATCCCCCGCAGGCCCGCCACCGACGAGTTGTTGATGATGACGCCGGACTTCTGCCGGATCATCACCGGGATCACGCGCCGCGCGACGAGCCAGCTCCCTTTCAGGTTGATGTCGATCATCGCGTCCCAGGCGTCTTCCGTCAGCTCGTGCGCGAGCCCGTACGCACAGATCCCCGCGTTGTTGAACAGCACGTCGATGCGCCCGAAGTCCGCGAGCGTCGCATCGACCGCGGCGGTGATCGCCGCATCGTCGCGCACGTCCCCCTCGAACGCGAGGCAGTCCGAGCCGGCCTCGCGGCAGGCGGACTGGAGGCTGTGCAGATCATCCTGCGTGCCCAGCTCGTAGCCGGGATACGCAAGCGGCCTCGCGACGTCGAAGGCCGCGATACGCGCCCCGGCCGTCGCGAGCGCCAGCGCGACGGCGCGTCCCTGCCCGTGCGCCGCACCCGTGATGAATGCGACCTTTCCGTCGAACTCGCGCTCAGCCATCAGCCCTCGCCTCCCGCCTGCGTCACGCTCTTGCGATAGTCCTCCAGGTAGCCGTCGAGCGGGATGTCGAGCACGTTGTTGACGATGTTCGTCGCCACCATCATTGCGCCGAACGCCGTCAGCGCGACGATCTGCTCCTCCGTGAACAGCGCCGCGACGCGCGCGAACACCTCGTCCGGCACGCGCGCGAACGGCTTCGCGAGATGCCGCCCGAAGTCGACGACCGCCTGCTCGCGCTCGTCGAGCGAGAACTGATCCGGATTCTCGCCCGCGTCGATGAGGATGCGGCGGAAGAACGTCGAGCAGATCAGGCAGTCGTTCTCGGAGGAGATCGCATGCGCGAAGATGTTCGTCAGGCGCTCGCCAAGGAACGGTGCCACGGTATCGCGCAGCGGGTACCACTCCATCAGCGCATCGAACGCGGGCTTCGAGTGCAGCAGCGTGCGCTTCATGTTGGTGATGCGGCCGTGCTCGCGGACGACGCCGTCGTACGCCGCGCCGATCTCCGGCGCCGCTTCCGCGCGCTCCACAGGATGAATGCGTGGCATAGTCTTCGCCTCCCCGTTGCGAGGAGATTATCCTATGCCACGACGCTGTGGGCCACGGGCGACCGCGCTAAAGCTACGCCGGACCGGCATCGATGATGCCGGCCCGGCGTTTGAAGCAACGTCGCTACAGAAGCGCAATCGCCTGGTTCGACTCAGCTCGCGCCGTTCGACGCCCAGACGATCTCCGCCGGGTCGCGGTCGAACGGACCCAGGCACTCCTCCCAGTGGTACATGATGAGGATGTCCATCACCTCGGAGCCCTCGCCGCGGCGCCGCTTCTCCATCTCCGTCTTCAGCGTGTCAACCGCGCCGGACACGTCCGCGCCGAACAGCGTCCGCAGGTACTCGTCCGGGATGCGCTTGCCTCCCTCGTTGAAGCTGCCGTCGGCGTTCAGCGGCGCCGGCGCCAGCGGTGGGATGTAGTACACGTTCGGCTTCGTCTCCCACTCCGCGTGGAGCGGCAGCGCGACCTTCCACTTGTTCACGAGCTTCGACACGGGCCCGCGCTCGTCGTCGAGGAAGCCGATCCACGCCGCGCGGCCCGGGCACTGGCGCACGCACGCCGGCGCCACGCCCTGCTCGATGCGGGGGAAGCAGCCGATGCACTGCTGGCTGACGCCGCGCTCCTGGTTGAAATAGATCTTCTTGTACGGGCAGGCGCGGGCGCACATCTGCGCGCCCTTGCAGATGTCCTCGTTCCGCAGCACGAGGCCGTTCTCCGGGTCCTTGTACAGCGCGTCGTTCGGGCACGCCTCGACGCAGCCCGGCTGCGTGCAGTGGTTGCAGAGCCTCGGCAGGTAGAAGAAGTAGGCGTTCGGGAACTCGCCGCCGCCTTCGTCTTCGTCCCAGTTCGGCCCCCACGTCTTGCTGCCGGCTATCTTCTGGAGGTGGGCGCTGCGGCCCTTACCGCTCCGCAGCACCTCGTCGTAGTTATAGTCCCAGCCGCCGCCGAACTCCTCGCGCGTCGGCAGCTTGCCCGGCGTCTGCTTGCCGTTGCGATAGCCGCCGCCCATGCCCTCGTAGTCCTTGGGCGTGCCCTTGCCCGGCTGCGTGTTCACCGTCATCCACCACATGTGGTCGCTGCCGCCGTCCTGCGTCCACAGCATCTTGCAGGCGACGGAGCACGTCTGGCAGCCGATGCACTTGTTCAGATCGAACACCCACGCGAGCTGGCGCTTTGACTGCGTGATCGTGCCCATTCAGGTCATCATCCCTTCCGCGTGGCACGCCCTCGCGCACCCGCCGCTCGCACTACGAGATCTTCTCGACGTCCACGTAGACGGCCCGGTCTGCCGGCACCGGCTGCCACTGTAGCGGCCGGTACTGGAGGTGGCCGTAGCCGCCTACGAGTCCCAGCCACTTCACGTGACCCGGCTCGACGTCGGCCTGGCTGTACCAGTCGCGGTGCATATACGGTTCAAAGCCGTTGTAGACGATGATCTGTCCGGGCCGGACCGAGGGAGAGATCTTCACCGTGATTTGCATCGATCCCACGTCGCTGACGACGCGGACCCACTCGCCGTTCTCGAACCCTTTCGCGGCAGCATCCTTGTCGTTGATGAACATGAAGGGCTCGCCGCGATGCGTGTTCAGGATGATGTTGTTCGTCATGTTCATGGAGTGGATGCTCCAGCGATTGTGCCCGCTGGTCATCTTGAACTTCCGGCTCGGTCCGCCGTGCGTCGGTGGCTCCTTGTGCACCGGCAGCTCCTCGCCCGCTTCGAGGAACCATTCGTGGTCGATGTAGAACTGCGCCCGCCGCGTCAGCGTCGGGTACGGCACTTTGTCCTCGGTATGCCAGCGGAACGGGTTGTGCACTTCGTCCGGCTTGATCGTCGAAGCCTGGCCGAGGCCGTGGCCGACGAGGCCCCAGCTCGTCCAGCGGATCGCGCCCTTCTGGCGCGCCACCTCGAGCGAGCTGTCCGGCGGCAGAATGCCGTACGCGGCGTCGTCCTTCAGCGCCTCGTCGACGCGCGTCTCCTCGTCCAGGAGCGCTCCGTTCATCGTGAGCTTGTTTGTGATGTCGTGCAGGTCGTGAACGATCCCGGCGCGGTCGGTGAACTGCAGCATCTCGCGGGCCGTGGCGCGCTCCTCGATCTTGCGTACCAGACCGATGCCGATGTCGTAATCGTTCATCGCATCGTCTGGCGGATCGACAGCCTTGTCGATGAGCACGAAGTTCATGTGGTGCACCGACGGCATGCTGTTGCCGATCTTCTCGTAGTGCTGGGCCGCCGGAAGGATGTAGTCGGAGTAGAGGCCCGTCGTGTTGATGCGATAGTCGACGGACACGATCATCTTCAGCTCTGGCCACAGCTTCTCCAGGAGCAGCTTCTGCCCGCCGCGCTGCCGCCGCAGCATGTTGCCGCCCGACTCGAACAGCACGCGCGGCGTCACCTCGCGGTACGTCTTCGCCAGCCCAGCATCCCACCAGCCCTTGTCGATCGCCTCGTTCAGGTACTCGTCGAACGTGCGCTTCATCGACGGGTCGTTGTTGTCCGGGTTGTTCCAGCGCTCCTTGTAGCCGTACTGGTAGTACCAGAGGAACGCGGGCGGGATCATCCGTCCCAGCCCGCCCAGTTCGGCCGCCATCTGCGCCGCGCGATACGTCACCATCTCGAGGGTCAGCGTCGGGTCGTCCTGCGTGAGCATGCGGCGCGCCTTGGCGAGGTTGGTCACCCACTCCCGCGCCGCGTCCTGCCCCATGCGCCCCTTGTTCCGGACAAAGGCGCCGCCATCGAGCCCCGAGATCGCCCAGGAGCGCGTGCCGGTGCCCTTCTTCCCCCAGTTGCCGCTCAGCGCCAGCAGGAGGGCCATCGCCCGTTCGTAGAGGTCGCCGTGGTAGTACTTGCCGGAGTTCCAGCCGCTGAAGATCTTGGTCTTGCGCGTCGCGACTTTTCGCGCGAGCGAGCGGATCGTGTCGGGGTGAATCTCGCAGATCTTCGCCGCGGCCTCGGGCTCGTAGTCCTTCAGGCGCTCACGCAGCCGCTCGAAGGCCGGCGTGACCTCGACCTTGCTCCCGTCCTTCAGCGTGACGGTGTAGGTGCCCTCCAGCGCCGGGTCGACGTCGGACATCGCCAGCGTGCCGCGCGGCGCCGGCGTCGGCACCTTCCCCTTCGCGTCCATCCAGAAGAACTGGTCGTCGCGGTCGCCCTCCGACATATCGCTGCCGCGGAGGAACCGCAGGTTGTCCTTGCGGACCAGCAGCGGCAGGTCCGTCTGCTCCTGCACGAAGCGCTTGTTGTACAGCCCCGCGTCGATGATCACCTTGCACATCGACAGCGCGAGCGCCGCGTCGCTGCCGATCTTCACCGGCATGTGGTAGTCGGCGTGGATCGACGACGGGCTGAAGTCCGGCGCGATGGTGACGACCTCGCCGCCGTTGTAGCGGGACTCGGCGACGTAGTGGTACCAGTGGATGTTTGTGTAGACGGGGTTGCAGTGCCAGATCAGCGTCAGCTCGGCGAGGAACCAGTCGTCCATCGAGCTGACGGGATTGAACTTGCCCCACGTGATGTAGTAGCCGGGGCTGAAGTCCTGGAACTCCGCGTTGCCGTCGGTGGTCGGCGAGCCCAGCGCGTTGCTGAACATCCGCGCCGGCGCCGCGCCCGGCTCCGGCGTCATCAGGTTCAGGATCGCCTCGGCACCCTGCTCCTGCACCGCGTCGAGCATCGCGTCGGCGATGTCGGTGAAGGCCTCGTCCCAGGATACGCGCGTCCACTTCCCCTCGCCGCGCTCGCCGGCGCGCTTCATCGGGTAGGTGATGCGGTCCGGAGACGAGTGCAGGTGGCACCACGAGGCGCCTTTCTGGCACCCCATCGGGTTCATGTCCGGCACGCCCTGCTCGATGACAGGCAGCTTCCCGCCCTGCTCCTCGCGCACGATCTTGCCGTCGCGCTGGTAGACGCGCCACGGGCAGCCGCCCGGGTAGCAGTCCACCGAGTGGCTGCCCCACGTCACCTTGTCCCACTTCCACTGGTTGCGATACCGGTCCGCCCACTCCCCCGCCGGCGTCTTCCGTTCCACCTGTTGCACCGCCAGTCTCCCTCCTGATCCCGGCGCCCGGCTTCCGGACGCCCCGATCGTGCGCTGGTTTCCCGCGGCGTGCGCGCGCAGTGCGCCCGCCGGAGACTGCACCAGCTCGTGCCAGATGTGGCTACGCGCGCCGGGAGCCGCGCACCCATAGTGGATACCGGAACGCGGGCCGATCGTAATCGGGGGACCGTCTAAGGCGCACCGTCCGAACAGCCCCCGCGCCGAGGCCAAACGGCACGCGGAGTCCCGCGCGCCGGGCGGTGCTGGATCATCGTCGTCAGCGGCGGCCAGCCGCGTTCGAAGCCGGACGCGCCGGGGATTGCCGGGGTCACGTCCCGTGACCTATGACCCCATCGGAGTGCCGTCCGACACTGGCGCGAACTGTTCGCGCGATGCTGTGCGACCGCTGTCGGCCAATACGGGCCAGAAGGCCGTAGCGACCGATGCGGCTGCTCTGCCAACATGCGGGCGGCCCGGCGTGTCCACGGGGCATCCGATCCGACTGGGCGTATGAGCGATGACTGCTGACTGCGCGATCCCGGCAACCCCCGAAGAGGTGACAGACGGCTGGCTCACGTCGCGGCTGCGCGAAAGCGGCGCGATCAAGAACGCCCGAGTGACGGCGCACACGACGCAGCTCATCGAGCCGCAAGGGGCCGCTGGCATCGTGGCGAGGCTGGAACTCGACTACGACCGCGCCGAGCCGAAGGCGCCGCGGTCGATCGTCGCGAAGTTCGCCTCGCCGCACGGGCCGATCCGGGCGCTCCTCCATGCGATGGGCGGCTACGCGCGCGAGATCGAGTTCTACCGGCGGTTCGGCGACGACCCGGGCATCTCCACGCCGCACTGCTTCCACGCCGCCATCGATCCCGCCTCCGGCGTCTTCGCGCTCCTGCTGGAGGACATGAGCAACTGCCGCGTCTCCGACGGCATGACCTCGTTGCTGGAGGACGTGGAGGTCGCGGTGCGGCAGCTCGCGCCTTTCCACGCGAAATGGTGGGACCACCCGCGGCTCCGGGAGGACTTCTTGCGCTATCCCGGGAGCGCCGCCGACACGGCGTTCATGGCGCAGGCGCGGGGGGCACTGGCCGCCGCGCTGCCCGCCGCGAAGCAGCGGTTCGGCGCCGACCTGCCGCAGCCGCTGGTCGCGCTCGCGGAGCGGCTGCTGGCAAACTTCGGCGTCCTGACGGGCGCGAGGCAGGGCGGCATGTTCGAGGGCGTCACGCTGGTGCACGGCGACTTCCACCCGGGGCAGATCTTCTACCCATCGGAGCGGGGCGGCCGGTTCGCCGTCTTCGACTGGCAGACGGTGAGCGCCGGCAGCGGCGGCGACGACCTGGCGCGGATCATCGTGACCGGACTGACCACGGAGCAGCGCGAGGCGCACGACGAGCGCCTAGTCGCGCTCTACCATGCGCTGCTAGTGGAGCACGGCGTCAGCGGATACGACATCGAGCAGTGCCGGCTGGCCTTCCGGCTCGGGCTGCTGACGACCGTCATCATCAACATCATCGCGGGCGCCAGCATCGCCCCCGAGTTCATCGAGGAGTACGACGGTCCGGACGACGTCAACGTGGTTGAGGCGCTGTTCGGCCGCCTGGCTGCCGCCGTCGAGGCGCACGACGTGCTCGGCGCAGTGCCGGCGTAGTCCGCCCGCCGGAGCGGCAAATTCGGCGTAAGGGCGCAGCCTGCTGCGCCCGCGCTACGCGCGCAACGCGTCACGCCGGGGACGCGGGAGCTGAAGCTCCTCCACCACGTGCGCGCGGATTGCCGGCGCGCGGTCCGCCCGGATCTTGTGACCTGCGTGAGAGGTGCGCGGTTCGGCGGCGGGTAAACGGGCACGCACCCGCGCCGACAACCGATCAGGCGGCACCGGCGTCGTGGCCGCCGCATCACCGGGAGGCAGCGAACATGCGCCTCGTCTCCATCGCCAGCGCCACCCCGGGCATGGTGCTGGCCAGCCCCGTGTACGACCTGCGAGGCACGCCCGTCCTCGCCGCGCGCGAAACGCTGACCGAGGCCAACCAGGCGCTGCTGGCCGGCGCCGTCTCGTCCGAGCTGGTGATCGAGGATTCGCGCACCGACGACATCTTCGTCGGGTCCGTCTTCTCCGCCGATATCGAGGTGCGCGCCCTCCAGGCGCTCACCGCCCTCCTCGGCGGGCTCGACCCCGCGCAGCCGGCCATCCCGCGCGGCGGCCTCGTCGGCATCATGCACCCCATCTCGCGGTTCGTCACCGCCGTGCATCCGTACATCACCGGCGAGCCCGCGATCGGCGGCTCCTACGCACTCGACGGCTACCACCACGTCCACCCCGTGCGCGTAGCGGAGCTGGCGCTCGTCATCGGCAGCCACGCCGGCCTCAGCGCCGAGCAGCTCACGTCCCTGGGCATGGCCGCCATGCTCATGAACGTGGGCTACGCGAGCCTGCCGCCCGGCATGCTGGACCAGCCGGCCGAGCTGACGCCGGAGCAGCGCGAGGCGCTGTACCGCCATCCGCGCCACAGCCTGGAGATCCTGGCCGCCAGCGGGCTGGACCACGAGACGTTTCTCACCATCGCCCACCACCACGAGCGCTGGGACGGTAGCGGCTACTCCGCGCAGCGCCGCGGCGACGAGATCTGCCGCGCCGCCCGCATCCTCGCCATCGCGGACACGTACATCGCGCTGCGCTCGCGCCGGCCGCATCGCCCCGCCTTCCGCCCGCACGAGGCCATCGAATTCGTCATCGCCTTCGCCGGCACGCTGTTCGACCCGGAACTGGCGCAGACGCTCGTGCGCCAGATCCCGCAGTACCCTGCCGGCGTGGGCGTCGTGCTCAGCTCGGGCGAGTCGGGCGTCGTCGCTAACCCGAACGTCGGCCACGTGGCGCGGCCGGTCGTGCGCGTCTGCGCCGTCGACGGCACGAACGTGCGCAAGACCTACGACATCGACCTCACCGCGCGGGAGCACCAGCAGAAGGTCGTCACCGAAGTCGACCTGTAGCGGGACTCGCCGCGGCGCGCTCCGGGACCCTGCGCGCCGCATTGGGCCATGCGGCACCTTGCCAGCCGCCATCCGCCCGCCGCAGCATGTCCGTGCGATGAACGCAACTACGGCGACACTGCTGGCGCTGCGCGAGTTCGCCGCCCCATCGTGCCGGCGCTGCCGCGGCCGCGGCGCCACGGGCGACGACCTCGTCGCGACGCTGTGCGCCTGCGTCCGCCGCCGACCCTCCCCCGACGATGAGTCGCCCGAAGGGGACGGCGGACTGCCGCCGCCGTGGGGCGCAATCACCCGCCGCGCCCAGCAGATCCACGCCGCCGCGCTGCTGCAGGCCATACCGGATACGTGGAGCTGAGCGTCGCGCCGCCCGCGCACGCAGCCCGGAGCCGCGAACCCTAATCGCCACCGGCGCGGTGCATCTCGCCCAACGGAGCCACGGGCGCGTGCCCTTCCGGCTCGGCGGTCACCGGGATGGCAACCGTTACCGGCAGCCGGTGGATGAACGTCGCGGCTACGGCGGCCAGCACGGCGGTCCCGGCGACCGCCATCATCACGAAACGGAATGTGTTGATGTCGGCGTGGCCCGCCGTGCTGTCGCGCAGCACGCCCGCGAGGACGCCGGCGCCCAGGATGCTGCCGGCGTAGCGCATCATCGAGCTGGTGCCGGCCGCGGACCCGGCTAGCGAGCGCGGCGCCGACTCTACCGCCGCCGTCGTCGCCGGGCCCGTCCCCAGCCCCAGGCCGACGCCCAGCAGCGCCAGGCACGCCGCCAGGTAGCCCGTCGAGACGTCACTGTGAAGGCCGGCGAGCAGCGCCAGCGCGCCGGTTATCATGAGCACGGCGCCCGCCTGCGCCGGCAGTCGCCGCCCGTACGCGTCCGAGATGCGCCCGCCAATCGGTGCCGCAAACGCGACCAGCACGGACATCGCGCCCAGCAGCAGGCCCGACGTGAACGAGCCCTTCCCCTGCACGTCGCGGATGAAGAACGGGATCATCAGCAGCGTCGTGTACATCGACAGGTTCGTGAACAGGATGTAAGCCGTGGCGCCGGAGAACGACCGCACGCGGAACAGCCGCCACTCAGCGGCGGGCGACGAGGTGCGACGCTGCCGCCACGCGAACGCCACAGCCACCGCGCCGGCAGCGAGCCAGCGAGCCGTCATCGCGGCGCCGCTGGAGCCGCCGCGCAGGGCGCCAAGCTGCAGCGTGACGGCGACCAGCAGCGACACGAAGAGCGCCATGCCTGGCCAGTCGATGGCGGTGCGCGGCGGCCGCTCTTCTTCGACCGTCTCCAGCCGCTGGAGCAGGACGAGCGCCAGCAGGACGACCGGGATGCTGAGCGGAAACAGCAGTCGCCACGATCCGAACGCGAGGGCCGTCGCGCCGATCAGCGGACCGCCGGCCGCAGCGATGGACACGACGGCGCCGTTGATGCCGGTGAGCTTGCCGAGCTGCTCCGGCGGCGCCTGCGTGCGGAGCATCGCGGTGCCGTTCGGGATCAGCACCGCCCCGGCGATCGCCTGGCCGATGCGGAGCGTCACCAGCAGCAGGAAGTTCGGCGCGAACGTCGCGGCGACGGAGAGGATCAGGAACGCCAGCAGGCCGCCGCGGTAGACGCGCTCGCGGCCGATCTGGTCGCCCAGCCGCCCGCCCAGCGGCTGCGCCACGGCCATCGCGATCAGGTATCCGGAGACCAGCCAGGCGACGGCGCCGTGGCTCAGCGCGAAGTCGTGCCGGATGTCGGGCAGCGCGATGGCGATCATCGTCGAGTTGAGCGGCGCGAGCACCGCGCCCAGCGAGGACAGCGCGAGCAGGAGCGGCACGTTGGGGCGCGCCGGGCGGGTGGCGTTCACGAGCGCCCCGGTGCGATCGCGCGTGGAGCGCGGATCGCCATCAACGAAGTGTCGTAATCGGCCTGCACTGCAGCAGGAAGAGCTGCTTGCTGGCGATCGCGCACTCGACGTCGACCGGGTGCCCCAGCAGCTGTTCGAGGCGCAGCGCGAGCTGCGCCATCTCGTGGATCTGGTCGTCGTCGAGGCTCGGCGCCATCCGCAGCTCTTGCGGCACGTCGACCTCCGTGGTGCCGCCGGCCGTGATCACCGTCATGCGGTCCTTGCGGGCGACGTCGCGCCACGAGACCTCCAGGGGGTGCTTCGAGACGACGAACGTGTCGGGCGTAGCGCTGCCGCCGACGATGCTCTCGCCGAGGCCCCAGTTGGCGTTGATCATCAACTCGTCGCGGCTGCCCGTGACCGGGTTGGCGCTGAACACGACCGCTGACACGTCGGCCGGCACCAGCTCCTGCACCAGCACGGCGATACGCAGGTCGTCCATTGACAGGCCCCGCTGTTCGCGGTACGCCAGCGCCACCGGCGAGGCGGCCGACCGCGCGCAGCGCATCACGGCGTCGACCACGGCGTCGGCGCCCTGGATGTTGAGGTAGGTATCGTGCTGCCCGGCGAACGACGAATCCACGCCGTCCTCGTCGATCGCCGAGGAGCGGACCGCCACTGCCGGGTCGGCCGCGCCGAGCCGTTCCGCGAGCGCGCGGTAGGCGTGGCCGATCATCGGCCCGAGCGCGTCCGGCATGACGCTCTGCACGGCCGGCAGCGCCGGGATCGCGAAGCCGTGCGGAACGCGATGCAGCGCCGCGAGCCTGCTCAGGCTCGCAGCCTTTCCTCCGACGATCGCTTCGTGATGACAGTCATCATCACCCAACCAGCGAATGGTGGTCATTGCACCCTCCCACCTTCGGCGGGCTACCCCCGCCGCTTCTGCCCGAGGATCGTCACGATGCCGGTGGCGCCGTCAACCCGGACCTGCATGCCGTCCTTGATCAGCGCCGTCCCGTTCGTCGTGCCGGCGACGCACGGGATCTCGTACTCGCGGGCAACGATAGCACAGTGGGAGAGCGGCCCGCCGCTGTCGGCGACCACCGCCGCGACGACGCCGAAGAGCGGCGTCCACGCCGGCATCGTCATCCGGCACACCAGGATGTCGCCGGGGTTCACCTTCCCGGCCTCCTCCAGCGTCAGGACGACCTTGGCCTCGCCCGTCACGGTGCCGGCCGAACACGGGTGCCCGGTGACGACGTTCGGGTCGCCGGAGGGCGTCATGCCGACGCCGAAGAACTTGGCGACCAGGGGGTCAACCGGCGCGTCGGCGGGCGGCGGCGTCCCGATGCTCAGCGGCGCGGTCATCCGCGCCTGGCGCGCAAGCGCCTGCCGGCGCTGCCGCGCGGCGGCGTTCAGATCCGCAGCGACGTCGCCGTCCGCGACCGAGAGGATCTCCGGATAGGTCAGGTAGAAGACATCCTCCGCGTCGCCCAGTCGGCCCTCCGCGACCAGCTTGCGTCCCAGCTGGACGAACGCGTGGCGGATCACGGCCGTGAACTTCTGGTCGATCGTGAAGTTGTGGTCTTCGGCGATGGGCACGTATTGCTGCGCCATGTGCAGCATGCCGTGGAACTGCGGCTGCAACTCGGCGGGCAGCCGCGCCGCCAGCTCGCCCACCAGGCGGTCGCGCTCGGCCGCCTGGCGCCGGTGCGCCGTGAAGGGATCGTGGGAGTCGTCGGTCGCGATGTAACGCTTCAGCTCCGTGAGCGGCGTCGACGGATCCTCGTGCCACGACTTGTGAGCGATCTCGAAGAACTGGTCCGAGCGCCAGCCGTACGTGTCGAGGAACGCGCGGAGGCGCGCCTGGAACTCGGCCGCGAGCGGATGCGCCGCCAGCACGACCTCGCCGCCGCGCACGCGCGCCGCAAGCACCGCTTCCATCAGCGCGGCATCGGAGCGGATCCAGCGGCTGAGCTCCCAGAGCGCGCGCGCCGTCTCGATCGACTTGTTGTCGAAGCCCTGGAGGAGCAGCCGGGACTGGGTGACGGCGGCGTCTCCGAGGACGGCGTGGAGCATCTCCTCCAGGCCGAACACCGCGTTCATCGGGGGGATGTTCACCCGCATATGGGTATCCCACACGTCAACGAGCTCGTCGTGAAACGTCCGCGCGAACCCTGCGATCTCGGCCGCTGACAAGTGCTCGTAGTCGAACGAGAGGATGTGCTTTGCACGCGCGAGCACCTTCGGCTCGAAGGTCTCGCGCCAGTCCTTGAGGATGGTCGGCGCCAGCTCCATCGTCAGCCGCTGCATCTCGGCAAATCGCGCCTCAAGCTCGGCGGGACTACCTTCGGCCGGCGCGCGCCCGAGGTAGACGTAGCCGTTCTGGACCGACGTGCGGATGCCCGAGATCGGCATGGAGAGCCGGCCGATCGCCCGGGTCGCCCCGGCGGAGAACGCCGGCTGGAACAGCGTCGCATTCAGCGGCGAGACGGGCATCGGGTTGTGCATCACGTCCTGGAACCAGAACAGCTGCTCATCGGCTGCGTCGTCCCACTGGATCGGGAACTCGGGGTTTGATTGCGGCGCCGTGGCCTCGGTTGTCGTCATGTGCTTGTCACCCTCTCTACACCCTCGATTGGGGTCTGCACGGAACTCCGCTAGAATGTTGTCGAGGAAGCCATCTCCTCCGGGATACTTTTACTAGGAAACCTTATGCCAGTCAAGCACACGTGGGAAGAACAGATCTCGGACCCTCGCGCCCACGCCTATCGGACGTTCTTCGAAGCCAGCCGCGAGCTGTTCGATGTGCTCTCGGCCGAATTGATCTCGGAGTGCCAACTCGACATCACCTGGTACGACGTCCTGCTTCACCTCGACGAATCGCCGACCGGCCGGATGGGGATGACCGACCTCGCCGAGAGCGTCGTCATCACGCGCGGCGGGCTGACCAAGCTGATCGACCGGATGGAGGCGGCGGGGCTCGTCGAACGCATCCCGTCGCCCAGCGACCGCCGGGCCAAGGAGATCGCCCTGACTCCGGAGGGGCGCAAGCGATTCCAGGCGGCGGCGGTCGTCCATCGTCGCGGCATCGTAAGGCACTTCATGGAGCACGTCAAAGAGCGGGAGGCCGGCACGATCATCGCCGCGCTGGCCCGCGTCCGCGCCGCCCTGGCGCCGGCCAGCCCGCCCCGGCCGTAGCGGGGCGCCCGGAACCTGCTGACTGGACGATCATTTGACGAACTGCGGCCCTCCCCGGGCGCGCGCCCGCCGGCTAGGATGTCCGCATGGGCCACTTCTTCTTCCATGTCCTGCCGGACCTCTATCACCGCCACATCGTCGCTGCCGGTAAGCAGCCCCAATTCTTCGTGCTGCTGGCGTTCCTCACGACGTTCGTCATCGCCCGATCCCTCACCTACGCGATGCGCTCCGGCCGCCTCCGGTTCATCCGGAGCGTGAAGGCCCGCGGCACGCACATCCATCACCTCGTCCCAGGCATCTTGCTGCTGCTCGTCGCGGGATACCTCGGCGTCGCGGTGGACCGGTCGCGTCTCGAGATCGTGGCCATCCTCTTCGGCATCGGGGCGGCGCTCACGCTCGACGAGTTCGCGCTCTGGCTGCACCTGCGCGACGTCTACTGGGAGCGCGAGGGGCGGCGCAGCATCGACGCCGTGATCATCGCCACGACGATCCTCGGCATCTTCGTGCTCGGGGGCCAGTTCTTCGTCGAGGTGGCGAAGGAGATCTTCGGACGTTCCTAGGGGCGCCTGATCGTTGAGTCGATGCTGACGGCGGCAAAGGCTACGACGCGGCCGCGAGAGAGAAGCCGCCCTCGCAGCCGCGAAGGCCGTCGGTAGCCAACACTCGCTACTGCGAAACGGGCGAGTGCCGCCACGCGAGCATCGCGCCCTCGCGGGCCACGACAACGTACTCGCGGCGAATGGGATTCCAGGTCTGCACGGAAGGCCCTTTAGGGTAGTACCGCTGCAGCATCAGAGTTGAACGCCGCAATGTGGACGGCTGCCGGACTGCTTCCGGCATATCGTGACAACACCATTGTTGCGTGCGAAAGCGCTCTGTCGCGCGAAACGCCATCTCTGACCCCACGAGGATCCGAGCCTTCGCCTGGGGCTCGATGGCGATCACGGTCGATGCCTCAGCAGCCGCCACGGCCATTCTCCCTACCAGCGAGTTCCAGAATTCGTCGTCCCAGTCGGTGTCATAGGGGAATCCCGTGGACATGACGATCAGATCGTACGCACCGGGATCGAGCCTGAGCCCGCCACTCACGATGTCCGTGAACGTGCCCGACCTACGATTGAGTGCCAGGCCCGCTCCAAGGTCGAACTGGTCGCCGAGTGTGCGCATCTCGCGACTGGGCTCGACTGTGTCGACGATCATTCTCCGACCTGGGAAGCGCAGATGCAGCGCTATCGAGGTCGCGTCACTTCCGCTCGCGATATCGAGCACGCGCTGGGGCAATGCGCGTTCATCCAGAAACATCAACGCTCCCAGGAGCGATGTGACGCGCCTGGCGAGATGCTTGAACGCGTAAGCAGCGACCACAGCTGGATCGTTGTAGTCCGGCTCTGAGCCGGCGCCGAGAGTATCGCCGAGAACGTTGTTTCCGCGCTCGATGTCGGCGCCGCTGACGCCGCGCAGCCGCAGGTAGCGCTCGGCTGCGTTCAATAGCAGGTCGTCGAGCCGTGCGCGGCTCTTCTGCCACTCCATGTCATTCAACGGGCGCATACCCTCCCCTTCCTTCCAGCAGGCGCAGCCCGTGCGCTGCCAATACATCAGCGATCGCCGCTCGTGCCTCGCGATATCGCTCTGGGGTCCAACCGTCCTCCCGGAGTTTGCGGATGGCGCCTGCCGGACTCCCGGCGGCGAATCGCACGTTCCCCTCCTTCATGTATTGCGTGACGTACTCCGCCGCGCGTATGCGGGCAATTCGGTCACCGAAGTTCCTCGCGTCGATCACTGGCAGCATCGGGCTCACGGTGATGCCCACGGGCACCCGGGCGGCAGCCAGCGCTTCCGCTGCCCGAAGCCGCACCGCAATCGCCGGGGATCGGGGCTCGTACCGAAGCCGCACCGCCTCGGAGTCCGTTGGTACCGTCATATTGACGCGCAGATGACGAAACTCCTGCAGCAGGCCGATGTCCCGCGTGACCAGCGGGCTACGCGTCTGGATGGTGAGTCGCGGCTGCACGGCGACGAGTTCTTGCAGCAGAGAGCGCGTCAGGCCGAGTCGCTTCTCAAGCGGCTGGTACGGATCGGTGACACTCGACATGTAGATCCGCGCGCCCGGCGCGAGCCGAAGCTTGCCACGGGACGCCATCGCTCTCCGAAGGGCTTGCACCGCGTTGCCCTTGACCTGCACCCAATCGCCCCACGTCTCCACGAGCGAATCGTCCCGCGCGAAGAAGCGTGCATAGCAATACTCGCACCCGAACGAGCACCCCGCGTACGGGTTGAGGGTGAAGTCGTATGCGCCGACAAATCCCGATGCTGGCGTGAGGATCGATGCTACGCGCGAGAACGTGACTCTGGTTCGGCCAATGCGACTCGGGATATCACTGTCACTCCCTAACATGGGCGAGACGATACTCCATCAGCAGTTCCAGCTCCAAGCCGCTCGTGTCACCACCGGAAGAACAGAGAGCCCGGACAATGCCGGGCTGCTCGATGGGTGCTGTTGGTAGCGCCAGCGGGATTCGAACCCGCGATCTCCGCCTTGAAAGGGCGGCGTCCTGGGCCTCTAGACGATGGCGCCACACGCGGCGCAGTATATCGGCCGCCTGATCCGGTCGCCACGCTTGCACTTGCGCGCCTCACCGTGTTTGCTGCCGTGGCGCGCACCGCCCGCCGCACGCGCATAGCACGGGACGGAGAGTATGGACGACAATCTGCCGATCATCGTTGGCGTCGGGCAGGTCACGCAGCGGCCGGACACCGAACGCCCGCGCGAGCCGCTCGCGCTGATGGCCGAAGCCGCCCGCCTGGCCGAGGCCGACGCCGCTGCCAGCGACCTGCTGCACGAACTCGACTCGGTGCGCGTCATTAACATCATGTCGTGGCCGTCGAAGGACCCCGCGCGCGACCTGGCGCACGCGCTGGCCGTCGCGCCGCGCGAGGCGCTCTACACCCACATCGGCGGCAACTCGCCGCAGTGGCAGACCAACCAGGCCGCGCAGGCCATCCACGACGGCGAACTGAAGCTGGTCCTCATCGCCGGCGCGGAGACCATGTACTCGGCGCGGCGCGCCCGCGCGAAGGGCGTCGACCTGGGCTGGTCGCCGCGCGGCACGCCCGCGCCCGACGTCGGCGACGCGCGCTCCGGCGTCAGCGCGATCGAGGCGCAGCACGGCGCGACGCTGCCCACGAGCGTCTACCCGCTGTTCGAGAACGCGCTCCGCGCCCACTACGGCCGCACGATCGCGGAGCACCAGCAGGCGCTGGGCGAGCTGTTCGCGCCGTTCAGCGCGGTGGCGGCCGCGAACCCGCATGCCTGGTTCCGCGAAGCCCGGACGGCGCACGACATCGCCACGCCCGCCACGGACAACCGCTACATCGGCTTCCCGTACACGAAGGTGATGAACGCGATCATCGACGTGGACCAGGGCGCGGCGCTGCTGCTGACGAGCACCGGCGAGGCGCGCCGCCTGGGCGTCCCGGAGGACCGCTGGGTCTACCTGCGCGGCTGCGGCGACGCCACCGACCACTGGTTCATCTCCGAGCGCGAGAACTACCACTCGTCGCCCGCCATCCGCACTTGCGGCGAGCGGGCGCTGGGCATGGCCGGCGTGACGATCGACCGGATCGCCCACTTCGACCTCTACAGCTGCTTCCCCTCGGCCGTGCAGATCGCCCGTGACGAGCTGGGCATCGCGCAGGGCGACCCGCGGCCGCTGACGGTCACAGGCGGCCTGCCGTACTTCGGCGGGCCGGGCAACAACTACGTCACCCACAGCATCGCCGCCATGGTCGAGCGGCTGCGCGGCGACCGGGGCGCCCTTGGCCTCGTCACGGCCAACGGTTGGTACGTCACGAAGCACTCGGCAGGCGTCTACAGCACCGAGCCGCCGTCCGGCGCCTGGCAGCGCACTGACCCGAAGCTCGACCAGGCGCGCATCGACGCGCGCCCGAAGCCGGCGTTCGTGGCGGAGCCGGCCGGCGCCGCCAGCATCGAGACGTACACGGTGCTCTTCAACCGCGACGGCGCGCCCGAACGCGGCATCGTCGTCGGCCGCGACGCGGCGGGCGCGCGCTTCTTCGGGAACACGCCCCCGGACCGGGCGACGCTGGAATCGATGACGAAGCAGGAGGCCGTGGGCGCGAAGGGACGGGTGGGCAGGGGCGACGGCGGTATCAACGTCTTCGTGCCGGACTGACGGCGGAGAGCGGCAAGGGGCCGGCCGCGCGTCCCTGCGGGTTTGGCGCGCCCGGCCCCGCCGTGTCGGGCCGATCGAGACGGGGGAGCTTGTCCCGAGCGACCCTTCCAGCGGAGCATAGGCGCAGGCCTGTTAAGCGCCGGTCAAACGAGGGTGAACACTTCGCGGGGTTGTCGCGGTGCCGACTGAAGCGCAGAATGGAGAAGGGGCGACAGTTGTCGCCCCTTCTCCATTCTGCATCGTCGTGAACGGCCGCGAGCTACTTCGCCTTGCCGATCTTGAACATGGTCGTGCCGCAGACCGGGCACTTGCCCTTCGTGGCGGGCTTGCCGTTCTTCATCGTCGTCGCTTCCGCGTTCGACATCTCGCGCTGCGTGCGGCACTTCAGGCAATACGCTTCCATCGGTTCATTCCTCCATTGCTAACGCGCTCTGCGCGTCCCTCGCGGCTGACCCACGCTTATCGCTAACACCAATGAGCAGTTCCCCGCACCGGTACCGGGTCAAACGCATGATAGACCGCCCGGAAGCGTTGTCAAGCGAATCTGGACGGAATCTGGCGCCGAATCTGGCCAGATTCACGAAAAAGAGCCTATTTGACCTGCTGCGGCCCTGCCGGGACGACTTTCTCGGGGTGCCAGAGCCACCCCTCGCCTTGCCTCAGCACCCCCAGGAAGTCCCCCTCGGCGCTGTACGCGCGGCAGAGATCGGCCCGCGCCGCCGGCTCGAAGGCGACGTCGCGACCGCAGCGCAGATCGACGGTGTGGTCGCGGTCGAAGATCGCCGCCGGTCGCCGCTCCACCGCGCGATCGAGTGCCAGGAGCGCGTCGTCGAGGCGTCCTTCATTCGCCAGCGCGCGCAGCTCGCCCGGCGGACGCGCGTCCGCGAGCGTGAAGCCGCCGGTCGCCGTCCGCCGCAGTGCCGAGAGGTGCGCTCCGCCGCCCAGCCGCTGCCCCAGGTCGTGCGCGATCGAGCGGATGTACGTGCCCTTGCCGCAGCGGACCTCGATCTCCGCCTCGCCGGCGTCGAACGAGAGCAGCGCCGCGTGCTCGACGTACACCATCCGCGACGCCACCGCGACGGCCGCGCCTTCGCGGGCGTAGCGGTACAGCGGCTTGCCAGAGACCTTCAGCGCGCTGTAGACCGGCGGCGTCTGCTCGATCTGCCCGACGAACGCCGGAAGCGCCGCCGCCACGGCCGCGGCATCGACGCCCGCCGCATCGCCGGTCGACGTCGGCTGCCCCTCGGCATCGTAGGTGTCGGTCGCCGAGCCGAAGCGGACACGCGCCACGTAGCTCTTTAGCTCGTCGTCCATGTACTCGATGAACCGGGCCGCCTGCCCCACCGCGACCGGCAGCACGCCCGAGGCCATCGGGTCGAGCGTGCCCGCGTGGCCGACGCGGCGCACGCCGGTGAGCGTCCGCACGAGCGCCACCATTGAGAACGACGTGACGCCCGGGGGCTTGTCGATGATCAGGAAGCCGTGCGTCTCAGCCGAGTCCATGGCGCCATTCTATCGGCGCACGGGCCGGACGGCCGTCCCGGGCACCGGGCGCGTCCCGTATAACGAACGAGGCCGAATCGAAAGGAAGCCCGTGAAGCCGCCGCCCGGCAGCGCCCTTCCCCCGGAACAGGCGATCATCGCCACCTACGACGACATGGCGCAGGTGCGCCGCGCCATCGATGCGCTGCAGTACAGCGGCATCGAGGCGGGGCGCATCAAGCTCGGCGGCGAAGGCGCGCTGGCGGCCGCGCGCGCCGCGGCCGCCGCCCGCAACACGTCGGCGGCGGACCGGCCGCTGCTCTGGCGAGTGCTGTGGCGCGGCTTCTGGTGGAGCGTCTGGGGCGGCGTCGCCGGAGCGCTGCTGGGGCTGCTGTTCAGCTACTTCGGTTTCGGATTTCTGCCCGGCGTCGACCAACCGCTGATCCAGATCGTCTGCTGGGCCATGTTCGGGCACATCGGGGGCGCGCTCTGGGGCTGCTACGCCGCGCTGACCATGGGCGACGCCTGGGGTCTGACCTTCCAGCCCAGCTTCGGGGGCACGATCCTGATCGCCGTGCGCTCCAGCGACCCGCGCGACATCGAGCGCGCCGAGCGGGTGTTCCGCGAGAAGCAGGCGATCAGCGTCACCCGCGGCGACTGAGCAGCAGTTACACCCGCAGCAGCACGAACGCCGTCACGGCCAGGCCCCGCAGCAGCATCCGCCGCTTCGTCCGCACGCGCAGCGTCGGCGGCAGCGCGCGCGACAGCACGTCCGCCTCGCCGGTCAGCACCACGGCGCGGCCTCCCGGCCGCAGTACCCGCGCCGCCTCGCGCAGGCTCCGCGCGTACAGCCGGTCGATGCCGGGCACCGCCTCGTGCTGCCGGCCGTAAGGGGGATTCGTGACCACGGCGTCGACGCAGGCATCACGCAGCGGGAGGCGCGTGGCGTCCCAGCGGGCCAGCGCGGCCGTGCGGCGCACGTTCTCGCGCGCCGCCGCCAGCGCGTCGCGATCGCTGTCGCCGCCCAGGATCAGCCGCGCCGGGCCGGCGTCCGCCCGTTCGCGCAGGATCGTGCCCGCGCCGCACATCAGGTCGATCATCACGTCGCCCGGCCGCGCCTCCGCCAGCAGCACCAGCGCGCGCGCGACGCTCGGCTTCAGCGACGCGGGCAGGTGCGCGTGCTTCCAGGTGCGCTGCGCCAGCTCGTCGCCCGACAGCCGCAGCCCCACGATGGTGCGGGGACCCGCCACGTGGACCCACAGCTCGACCGCCGCGGCGCCTTCGACCGCCGCCCAGCGCGGCAGCGCAGCATGCACCGCGCGCTCGAACGCCAGCGCCAGGTCTTCGCGCCGGAACGGATGCTTTCCCGCGACGCGGCAGACCACCTTGTACGAGCGTCCGTGCCGCTTGGGCCGCAGCGCGTTGTGCGCCACCAGCGCCGCCTCCAGCGCGTCGCGATCCAGCAGCGCCGCGAGCTGTTTCGGCGCGGTGATCGCGGGCGGCGTGGGCACGTCGAGCAGCACCTGGCAGACGTCCTCCAGCGTGCCGCAGCGCATGGCACGCCGGATGTCTGGCACGGCGAACAGCACAACGCCGTCGCGCTTGTCGATGCGGCTGATGACGCCGCGCACCTCCGCGCCTGCGCGGCGCAACTCGTCCGCCGCCAGCTCTTCCAGCCCGGGGACCGTGAGCGCGTAGTAGACCGTCTCGGGTGGCGCGGCGCGCTCCGTCATCTGCCGGCGGACGCGCAGCGTGCGAGGCAGGCGCGGCGCTACCGGCAGCCGGCCGCGGTGCGCCCGCGGCGTCGTGCCGGAGGGCTCGCCCGGGCGCGGCCCGGCCTTCCGCCGGCCGGATGGGACACGCGTGGCCGGCGGTGTGTTCGGACGGGCCGCGGTCCGTCGCGCTGGAGCCTGGCCCGGCGTTGCGGCGGCGGCCGGCGCTGGGGCCGCGTGTCGCTGCTCCGGCGACGGTTTCGCGGGCGGGGCGGGCGGCGCGCCGGCGGGGCGGCGGGGCTGGTGTGTCGGGCGCACCGCGGCGGGCGACGGCCGTGCTGCGGCGGGCGTGGTTCGTGTTGAGGCGCGTTCCAGTCCGGTGGCGGTCGGCGGAGCATCCGCGCCTGCCATCGCCCCGTGGCGTGCGCGCTTCGGGCGCGCCGCGGCACGGGCCTTCCGCGCGGCGAGCTCCCGCACGAGCGCGGGCGGCGGCACGTGCCCGGCTGCCGCCGCGCGGCGGGCGGCGTGCTTCGGCTTCGGCGCGCCGGATGTCCGCCCGGCGGGTGGCCTACGCGGGGGCACAGTCTCGCGCTTCAAACTCGCGGTGCAGGATGCCCATGATCAACTCGTCGCGGTAGCGCCCGTTGTCGTAGTGGTGCTCGCGGCGCGTCCCCTCCCGCATGAAGCCCATCTTCTCGTAGATGTGCACCGCGATCTCGTTCTCCGGCTCGACGCTCAGCTCGACGCGGCGCAGGTTCAGGTGCCGGAACGCCCAGCGCAACATCGTCCGCAGCGCGTCCGTGCCGTAGCCCTTGTTGCGGTCTTCGCTGCGCCAGATGCCGAGCCCCACGAGCGCATTCCGGTTCCGCGCCTCGATGTGGAACAGGTCGATGTCGCCCACCGGCCGGCCGGCTGCCTCGATGATCATCCGGACGACGGTGGGGTCGCTCTCCGCCTGGTTCGCCTCGAACTCCTGCTCGCGCTGGAACAGGGAGCGCGGCGGCTCCAGCCAGTCACGCTGGCGCTGCCCCTTCGCGTCAGGAGACTGCGACGCCTCCCACTGCGCGTGCGCGTCGTCGCGCTCCCACGCCCGCAGGATCACCTTCTCACCCGCTATCCACGCCATGTCAGAGTTGCTCCCCGCGCTCTTCCGCCGTCCTCCGCATCAGGTCCGTCAGCTCCTGCGCGCGCTCCATCGATGTATCGCTCAGGAACTCCACGTCCGGCGTCACGCGCAGCCGCAGCCGGCGCGACAACTCCCGACGCAGAAACGGCCGCGCATGCTCCAGCGCCCGCATCGTCCCGTCGCGCTCCGCGTCCGTGCCCAGCACACTCACGTAGGCGAACGCGCGGCGCAAATCAGGCGAGACATCGACGTGCGTCACGCTCACGATGCCGCCGATGCGCGGGTCGCGCAGATCCGAGCGCAGGAGATCGCTGATCTCCTCGCGCAAGAGGTCGTTCACACGCTCGGTTCTTCGGGACATTGTCGATCCGGCCGCGCCTGCCTCCGCCGCTGCGGGAGGCGCGCTGTCCTGTCTCTAGTGCAGTCGCTACGTGTCGCGCTCGATGCGGTAGAACTCGATCGCGTCGCCCTCTTCAAAGCTGTCGAAGCCGTCGATCTGGATGCCGCACTCGAAGTTCGTCCCCACTTCGCGGACATCCTCCTGGAAGCGCTTCAGCGTCGACAGCTTGCCCTCCGCGATGACCGCGCCGTTGCGCATCACCCGCGCGGAGTCGCTGCGCGTCACGGCGCCGTCGCGCACGAACGAACCCGCGATCGAGTTCTTGCGCGCGACGCGGAACACCTGCCGCACCTCGGCGTGCCCCACGACGACCTCCTTGAAGGTCGGCTCCAGCATGCCCTTCAGCGCCTTATCGACGTCTTCGACGATGTTGTAGATGATGCTGTAGTGGCGGATGTCCACCTTCTCGACGGTCGCAATGCGCTGCGCGCCACCCTCCGTGCCCGTGTTGAACGAGATGATGATGCCCTTCGACGCGATCGCCAGCATCACGTCCGACTCGGTCACGGAGCCGGAGCCGGTGTGGATAATCTTCACTTTCACCTGGTCGTTCGACAGGCGCTCCAGCGACGTGCGGATCGGCTCGATCGAGCCCTGCACGTCGGTCTTGAGGATGATGTTCAGCTCCTTGAGCTTGCCGGCGCTGATCTCGCCGAACAGCGTGTCCAGCGTGACGTGCGCCTGCTGGTGCATCGCCGCCGCCTCGCGCTCGCGCACGCGCGCCAGCACCATCGTGCGGGCGATCTTCTCGTCCGGCACCACGTGCAGCGTCTCGCCGGCCTTCGGCACGGACGACAGCCCCAGGATCTCCGCCGGCTCCGACGGGCCGGCCGTCTTGATGCGCTTGCCGTGCTCGTTGAGCATCGCCTTCACGCGACCCATCGTCTCGCCCACGACGACGTAGTCGCCGACGCGCAGCGTGCCGGTCTTCACCAGCACCGTCGCCAGCGGCCCGCGCGTCTTGCTCAGCTCCGCCTCGACGACGATGCCGATCGCCTCGCGGTCGGGGTTCGCCCGCAACTCCAGCACTTCGGACACCACCAGGATGTTGCTGAGCAGGTCGTCGAGCCCCTCGCGGGTCTTCGCCGACACGGGGGAGCACGGCACTTCGCCGCCCCACTCCTCGATCACGACGCCGTTGTCGGAGAGTTCCTTCTTGACGCGGTCCGGGTTCGCGTTCGCCACGTCGATCTTGTTCAGCGCAACGACGATCGGCACGCCGGCCGCCCGCGCGTGGTCGATCGCCTCCTTCGTCTGCGGCATGACGCCGTCGTCCGCCGCCACGACGAGCACCGCCACGTCGGTCACCTGCGCGCCGCGCGCGCGCATCGCCGTGAAGGCCTCGTGGCCGGGCGTGTCCAGGAACGTGATCTGGTGGCCGTTGATCTCCACCTGGTACGCGCCGATGTGCTGCGTGATGCCGCCCGACTCGCCCGCGGCGACCTTCGCCTCGCGGATGGCGTCCAGCAGGCTCGTCTTGCCGTGGTCGACGTGGCCCATGATCGTCACGACCGGCGGCCGCGGCTTCAGCTTCGTCTCGTCCTCTTCGATCGTCGGGCGGCCGCTCGCGCGGTCCACCGCGACCTCCGCAGCCTCCGCGGTCTGCGCCTCGATCGCCTCGAAGCCCATGTCGGTGGCGACGATGGCGGCCGTGTCGAAGTCGATCACCTGGTTGATCGACGCCATCACGCCGTTCTTCATCAATTCCTTGATGACTTCGACGGGCGAGACGGACATCAGGTCGCCCAGCTCCTTCACGGAGAGGACTCGGGGGATCTCCAGCGTCCTTGGTTCGGCGTTCGTGGTCATCTACGCTCGATTCTCGATGCGGTCAGCTCTCGTCGGGTGCCAGCGCCGCGGCGTGCGCCCGAAGTTGCTCCATGTCCTCTGGCGGCGGCGAGACCTTCAGCGCGCGCGCCAGCCGGTCCCTCTTCAGCGCCTCGTCCCAGCACGCGCGCGACTCGTGTACGTACGCCCCCCGGCCGTTCGCCTTGCCGGTACTGTCGAACACGACGCGCCCCTCGGGCGTCCGCACGATCCGGACGAGGCCCCGCTTCGCCTCGGTCAGGCGGCAGGCGACGCACGTCCGCTGCGGCACATGACGCGGGCGCGGCCCGCCCTTCGCCTCTGCCATGTTACCGGATCAGGTCGGAGTACTCGTCGTCCTCTTCCTCGTCTTCCGGAAGGACGATGCGACGTGCTCCGCCGCTCTTCTTCTTCTTAAGCGCCGCCACCCGCGCCGCTTCGTCTTCGTCGCGGCGGCGTCCGGGCACGGCGCCCTTCTTCTTCACCGGCGCCTTCAGCTCCTCGATGGGTGGGCGCACCAACTCCTCGGCGAACCGGATGCCGGCCTTGCCGGGCTGCTGCGGCGCGGCGGCGGCCGGCGCGGGCTCCACGGCGACGGTCGCCGCCGCCTCCAGCGGCTCCGGCTCGGCGGTCTCGCCGGCGGCCTCCCGCTGGGCATACTCCAGCGCGATCTCTTCTTCCGGCGTCAGGGCGCGCGTCTGCTGCGCCACGCGAGCTTCCTCCGCCAGCGCGGCGGCGGCGGCGCGCGAGCGGCGCAGCGCCTCTTCGCGGATGGCGGCCGCGGCCTCCTCCGGCGTGATGCCCTTCTCTGCCAGCTCGGCTTCGTACGCCGACTGGCTCTTGATGTCGATGCGCCAGCCGGTCAGCTTCGCCGCCAGCCGGGCGTTCTGTCCCTCTTTACCGATCGCCAGCGACAGCTGGCGGTCCGGCACAACGACCTCGGCAGTGTTCTCCTCGTCGTGCGTCATGACGCTGACGACTTGCGCCGGGCTCAGCGCGTTCGCGACGAAGCGCGACGCCTCCGGGTCCCACACGACGACGTCGATGCGCTCGCCGTTCAGCTCGTTCACCACGTTCTGGATGCGGATGCCGCGCATGCCGACGCAGGCCCCGACCGGGTCCACGCCCTCCTGCCGCGAGTACACCGCGACCTTCGACCGGTAGCCGGCCTCCCGCGCGATCGACTTGATCTCGACGATGCCCTTGAAGATCTCCGGCACTTCCAGCTCAAACAGCCGCCTGAGCAGATCCTTGTGCGTGCGAGAGACCACGACCTGCGGCCCCTTCGCCGCCTTGAACACCTCCACCAACAGCACCTTCAGGCGCTGGCCGGCGCGGTAGTGCTCGGTCCGCACCTGCTCGGGCGGCGGCAGCACGGCCTCGGTCTTGCCCAGGTCGATGATGACGTTGCGTCCCTCCAGCCGCTGGACGGCGCCCGACACGATGTCGCCCTCCTTGCCGGAGTACTCCTCGTACACGACCTCGCGTTCGGCCTCGCGCAGTCGCTGCAGCACCACCTGCTTCGCCGTCTGTGCAGCGATGCGGCCGGCGTTGGCGGGCGTCGCGTCGAACTCGAACACGTCGCCGATCTTCGCGTCCTCGCGCATCCGGCGCGCCTCGTCGAGCGACATCTCGATCTTGTCGTCCACCAACTCTTCGACGACCGTGCGAGTCGTGAAGACGCGCATCGACCCGTCCTCGACGTTGATCTTCACGACCACGTTGGACTGGGCAAGGTTGTCCTTCTTGTACGCGGACGCAAGCGCCACCTCCACCGCGTCAAAGACGACCTCCTTCGGGAGGTTCTTCTCCGCGGCGAGCTGGGCGATGGCAGTGATAAACTCGTTCTTCATCGTTTTCGCAGACCCCAGACGAACAAAAAAGTGGGCGCAAGCCCACTCCTGAAAGAGAGTATCTCCAGAGTTCACCGCCAGTATACGGAATCCCGCCCCCGCCTGACAAGCACGCGATCGCCGGTGCCTCCGGACGCCGTCCAGATACGAAATGCCGCCTCGCGCGGGCGGCACCGGCGGGCTTCCCTCTCGTCGTGCTGATCTTCCTCTCGCCCGACCGCTGCCAGCGACTAATCCGCCGGATTGCTACCCTAGAAGCAGATGGAACCATCGCGGATTCGCAACTTCTGCATCATCGCCCATATCGACCACGGCAAATCGACGCTGGCAGACCGCTTCCTTGAGGAGACGGGCACCATCTCCAAGCGCGATATGTCCGCGCAGGTGCTCGACGACATGGACCTCGAGCGCGAGAAGGGCGTGACGATCAAGGCGAAGGCCGTCCGCATGGCCTTCACCGCCAAAGACGGCGTCGAGTACGAGCTGAATCTGATCGACACTCCCGGCCACGTCGACTTCGGCTACGAGGTCTCGCGGGCGCTCGCCGCCTGCGAGGGCGCCCTGCTGATCGTGGACGCCGCGCAGGGCATCCAGGCACAGACGCTTGCGAACGTGTACCTGGCGCTCGAAGCCGATCTCAAGCTCATCCCGGTCATCAACAAGATCGACCTGCCGAGCGCCGAGCCGGAGCGCGTCGCGCAGGAGCTGGTGGACACGCTGGGATTCTCCGCTGACGAGATCCTGTTCGTCTCGGCGAAAGAGGGCACCGGCACGCACGAACTCCTCGACGCGATCGTCGAGCGCGTCCCGCAGCCCGCCGCGAACGTCGGCAAGACGCTGCGCGCGCTCATCTTCGACAGCAAGTACGACTCCTATAAGGGCGTCATCGCGTACGTCCGCGTGGTGGACGGCGAGATGAGCACGCGCCGCAAGGTGCAACTCATGTCCACCCGCCTCGCCGTCGAGCCGATCGAAGTGGGCGTCTTCCGCCCCGGCCTCGACCCCATCGGAACGCTGATGACCGGCGAGGTCGGATACGTCGCGACCGGCCTGAAGAACGTCAAGGAGTGCCGCGTCGGCGACACGCTGACCGAGGACGCCCGGCCCGCCGCCGAGGCGCTGGCCGGCTACCGCCCGGCCAAGCCGATGGTGTTCGCCGGGCTCTACCCTTCGCAGTCCAACGACTACCCGCTGCTCCGCGATGCGCTCGACAAACTGCAACTCAGCGACGCATCGCTGGTCTACGAGCCAGAGTCGAGCGGCGCGCTTGGCTTCGGCTTCCGCTGCGGGTTCCTGGGGCTGCTCCACATGGAGATCGTGCAGGAGCGGCTGGAGCGCGAGTACGCGCTCGACCTACTCGCCACCGCGCCCAGCGTCGAGTACGAAGTGACGAAGACGAACGGCACGGAGATCCGCGTCGATAACCCGGCCGCGCTGCCGCCGCCGCAAGAGATCGACGAGATCCGTGAGCCGTGGATGAACATCTCCGTCGTCTCGCCGGACCGCTACATCGGCCCGATCATGGAGTTGGTCACGGGCAACCGCGGCGAGTTCAAGCGGATGGAGTACCTACAGCACAGCATCGTGCAGGACGACGGCACCAAGAAGGGCGAAGGGCGCGTCGTGCTCGACTACCGCATCCCCCTTTCGGGCATCTTGGTCGACTTCTACGACGAGCTGAAGTCGCGCACGCAGGGCTACGCCAGCCTGGACTATAGCTTCGACGAGTACCGCCCGGCACCGCTGGTGAAGCTCGACATCCTCGTCAACGGCGAGCCGGTGGACGCGCTCTCGCTGATCACGCACCGCGAGAACGCCGCCGTGCACGGCCGGTTGCTCGTCGAGAAGCTCCGCACGCTGATCCCGCGCCAGATGTTCGACGTGCCGATCCAGGCGGCGATCGGCGGCCGCATCGTCGCCCGTGAGACGATCCGCGCGATGCGCAAGAACGTGCTCGCAAAGTGCTACGGCGGCGACGTATCGCGCAAGCGCAAGCTGCTGGAGAAGCAGGCCGAGGGCAAGAAGCGGATGAAGCGCGTCGGCAACGTCGAGATCCCGCAGGAAGCATTCATGGCGGTCCTCCGGCTCGACAAGTAGCGCCGCCCACGATCTGCGGTATCGTGTTCGGAGCCGGGAGCACCGGCGACGCCCCGCAGCAAGTCGAGCACGCACATGACCGGCACACCCTTCGACATCGCCCGCTTCAACACACTCCTGCGCACCGAGACGTTCGGGCGCAACTTCCTCTTCGACGCCAGCGTCGGCTCAACGATGGATGTCGCGCGCGAGGCGGCGCGCGCCGGCGCGCCCGAGGGCACCGTCGCCGCAGCCGACGAGCAGACCGCCGGCCGTGGCCGCCTAAACCGCTCGTGGCTGACGCCGCCCGCCGTCAATCTCGCCTCCACGCTGCTGCTGCGCCCGCCGACCCACGCGATCCGTGAAGTCGCGATGATCGCGCCGCTCGCCATCTGCGGCGCGGCGGAGGACGCCGCCGGCGTTCGCACGGATATCAAATGGCCCAACGACGTGCAGGTGGACGGCAAGAAGCTCGCGGGCGTCCTCATCGAAACCGACCTCACGGACACCCGGCGCCCGGTCGTGCTGGTGGGCGCCGGCATCAACGTGAACTTCGACCCGCGCGAGTACGACGAGATCCGCGACATCGCCACCAGCCTGCGTGCCATCACCGGCCGCGAGATCGACCGCGAGGCCATGCTGGCCGCCTACCTGCTCCACTTCGAGCAGCTCTACGCCGCAGCAGTGCAGGGCGACTCGATGCTGCCGCGCTGGCGCGCGCGCCTCGTCACGCTCGGCAAGCAGGTGCACGCGTCGTGGCCCGGCGGCTCGGCGGACGGCGTCGCCGAGGACGTCGACGCGGATGGCGCGCTGCTCGTGCGCACGGATGCAGGCACGCGTGTCCGTGTCGAAGCGGGCGACGTGACGCTGCGCGTATAGGCCGACGCGCATATTGCGACGCTCCAGGCGGTCATGCTAACGTGACGGGGTAAGCCCTCACCGCAAAGTCTCCTGCCGCCGCTTCACATTTTCAGGCGTACACGACGACTCCGACGGACTTGAGGCCGCCGCTTCAGCGCGACGATCACGTGCGCAGAACACCGTGGACAGCCGCCGGCAACCATGCCGGACGGACGTTAAGGATCCCACGGTGACAGGAGGAACACGGCCATGGCAACTGGACAGATCAAACGCCTCGTCCGCGATCGTGGGTTTGGCTTCATTCGGCCGGAGGGCGCGTCGGAAGACATCTTCTTCCACAGCTCGTCGCTGCAGGGTGGCGTCTTCGACCAGCTGAGCGAGGGACAGAACGTGGAGTTCGACAAGGAGTCGGACCCGCGCGACCCCAAGCGCGATCGCGCCGTCAACGTCCGCGTCGCGGGCTAACGCCGCACGGAGACGCAATCACGAGGGCCCGGGGCATTCGCTCCGGGCCTCTTGCCATCTCTAGATCTGCCGCAGCCGCCGGCTCGTCAGGCCGATCACCAGCACGATCGCCGTCGCCAGACCAGTGAAGCTGGCCACGGTCGCCTGCGCACCGAACTGGTCGATCAGCGTGCCCATCAGCAGCGCGCTGAACGGCGTGACGCCGTTGACCATCACGTACAGCGAGAGCACCCGCCCCCGGTACTCGTCGTCGACGGTGAGCTGCACCATCACCTGGTTGAACATCAGATAGACGCTGTTCGCGATGCCGGCCACGACGAGGAAGCCGAACGACAGGGCGTAGACGTTCGACAGCGCGAACGCCGTCACGAGCGCCATGTAGATGACCGTCGTCCAGACGAGGATCTGGCCGCGCTTCCTGATCTGCGTCAGGTTCGCCGCCAGCAGCGCCCCGATGATCGATCCGTAGCCCACAGCCGACGCCAGGAAGCCGAATCCGATGGAGCCGACGTGCAGCACGTCCTTCGCGAACACCGGGATGAACTGCACGTACGGATACACCAGCAGGCTCGGGATGCCCGACATGATCACGAGCAGCAGCACGTCACGGTTCCGGCGCGCGTAGGCGATGCCGTCCGCCATGCTTGCCAGCACCGACACGGTGATCCGCCCGGTCGGCGTGCCGCGCGTCTTGATGCGCGACGTAGCGAACACCGACCCGGCGTAGGCCGCCGCCTGCAGCGCGAACGCCGCCTGGATGCCCAGCGTCCCGATCAGCCCGCCGGCCAGCGCCGGTCCGACGATGCGCATCGTGTTTGAACCGAGCGAGTTGACCGCGATCGCGTTAGGCAGGTCTTCGCCGCCCACCACGTCGTAGATCATCACCTGCCGCGCCGGCTGGTTGATCGCGTCCCCGAACCCCTCGAGCGCGGCCAGCGGATACAGCATCCACACCTGGATCACGTCCGTGATGATCAGGAAGGCGAGGAATGTGGCGACGGTGGCGCTGACGGCCGTCATCACCATCAGCACCGACTTGCGGCTGAACCGGTCAGTGATCGTGCCGGCGAACGGCGAGAATCCCACGGCCGTGATGCCGCGCGTGAAGCCGATGGCGCCGACCTGGAACGGCGAGCCTGTCAGGTGGAACACCAGGTACCCCTGCGCGGCGAACTGGATCCACTGGCCCAGCATCGTCCCGACGTTGCCGATCCAGAGCACGCGGAAGTCTGGGTACTTCAGCAGCGTGTAGAAGGTACGCGAGCCCCATCGGTAGTTCGGGGCGGTCACGGCAGTGCTGGGTCCGGGGGGTGTTGACGACACGTACGACCGATCGCTCGTTGAGTTGGGGGACCGCCCATCCTAGCGAACGTTGACGCTTGCGTGAAGGTGATTCCCGCTTCACGAACGCCGCATCAGGCGACGCCCGGCTGCCGCCCCATGCTCACTTCGGACGCTCGCCGTAATCGCGGAACGGCGCGTCGCGGCGGCGCACCGCCTCGCGGAAGCCTTCTTTCATCGCCATGTCGCGCCACGCAACGCCCTCGGGCGTGTGCCGCGCGATGCCGTCGAACACCGTGCCCAGCATCTGCGACGTGCGCAGCCCCATGTTCTCGTACGCCTGGTTTACCAGCAGCTTGCTCATCACGAGCTGGTTCAGCGGGATCGTCGCCAGCTGCCGCGCCATCGCGGCGGCCTCGTCCGCCAGCCGCTCAGCCGGTACCGCCTTCGACGCCAGCCCCAGCCGCTCCGCCTCGACGCCGGTCAGAGCAGCGCCAGTCAGCATCAGCCGCTTCGCGTGCTCCATCCCCAGCCGGTACACCCACATCATCGTCGTCGGCTCGCCCCAGATCCGCGCCGGCGGGTAGCCGATCGACGAGTCCTTCGCCATGAAGATCAGGTCGCTGCAGAGCGCCAGGTCCGTGCCGCCGCCGACGCACCAGCCGTGCACCTGCGCGATCACTGGCTTCGGGCTCTCCCACAGCGCCATGTACGCGCGCACGTTGCGCGACATGCCGACGTAGTCGCGGACGGGGTCCCACTGCCCGCTCATCGCTCGCTGTGATGCGTCCTCGGCCTTCGTCCCCCAGTCGAGGTCGTAGCCCGCGCAGAACGCCCGGCCCTGCCCGCTCAGCACCATCACCCGCACCGACGCATCGTCGTTCGCCGCCTGCACGGCCGAGCGCAGGTCCGCGACCAGCTGTCCGTTGATCGCGTTCAGCCGCTCCGGCCGGTTCAGCTTCAGCCGGGCGATGCCATCGGCCGCGCTGTAGTCAATCGTTTCGAAGCTCATGCCTGCCGCCTTTCTTCTTATGACAACTTCCTGCCAGCGCTGACCACTCCTTACGGCCGCTGCGCAGCGCGATCGAAGGGAATCCCCGATTTGCGACGCCTGCCCTGAAAGCCGTACACTCTGCACATAACAGAGAGAATCTTCAGTAAGCGTCCGCTGCGATTGTCGTACCCCCCCAGAGACATCTCCCCTTTCGCACTGGTCGTCGAGAAGATCCGCAAGTGACCAGTGATCTGGCGAAAGGTACCCGTTTGTCATCCTTCAGTGAACTACCGCTTCGTCCTTCCAGCGTGAAGGTCCTCGAAGCCCAGGGCATCGTTACGCCCACCGAAATCCAGGAATCCACCATCCCCCCGCTACTCGAAGGCAAGGACGTCATCGGCCAGGCCTACACCGGCTCCGGCAAGACTCTCGCTTTCGGCCTCCCCCTCATCGAGAAGATCGTTCCCGGCAACCGCTGGCTCCAGGCGCTGGTCCTGGTGCCGACGCGCGAACTGGCGCAACAGGTCGGCGACGTGCTGGAAGCGCTCGCGAAGCCCGCGGGCATTCGCTGCACGCTGATCTACGGCGGCCGCGCCTTCGGGCCCCAGCAGGACGCCATCTACGGCGGCGCCCAGATCGTCGTCGGCACGCCCGGCCGCGTGCTGGACCACCTGAACCGCGGCACCATGCGCCTCGATGGCATCACCTACCTGGTGCTCGACGAGGCGGACGAGATGCTCGACCGCGGCTTCGCGCCGGACGTCGAGCGTATCCTCTCGCAGACCCCCGCTGAGCGCCAGACCTCGCTCTTCTCCGCAACGACGCCGGAGTGGGTGCACAAGGTCTCCAACAAGTACCTCAAGAACCCGACCATCGTCGAGACGGCGCGCGGCGAAGAAGTCGAAGGCCCGGACATCGACCACGTCGTCTACGAGATCTGGCGCGAGGACAAGCTCAACGTCCTGATCCGCCTGCTCGACGAGCCCACTGAAGGCGCAACGCTGGTGTTCGGACGCACCAAGCACGGCGTACGCAACCTCGGCCTCAAGCTCGAGCGCATGGGCTACAACGTCGACGTGCTCCAGGGCAACCTGAGCCAGGGCCAGCGCGACCGCGTGCTGGAGGACTTCCGCGCCGGCAAGACGCCGATCCTGCTGGCGACCAACGTGGCCGCGCGCGGCCTCGATGTGCTGCACGTCACCCGCGTCATCAACTACGAGCTGCCGGAGACGCACGAGTTGTTCACGCACCGCGTCGGCCGCACAGGCCGCATGGGCCGCTCCGGCCGCGCGATCACCCTGCTGGGCCCGGCAGACCTGCCGAAGTGGCGCGAGATCGAGCGCGGCCTCGGCCGCACGCTCCCGCGCATCACGCCGGACGGCGAAGCCGTGAAGGTCGCGCCGGCGAAGACCGCCGTCGCGGGCGGCAACCGCGCCGCGACGTTCGGCCGCCGCCGTCGCACCAGCCTGGCGGGCGCGCGTCGCTAACCGGCACAGGAACGCGAATCGAAGAGAGGGCGCCGTATTGGCGCCCTCTTCGCATTCCAGGAAGAGCCGATTCCGTGTCCCGTACGGGCCCCGCCCGCTGCGCCTGCACCCCGCCTCGCGATCAGCCGGGCGTGCCGCCGACGGGCCGGGTGAACGTGCGGTAGCCGGTCACCAGCCGGAACCCCATGCGCGCGTACACCGGCTCGCCCATCGCCGACGCCTGCAGGCTCGCCATCTCGCAGCCTTGCTCTCTGCCACGCCGGGCAGCGTGCCAGGTCATCGCCTCGCCGTAGCCGCGCCGCCGCTGCGCCGCGACGCAGCCGACGTTGTAGACGCCCGCCGTGCCGCGCGACGCGATGAGCGCCGACGTGGCGACCGGCTTGCCGTCCAGGTAACCGACGTACAGCTCCACGCCCGGCTGGCGCGAGAACTCCTGCGACCCAAACGCGCACGCCCATTCGACCGGCATCCCGAACGCCTCCGCGACAACCGCATGGTGGTCGCCCAGCGTCGCGGCGTCATACGCCGCGCGGATCTCCAACCCCGGGATAGGCTCTGGCATCGCCGCCGATGCGATGTCGTGCAGCGCCATCGCCGGCACGGTATCCGCGTACGGCAGGCCCAGCGCCTCGGCGGCGCGCTCCGCGGCGGTGTCCAGTCCCTGGCGCACGCGGACGATGAACGGCAGCCGGTGCGCGTCGAAGTACGTCACGGCCTCGCGGAGCTGCCGTTCCGGTTCGGCCAGCGGCCGCGTCACGAACGCGATGTTCAGCCAGGCCGTCGGCAGCCGCGACGCGACGATCAGCACGCCGCCCGACTCGCGCACCTCTCCGTCCGCCATCGCACCGGCGATCGTGCGGAACGAGTCGAAGTAGTTGGCGTCCGCCCGCATGATCATCTCGTCAGGTGTCAATCGCCGCCTCCGTTGCATGCCGCCCCCGGGCGAATCTGGGAAGATGGTGGAGCGGGGGAACGGGCCCCGAACTCGCAACTTCCAGCTTGGAAGGCTGGAAGTCTACCAAGCGCACACGGGAGGTAGCCGCCGTGTTGAGCCGCAAGCTGCGAGGGTTCCTGGGCGAGCGGCGAGTCGCCCGCCTGGCCACGGTCGGCCGCGACGGCTTCCCGCACGTCGTGACAATCTGGTTCGCGCGCGACCGTGACGATCTGGTCTTCGCCTGCGAGCGCGGCGATCAGAAGGTACGCAACGCGCTGCGAAACCCCAGGGCGGCCGCCGTCATCGGCGGCGATCCGAAGCGGGACGACGCCGGCTACATGATCCAGGGCACCCTGACGGTCGAGGACGATCCCGACCACGCCGTCGGCCGCCGCATCGCCGGTCGTTACCTCTCGCAGCGCCGCGTCGAGAAGTTCCTCAGCGACTACGGAAGCAACGGCCCCGTGACGCTTCGCCTGCACCCGACGAAGGTGATTCGCGTCTGGTGGTAGCCTCGGCGCGCCGGATGCGCCCGGCCGGCATCAACTCCATCGCGCGGCCGAGCGAGCGCGAGAGTTCACCGATCGAGGCGGCGCTGTTCGCGTTCCAGTGCGGCGATCTCGCGGTCGATGCGTCGCAGATCCTCCCGCGCGTCGGCCATCCGCGTCTCCGCGAGCTTCCGTTTCGCCATCAGCCGTGTGCGCAGCGCCACGTGCGATGTGCGGAGCCTGTTCTTGTCGATGGTGTCAGTCGGCATCCTGTCCTCCCTGCGGTGTCGCAAAGCATCCGGGAACCCGTATCCGATTGTCGCTTCCAGCACGCCGCTGCCAGTGCGGCGGCTCCGTGCCGGCCCCCGCTAACCCGGACGTAGATCGTCACGCGCCGGGGCGTGCTCATGCGCATGCATCCTGCGCCAGCAGACGACTGCCATCAGGACGGCGACCACGACCAGCAGCACCGGCAGGCGGCGGGACACTTCGATCACGACCTCCGACTCCGGTGCCAGTTCCGATTCCAGCGCGCTCGGCTCGTCCATGCTGTCACCTCCCACGGACATCGCCCCCCTCCGCGTCTTTGGCCAAAGGGCGGTGGCCTCACGACACGGAGCACTGGCACCCCGGCGCGCGCCAGCCTCCGCGCTCGGGTTCGATACTACGCCTCTGCGCTCCGGTCGTATAGCGGCCGATCGGCCTGCGGCGTGATCAAGCCGGCGAAGGTGACGAAGTGGGGGATAGTGGAGCGGGGGACGGGACTCGAACCCGCAACTTCCAGCTTGGAAGGCTAGCAGTTTACAAGACCGCCCTTCCGCGCGCTTCGCACTCCGGCACGGGACTACCATCGAAGGAGTGTGATCCTGTGTCGCTCGCAGAAGCCGTCTCCCTCTACCTCGACTACCAGCGTGGCCGCGGCCTCAGCTTGCTAAGCCTGAAGCAGCTTCGCTACCAGCTGGGCGACCTTGTCCGCTTCCTCGGCGATTGGCCGGCGCCGGACGGCCTGACGCGCTGGCAGGCGTCGCAGCGCGTTGCCCGCACGACGGTACACCACAAGGTCAAGGCGGCGAAGGCGTTCTTCACCTGGGCCTTCCAGGCCGGCTACACGCAGACGAACCACGGGGCGCACCTCCAGGCACCGCACCGGCCGCGGCGGCTGCCGTCCGTCCTGGATGACGACCAGGTGACGGAGCTGCTCCGGGGCGCGTGGGTATCGGATTACAGCAAGCGTGACTTGTGTCTGGTCGAGCGCGACCGCATGCTCGTGCGGACCTTCATGCTGACCGGGCTGCGGCGGGCGGAGATCTGCTCTGTGAACGTCGGCGACTACGACGTCACGCACCGGCGGCTGCGGGTCCGGGGGAAGGGCGACCGGGACCGGGTCGTGCCCTTGCCCGCGGGGTTGAACTTGTCGACTCTTGCCGGCGGCGGGCGGCGCCCGTCGGCGCCCTTGTTCACCCGGAGGGACGGCGGACGGCTGGACCCGAACGCGATCTCCTACGTCTTCACCAGGAAGGTGTCGCCGGCGGTCGGCGCCCGCGTGACGCCGCACATGCTCCGGCACTCCTACGCGACGTACCTCTGCCGGCGGGGGGTGCCCCTGCGCCAGATCCAGCAGCTGCTTGGGCACTCAAGCCTGGCGACGACGCAGATCTACCTGGACGTCACGGCCGCGGACCTGGAGCAGGCGGTGATGGCGTTGAACGCCCTGGGTTAGAGCGAGGATCCCTTCATCATGGCGATGAACCTGAGGCCCAGCTCCGTAACCTCCAGTCGTTCCCGCGACGGAAGTCCTGAGGTCCCAGGGTACGCAGGGCGCGCCGGCACAGTCCGGGTTTCCATTAGTCCCCACTGGTGGAGTCGCTGCATCGAGCCGGCGTACACGGCGCCCCGCACACCTGAATCCGGGGGAATGAACGGGTTCATGATGCTCGCCCCAGACCACCGCAGAAGGTTCTCGAGGTCGATATCCTCGAGTTCTCTGCAAACCCGCAAGAAATATCGCTGTTCGTCGAATCGGGTTGGCTCTCGCACTGCTCCCTCGGCGATGCTCACCAACAGCTCGCGTTTCGCAGCGGACGCTGGCCGCTCCGCCTGATCGATCCATCCCTCGAGGAAGTCTTCGAGACCGCGCAGATCTTCTACCGAACGATCGAGTCGGAGTTCGGCCGTTCGAAGCCGCTCGTCGAGCGCGTTGAGCATTTCCTCCACACGCTTGCGGCGACGCTCCTCTCGTATAGCGAACGCCGCGCTGAATGGCATGCCCACGAGCGGGAGACTCTGCAACACGGCTTCGCCTGCCGCAAGTATTTCGCCGGCTTCCGTTTCGGCTTTAACGCGGCCGAGCAAGAGGCTCGTGTTGTCGGCTGTAGGTTCGATCATCACACTGGGTCCGCCATGATGGCGCTAGTATATCGGCCGTCAGACCTCCGCCGGGCGGCATCGTGGCGAGGGCCACAGCGTCCCGCCGCTCGGTCATGATTCCCGCTGCCAAGATCCGTCGTAGCCGTCGGGCGAGCTGCCGCCGGCGCTGGCGGCGGTGCTGGAGCCGCTGGTGATCTGGCAGGAGATGACGGTGGAGGCGGGCCTGCGGGGGGACCGGGCGCTGGCGCTGCAGGTACTGGCGACGGACCCGCTGGTGCGCGACTTCGCGGTGAGTGGGCCGCTGCTGGACGACCTGCTGCGCGCGCACGCGGCGCTGCTACCGCAGTTCTGACGGCGACGGGGCGCGTATGCTTCCGCTGCGAACCGCGCGTGCTTAGGCGATGATGATCTTCATCGCATCGGGCCCCACGAATGGAAACAATCCAATTGAAAGGGTGTCCGTAACATGCATACCGGCGAGCGTCTTCCCGTTGACCGACAGCGTGATCTCGCGCAGCGACTCATTTTGCTCTGTGTGCGCCGTGAACTGCCCCAGCAGTGTCATGGCATTCGACTTCGGAATAACCATCGACCAGGTCTTCACACCGCTGGCGTCGACGCCGACATATCGCCATAGCGCCGGAAGCGCCGTCTCATTGGTCCACGCGATGTCGACGCCTCTCGGAACCGTCAATGTGGCCGTGAGCGAGCAGCCCGGCGACGCCATCACCCCCAGCCAGATGACACCGTCAGTTCGCCATCGCCCATCGCGATCGACCAATCGCGCGTGCTGTGGGCCGGCTATGATCTGACATGCGGTCTCGTGACCGGCCAGTTCTTCCACGCCGTCGCCGATCCGCCGAATGACCTCGTAAAAGAGGACCATGAGGAAGACGATGACTACAAGAGCGGCGAAGGTTGCCGCCCCGCGCTGGTCGGGGTCGAGCTTCTTCCATGCAGCGTAAAACACGCCGATGCCGCCGAACACGGCGAGCGCGATGAACGGCCAAAGCGCCAACAGGTCTTTGAGGAGATCTCCGACGTGAATATTGCGTTTGCGGTTCATCCTAGCGCGACCACATCACGCAACTGCGGAGTCACCGCCGCGATCGCTGCGTCGTCCGCGTTGGCCGCGACGTGTGGCCCGTCTTCGTCCAGGCGGAACGCGAAGCTCCACTTACCATCGGGATCGTGCAAGACACCTTGGAGGGAGATGATCGTGTCGAGCGTCTGCTGCTCGACCATCGCGTGAAGCGACTCGATGATCGGGCCCTCAAGCTCGAGTTGGTAGGCGCCTATTTCACGAGACACACGAACAGTCGCTCGCGTCAACGTGAACCAGGCCCGACGTTCATCGAGGCCTTCAGCCGTCCGTATCGAAAGCTTCATCTCGCCCTAGAGTGCGATTTGCTTGAGGAGCGTCTTCAGCTCCTTCGCGCGAGCAGGTTTGGTGGGAGCGGCGAGTGCGCGGCGGATCTCCATGAAGAGCGCCGATGCGCGATCGATACTCTGTCCACCCCGGCTGACTCTAACATAGAGCGCTCCGTCCACAGAGGAAATGGTGACACGACTGTAGAAATGGCGCGGTTTCGAAGCGGACCCGTACTGCCAGTCGAACTGGAACGAGATGCTTACAATGTGATCGCCCCGTGTCAGGTAGGTACGCACGTCGGAATCCAGCAAGATGTCCTCCGCCGCGCCGCGCGCCGACTGGTCGGTGACGGGCGAATCCGGGTCATCTCGCTTCGTTTCGATCTTCTCGACGTTGACGATCGTGCCGATTGACGCGACTCGGCCATGCGCGGCTTCGAGCATGCGCACGGTCTGCGGCGAGAACTTCCCTTGAGACACCGATGGTTCAAAGTCCAGCCGCGCCGGCTCCAAATCCGATTCTAGTGCTTGCGCCCATGCAGTTCCGATTACGAGTGCGTCGCGGCTCGCGTTGGCAGATACCGTCGAAGTCTGGTCCGTGTAATCGAGCAGTATCATCGCGTGGTTCCGTGACGGTATCCGGACGAGCAGTCCCTCAAGTGTAGCCTCGAGCTTGAGGGACGTGTACTCGAGGTATATCACGCCTTCCAACATTTCATTGGATTGAAGTTCGGCCTTCACGTTTCGCCATTCCGACGATGCCAGGCGAGTACCCAGTGCTGGAAGAGCATCCTTCGCGACGTGTGCCGTCAGCTTCCTCCCAGCGCTTCCAGTGAACGGCCAGGAGGGACCCCCGACCGGTGGCTGTTTGCCCATCGCCATCCCCTCTGCCGCAAGGGATCGAAGGACATTTTCCCCGACTGAATCGACCAGCATCTCAGCGAGGACCGTCGACCCAGCGCGCGCGACTTTCGTGCCCTCCGGGGCCTGGAGCCTCCGTGTCTCACACTCGTCGCGAAGCCGGTCGGCGCCAAGCCGGCGGATCGACTTGAGTAACTGTTCTCGTGTCGCCGTTGCTTCGTCTACCATCGTGTGCCTCGTGCGCTCCCCTCGCGCGGTCGCAACCGCCTCTTCCCTGTGCGTCGCCGCACGTGCACGCGCTTGCGGAAGATGAGCATAGGAACAGCGCCTGCGACCTTTTGGCGATTCTACCACACGCCTTGACTTCGTGTGCCACGGCGCAATCATGGTGACGCCTCTTGGGAGGGGACACCGCCACGCAAGCCACGATCACCGCCCGCCGAGCGCTGAGAGCGTAGCCTCTACGCCTTTCTCGCCGAGAAGGAGCGGGCGGGTTACTCGGAGCGGAGGGCGTCTACGGGGTCGAGGCCGGCGGCTAGAGTCTACTCGAAGTAGTCCTTCAGCAGCCTGCTGCGCGATGGGTGCCGCAGCTTCCTGAGAGCCTTCGCTTCGATCTGGCGGATGCGCTCGCGGGTGAGCTGTAACTCGTGCCCCGCTTCCTCAAGCGTGCGCGTGCGGTCGTCCACGAGACCAAAGCGCAACTGCACGACCCGCTTCTCCCGTGACGTCAGACTGTCGAGCAGCTCAGCGATCTGTTCCTTGAAGACCTGCTGCGACACCGCCTCCTCTGGTGGCAGCACCGAGTCGTCGGACAGCGCGTCGGCAAGAGTGCTCTGTTCATCCCCTGCCGTGGGCGTGTCGAGCGAGATGGGTTCCCGCGATACCTGGAGGATCCTTCGCACCCTGGCCGGTGTGATGTGCTGCCCCTCCCGCGGATCCGTCACCGACTCGGCGATCTCCTCGCTGGTGGGCTCGCGCCCCAACTCCTGCAGCAGCGAGCGCGACGCGCGAGCGACCTTGTTGATCGTCTCCACCATGTAGACGGGAATGCGGATCGTGCGCCCCTTGTTGACGATCGCGCGCGTGATCGCCTGGCGGATCCACCACGTCGCGTAGGTGCTGAACTTGTAGCCCCTGCGGTAGTCGAACCCCTCGACGGCGCGGAGGAGACCGATGTTCCCTTCCTGGATCAGGTCGAGCAGCGGCATGCCGGCGCTCATGTACTTCTTCGCCACGCTCACCACGAGGCGTAGGTTCGCTTCGGCCAGATGCTTTCGTGCCTCCGCGCCTTCACGCTTCAGCGCTGCGAAGTAGTCGCGCAGAACTGGTTCCAAAGAGCCGTCGCCATCGAGGCGCCCCCAAGGCAGGCTATCGGGATCGTCCAGTTCGAGTTCGCTGGTCGCAGCTCGGATGTGATCGGCGCGCAGGATGTGCGCGATGATCGAGAGGCGTACGAGTGCCTGGCGGGTATCCTCCAGCCTTGCCGGCGCGTGCTTCTCCACGTGCTTCTCCACATGGAGCGCGAGCTGCGAGGTCAGCGCGCTGCCGACTTCCGCGTCCAGTGCCGTGTTCCAATGCTTGTCATCGATCACATCAGCGAGGGCTGGCATCTCGATGCCCGCCTCTTTCGCGATGAAGCGCACGCAGGCCTGCGCCGCCGCATACTGCTCCACCAGGGTAAACAGGATCTCGCAGCCGCAGGGCGTCCGGCCATGTTGGGCGATCCACGACTTCTCGACGGCATCGAGGTGCCGCGCCTCTTCGATCTTCCGGCCGAGGCGCTTCTCGTCCTTGCCTGAGAGGAGCGGTATCTTCCCGATCTCGCTGAGGTACAGGTTGACTGCGTCGTTGGCGCCCGCAGCGCGGTTGTCCGCGCCGTTCGTCGCCTCGATGTTGTGCGGTTCTCGCGCGTACTGTTGGTTCATCGTCGCCTCAGTCCTCCGCTGTCACGTCGCACGAGAACGTGGACACGCCGCGCGACAGGAACGCCTCGACCCCTGCGATGCGGCTGTCCTCCCGTGAAAAGCGCCCCGACTCAAGGATCGCTGGCCACACCACGCGAAGATGCACGCTGTCCTTCAGCACCTGCGCTGCGACCTCGCCCACCTCGTCGCCGTACTGCTGCCACACGGGACGCACGACGTTGACGATCAGATTCCAGATCCCATCGAGAAACATTTCCAGGCTCGCCGCGTCCTTGTAGCGACGTAAACCAACCATCCACAGTGCCCGCCGGAACGTGCCTTCTTCGCCGAGAGCGCGGGTGAGTACGTGGTTGTTGAGCAACTGCTCCATCTCAGCCCTGACGAAAGTCAGCTCTTTCGGGGTTCGGGCGGTCGACGCTGGCCGTTCCGTCGTCATCGGCCGCACCTACCGCCGGCGTCGCGCAGTTGGATGATCTCGAGCTGCCCGCTCTGGAGGAGCGAACGGCGGATCGCCGGCGGCATCACCCTCATGTCCTTACCCGCGCCGTTCAGCGGATCGGCAGCCATCTCGGCCAAGCGTCTGTCGTACGATCTCACCTGCGCGAGGCGATGCATCTCCCTCACGTTGCATCGCAGGTGGGCTGCCCTGACGTTGGCGTAGCTATGCTCGCCGCCGTCACGCAGCGGCCTGATGTGATCGATCGTGAAGCTGTCTCCGTGGTGCGGAGGGAGCGCCGGGTCGATGGGCCGTCTGCAGATTCCGCACATCCCGTTGTCACGCGCGAAGACGACAGCACGATCGATGTCCTCCAGGTATAGGTCCGGCGAGAGGAGGCGTCGCTGGTTGAAGTAGGCCCAGATGCGCCGCACGTTTCGCGAGCGGTGCCGCATGTAGTTGTCGTGCTCCCAACAGCGACGTGCGGTCGGGCCGAGTTGGATCTTCCTCTCCTCGATCCGCGTGTTCCAGCAGTCCCGGCAGTACTGCTGGACGCCGTCTGCGCGCGTTCGGTTGCGGTTGAACTCCGATAGCACCTTTGTCTGCCGGCACCGCGGACAACGCTTCTCCGCCCTTCGCGCGGGCCTCGGGTTCGCCGCGCGTGTGGCCAGTTCGGCATGAGGAAGACCCACCAAGTTGCGAACTCCTGACGCTCCGTCTGGGCTGACTTTGTCGCTCTATCGTCTCAATGAGGGGGTCGGGGTGTGGGTGAGCCTTGGTACGTCCCCTCCCCTTTTCCAGAAACTTGACAGCGGGCGTTCCGCGCCGCACTCGCACGAAGACGAACAAATGTTCTATCGTGAAGGTACCAGAGGGCGCCACCGTTGGACCGGCCGACGGAGACCCGGCCTGCCCGCGCTCCGGGCTTTGCGCCGTGAGCAGTCCGGCAACGCCGGGGAGAGAAGTCCGATGCCCGAACCGATTCAAGTCAACCCGGCCGCGATACTCAAGTCGATCGAGGAGACGTACAACTACCTGCTCGCGACGGGCGTCAGCGACCAGTCCGCATATAGCGATCTCCAGGCGCAGATCGAGGGCTGGGTCCAGCGCTGGCAGGCACCTTCCGCGCCGGACAGCCCAGGCTACTACAACGCGCACGCAAACGATCTCTACATCGAGCAGGGCAAGAACCTGTCGCAGCGTCTCTCGAAGGCGGTGGACAACGCCGGCCTCGTGACGTACAGCCGCACCCGCGATCAGGCGATCGCGTCGCAGGGCATCGA